>UMCM01010330.1_pt1 | contig 49138 bp, 37 predicted proteins | sample 1964231 | NCBI WGS metagenome assembly UMCM01 (sample SAMEA4835968, study PRJEB28245) | human gut metagenome | biome: gut microbiome; material: fecal sample | place: Denmark | collected 2008
TATTTGAGCTGCTACCAACAGGATCTGTTGGCAGTAGCTCAACATGCTTTATCGGGTGGAATGACGCAGTACAACTATGTACTGTTTCCCATCCTGACTACCCTTGTCCTGTTTCTTCTTCAAGTGGGCGTTTTTGCCATCACGCGGGTGAAGAAACGATTTCATGCATTGACGTATTTTCCATCTTTGCTGATACTTGCTATCATTACGGATATTCCTACGGATATTGATACCTACCATTCATTGGGTAGCTGGTGCTGGCTTTTTCCGTTGCTCCTGATTCTTTATTCGGGAATAATGTGGGTAATCCGCCAACTGGAAGCATATGAACCGGATATTCAGAAAGGTCTCTGGTTGTCCAGATGTACTTGGATCAATGTGCTCTCCCTGGATGTGATGATTCTTCTGGTGATTCTTATCGGCAATGGTAATGATGTGTTCCACTATCGCATGCGGATGGAACGTTTGATGTGTGAAGGAAAATATCAGGAAGCGCTGGAGGTGGGTGCACAGTCTGCTCATACGGATTCTTCACTCACTATGCTCAGAATAGCCTGCCTCCATAAAACGGGAGCGATGGGGAATAAACTTTTTACCTATCCGCTTGTAGGTGGCAGCAAGGCAATGATACCAGACAGCGTGACTACCAAATCGATGATGTGGACCACTCCGAAGTGGATGCGCAAGAAGGTAAGAGGAAAATTCTACTATGTGAAACCGCTGGATTATCAGTTGAATGCATTCCTGCTGGATAAGAAGATAGATCAGTTTGTGCTCCTTGTGCAAAGCAAATATAATATTGAGAATGATTCGCTGCCAAAACATTATAAGGAGGCACTGATGCTATATACCCACAGAAGATTACATCCGAAAGTAGTATATAAAAACGCAGTAATGGAAGCTGACTTCCAGGATTTCCAGACTTTGGAGCGGAAATATTCAAATGCGATGGAACGTAATGCCGCCTTGCGTGATACCTATGGTAATACGTACTGGTATTATTATCTTTATGGTAAGGAATAAACTGGCTAATATGCCTTTTATCGTAATGAACATTCAGGCTAATAAGCCTTATAAAATATCTCAACATAAAAAACAAGTATGAATAAACTTAAGTTGTTTTTGCTCATGTCGATTTCTTTCTTCTGTATGGCAGGCTATGCCCAGAAGAAGGAGATTTCTGCTGCACGAGACAATGTTAAGGCTGGAAATAATTTAACTCAGGCTCAGGCATCTATGGAGAAGTTGCTCAAGGATTCTATGAATCGCGGAAACCTGAAAATATGGAATATTCTCTATGATGCCGTGAGAAAACAATATGAGCAGGGGAATGAAAAGTTGTATCTGAAACAGGCGTATGATACAGCCCAACTGTTTAATCTGACCAGACAACTCTTTGAGGTGGCACAGAATATGGATTCTGTAGAAATGGTTCCAGACAGGAAGGGAAAAGTGCGCATCGAATATCGCAAGCAACATGCTGACTATCTGGGAAAAATCAGACAAAACCTCTATAGTGGTGGACTCTGGTTTATCCGAAAAAACAAATATCCTGAGGCATATAGCTTACTGGACCAGTATCTGCATTGCGCCAGCATTCCTCTCTTCGCCTCTTACAATTACAGAGAGAATGATAAGTTGATTCCGACTGTGGCTTTCTGGACCGTATATTGCGGATATAAGATGAAGAATCCACAGGCTACTCTTCATCATTCGTATATCGCTCTGAAGGATACTACTCATTATAATTATATGTTGCAATATCTGGCAGAGACATATAAACTCGAAAAGGATACGGTAAGATATGTGGATTGCCTGAAAGAAGGATTCAAGAATTCACCTTCCTTTCCTTTCTTCTTTCCACGCCTGGTAGAACATTATATGGAAAAAAATGAACTGGATTCGGCAATGAATGTGGTGAACCAAGCTTTACGGGTGGATTCTTTGAATACCACATATCTCCTGACCAAGAGTTCCATCTTGCTGAATCAGGGAAAGAATGAGGAATGTTTTGATATCTGTAAGTCCCTGATAGCGAAAAATGATTCCTTATCCGAAGCTCATCTCAATGCCGGTCTCTCATGTTTCAACCGCGCCATTATGCTGGATAAAAATTCGCAGAAATTGAGAAAGAAACATGATGAAATAAATGCGCTCTACAAACAGGCACTTCCATATCTGGAAAAATATAGAAAGCTCGAACCGAATGAAGTAGGGAAGTGGTCCCTCCCATTATATACGATTTATCTTAATTTGAATATGGGTAAAGAGTTTGATGAGATAGACAAAGTAATGAAAAATAACAGAAATAAAAAGTAAATATGTTACAAGATATATTGACTCGTTTGGGTATAGAACTGAACGGCATGCAGGAAGCTACGATGCATGCAATGCTTCATAGCAATAAGGACGTCGTGGTTCTTTCACCTACAGGTAGCGGTAAAACGCTGGCTTATCTTCTGCCGCTGGTTCAGCTCATTGATCCGTCGGTAGATGCACCACAGGCGCTTGTGATTACTCCTGGTCGTGAACTTGCATTGCAGTCGGCCAATGTACTGGGAACTATGCATACTCCTGTAAAGGCAATGGCTTGTTATGGTGGACGACCTACGATGGATGAACATCGTTTGCTCAGAAAGGTGATGCCTCAGGTTATCTTCGGTACTCCAGGACGTCTGAATGATCATATCGATAAGGGTAATTTCGAAATAGAGAATATCAAGTACCTCATCATCGATGAGTTTGATAAGTGTCTGGAAATGGGTTTTCAGAACGAAATGAGCAAACTGATAGAGAGTCTGCCAAATATGGAACGCCATATCCTGCTTTCTGCTACCGAGGCAGAGCAGATTCCTAATTTCGTTCACACGAATCGTGCTGAAACGATTGACTATCGCATTGAGGAGGAACAGGTTTCAGACCGTGTTTGCATCTATCAGGTGGATAGTCCACAGAAAGACAAGTTGGAAACACTCGCCCAGCTTCTGTTGAGTTTTGGTGATGAGAGTACCATTGTATTTCTCAACTACCGTGACAGTGTGGAGCGTACCAGCGATTTCTTACGCGAAAAAGGTTTCTCACTTTCCTCATTCCATGGTGGATTGGACCAGAAAGCGCGTGAAGATGCACTCTATAAGTTCAGCAATGGTAGTGTGAATATCTTAGTAAGTACTGATTTAGCATCAAGAGGTATTGATATTCCAGATATCAACAATATTGTGCATTATCATATCCCGGAATGTGAGGATAGTTATATTCACAGAGTAGGTCGTACGGCGCGTTGGGAATCTCAGGGTAAGGCTTTCTTTATCATCGGGCCTACTGAACACATTCCAGATTATGTGGATGCAGAGATACAGACTTACGAAATCCCTCAGACTCATTCTGTGCCAGCCAAACCACGTATGGCTACTATATATATAGGTAAGGGAAAGAAGGATAAGGTAAGCAAGGGTGACATCGTAGGTTATCTTTGCAAAATAGGTCAGCTCAATTCTTCCGAGATCGGTAAGATTGACGTGAAAGACAGATATGCCTATGTGGCTGTATCGCGTACTAAATTGAAGCAGGTACTCAAACTGACTGCCGGACAAAAAATCAAAGGTATTAGAACAGTAGTGGAAGAGGTGTTATAATCTTATTTCCTTCGCCCTGATATATTCGCATATTGATTTTATTGATTCTCTGTCATCTTAATTGCTGATAATATGTATCAGTAATTCTATTTTCTGCATAAAAATACATAGAATAGGCAGAAAAGGCTGACAATCCGTAAGAATTTTGCCCATTTTGCTAAAAATGTGCAGAAAAGTTTGGTGGTTTCAAATAAAAATTGTAATTTCGCCGACGTGTTTTAAAAACACATAGGGAATAATCCAATAAAAACTTAAATAATATACAGATGAAGAAGTACAATTTTAATGCAGGTCCTTCAATGCTTCCACGCGAAGTGATTGAAAACACAGCTAAGCAGATTTTGGATTTCAACGGTTCAGGTCTTTCATTGATGGAAATCAGCCATCGCGCTAAGGATTTCCAGCCAGTAGTTGATGAGGCAGTCTCCTTGTTCAAGGAGTTGCTTGATGTCCCTGAGGGTTACTCCGTTATCTTCCTTGGTGGTGGTGCGTCATTGCAGTTCATGCAGATTCCTGCCAACTTCCTCATCAAGAAGGCTGCCTATGTCAATTCTGGTACTTGGGCCAAGAAGGCTATGAAAGAGGCAAAGCATTTTGGTGAGGTCGTGGAGATCGCATCCTCATCCGACGCCAACTATACTTTCTATCCTCAGTTTGAAGGCCTCGAGCCAGCTGATGCAGACTATCTGCACATCACTTCCAACAATACCATCTATGGTACTGAGTTGCGTCGTGATCCAGATGTTAAGGTGCCTTTGATTGCTGATATGAGTTCTGATATCATGAGCCGTCCTGTGGACGTTTCTAAATATACTGCTATCTACGCTGGTGCACAGAAGAATCTTTCTATGGCTGGTGTAACTGTAGTAGTTGTGAAGGATGAACTCTTGGGCAAGGCTCCACGTGAGTTGCCTACAATGATTGATTATCGTACTCATGTAGAGAAGGGCAGTATGTTTAATACTCCTCCAGTAGTGCCTATCTATTCTCTGATGGAGAATCTCCGTTGGTTGAAGGCTAATGGTGGTGTAGAGGCTGCTGATAAGCGTGCTCACGAGCGTGCTGAAGTCCTCTATGCAGAGATTGATCGCAATAAACTCTTCAAGGGTACTGTAGAGGAAGCTTCACGTTCTTTGATGAACATCTGTTTCGTTATGAACGATGAGTATAAGGAACTTGAAAAGCCATTCCTTGACTTTGCTGTTGAGCGTGGTATGGTAGGTATTAAGGGTCACCGCTCTGTAGGTGGCTTCCGTGCAAGTTGCTACAATGCTATGACTATGGAGGGCGTGAATGCTCTCGTAAAGGCTATGCAGGATTTCGAAGCACAGCACTAATTCGAAAAGATTCTAATCAAATTCAATCATGAAAGTATTAGTTGCAACAGAAAAACCTTTTGCAGCAGCTGCTGTTGAAGGTATCAAGAAAGAAATTGAAGGTGCAGGCAATGAACTTGTCCTGCTCGAGAAATATACAGAAAAGACTCAGCTATTGGATGCAGTGAAAGATGTGGATGCAATGATCATCCGATCTGACAAAGTAACTGCTGAAGTTTTGGATGCTGCCAAGAATCTGAAGATTGTGGTACGTGCTGGTGCAGGTTATGACAATATTGACCTTGCTGCTGCTACTGCTCACAATGTAGTAGCAGAAAATACTCCGGGTCAGAACTCTAATGCAGTTGCCGAATTGGTTTTCGGTTTACTGGTATTTGCTGTTCGTAATTTCTACAATGGCAAGTCAGGTTCTGAATTGAAGGGTAAGAAATTGGGTATTCTTGCTTTCGGTAATGTGGGTAGAAATGTTGCTCGCATCGCTAAGGGCTTCGGTATGGAAGTATCTGCTTATGATGCTTTCTGCCCTGCTGATGTTATTGAGGCTGCCGGTGTTCATGCTGTCAAGAGTCAGGATGAACTGTTCCTGACTTGTGAAATCGTTTCTCTTCATATTCCTGCTACTTCAGAGACTATCAAGAGCATCGATTATAAGACTGTAAACCAGTTGCCTAAGGGAGGTATCTTGATCAATACTGCCCGCAAGGAAGTTATCAACGAAGAAGAGTTGGTTAAGCTGATGGCTGAGCGTGAGGACTTGAAGTTTATTACAGATATCAAGCCTGATGCTGATGCTGAGTTTGCTAAGTTTGAAGGGCGCTATTTCTCTACTCCTAAGAAGATGGGTGCACAGACTGCAGAGGCTAATATCAATGCTGGTATTGCTGCTGCTAAGCAGATCAATGCATTCTTCAAGAATGGCTGTACCAAATTCCAGGTAAACAAGTAATAAAAGAATAATAGGTGAGCTCGCAGAGGGTACTGTATGATAGTATCCTTTGTGGGCTTTTGTGTTTTATCATAGTGCCATACTATGTTAGCGTGGCACTCTAATACCTACAACATTATGGCAAAAATTAAACCTTTTAAGGGCATTCGTCCGCCAAAGGAACTGGTGGAACTGGTGGAATCAAGACCATACGATGTGCTCGATTCAGAAGAGGCTCGTGCCGAAGCTGGTGACAACGAGAAGAGTCTTTATCATATTATCAAACCTGAAATCAATTTTGAACCTGGTACTTCTGAGTATGATCCACGAGTCTATGAAAGTGCTGCTGAGAATTTCAGAAAGTTTCAGGAGAACGGTTGGTTGAAACAGGATGATAAGGAACAATATTACATTTATGCCCAAACCATGAATGGCAAGACTCAGTATGGCCTTGTGGTGGGAGCTTATGTAAACGATTATATGACGGGTGTTATCAAAAAGCATGAGTTGACTCGCCGTGACAAGGAGGAGGATCGCATGAAGCACGTACGTGTTTGCAATGCAAATATCGAGCCTGTATTCTTTGCTTATCCTGATAATCAGGTGCTTAACGATCTTTTGGTTCGCTATGCTGCTACTACACCGGAATATGATTTCATTGCTCCTGTTGACGGATTCCGTCATCAATTCTGGATTGTAAGCGATGATCAGGATATTGCCACCATTACAGCGGAGTTTGAGAAGATGCCAAGTCTCTATATTGCTGATGGTCATCACCGTTCAGCTGCCGCTGCTTTGGTTGGTGCTGAAAAGGCTAAGAATAATCCTCATCATACTGGTCAGGAGGAATACAATTACTTTATGGCAGTTTGCTTCCAGGCAAGTCAGTTGACAATTCTTGACTATAATCGAGTAGTGAAGGACTTGAACGGTTTGACTTCAGAACAATTCCTCGATGCTTTGGCTAAAAACTTTGAAGTCATTGAGATTGATGCTATTAATATCAACGTATCAGGTGATGATGAAGGTATTCCATGCTATGAGAAGATGGAAATTCAGGGAGCTATCGATAAATTCGGTTTGGATATTCTGAAACCAGCAGCCCTTCATTCTTTCCTTCTATATCTGGATGGTAAATGGTATGGATTGTTTGCTAAGCCGGGTTCTTACGATGATGAAGATCCGATTGGCGTATTAGATGTTGATATTTCATCCCGTTTGATTCTCGATGAAATTCTTGGAATCAAGGATTTACGCTCTGACAAGCGTATTGATTTTGTGGGTGGTCTCCGTGGACTTGGTGAACTGAAACGCCGTGTAGATAGTGGTGAAATGAAGATGGCTTTGGCACTTCATCCGGTAACTATGCAGCAGATTATGGACATTGCTGATAGTGGTAAGATTATGCCACCTAAGGCAACTTGGTTTGAGCCAAAACTGCGTAGCGGTTTGATTATTCATAAATTAGACTAAAGAGTTCGGCTTAATTAAATGATTGACGAATACAAAACTATAAAAGATCAAGTAGGCGAGGGATTGTACACTGAGAAAAGAAGTAAGTTCCTCGCTTTTGCACATCATGTTACATCGGTCGAAGAAATCAAGGAAATAGTGGCAGGTTATAGGAAGAAATACTATGATGCCAGACATTGTTGCTATGCATATATGTTGGGTCCTGAAAGAAATCAATTCCGGGCGAATGACGATGGCGAACCGTCTTCTACTGCCGGAAAACCGATCTTAGGACAGATTAATAAAGCAGAATTGACAGATATTCTGATAGTGGTTATCAGATATTTCGGTGGAGTAAAACTCGGAACAAGTGGTTTGATAGTCGCTTATCGTGAAGCTGCTATGGAGGCTTTGGCTCATTGTGAAGAGGAAATCAGACAAGTAGAAGAAATTGTGTCTTATGATTTTACTTATCCGATGATGAATGATGTAATGAGAATTGTGAAGGAAATGAATCCTCGTATTGTGGATCAGATTTTTGATAACACCTGCAGTATAAAGCTTTCCATTCGCAAGAGTGAGGCAGAACAATTAAGAACTCGCTTGAAGAAACTTTCGTTTGAATAAAGTTTCTCCAAGCGAGTTCTTGGTTTATATATTCTTTTGTTAAATAAATCAGAATTGTTTCTGTTTTAAAAAAACAGGAAGTTTTTTGTATTTATTATCCGGATGCAATGGATTTTATTTCTGGATGCAATAGTTTTAATTTTCGGATGATCTTAAAGCTATAATTCCGGATAGCTTACATCTTCTAAGAAAAGAGCATTGCCTGGCATGCTCTCACCGGCATCACTTCTTGTTCCCTGATGCAAAATTTCAAGAAATTGATTCATGCTTATTTTCCCACGTCCTACATCAATCAATGTTCCTACCACAGCTCTCACCATATTGCGAAGAAAACGGTTGGCAGTTATTTCAAAATACCAGGATGTAGGGGAGGTCTGCACCCATTTCGCTTCTGTAACATGACAAATGGTAGTCTTGTTATCACCACCAGCCTTGCAGAATGCTGCATAGTCTTCATGCTGAAGGAAATACTTGGCAGCTTCATTCATTTTATAAAAATCCAATGGGTAATTAATTTGGAGAGAGAAATGACGTTCAAATGGATCCTTTCGCGTATGTATATAATAATGGTAGGTGCGGGAGGTGGCGGAGAAACGGGCATGCATGTCATCTGCTACAGGGAAAACATCCCATACAGATATATCTCTTGGGAGAATTCGATTCAGGCGATAAACCATCTGGTCGCAGGAAATGGGAAGAAGTTCTTTTTTCGCAGACATGCCTTTTTCTTCGTCAGAAGATAATGCTGCCTGATCTTTAAGTTCCCAATCAAAATGAGCTGCCATTTTTCTGGCATGAACTCCTGTGTCTGTACGTCCGGCACCTACAACTTCAATTTCTTTTCGGAGTAAAATAGACAACGCTCGTTGCAACTCTTGCTGCACCGTATTGGCATTAGGCTGAATTTGCCATCCATGATAGTTTGTACCATCATAACTAAAGGTAATAAAGTATCTACTCATAGCTGCAAAATTACGAAAAATATGCGATATATGCGATAATAATACCAAGTTTTTTCAATTTTGATACAATTTTGAAAGAAAAATGGCAATTTGTTTTGCAATTTGGCAATAAATTTGTAATTTTGCGATTAATTTTGAAAATTGATTATGGCACAGAATATTTTTAAAGGGTTAGGTATAGCTCTCATTACTCCATTTAAGACCGATGGTTCGGTAGATTACCAGGCTCTGAAGAGATTGGTAGAGTTTCAAATTGACAATGGTGCAGATTTCCTTTGCATCCTTGCTACAACTGGCGAGGCGCCTTGTCTTACTAAAGATGAGAAAGATAAAATCACTGAACTTGTCAAAGAGGTCAATCATGGACGTGTCAAGATTTTGAAGTACTGCGGTGGTAATAATACTGCTGCTGTAGTAGATGAAATCAAGAATACTGATTGGAGCGGTATTGATGGCATCCTCAGTATTTGTCCTTATTATAATAAGCCTTCTCAGGAGGGACTTTATCAGCATTTTAAGGCAATCGCTGAAGTTAGTCCTCTGCCTATCGTATTATATAATGTACCAGGTAGAACAGGTGTTAACATGAAACCTGAAACAACTTGTCGCATCGCCCGCGATTTCCCTAATATTGTAGCAATCAAGGAAGCAAGTGGCAGTTTGGAACAGGTAGATGAGATTATCAAGAACAAACCTGATAATTTTGATGTTATCAGTGGTGATGATGCATTGACTTTCTCTATGGTAGCCAGTGGTGCAGCAGGTGTGATTTCAGTTATTGGTAATGCTCTTCCTAAAGCATTCAGCCGTATGATCCGTCTGGAGTTCCGTGGTGAATATGAGTCAGCACGTAAGATTCATCATGCATTCACAGAGCTTTATAGCTTGCTTTTTGTAGATGGTAACCCTGCTGGTGTAAAGGCTTTGCTCAATGATATGGGTTTCATAGAAAATGAACTTAGATTGCCTCTTGTTCCAACAAGAATTGCAACTAAGCAGAAGATGAGCGATATCATCAAGGACTTGCGTTTCTGATGACATTAGCTTTGATTTTGCATTTTGCTCATTTTCCGAAATATCACCACTGAATTATTCTGAAATTCACTAATAGCTACTTTATGTCAGACGATAGAAGAATCATACATGAAATTACTCCGCTGATGGGAAAAGATGTTTTATACATTGCAGACCGTCATAAAAAGGAGTTTACTTATCCTATTCACAATCACTCTGTGTTTGAACTCAATTTTGTGGAGAATGCTAAAGGTGTCCGACGCATAGTGGGTGACTCGCAGGAGATTATCGGTGATTATGATTTGTGTTTGATTACTTCTCCTGACCTTGAACATGTATGGGAACAGAATGATTGTCGCAGCGAGGATATCAGAGAGATTACAATACAATTTGACTTCAGTATGAGTACCGAAACGCTCTTTGGCAGAAATCCGTATTCAAGTATTACAAGAATGATGCAGCAAGCCAAGAAAGGGCTTGTGTTTCCGATGAAAGCCATTATGAAAGTATATGGATTGTTGGATACTTTGAGTTCTGTCAAAGATGGCTTTTATGCCGTTCAGCAGTTTTTGACTATATTGTATGAACTTTCTCGGTGTGATGGTGCTAAGACTTTAGCTTCTACCAGTTATGCGAAGGTTACCGTGGAGGATGATAGCAGAAGAATTCTGAAGGTAAAGAATTATATCTCTAAGAATTATATGGATGAACTGAGACTGCCAGAGCTTGCAAACATGGCTGGTATGAGTCCAAGTGCATTCAGTAGATTCTTTAAGTTGCACACCGGAAGAAACATCAGTGAGTATATTATTGATTTGAGGTTGGGTTATGCAGCACGAATGCTGGTAGATACTGCAAAAACTATCAGTGAAATTGGGTTTGATTGTGGATTTAATAATCTGAGTAACTTCAATCGTATTTTCAAGAAGAAAAAAGGATGCTCACCAAGTGAATTCCGTGAAAATTATCACAAGACTCGTATTATTGTGTAGTCTGTCTAGTGAATGGACTGTATGAATAGTGTTTTCTTCTGATGAATTTATGGCCTATGGCATAAATGCCTGTTATAAATATTAAGAATTGAAGAGAATTAAAGAATAAAAAAAAATAAATCTTCCATGTATGACTATTTGGGAGATTTATTTTGTTCTTTTTTACCTTTTCCGTAATCGTTTAAGTAAAAATCTGATTAAAAATTCTATTATTATTTTGTTTTACCGAAAATTTGAGTTATTTTTGCAAAGAAAATAGTTAATGAAATTCCCAAAAGGTTTTTCAAAAGCAAAATATTTAAAACTACTATACAATTATGAAGCAATTTATGGATGAAAATTTCTTGCTCGACACTAAGACTGCGCAGGATCTTTTCCACAATCATGCGGCTAAAATGCCAATTATTGACTATCACTGCCATCTTATTCCAGAGATGGTAGCTAATGATCACAAGTTTAAGAGTATTACTGAACTTTGGCTCGGTGGTGACCACTACAAGTGGCGTGCCATGAGAACTAATGGTGTAGATGAGCGTTTCTGCACTGGTACCGATACAAGCGATTGGGAGAAGTTCGAGAAGTGGGCCGAAACTGTTCCTTATACATTCCGCAACCCATTGTATCATTGGACTCATCTCGAGCTTAAGACAGCTTTCGGTATTGACAAACAGTTGAGCCCTAAGACCGCTCGTGAAATCTTTGATGAGTGCAACGAGAAATTGCAGTTGCCTGAGTTCAGTGCACGCGGTTTGATGCGCCATTATCATGTAGAGTGTGTTTGTACAACAGACGATCCAATTGATGATCTCCGTTATCACAAGCAGACCCGTGAGAGCGGTTTTGAAATCAAGATGATTCCAGCTTGGCGTCCTGACAAGGCTATGAATATCGAGAAGCCTGATTTCGCTGAGTATATGAACAAGTTGGGTGAAGTTGCTGGTGTTACTATCTCAACATTCCAGGATATGGTTGATGCTCTTCAGAAGCGCCACGATTTCTTCACAGAGAATGGCTGTAAATTGAGCGACCATGGTATTGAGGAATTCTATAACGAGGCATATACTGATTCTCAGATTGAGACTATCGTTGAAAAGGCTATGCGTGGTCAGCAGTTGTCAGTTATTGAGGTTCGTCAGTACAAGCATGCTTTCTTGAGAATTTGTGCTGAGATGGATCATGCTGCTGATTGGACTCAGCAGTATCACTATGGTGCCATCCGCGATAATAATACATTGATGTACAATAAGTTGGGTGCTGATACTGGTTTTGATTCTATTGGTGAGTTTACTACAGCTCGTGCTATGAGTAATTTCTTGAATGAATTGAACGTAGCGGGTAAGTTGACTCGTACGATCCTTTATTGCTTGAACCCATGTGCCAATGAGGTAATCGCTACTATGCTTGGTAATTTCCAGGATGGTTCTTGCCCAGGTAAGATTCAGTTTGGTTCTGGTTGGTGGTTCAATGATCAGCTCGATGGTATGACACGTCAGATGAATGCATTGTCAGTACTCGGTCTTTTAAGCCGCTTTGTTGGTATGTTGACCGACTCTCGTTCATTCCTGAGCTATCCACGTCATGAGTATTTCCGTCGTTTGCTTTGTAACCTCCTCGGTAATGATGTAGAGAAGGGTTTGCTACCTAACGATATGGAGAGTCTCTCTCGCATGGTTGAAGATATCTCTTACAACAATGCCCGCAACTACTTCAAGTTCTATTAATTGTAGAGCTGAATAGCAATTATACTAAGACAAATCCCTTTACGGCATCTGATGATGTTGTGGAGGGATTTGTTGGTTTTTAACTACGTAAAACTTTTGAATATGGGGGTAATAGACAGAATACTAAGATATTACGAAGATCTCAGAGAATTTAATTCTTCTAATATCAAAGATTTCCGAGGCAGAGTAAAATCTTGGATAAAGATGGGTATGCTTGCTGGTCGTATCTTCTATGTAAAGGATATGTGGGCCAGGGATGTGGCAGCATTGACTTTTGCCTCCTTCATGGCTTTGATTCCTTTTATGGCGATGATGTTTGTCATTGCCCGAGGTTTTGGGTATTCATCCTTATTGGAATCCTGGCTTTCTACTACTTTTGAGGCACAACCGGTTGTGGCTCAAACTATTGTAAATTTTGTACAAAACTATATTGAGAATACCCAGAGCAACTATATCATCGGTACGGGTATCGTGATGTTTCTCTATACTATCATCTCTCTGATGCAGAAAATTGAGCTTACCTTTGATGATATCTGGCATACGGGAGAACGTTCATGGAGACAGATTTTTACAGAATATCCTACCATTCTGTTCGGTTTAGGTCTCATGATACTTTTTGCTTCGAGTATTAATGTATGGACTGTTAATGTGGTGGATAATGTCGATAAGATCGCTGATATAGGGGAAACAATTCCTTCGTTTATCCTCCATTTGGCTGCATTTGTTCCGATGTTTCTGTTCTTTGTGTTCTGTTACTGTGTTATTCCGAATACTTATATAAGATTTCGAAGCACCCTTGTATCATCATTCCTGGCAGGTATCTGTATGACAGCCTTGCAGTATGGCTACATTTATTTGCAAGTATTCCTTTCCAGCTACAATGTCATTTATGGTTCTTTAGCAGCTATTCCGCTTTTTCTGTTATGGCTTCAGATTTCGTGGGCTATAGTGGTCTTTGGTGCTTTGCTTTGTCATACTAATCAGAACATACATTATTATGATGGAGACCTCAGATATGATGACCTGAAATTGGTGCAGCGTATCAAGGTTTGCGGAATGGTTATGCATTTGGTATGTAGGCAGTTTAATAATGGAGAACAGGCATATACACCGAAAGAGATTCATGAGTTAACGAATATACCGCAACAAATTGTCAATCAGGCAGTGAGGGAACTCCTGCAGGCCAAATTGCTGGTTGAGATTAGAAGCGAGAAAAGGGGGTGTTTTGAAGAATCGGTTGTCTTGCATCCGATAGAGAAGATAGATCATCTGACTTATGGCATGATGATAGAGCGACTCTTCAATTATGGTGAGGAAATTTCTGGTTTCTCAGAAATAGAAAATGAATTGGAATTGTGGAAAAATATCGATATCGTAAATCAGAAATTCGTAGATAACGGTAAGCAGATAATTTTTATATAGAAAAATATAAACGGCCATTTGTAGCATCAGTTTGTACAAATGACCGTTTATTATTTATATACCCCTAAATAAAAAATAGGATAACTTTATTTTCATTCTTATGAGTTCATAGAGAGTAAGAACTCATCATTATTTCTTGTATGCTGCATGCTATTGTGGATGGTATTCATTGCCTCAATAGGGTTCATGTCTGAAATATACTTGCGCAGAATCCACATGCGGTCGAGGGTAATCTTATCCTGCAGGAGATCATCACGACGTGTAGATGAAGCAACCAGATTGACAGCAGGGAAGATACGTTTGTTGCTGAGAGAACGATCCAACTGCAACTCCATATTACCCGTACCCTTGAATTCCTCAAAGATAACTTCATCCATCTTGCTACCAGTATCAATCAAGGCTGTAGCAATAATTGTCAGCGAACCACCTCCCTCAATATTTCGGGCAGCACCAAAGAAACGCTTTGGCTTCTGGAGTGCATTGGCGTCCACACCACCAGTAAGAACCTTACCAGAAGCTGGTGCAACAGTATTGTAAGCACGAGCTAATCGAGTAATGGAATCAAGGAAGATGACAACGTCGTGACCACATTCTACCATTCTCTTTGCCTTTTCCAAGACGATACCTGCAATTTTCACGTGGCGCTCTGCTGGTTCATCAAATGTAGATGCTATTACTTCTGCATTTACAGTACGAGCCATATCAGTAACCTCCTCTGGGCGTTCGTCGATGAGAAGCATCATCAGATAAGCCTCCGGATGATTGGCTGCAATCGCATTTGCAATATCCTTCATCAGAATTGTCTTACCAGTCTTAGGCTGCGCAACAATCAACGCACGCTGTCCCTTACCGATAGGTGAGAACAGATCAACGATTCTTGTGCTGAGATTTGTGGTTGCACGATTTCCACAGAGAGAGAATTTCTCATTAGGGAAGAGTGGGGTAAGATGCTCGAACGGTATTCTATCTCTTACTTCTGATGGTTCACGGCCATTGATCTTATCAATAGAAGTCAATGGGAAATATTTCTCACCTTCGTGTGGTGGGCGTACTTTGCAGAGTACAACATCTCCCGTTTTGAGACCATATCGCTTGACAAAGTTGGACGCTACATATACATCATCAGGAGACGACAGATAGTTGTAGTCGCTACTGCGAAGAAATCCGTAACCGTCAGGCATTACTTCGAGAACGCCATTGGATGAAATAATATCACTGAAATCGTATAATGGTTCACTTTCCTGTACTTGTGCATCGGTTGCTTCAGATTGAGCAACTTGATCTTGCTGGTTTGCTGCAGCAGAAGTCATCGGTCTGTCAAATATGTCGAATGTTGGCAGGGCAGATTGATCTTCAATAGGTAAATCTACTACAGGGATAAAGTCTGTACCATCACCTGGATCGTTTTCCCAAACTTGTTCAAAGTTATTATTTGATGTTTGAACAGTTGCGTGTTGCTGATATGCTTCTTCTTCATTTTGAGCATTCATTTTAGCCTGCAACTGTGCAATCAATTCACTATGCTGAGCATTTGCCCCTTGAGAATGATCGAAAGCCTGCTCAGGAATAAAACTTTCAGTATTATCCAGAGAAGTACCAGTAGGATTATTCTCTGCTACAATGTTTTCTTCTGTGCTGTTTCCATCAGAATGATTTTCTTCAATCTTATTTTCAATATCATTGTCGCTTCCAGTATTAACATCTGAAACCGTATTTTCTGCAGATAATGCATTTGTTGGTAGTTTTTCCTCTACAGGAGCAGCATCTTGATTATTCTCATTTGCAGAAGAGTTCATTTCAGTGTTAGTGGCATTTTGAGTAGCCATTTTTGCTTCGTGCAGTTTTTTTAGCGCAGCAGCTTTCGCTATAGCAATAGCTTCCAATTCAGCCTTGCTTTTTCTACCACGATGCTTTGGAAAGTCAATAACAGGTTCCTCTGGGGAATTTGTTGATTGATCACTAACTTCTGTATTTTTGTTTTCTTGTGGTTCTGTATTTGAGTTTGCTGGTTCAGAAACCGGCTGTGTTCCTTCTTGAGTATTATCAGACTCATTAAATAATTTAGGTTCCTCGTGTGCAGAAGGACCTGTAGCTTGATTTTTCATCACGTCAAAGTTTTCACCGTCTTTTCCCTTGACAGTGTAAACCTTATCTTCTGTTTTGGCAATGCGAGCTCTCTTTCTTTTTACTGGTTGAGGCGCTGTTTCTGCCTGAGCGTCAAGGATGGCATAGATGATAGTCTCCTTGTTGTCGCTTGATTTAATCTTTGCGCCAATTTGTTTAGCAATGTCTTTCAATGTTGCGACATTCCTAGAAGTTAATTCGTCTTTGCTATACATTATTTATAATAGTTATATTGTATATGATTCTTGATAGTATAAAAAGGTGTTTCAAGAGGAGAAACACCTATCGTACAAATTCCGAGTGCAAAGATAATTAAAAAAATCGTTTCTGCCAAATTTTTTTTGTATCTTTGCACAAAATTTCAATAAAAATGGCAAATCAGACACCATATTTAGATGTACAGAACCTTACAAAGCGGTTTGGAGCCCAGGTTCTTTTCGATGAAATCTCTTTTTCCATCGCTGAAGGACAGAAGGTGGGACTTGTTGCACGTAATGGTACGGGCAAATCTACTCTTATGTCTGTACTGATGAATAAAGAGGGGTATGAAAACGGTGATATTATATATCGTAGAGACTTGAAAATCGGTTATTTGGAGCAATCACCAGACTTTGATCCGGAGGAGACTGTATTGGATGCTTGCTTCAATCATAATGAAGATCCGGAAAAGGTACTGAAAGCTAAACAGATACTTACGCAATTGCATATCACTAATCTTGAGCAACCTATGGGGCAGCTCAGTGGTGGCCAGCAAAAACGTGTAGCACTTGCTAATGTACTGATAGAAGAACCCGATTTTCTGATGTTGGATGAGCCTACTAACCATTTGGATCTGGAAATGATAGAATGGCTGGAGGGTTATCTGAATCGTGGAAACAAAACTATTTTCATGGTTACTCACGATCGTTTCTTCCTTGATAAGGTTTGTAATGTTATCCTTGAATTGGACGACCAGACTATTTATACCTATCGAGGTAACTATGCATATTATCTGGAGAAACGTCAGGAAAGAATGGATAATCTTCGTGCTGAGATACAACATTCTAAAAATTTGTATAGAAGAGAACTTGACTGGATGCGCAGACAACCACAAGCTCGTGGCCATAAAGCACGCTATCGTGAAGAGGCATTCTATGAACTTGAAAAAGTTGCCAAACAGCGCATTGAGGACAGGCAGGTCAGACTGAAGGCTTCGACAGTTTATATTGGCAGCAAGATTTTTGAATGCCAGTATGTTAGCAAGGCTTTTGAAGATCACGGTCATAAAAAGGTGATACTCGACCATTTTTATTATAACTTTGCCCGTTTTGAGAAAATGGGTATTGTGGGTAATAATGGTACCGGTAAATCGACGTTTATCAAGATGCTCTTGGGTGAAGTGAATCCTGATGAGGGTAAATTTGATATCGGTGAGACTGTACGCTTTGGTTATTTTTCGCAGGAAGGTTTGAAATTCCGTGAGGACCAGAAGGTTATTGATGTAATTACGGAAATTGCCGACTATATCGATCTTAGTGGCAAACACATGACAGCTTCTCAATTTCTCCAATTCTTCCTCTTTACACCGGAGGAACAACATAATTATGTATATAAGTTGAGTGGAGGAGAAAAGAGAAAGCTTTATCTGTGTACCGTATTGATGCGTAATCCGAATTTCCTCATTCTGGATGAGCCTACTAATGACCTGGACATTCAGACGTTGCAGGTTCTGGAGGAATATCTTCAGGATTTCCCTGGATGTGTTATAGTAGTCAGTCACGACAGGTATTTCATGGATAAGGTTGTAGATCATCTGCTTGTGTTCAAGGGAGAGGGTGATATTCAGGATTTCCCTGGCAACTATACCCAGTATCGTGATTGGAGCAGGTTGCAAACTAAGGAGAATGAAGAGGAATCCACTAAGGCAAAATCGGCGTCAAAGACAACTGATGCTAAGAATAGTGATAATGCCAGTGGTACAGCTAAACGTGATGTAAACTTCGAAAACAAACGGAAGATGTCCTTTAAGGAAAAACGTGAGTACGAACAGCTTTCAAAGGAAATCGAAGCTTTAGAGAAAGAACAGAAGCTATTGGAGGAAGAACTCTGTAGCGGAAAACTGAGCGTGGAGGAACTGACAGAAAAAAGCAAGAGATTGCCACAAATCAAGGATGAACTTGACGAAAAGGAAATGAGATGGCTTGAACTTTCAGAATTGCTTTAATAACCGATATTCGGTATTCTAATAAAGAAACTGGATTGGGGTAAAGTATAACATATAAAATAATAATCGTAACTATAATATCAGTAACAATGGAGATTAAAAAATCAGAATTTACAATATCTGCTCCTCGAGTGAGTATGTGTCCTAAAGATAATAAATTGGAGTATGCTTTTATTGGCAGAAGTAATGTAGGTAAGTCAAGTCTTATCAATATGCTTTGCAATCACAAGGGTTTAGCTAAGACTTCAGCCACACCAGGTAAAACTCTGTTAATCAACCACTTTATCATCAATAACGAATGGTATTTGGTTGACCTTCCTGGTTATGGATTTGCCAAGCGCTCCAAGACTGTTCAGAAGCAACTGGAACAGATGATAGCAGGTTATATTCTTCAGCGCCCTCAGTTGGCAAATGTATTCGTATTGATTGACGTTCGCCATGAGCAACAGAAGATAGATCGTGAATTTGTAGATTGGTTGGGCGAAAGCAACATACCTTTCTGTATTGTGTTTACCAAGGCAGACAAGTTAGGTCCTGTAAAGGCAAGAATGAATGCCCAGAAGTGGATGCAAGCATTGGAGGATCGCTGGGAAGAACTCCCTCCTTATTTTATAACCAGTAGTGAAAAGAAAATGGGAAGGGATGAAGTGCTTGATTATATCGATGAAATCAACAAGTCTTTGAGTGAGTAAGTTTCTGAACACTTCAAATATTAATATCAGAATCAATGAAAGAAATTAAGTGGGGATTTATCGGCTGCGGTGAGGTAACCGAGAAAAAGTCAGGACCTGCATTCAATGAAGTTCCTGGCTCACAAGTTGTTGCTGTTATGAGCAGAAGTGAAAAGAAAGCGCGCAGTTATGCTGAGCGCCATCATATCAGAAAATGGTACACTGATGCTCAAGAACTTATTGATGACCCTGATGTAAATGCGGTCTATATCGCCACGCCACCTTCTTCTCATGCCACTTTTGCTATTATGGCTATGAAGGCAGGTAAACCTGTTTATGTTGAGAAGCCTCTGGCTGCAAGCTATAACGACTGTATTCGTATCAATCGTATTAGCGAACAGACAGGTGTGCCATGTTTTGTTGCTTATTATCGCCGTTATCTCCCTTATTTCCAGAAAGTTAAGGAAATTATTCAAAGTGGAGGAATTGGAGATGTTATCAATGTGCAGGTAAGATTTTCTGTTCCGCCACGCGATTTAGACTATCATAGTGGAAAGGAAATGCCTTGGAGATTGCAACCGGATATTTCTGGTGGTGGCTACTTTTATGATTTAGCTCCACACCAGATTGATATTTTGCAAGATTTGTTTGGTGTGATAACACGTGCTCACGGATATCCGGCAAATCGTGCTCACTTGTATGAAGCTGAAGATACGATTTCTGCATGTTTCTTCTTTGAAAGTGGCATTCCAGGCAGTGGAAGCTGGTGTTTTGTTGGACATGAAAGTGCTAAGGAAGATTGTATCGAAATCATTGGTGACAAGGGATCACTGTCTTTCTCGGTTTTCAATTACGAACCTATCCGATTAATTAATTCCGAAGGAAAGAAAGATATCGTTGTTCCAAATCCGCCATACGTTCAATTACCAATCATCCAGAAGGTGATAGAAGATTTACAGGGAATAGGTATTTGTGAATGTACCGCTATTTCTGCTACACCTACCAATTGGGTACTTGACCGTATTCTTTGGAAAAACTAGAGACTCATAGGGCTGATGAATATTCATTCGGCTACTCTGGTTTCTGATTTAATCAGATTTCTGATAAAATTTGAAATAAGTTTTTACTCGTATTCTGTAAAGTAATAAACATCGTGATTGAGATGAAGAGATATTATATAGGATTATTTTTGCTGTTTTCCGTTGCATCTATTCATGCAACGGAAATAGGGGAGCGTGATTCTATTGGTTTCAACGTTCTCTTCAATAAATCGATGTTTCAATCCAATTCACCTGATAGTCTCATTAGGGAAAAACACAAAAAAACATTCTTTCATCGTGTGGGGGATGTTTTTACGAAGTTTTTCCGGGAATTTAATGTTACAGACAGTTCCTATATAGAACCGCAGCATTATAATTATACTGTAATGCTTCAGAATACAAACACTTATGAGGAATATACACTTTCCAGCAAGGAAGGTCAGCGCATATCTTTTGCTCCTGATCCAACATTCCGCCTCGGACCTTATCTGGGTTGGCGCTGGGTGTTCCTTGGTTACACTCTCGACCTCAAACATATCAATGCAAGTTCTCAACATACCAATAAGAAAGAGTTTGACTTAAGCTTGTATAGCAGTATGTTGGGCATCGATTTGTTTTGGAGACAAACTGGTAATGATTATCATGTACAACGCATGAATCTGAGCAGCGAACTTGATACATCACCGATGCACAAAGTTCCTTTTGATGGTTTTAAATCCAGTATTAAAGGGTTCAATCTTTACTATATCTTCAATCATAGAAAATTTTCATACCCAGCAGCTTACTCGCAAAGTACCTGTCAAAGAAAAAGTGCTGGTTCTATGCTCTTAGGGATTGGTTATATGCGGCATACGCTTGATGTTGACTGGGATAAGTTGAGTTCTCTTGTAGATGAGAAATTAGGAAAAAAGGAAGATGGAAAATCAAGAATAGATAGTACTTTAACCTTCTCGAAGGTGAAATATTCAGACATCTCTGTTTCTTGCGGATATGCATATAATTGGGTCTTTGCAAAGAACTTCCTATTTAATGCTTCGCTATCTATAGGCCTTGCTTACAACAAATCGCGATCAGATACAGAACATAACAGATTGGATATTCATGATTTCAGTTTCAATAATTTCAATCTTGATGGTATTGGTCGTTTTGGTATTGTATGGAATAATACGAAGTGGTATGCTGGAGCCAGTACAGTAATCCATACCTATAATTATAAGAAAGAACAGTTTTCTACTAATAGTTCTTTTGGTTCGCTGAATATCTATGTGGGCGTGAACTTTGGTCGTAAGCGCCACCATTAATGATTTACAGGAAGTAAAACATAATTGATATGATGTATTTTAAGTTTATTTTAGCCAGTCAGATTTTAAATCTGGCTTCATTGTTGGCTGTAGGACAAACGAGAAGTTGTACGTTCGAACCGCATCCTAAGTCGGTTTCTAATGGAGTTTCGGATTCTAAAGGAGTTAAGAAGGAGAATATTGATAGTTATCAGGATGCTCATCTTTCTCCATTAAAGTCTTCATCAGATAAAGTAGCAAATCTTTGTGCTGACGATAATGTATATTATCAGGTTGAGGCAACATATAGTCAAGCAGATGTTTCCCGTATCAATTCCTTACTTCGAGAGGCTTCCCAACTCAAAGAAAAACCGAAAAGTTGGATGCTTTGGTTTGGAAAGAAATTCATAGGTGTTCCGTATGTAGGAGGAACTTTGGATAGGGCGGAGGAAGAAAAACTGGTTATTAATACTTCAGAACTCGACTGTACGACTTTTGTTGAAATTGTGACAGCTTTGACTCGTTGTATGTCCGGGAATGGAAAAAGGGATTTCTCAGATTTTTGCCAACAGCTTCAGCATGTCCGTTATATCAATGGAGAAATTGCCTATGAAAAGAGACAGCATTATTTTACTGTTTGGATTAGTGATAATGTAGAGGAAGGCATCGTTACTGATATTCAGAACAATCCTCCTTTTACCAAAGTTCAGCATGTTTCTGTGAATTGGATGACTACTCACCAGCAGAGCTATAAGATGCTAAAAAATAATGCAAAGCGACTTCAAGGTATTAAGGCATTGGAAGAACAGATTAGTGGTAAAAGTTATCGGTATATTCCAAAAGAGCAGATCGTAGATAGTCGGTTATTCCGAAATACCATTCATGATGGCGACATCCTTGTCATGATAACCAATAAAAAGGGACTTGATACGACGCATATCGGAATTGCATCATGGCATCAAGATGGACTACACATGCTTAATGCAAGCAGCATTCACAAGAAGGTTATCGATGAACCAATGCTTCTGCGTAATTATATGATGAAACATCCGAGCCAGATAGGAATCAGAGTTTGCAGAGTTGTTGATGGAGCTAAATGATTTTGAGAATATATTTTAAATTATTATTGTACTAATAGTCTGTGGATAAGATTTAAAATGTTTGTTTTTACTTTCCTAAAGTAAGGCTATTGGGGAATAGAAATAAGTCATTTAGCACCTCTATCTTTCGGAGATAGCACTCGTATCTCTCATTTCTATAAAAATGCTTTTTGAAGGGCACAAAAGTGCTATAGTCAGGGCACTTTTGTGCTATCCCCGAGCACTATAAGAAAACAAGTTGGTTCTCTCTTTTAAGTGACATACGCAAAATGAGCAGTCATTTTGTCTTGAAAACGTTTCTTTCAATTCAATGACTGCTCATTTTTTATTTTAACATCACTGCTACATTTTTACACATCTATTGAGAACTTGCCCTAAATATAGTAATGATGATTATCTTTTACCTCTTCTTCCGGAATTTCCTTTATTTCTATTATCTCCTGTGAAAGATCTCGAATTTCTACCATTTCCATGATTTTGTTTGCCGTTTCCACGATTTTGACTCCCGTCACCGCGTCTATGATTTCCTTCATCAAAATTAGGATTGAAACTCTTTTTCTTTTTATCCTTGAAGAATCCAGAACCTTTGTCGGCTTTCAACTGCTCTTTTACAGACTTGGCAAGTTCGCGAGGAGATAGTGGTCTTTGTGAACCATCATTACGGTTACGGGCATTCAGAGGTTTGCCATTATTGAGATATTTATCCTCATCATAGCATCCTACATTGCCATATCCCTTAGGTTGGTATGATTGATTTCTACCATTCCTTCCGGAATTGGAGCTGTAAGAAGGATTTCCCTGTCTGTTCTTTCCTCTTGCACCACGATCAACGCCTGGGTTGTCATAAGTAGAGCCTACAGCTTTCTCATCGAATCTTGCAGAAGTGTGTCCGCCTCTCATATCACGCTTATCATATAGTTTCGCAATCAGGTCGCTTCTGCCAATTCTACGTAATTCAGATTCTATAGCCCTTCTTTCTTCCGGTTTATACCAGAAGAAGAACATTCTCTGAGCGAGTTTTTCCTTCTGAGTCTTGGCACTGAAAACTGGTTCCAAAGTGTATGGATCATATCCTGTGTACCAGGTTTCCGTAGAGATTGTCATCGGGGTAGGAGTGAAGTCCTGTACTTGTTCAAGATGGAAATCCAGTCCCTTGGTTATCACAGCCAATTCTGCCATATCCTCTTCATGACAGCCCGGATGTGAACTGATGAAATAAGGAATGATTTGCTGGTTGAGTCCCTCTTCCTTGTTGATCTTATCGAAGATGCGTTTGAATTCATAGAATAAATCGAACGATGGCTTACGCATGAACTTGAGAACTTCCGGACTTGTATGCTCTGGTGCCACTTTCAGTCGTCCGCTCACATGCTTTGTAATCAGTTCACGCGTATATTCCCTTGCAGCCTGATTCACCTTCTCATCCTTGCTTTTATGCAATAGCAAATCATAGCGGACACCACTACCTATAAAACTTTTTTTGATACCAGGCAGGGCATCAACTGCATGATAGATTTCAAGGAGTTTGCTATGATCAGTATTGAGGTTAGGACAAATCTGCGGATTTACGCATGATGGACGTTTGCACACCTCACAGGCCTTCTGATTTTTGCCATGCATTCCATACATATTAGCTGATGGACCGCCTAAATCGCTCAAGTATCCTTTAAAATCTGGCATTGCGGTGATTTTCTTCACCTCTTTCAGAATACTTTCCTTGCTTCTGCATACCACAAATTTGCCCTGGTGAGCAGATATGGTACAGAAAGAGCAACCGCCAAAACAGCCACGGTGCAGGTTGACAGAGAACTTGATCATCTCATACGCAGGAATTGTTTTTCCTTTATATTTTGGATGAGGCAGACGGGTATATGGCAAATCGAAAGCAGCATCCAATTCCTCTGTTGTCATCAGAGGGAAAGGAGGGTTGACCACAACATATTTTCCATCCACTTCCTGAATCATTCTTTGTGCATGCATCTTATTGGCTTCTTCCTCCAGATGGCGCACATTTTCGGCCTGACCTTTCTTGTTGTGAAGACACTCCTCATGGCTATGAAGGATGATATCGTCATCCTTGAATCCACCAGGAATGTCCTTTTCCTTACAATAGAAAGCAACCTGTGGCATTTCGTGAATCTCGTCCATTGTTTTTCTTTCAGCAAAAGCGTTGGCAAGTTCTACAATAGAACGTTCGCCCATTCCATAGAGAATGAGATCGGCACTAGAATCACAGAGAATGCACTTGCGGAGTTCATCTTTCCAATAGTCATAGTGACTGATACGGCGCAACGAAGCTTCGATACCGCCAAGAGCCACAGGAACATCTGGGAAAAGTTTCTTCAATATCTGAGTATAGACGATAGAAGGATAGTCTGGACGCATGTCATGGCGTGAGTCTGGACTGAAAGCGTCTTCACTTCGCATACGGCGATTGGCAGTATAACGATTTACCATCGAGTCCATGGCTCCTGGAGAAACTCCAAAGAACAGACGTGGTCGTCCAAGTTTTTTAAAATCACGGAAATCACCATGCCAGTCAGGTTGAGGCACAATAGCCACACGATAGCCATTGGCTTCAAGGATTCTGCCAAGTATAGCTGCTCCGAAGGATGGATGATCTACGTAGGCATCTCCAGAAAACAGGATAACGTCCAGTTCGTCCCACCCTCTGAGTTCACATTCTTTCTTAGTTGTTGGTAAAAAATCTGTTAATTTATAATCCATTTAAAATCTGTCTTAAAGAGGTTCAGGAGTTAGTCATTAACCGCATCTGGTTCAGCTTCTGATGCCTCCTCAGTTTCCTTCTTCTCTTTCCAATCTACATAAAGCAATACCAAGTTATGAAGGCCTAAGGCTTTCATATTGCTATTATAAATAACGTCAAGGCATAGATCCAAAAGATTCTTATCCTGACAGTTGTCTGCTTCCAATAAAGAGCGGACATTCAATTTCATTTTTTCAAGTACTTCTTCATCAATGATTCCATTACTGTCCACCAGATTGCGAAGAAGCTGATACTTATCAATAGTTTCAAGATGCAGGTCGCTTACTTCAATTGAGCGAGTACCTGATTGGTTTGCTTGAATTTTATACATAATATTCTACATTTAAAGGGTTATTATTTCTTTTTTATCATATTCAGATTTGTTGAATGCATTGACTTGTCGAATATATCAGAAAATAGTATCATTACTTGTTGCCAAGTAAATACTTGAGAATACCAGACATTAACTGTCCGCGTGTCTGCTCATTCTTGATACACTCGAAAGGGAAGCCCATGGTGAATGAACCATACCCATTGCCTTTATATCCTACAGCTGCACTTGCTCCATTTATATATTGCATTGTGCAGATAGCCCCATCAATTGGGGCAAGAATATCTGGATGTGTTGCAGCGTAGTGCTTGTCATTCAATTTGTCGTAATAATCAAAGTTCATTCCTAATCCGTTAACCATCGGTGTGGCTTTCAGACTGTCTGAAACCTGATATTGCACCTTCAGCGTATTAGCCAGGAAATTTTTCTCTTCATCCGTTTGCATATCGCTTCCGATGTAGGAGCCGCTCACCAATAAACGTCCTCCATGATGTATGTAATTTTCAATCTTATTGATCATGGTAGGAGTAAAAGATTTGTAGTATTCAGGCGTGTAGCCATCATATCTTTCGAGTCCATTGATCAAATCTACTATTGGGTACTTGCCCATATTTTCCTTGCCAGAAAGGATGGCCTCGCTGGAGCAACTGGCAATACTATACAGATTAGAAGTAGCAATTGCTCTGGCATGTTCTACTGGATAATTGAAATCATTACCGGCAATCATTTGTCCTGCCATTTCGTCACCACAATAGCCAAGTCCATCAGCAGTCATTACGCCCATTTTAGAACGTTTGAAAACTCTCTGCTTTCCATTCCAACCGGCATTCAGTCCATAACTTACTCCTGGATCCTGATCGAAATCAAAACCTTGTTCCGTTTCGTTATCTATCACTTGAGGTGCAGCCAGACGATGGAAGTTATTGACTATCAATACGGTATGGAGAGCTTTCGGATTGTAGAGAGCATCCAATGTCTCAGAAGGAAAACTTTCTCCACCTTTGTTCAATGCGGTCACTTTGAAGCTATACATCTTACCAGGTTCCAGTTTGATCTGGCAGGCAGCAGTTCTTATAATTTGTCCATTATCGAAGCCACCTCTTCCTTCTGCTATATACAATACATAAGAGGTAGGAGCTGCAGTTGGTTCTGTTTTATCCGTCTGCGGACTCCATGAAAGAGTGGCTATTCCCTGATTGTTCACTTCCACAGAAAAGTGATTAGGAGGCAAAGGTTGAACCGTATATTTCTTGCCATGATTGGAGGAAACATATCTGAGAATTGTCTTGTATAGTGAACGAGCAATGGTGAATTTTGCCATTGGATTCTGAGCCAGTTTCATATCAGGGAAACTCTGATGAGAGAGAGTCTCGATGATGGCAGAAGGCACTTCTGGCAATCTTGTTTCAGAATAATTTCTGTCCCAAAGATAGCGTTCACCAAAATCACCATATTTATATCTCATGTCTGTAACGAGGTTCTTCAGCAATGCCTGGGCAAAATCCTTGGATGTAAATCTGGAAATACCCGTATTCAACTTCTCATCATTGAAGTTGGTTGTGCAAATAGCCAAAGATCCATATACAGATTTGCCGTCTGGATTGTATCCCGCATCACTATGAATGGCAAGTGATAATTCAATAGGTACATTCTTGCCGTCTTTAGCAGGCATATAGACGCTACCACCACCCAGCCAATTGGTCATGAGCGAACGGGTATTGATATCATCAGCATAATCGTTATTGCCCTTTCTTCCTCCATAAACGGAGTAGGGAGCGCCAGCCCATTGTGCGTAGTATCTTGCCCCTTCCAGACAACGGGGAAATCCACTATTGTATCCACCACGAAGGATATTTCCCATACCGCCTCCAAATCTTACGGCATCACTTGTCACGATACCTTTGGAAGAAGCCTGATTGGTCACGACAACACGATTGAACTCATTGCAACCTTTATCGAAATCAAATGTGCCCAAATAAACCCATGTGCTGCCTCCCATTCTCTGGTTGACTGTAAATTCTGTAACCTGCCCCTTGTGAAAAACGAGATATTTAGCATCCTTTACACTTTTCGGCAAAGTCTGATAACTTACATAGACAGCATATTTACCAGCATCAGGAATATTTGGCTGATAGCTGATTTCACTGTATTTCTTCTTTTTAGTGGCTTTAGCCTTTCTGATGGAACCGTCAGTAAAAGGGTTTTCCCCATCATTGTAGAGTGCCTTTATAGCAGCAAATCCAGGTTCCTTTCCTGTTTTCCATTTTTTCCCATTTACCGTTTCTTTGTAGTAATTAGCTTTGATAGGATCATCATTATCAACTATGATTTCCTTTTTTTGCCAATCTCTTTCACGCGGAGTGAAAACAATGGCACCGGCATTCTGAAGCATCGGAATCAGATAAGGGACAACGATGGTTTGCGTGAACAAATCCTCGGTAGTACCAAAGAGATTTGGTCGTTGCCATTTCCATCGTTTCTGATCATTATCATAATATCTGCCATGCGATGCCCATACTGAAAGATGGCGGTTCTGCAATCCTTCAGTTATAAAGTAAGGATGTGATGCATTAAAGACCCAGGGATCATCGGTATATTCGATGTCTCCCCAGGCCCTTGTATTGCCTTCAAGATATTGCGCATTTGCAGTTGCCGGCATCAATAGCCAGCAACAGAATGCCCAATATTTAAGATAGTTTTTCTTATTCAATTTCTTACCTCTAAGTTATTTATAAGCTAACTTATTTCTAAGTTTACTTACCTTTATCATTACCTATTTCTAAGTATTGATATTTACTTTTTGACTTCAATCGATATTCCCGATAGTGAATTTTTCCGGTTTTTTACCCTTGAAGTCCTTGAAATAAAGTTTGATTTCGCGCATGTCCTTATCTACATCGCCTGATGGAATCATCTTCTTTGTGCACTGAATGAGCTTCTTTTCATAATCAGCACCATAGAGCAGGATAGGAATATTAGCCTTCTGTGCAATGAAATAGAAACCTTTTTTCCATTCTGGATTAAGAGAACGGGTTCCTTCAGGTGTAATGCAAAGCACGAAAGACTTTCTCTTTTTAGCCTCTTCAGCCAAATTATCTGTCATGCTCGTATGCTTACTTCTCCAGACCGGAATACCACCCATCTTGCGGAAAATAGGACCGAGAGGCCAGAAGAACCATTCCTTTTTCATCAAGAAGTTAGACTTCATACCTTCAGCCTTGGCAAAAGCCTGTCCAAGAAACAAATCCCAGTTGCTTGTATGCGGAGCTAAGCATATAATATACTTTTCCGGCAAATCAACCGTGATATCCTTTTTCCACCCTAATTTCTTATATAAAATCCAGCGACAAAAATTCTGTAACATATATAATAAGGTATAGGACTAAGCGAGATTAGCGATTTGATCAATAATCTCACAAACTTGCTTGTTGAAATCAGAGACGAGATTCTTATAATATACGGTCTGTTTCATACCTGGTTCCGGATGAGAGACACGTTTGATGAAATTCGTATTGGTCATAATAATGACAGAAATGATGCCGTCCACGTCTTCTTGCTCAGGTTTGCCATTATATAATGAGGCAGCTACGCACTCAGCGAAGAGCTCGCTGGTGATGTAATTGATAGTGCGTTTTAAATCTCTTTTATTAGCCATAATGTTATTCTTTTAAATTTAAAATTATGAAATGAATGCTCAAAGATAGCAAAAATCTTTGAAAACCAAGCATAAGTAACGAAAAAAAATACTGATTAACGCAATTTTAGCTTTTTTCTTTCATTATTTCGCAAAAAAAAGTTATTTTTGCAGTGTTTTTCAAAGTTTTTGTAGTTTCAACTTTTAAATATTAAAGAATAATTATGGAAAAAAGTGCATTGCAAATTGCAAGAGCTGCTTATCAGCCAAAGTTGCCAAAGGCTCTTCAGGGCCCTGTTAAGGCAGTAGAGGGTGCAGCTACACAGTCAGTAGGTAATCAGGATGAAATCAAGGCATTGTTCCCTAATACATACGGAATGCCTGTCATCACTTTCGAAGCTGGTGAGGCTAAGGAACTCCCTTCTTTCAATGTAGGTGTTATCCTCTCTGGTGGTCAGGCTCCTGGTGGTCACAACGTGATTTCTGGTCTTTTCGATGGTGTAAAGGCTCTCAACCCTGCTAACAAACTTTATGGTTTCATTCTCGGTCCTGGTGGTCTCGTAGATCACAACTACATGGAGATTACTTCTGAAATCATGGACGAGTACCGCAATACTGGTGGTTTTGATATCATCGGCTCTGGCCGTACTAAGTTGGAGAAGGAAGACCAGTTTGAGAAGGGTATTGAGATTCTTCGCGAACTTGGTATCAAGGCTCTCGTAATCATCGGTGGTGACGACTCTAACACCAATGCTTGTGTACTTGCAGAGTACTACGCTGCTAAGAAGTATGGCGTTCAGGTAATCGGATGTCCTAAGACTATCGACGGTGACTTGAAGAACGAGCAGATTGAGACTTCTTTCGGTTTCGATACAGCTTGTAAGACATATTCTGAGCTCATCGGTAACATTGAGCGCGACTGCAATTCTGCACGCAAATACTGGCACTTCATCAAGTTGATGGGTCGTTCAGCTTCTCATATCGCTCTTGAGTGCGCACTTCAGACTCAGCCTAACATCTGCTTGATTTCTGAGGAGGTAGAGGCTAAGGAAATGTCACTGGATGACGTTGTAACATACATCGCTACTGCTGTGGCTAACCGTGCTGCTGATGGCAATAACTTCGGTACGGTTCTCATTCCTGAGGGCTTGATCGAGTTTATCCCTGCTATCAAGAAGTTGATCGCTGAATTGAACGAGGTTCTTACAGACTCTGCAACAGGTGAGAGCCGCGAGTTTGCTGGTGCTGAGGAGCAGATTGCATTCGTTAAGGGTGCCATCGCTAAGGACAACCTCGCAGTATTGGAGTCTTTGCCAGCTGACGTAGCTCGCCAGCTTTGCCTCGACCGTGACCCTCACGGAAACGTTCAGGTTTCTCTCATCGAGACAGAGAAGTTGCTCTCTCGCATGGTAGCTGAGAAGTTGGCTGCTTGGAAGAAGGAGGGTAAGTATGTAGGTAAGTTCTCTGCTCAGCATCACTTCTTCGGTTACGAGGGACGCTGCGCTGCTCCTTCTAACTACGATGCAGACTACTGCTACTCACTCGGTTTCAATGCTTCTTGCCTCATCGCTAATGGCAAGACAGGTTATATGTCAGTAATCAAGAACACAACAGCTCCTGCTGCAGAGTGGATTGCTGGTGGTGTGCCTATCACTATGATGATGAATATCGAGCGTCGTAACGGTGCTAACAAGCCAGTTATCCGTAAGGCTCTCGTAGAGCTCGATGGTGCTCCATTCAAGTTCTTCGCTTCTAAGCGTGAGCAGTGGGCTAAGGAGACTTCTTATGTTTATCCAGGTCCTATCCAGTACTGGGGTCCTACAGAGGTTTGCGACCAGACCACCAAGACTCTCCAGTTGGAGCAGGCTAAGTAATATCGTATTATATTTTTTATAGTATATGTCAACAAGACGAACGGCTTCTTCACAGAAAAAACATAGCATGCCGAGAAAGCAAACGACTCGACGTGGTAATACTCGTGCAAGAAGGCGTTCGTCTTCTTTTTTACCACGTTTCCTCCGTTCATATCCCCGTTGGGCATGGTGGATAGGAGGATTATTGATTGTTTTTCTTTACATCTGGGCTTTTTATTATTTCTTCGTAAGTCCTACTGGTTTCCGGTGGCGTGCTTTGTATGGTGATGTAGAATATCCTGAAGGTTATGAGATTCATGGTATAGATATTTCGCATTATCAGGGTACGATTGATTGGGAACAGCTCAAGAATGCGATGATAAAAGGCTGTCCTGTTCGCTTTATCATCATCAAGGGAACAGAAGGTTCCTCACGTCTGGATGATAATTTCAGAGAGAATTTTAATCAGGCGCGGGATTATGGTTTTATCCGTGGTGTTTACCATTTTTGGAGTAATAAGTCTTCTGCTCGCGATCAGGCATATTTCTTCCTGGAGAAGATACATCTTACAGATGGAGACCTGCCGCCTGTTCTGGACATTGAGCACAAGCCAGCAGATAAGTCTGTTGAAGATTTTCAGCGTGATGTACTTACCTGGCTGCATATCGTAGAAGATAAGTATCATGCCAAGCCGATTATCTACACCTATTATAAGTTTAAGGAGAAGTATCTGAGCGCTCCTGTCTTTGATGACTATCCGTATTGGATAGCGCATTATTATGTAGATAAGGTGCAGTACAAGGGAAAGTGGAAGTTCTGGCAGCATACGGATGCAGGTAAACTACCAGGCATTAAGGGCTACGTGGATTTCAATATCTACAACGGAAGTTATTATGACCTACGAAAACTCTGTATTGGTTCAAAAGGCGAAAGTCTTTTTGGAGATGATGAATATGAAGAAGAATATGAAGAAGAATAAATCCTTTCTTTTAGCAAATCTGCCTAAAAGAAAGGATTTTATGATTTAGTATATAGTTGGATGCAGCCCTTTATTTACTGCATCCAAAATTTTCCTTAAAAACCTCTGAAATTGTCATTAAAAGATACAGAAGTTGATTAGTTTTTGAGAATGAGACAAGCCCAGTTGTTATCGCTTTTACTTTCGATTTCCGACAATCCCAATTCCTTTGCTTTCTCCAGCAACACAGGAATGTCTTCCACGTAGAAACCGCTGAGAATCAAATAAGAGCCATCATTCATTACACTTCTGAAAACATTCATGTCTTCCAAGAGAATGTTTCTGTTGATATTGGCAAGAACCACGTCAAACATACCACTGATATGATTGATGACTGATGCATTGCCGAAATATACGCTCATATTATTCACGCCGTTAAGCTGGGCATTATGCTTGGAATTTTCTACGCTCCATTCATCTATATCATAACCGACCACATCGCCTGCTCCCAACTTAGAAGCCACAATCCCTAAGATTCCAGTACCGCAACCACAATCAAGAACACGCTTCTTGTACAGATTCATGTTCATGAGCGAAGAAACAATCATGCGTGTCGTTTCGTGGTTACCTGTACCGAAGGCGAGTTTAGCTTCTATTCCAATCTCAATATGGTCTGGAGATGTAGTAGGGTGGAGATCCGGATGTTTGGCGTCATAGATGAGAAGCTGGTCATCAATACAAATCGGTTCAAATCCCTGATCTTCCCATTCTTGATTCCAGTCTTTATCTTCAGCTTCTTCTACCTCGTAAGAGATTTCAGTTCCTTCAATAGGAAATTCTTTAATATTCTGATCGAGTATTTCCTTATCAAACAATTCTTTCTGCACATACGCCTCCATGCCTTCTTCAGTTTCTTCAAACGATTCAAATCCGGCTTCAGCTGCACTGTCAGCCAACAGATCCTTGCAAACTTGCATCAAATCCTCGCTGGCTTTAATCTTAAATTTTGCTACTAAATATTTCATATCAATTCTTCAATTCTTATTTAAATCTAAAAAACTACTGCAAAATTATAAAAAATAGGGAAAAACCTATCATTATTTAGGGTTTTTCTTTAATTTTGCATGAGAATAAGCAATATTTTTGCATGTAATTAATTATATTGGTATAGAAAATTGGTTAGAGAATAAATAAAAGGAGTCATATAATGAAAAAATTTGTTCTTCTTGCAGTCCTTGTAGCAGCGATGCCATTGACAACGATGGCTCAGGACGATGACCTCTATTTCAATCCGAAACAGGAGGCCAAAAAAGAAGCTGCACTCCGTGAACAGAGAGCGAAGGCTTATGCCAGAGTTCGTGCCGTTCGTGATAGTCTTTATGCTATTTATTGGTCGGGCAGTCCACGTTCCGTTGACGAATACAATCGTAATGGTAGAATATTGAGTCATTATCAAGGTATCACTACAGATTCCTTGGGTAATGACATTATTTCATTCCGTCTTGAGAAAGGTGTCAAACCAGACTCAATTTATGACGATGAGGCTTTCGCTCAGAAATTCATCAATCAGGATGAGGATTTCGAATACACACGAGATTTAAGCCGTTGGGATGGTTATTATAATCCGTGGTTCTATGATTATTATGGAGTAGGACCTTATTACTGGCGTAGTGGCTACTGGGGCTGGAGAAATCCTTGGCGCTATGGTTATTACGCAGGTTGGTACGACCCATGGTTTGATCCATTCTATGATCCTTGGTATTATGGATATGCTGGCTGGTATTCTCCTTGGTATGGATGGGGTGGATATTACAATCCTTGGTACTGGGGTGGTCCGATGATAGGATATGTTCACTACAGCGGAAATCCAAAGGGCTATGCTGGCAACCGCAGTTGGAATGGTCCGGGTAATAATTCTGGCCGCTATAATGGCAGAAGGGATGATAACTCGTATGGCAATCGTAACTTCGGCAATCGTTCCAACCGTGATTACAACAATAGTTTCGGCAATTCCAACCGCTCTAACAATAGTAATTCCAACTTCAGTGGCTTTGGCAACAGAAGTGGTAACTTTGGAGGAGGTAGTTTCGGTGGAAGTCATTCTGGCGGCAGCTTTGGAGGAGGCTCACGTTCCGGCGGAGGCGGCAGCTTTGGTGGCAGAAGATAAAAAATGTAATATGAGTAATTTATTAAAAGTTTGGAAATCATGATGAAGAATTCTAAATACTTCTTGTTAGCTGCGCTGGGACTCATGGCAGCCCCAGCCTTGGCACAGGAAACTTACCAGGATACTAAATTTGCAGAGAACAGTCTGAATGGTACTGCACGTTATGTAGGTATGGGTGGCGCCATGGAAGCCCTCGGTGCAGATATTTCTACCATCGGCTCTAACCCTGCTGGTATCGGTTTGTTCAGAAAGAATCAGGTTAGTCTTTCTGCCGGTGTTATGGCGCAGACAGATGCAGAGACCTATACAAAGTTCAATAAAACGACTATCGATTTTGATGGAAGCAAATCACATGTAAGCCTTGATCAGGTAGGTATAGTCTGGTCGCCTACACGCGGCAGAAAAAGCTACATCAATTTGGCATTTAACTATCACAAGAGTGCTGATTTCAATCAGATTCTGAATGCAGCCAACAATCTGAATGGGGCTTCTCAAAGCAAGTTGACTGCTATTAAATATGCTGCTTTTCATGGTCAGACAGGCGGAGATATGGTATGGACCGGTGTTGATGCTAATTATGAAAAGATGATGAGATTTGATGGAATTGGAAATATGTATTATTATAATGGCAATGAGTTTCTCTATGGTCAGACTCAGAAAGGATACATAGGACAGTATGATTTCAACATCAGCGGTTCCATCAACAATCGTGTTTGGCTTGGTCTTACCATTGGTTTGCACGATGTCAACTATAAGAGCAATTCCATGTACTCTGAAAACCTGAAATCTGATAATCCTGCCGGAGCGATTTCCGACCACTATGAGAGTCTCAAGATTGATGGAACTGGTTTTGATGTAAAGGCCGGTGTCATCTTCCGCCCTGTGAATGATTCTCCTTTCCGCATCGGTGCCTACTTGAATTCGCCAGTATATTACGACCTGACCATGAGTGGTGCTTCCAGACTGGAAATGGTGGATGTAAAGAGTTATGATGATACTGCTTTTTCTAACAATACCTGCAGCTATGATTATCGTCTGAATACTGCATGGAAAGCTGGTGTCAGCCTCGGACATACAGTGGGCAACTATCTTGCATTGGGTGCTACTTATGAATATGCTTGGTATGATCGCATGGACAATCGCATCAAGGATGGTGGATATTATGATTCCTGGTCTGGCGATTATTATGAGACCAGCAGTAGTGATGATGCCATGAACGATAACACTCGTTTTTCACTGAGTGGAGTTAGTACCGTGAAATTAGGTTTGGAATACAAGCCAATGCCATTGGTTGCCATCCGTCTCGGATATAATTATGTATCTCCGATGTTTAAGGAAGAAGGTTATCGTGATCAGAGTATCGCTTCTCCGGGAACAGCTTATGCAACTTCCAGCGACTTTACCAACTGGAAGGCTACCAATCGCATTACAGCCGGTGTAGGTTTCAACTATCAGGGTTGGGCCTTCGATGTGGCTTATCAGTATAGTGCCCAGAAGGGAGATTTCTATCCATTCATGAGTTACTATGATAATCATGACAGTGAGAACGATTGTATAGCTCCTGCAACTAAAGTTGAGAACAATCGTCATCAGTTGCTGATGACTTTGTCTTACAAGTTCTAAATATTGCTTTCTTGAAATAAGACAGAAAAACGACCGGAAACAGGCAACAACTGTTAAAATTTTGTTTTTTCGCAATTTTCAAGAAAAAAGGCGAGAATAATTTGGTGGTTACAAATAAAAGTACTACCTTTGCAAATGAAAACAGATTGTTTATACAAGAAAATATTAGTTTTTTTAGTGGTTAATTTAGTTTTAGTAAGTATGTGAATAGGATTTGTTGAGAAACAGGTCCTATTTTTTTATTTTCTGATGAAGTATTGATTTATTTCTGATGAAGTAAAAGTTATTTCTGATAGGGTAATATATTTCTGACTAAGTAATATGTTATTTCTGAAGGAGATGATCATTTCAAATTAAAGAATAGAATTTCAAACAAGAATACGATTATGGGCAAAGTTTTCATATATACTATCACAGGATTGATGGCTGTTCTATTGCTGTTTATGTTAAGTTTAGCATTAGGTAGCGTTTCAATTCCGATTCAAGACATTATAGCCATCCTACTCGGAAAAGGAGAGGGGGTGGCAAATCCTTCATATAGTTATATTGTTTTGGAATCCCGTCTTCCTCAGGCTTTTACGGCACTTTTAGCCGGAGCTGCATTGTCGGTTTCTGGATTACTGCTTCAAACAACCTTCCGCAATCCCCTTGCCGGACCTGACGTATTCGGCATTAGCAGTGGTGCAAGTCTGGCAGTAGCTATCGTGATGTTCATACTTGGAGGAAATATTTCTTTAGGTTCTTATACAACCAATGGTTACTTGGCAATTCTTGTCAGTGCTTTTGTGGGAGCGATGATTATCATCTGCATAATCTCTCTGCTTTCTACGATGGTCAAGAGTCACGTAGTACTTCTCATTATTGGTATTATGATTGGATATTTGGCAAGTAGCGCCATCTCTCTTCTCAATTTCTATGCTACGGCAGAGGGAGTAAAGTCTTATATGATTTGGGGATTGGGTAGTTTCGGAAATGTTACGATGGGAAACGTTCCGCTTCTGGCTGTTGTTGTTCTGATAGGAAGTTTCTTTGCCTTGATGATGAGCAAACCCCTCAATGCGCTATTATTAGGCGAACAGTATGCAGCAAGCTTGGGGTTTGAAATAACAAAAATCCGACTGACACTTTTAATAATAACAGGTGTATTGACTGCCGTTGTTACAGCTTTTTGCGGACCTATAGCTTTCATCGGACTGGTAACTCCACATCTGGCTCGGATGCTTTTATCTACAGACAACCACCGACTGCTCATTCCTTTTACAATGATTGCCGGCAGCCTGATGGCTCAAATCTGTAATCTCCTGTGTTCATTGCCTTGCTGGAATGGTACGTTGCCGCTCAATGCCGTAACTCCGTTCTTTGGAGCTCCGATTGTCATTTATATATTATTAAAGGTAAAAGGGTAAATAAGTAAGGTAAAAAGTAAAAAATGAGAGGAGAAATTCAAAAAATAGAGTGAAAAGATAATCCTACCTTTTCGGATTCTTAACTGCTTCGCTTTCCAACGGATTCTCAGGCCAGAAATGCTTGGGATAGCGGCGTTTTAATTCCTTTCGTACTTCAAAATATGTGTCCTTCCAGAAACTGCCTAAATCCTGAGTCAATTGTACTGGCTTGAAACCAGGCGACAGAAGTTCCATCAGTACAGGTTGTTTTCCGTCATTCACGCAAGGTGTTTCCTTCATTCCAAAGCACTCCTGCAAGCGTACGCTCAATACAGGAATTTCAGTACCCTGGCGGTAATCGAGTTTGATTCTGCTACCAGAAGGAACTTGGATATGAGTAGGAGCCAGCCGATCGATTTCCTGTTGAAGATCATAAGGAATGCTATTCCACAAAACTTCTTTCAGATTGATTTTCTTCAGTTCACTATTAGTGGAAATCACATGATTTCCTTCTTCCAGATAGAAGGGAAGCCAATCTTGCGCATGTTCCATCAGATAAGGAGTACTCAGATTCGGAATCTCCAGTTCAGGATGCCATTCTGTCACTTGAGCCACACGCCTCTGCAGCATCTGCACCTGTTCATTCCAGTCGAACATGCTAAGTCCATCTTTTCTGATAGCTTCACATATAATGTTGATAATCAGACTTTTATCAATATCATGAATCGGTTTGCTGTCAACAATGATTCTACCAATTTTTTTTTCCCTTTGCATGACAACACATCCCTGTTTACTGTCCCAAGAAACATGATTATGGTCTGTGGCGAGTTCCTGTAAATCCCTTTCGCAGACAGGTGCTGCTAAGAAAACCTTTCCTGCATTTCCATTGGAATGCATCGAAGCCACCGCAAGCCATTGGTAACCAATTAGGGAATCTGTGCTTTCTATTCTGACTCTATTACCATTCGCCAAACGATAGTTGCCAATATGATCCATGGCGAGGGCGATGCGTTCCGGATAAGCTAAAGCCACCAGACGGCCGACAACATCAGCAGAAGGATCCTGATTCTCCACTTTAACCTTGCACATACGATGCAGTTCTGCCGAACTCTGTGCGATTTTTGCCCATCTGCCCAAACTCTGTTTTCTGCGTGCATTCCGCAAAAGGGAAATGCGAAGAGTAATATCCTTATCCTCCTGATCAGAAAGCGGATCTTTTTCTTCCAAGAGAGCAGCCAAATCACATGCAAGACTCTTTTCCTGCTGCGTTTTCGCTCCCGAAATCATTTTAGCAATACGAGGATGGCAAGGGAGTTTGACCATTACTTTGCCCAAAGGAGTCAGGCTGAAAGAAGCTTCTTCCTCCTTGCTATTAGAAACATTCTTTGGCTGGGAATTATGCAGAACAATCGCTCCAAGCATTACCAATAAATTCTTTGCACTCAATAAGTTACCAATCGGAGGTGGAGTAAGCCAAGGCAAGGCTGCAACATTTGTTTCGCCGAATGCTGCGACTTCAAGCAACATGGATGACAAGTCTGCTTCCAGAATTTCCGGTTTACGTTGTTCCTCCATCTGATGTTCCGTCGCCATTGTCCAGAGTCGATAGCAGGTTCCTTCTGTCACTCGTCCTGCACGTCCCGCTCTCTGTACAGCCATGTCCTTGCTGATTCTTACTGTATCAAGACGACTCAATCCGGTTTTCGCATCATAGTTCAAACGACGGCAATAACCCGCATCTATCACTATTTTCACACCCTCGATAGTAATGGAAGTTTCAGCAATAGGAGTTGCGAGCACTATCTTCCTTTCTCCATCCAGGGAAGGAGCGATGGCCTGTTTTTGCGCCTCTTGAGATAAGTTGCCGTAAAGAGGATAAACCTTCGCATCAATTGAAGAATTTTCGAGCAATTCTGCGCATTTTATAATCTCTCCCTGTCCAGGCAGAAATACAAGCATGTCTCCTTTCTGCTCTCTATAGACTTTTAGAATCGTGGCAGCAGTAACCTGCACAATCTCATGAAGTTGCGGAGTTTCCTTTGTATAAACAATTTCCACAGGAAACATTTTTCCCTGACTCTCTATCATGGGAGCCTGAAGGGAATGGCAGATAGAGTCCACATCAATGGTAGCCGACATGATGGCGATTTTCAGGTCGTCTCTGATAATCTGTTGGGTTTGATGGGTGAGGGCAAAAGCAAGATCAGCCGTAAGACTTCTTTCATGAAATTCATCAAAGACAACAAGATTCACCCCGTCGAGTGTAGCATCTTCTATCAGCATTCTGGTAAGAATTCCTTCCGTCACGACTTCAATGCGTGTATCTTTAGAAACTTTGGTTTCAAAGCGAATACGATAGCCCACAGTTTTTCCTATCGGTTCACCGAGCAAATACGCCATGCGCTCAGCGATTTGTCTGGCTGCAATTCTCCTGGGTTCGAGAATGATTATTTTCCCCTCGCTTCCCAATGCTTGAAGCATGGTAAGCGGGAGAACGGTTGATTTTCCAGAACCGGGTGCAGCCGTAATCACAATGGAATTGTGCTCTGACAGAGTTTGGTTTACTGCATCAGCGATTTGAAAAACCGGAAGATTACCGGAATGTTTGGCTATATTTTCAATCGACATTACTTGTTGTTTTTTAAGTAATCAACTATGGTGTTTGCTCTGACTTTTCATGAAAGCCATGATGATGTTATGATTTCTTTTCCAGCTCCTGCAGATTTTCCATTTTCTTGGTTTCGAGGAACTCGTAGATGCCGCACAAATGTTCGCGGACGCGACCGTGACCGAATTCATAGACCTTACTCACCAGTCCATCGAGGAAATCGCGGTCGTGACTTACTACAATGAGGGTTCCGTCGAAATCCAGAAGAGCTTGCTTGAGCACGTCCTTGGTCTTGAGGTCGAGATGATTGGTAGGCTCATCCAGAATCAGCAGGTTTACCGGCTCCAAGAGGAGTTTGAGAATGGCAAGGCGAGTACGCTCACCACCGGAGAGGACTTTCACCTTCTTGGTAGAGTCTTCGCCACCAAACATGAAAGCTCCGAGCAAATCGCGTATTTTGTTGCGGATTTCTCCTTTCGCCACATCGTCGATAGTCTGGAATACGGTAAGTTCACCATCAAGCAGAGAGGCTTGATTCTGAGCGAAATAACCTATCTGTACATTATGCCCCAATTCGAGTTTTCCCCCATTCTGCAACTGCCCCATGATACATTTCACGAGCGTGGATTTACCCTCGCCATTGCGACCAACGAAAGCTATCTTGTCGCCACGCTCTACAGTAAGATTCACGCCACTGAATATCTTCTTATCATCAAAAGACATTGATACATCGCTCATCTGTACAGGATAGGCACCGCTGCGAGGACTTGGTGGGAACTTGAGGCGAAGGCGACTGGTGTCTTCTTCATCCACCTCGATAAGTTCAAGTTTCTCCAGCATCTTCACGCGGCTCTGCACCTGGAAAGTTTTGGAATAAGTACCTTTGAAGCGCTCTATGAAATCCTTGGTTTCGGCTATCATCTTCTGCTGTTCCTCATATTTCTTCATCTGCTGTTCGCGACGCTCCTTGCGCAGTTCCAGATACTGGCTATAGGTAGCCTTGTAGTCGTAGATGCGCCCCATAGTAACCTCTATGGTACGAGTAGTAATGTCATCTACAAACTTGCGGTCGTGGCTGATGACAACCACCGCTTTAGAACTGTTGATGATGAAATCCTCAAGCCAACCGATAGATTCGATGTCGAGATGATTGGTAGGCTCATCCAGCAGCAAGACATCAGGAGATTTCAGCAGTAGTTTTGCCAATTCGATACGCATTCGCCAACCACAAGAGAATTCGCTGGTAGGGCGGTTGAAATCAGAACGTTCAAAACCCAGACCGAGAAGGGTTTTCTCAACATCTTCTTCGAAATGAGTCATGTCGATAGCATAGAATTTTTCTGAGAGCGAAGAAACCTTTTCGATGAGCTGCATGTAGTCATCGCTATCATAGTCTGTGCGGGTGGCAAGTTCATTGTTGATACGGTCGATTTCCGCCTGCATCTCGTGCAGATGAGCGAACGCCTGACAGGTTTCATCGAACACGGTTCGACCGTCTTCGGTCATCAGATGCTGCGGAAGATAGGCAATGACGCAATCTTTTGGAGCGGAAACTGTACCTCTTGTAGCCGTTCTCACACCGGCAATGATTTTAAGCAAGGTACTCTTGCCTGCGCCATTTTTACCCATCAGGGCTATACGGTCCTTCTCATTGATCTGGAAGGAAATGTCTTTAAATAAGGTGGTGCCGCCAAACTCGACGGTCAGTCCATCAACTGTAATCATATTTTTTTCTTCTGTCTATATTATAAATTATGGTGTTCATCGACTTTGCTTTCTGTTTTCTGATAAAAATGAACGTATCGATGTTTCAGAATGCAAAGGTACAAATTATATTCTGAAAAATATTCAAAAAATCAGCCATTCTTTTGGATATTACTAAAGAAATGATTAATTTTGCGCATAAATATAAGTATAATATTGAAAAATAGTGTTTGTAAGTTTATGAATCAATCATCATTTAGTAAGTACATATAATAAGAAATCAAACATCATCCATCAAATGATCTAAAGAATAATTTTTAATAATCACATATTTTAAAACAGCATTTATGACGTTAAAACATTATCTCCTATTAGCCGTGTTCCATCTGCTTTCATTCGTTGGATGCTGGGCTCAGAATTCCGTAGCTCCTATGAATATAGGCAATGTGTTCATGAAATTTGGCGAAACAGAAACGTCCGTACCTATCAAACTGACCAGTTGGGGCAAAAGCGATGCGAGGAGCATCACCTATACGCTCTACTACATGGAAACAGGTGAGAATGTGGGACCAACAACTTTTACTTTCGACCAGCCGATTACCTATGGTGAAACTCGTGAAGTGATATTCCCTATCAAAGCAGGCACGAAACTGGGCACTGCTGATGTCATACTGAATATAACTGAAGTAAATGGTCAGTACAACGAGGCAACTATAGGAAGTATCTATATCACCGTATTCCAAGGTGAAGGGTGTGGTTTTCAATCATGTAGCCATCGAATCTCAAGGAATGCAGAGAGGTTTGGCAAATTCGCTCACCGGTTCCTTCCATTCCAATGAGGTGAAGAAACATTCCACCATATTTCATAATATCAGCAAGTACAGTGTGATTTCAGACCGAAGCAAGATAGAAATCGTGGCAGTTCTGTTTAATACCAAAACTAGAAAAAATAGAGAATGCAGCACGTTGCTATGTAGGTGATGGAAAAGATGGTCCTACTGGCATTGAACAGATTACAAGACCGATTGCTGCTAAAAACTCTGGCATTTATGATTTGCAGGGACGAAGGGTAAGCGGTAAGCCTCAGGCAGGTATGTATATAGTCAATGGTAAAAAAATGATGATCAAGTAAAAGTTTCTACACATATTATTAAGTAAGATTCTACATTTATGAATAAATATATATTTTCCATAGCAGTATGGGTGATAGGGACCATGGTCGCCTATGGCGGCCCGGTGGACGAAAGTCAGGCTAAGGCTTTAGCCAGCAAATATCTTAATAATCCAGTGAGCATGAGCGAGAGTCAGACTATGGCTTACAGTCGTGAAACCAAAACTGTAGATCCTACGCTCCATCTTTTCAACAATCAGGATGGCGATGGATTTGTTATCGTAGCTGCTGATGATAGGGTAGGCGGTGTGCTCGGATATAGTGATAGGGGACAGTTGGATGCTGCCAATATGCCTGCTCCACTGATAGAACTTTTAGCAGGTTATTCCCGAGCAGTTGAGAAAGTGAGGGTGGACAGTATCAGCGTTACGCCCGCTTATGCTAAGCCTCCAAAGGCCTATGTCAAACCCTTGATAAGCGCAACATGGAGTCAAGAATACCCTTACAATTATTATACTCCACGCAGCAGTACTAGCGGCAAACCTACATTCACGGGGTGCACCATCACGGCCGCTGCTCAGGTGCTCTTTGCTCATAGATGGCCAGAAAAGAGACCAGCAGGAGTGATACTTGGCGAGGGTGCGATGGCGTATGATTATTATGATTGGAACAATATGCTCGACGATTACAGTCAGGGTGGTTATAATCAGGCACAGGCACAGGCCGTGGGAGTTCTGATGCGTGACTTGGGAAAACTGGCTCAGGCTACATATGGTGTGAGTGGAACACGATGTGATGAAGGTAAAGTTTGGAATGCACTGCAGAACTACTATAACTGTACGGTGCGTCAGCTGGAAAAAGATTTACTGCCTGGCGGTGAATTCCTGCAAGCCATCTACAACGAACTTTCGGCTGGTTGTCCGGTATTTATGACGGGTGGTGACCATGCTTTTGTATATGATGGATATGATGAGAACGGACTGGTTCATGTCAACTGGGGATGGGCTGGACTCGACGATGGCTATTTTGACATCAATACTGCTGCCGTGGCAGCTGGTGGCTATGGTAGTGATGGCTGTTACTATGAGAAGCAGTTGGCTCTGTTCATACATCCGAATAATGGGATCATCGAACCGCTTAGTCCTAAACCAGTAGTTTTGTCCATCAATAATAATCAGGCACTGCAGTTTCAGGTAAGTGAAGGAATGACAATTTCCTCCAGAATTCCAGCCCAGCTCAAGGGTGTAGGTGCCAGAAATTTGGCTCAGGACGACAATGGTGCTTATACAGGACAGGTGGGTATTGGTCTGTTTTCTGAGGATAGTAATTGTCTGCATGTTTTCGGAAAAACAGGTGTACTGACTTGGGCAACCTATTATAATAGCTATAATTTTGAATATGACTGGTGGGGAGCCGACTTGAGCGAGATAGATGGTCCTGCCGATGGTACGTATTATTTGCGTCCTTTAGGTCGTCGTCTGCTGAATAACGATGAAAACGAATGGGGTAACTGGACCTGTATGGTGAATGGAAATACTGTGCAGATGATGGTGAGTGGAGGTAAGGTGACGCTGATTCAATCGGACGACAAGCCACATCTGTCATTGGTAGGAAAACCTGATGTTTTGGAACCAGCCTATGCTTATAGCAGTCAACTCGCTGGTATTCAGTTGAACATTTCCAATCTAAGCCGTTATCAGGCTCGTGGCGAATTGCAGGTTGAACTGATTGGTACTGGCCATCTGGAGGGAGAAACCTATGAGGTACCGAATGCCTATATGATGCACATGGTGGCTCAGCGAATGACGACGACACCTTGGATTGTCAAGTTTATGACTTCCTATACAGGGACTACAGGTAATCATGAACTCAAGGCTGGCAAATATCGCATGAAGCTACGTTTCAATCACAATATTGAGACTAAGACCCCTGCGGTTTATGAGATTCCTGTTCCTGACGATTTCCTCTTGGAGGTTCATCCCAACAACTATTATGGCCGAGTAACTGTGACTTCCGTGAAGTTGCTCGACGAGAAGGGGAATTATGCGCCTTCACATCATTTCAATCTGTCAGAGTCTCCAAAGGTTACGCTGGGCATTTCGGGCTATTCCAAGTATATTACCCAGAATTATTATTCCACCCAGATGCGATATCGCCTTGTAAACATGAAGTCGGGAGAAACGGCTTATACCAGCAAGAGCTACATGGTGAGTATTCCGCGGAACAACGAGACCAATCTTACCAGTTCTACCAGTCATACGATAGATTTGACCGAACTGGCTCCAGGTGATTATGAGATTCATGTAGATATAGAGCGAGAGGGTGAATGGCTCGACCGATGGAACGCCAACACGCTGCGCCGCAAAATAACACTTTATAATGCAGTACTACCTGTCAATGTGGAAGTAACAACCTTTGCTGCAGAAAATTTACATGATGTGGCAAGTATAGCTTCATTCGGAGCACCCTTTGACGCAATTGTTCCTAATGGTGTAAAAGCATGGTACGTAGAGCAGATTCAGGGAGATAAAGTAATGCTGAAAGCCCTTCCTGAAGGTCATGCGATTCAAGCTGGGAGCGGCGTTATTCTTACTTCGCCTTCAATGACGGGAGTATTTCATATGGAGAAGGCTCCATTGTCAATGCCTGTAGCTTCGCTGTCTGGCAATATGCTTCGTGCTTGTAAGGATGGTAATCATGTGGTTACTTCTCAGGATCATGCTTATCTGATAGGTTCTCAAAACCAAAAGACAAGCTTCTGCAAAGTTGATGTAGGTTCGATTTTGGATCCTTATACGGCTTATCTTCAGCATTCGTCTGATGCAGCAGTGTTACAATTCTGTTTTGTAGGTGAGACAACAGGAATTGATAGGGTAGAGCAAGATCATAAGACCAAGAAACCTGATGGTATTTATGGCTTGGACGGACACCAGTATTCTTCTGCGTCTAAACCTGGACTTTACATAATAAAGGGTGAAAAACGAATGGTAAACAAAGAAAATAACAAACAAATTTTATTTTGGGAACAAGGAAAGCGTGAGGATTTTCATTAGGAAGAACCTCGCGCTTTTTTTGCAACGAATGTTGTATACTTATCAGTTTATATCATTCGAAAACATTTTGCTTTGTACAATTTTTCATGATTATATTCCTATGCCGTAAATTTAAGCGTTTTGTTATTTTTTTATTTGGAATTAAGACAATTTGATAGAATAAATGCGCTTAGTAGAAACATTTAACTCTAAATATTTTTATAAAACTTACTAATTGCTCGGTTAAAAACATATTTATATTTCAGATTGTAAGGATATGACTATAAACAAAGAACAAACTAAAACATAAGCAATAAAAACAAAACAATATGTTTGTTTGTGTTTTGTTTTTGTAGCAAAATGTATTAATTTTGCAGCCGAAAATGAACATAACGATAAATGATGACTTGATTTGAATAACAACCAATGAAAGTCCGTTTTCAAAAAAGACAATCAATAGAAGTATTAACACATTATTAATTATTTAAGGATTATGAAGAAGATTGAGGCAATTATCCGCAAATCCAGATTCGAGGATGTCAAGAAAGCACTTTTAGCAGCAGACATCGAGTGGTTCTCTTATTATAATGTAAGAGGTGAAGGAAAGATGCGCCAGGCTCGTATTTATCGTGGTGTGATGTACGATACCAGCAGCATTGAACGAGTGCTTCTGAATATTGTGGTTCGTGATAAGAATGTAGAATCTACTATCGCTGCCATACAGGGGGCAGCACAGACGGGAGAAATAGGAGATGGTCGCATCTTCGTAATTCCAGTAATGGATACCATCAGAATCAGAACCGGTGAACGAGGCGACATTGCATTGTATAATGCAGAAAAAGAGAAATAATGACTTTTTTAATATTGTATTCTAATTTAGCTATAAGATATTTATGAGCAGTTTATTATTGACAACACTCGATACGGGTAACACAGCGTGGATGATTATGGCTACCATCTTGGTGCTTTTGATGTCAATCCCAGGTATTGCACTTTTTTATGGCGGTTTGGTACGCCAGAAGAATATATTGAGTATTTTGATGCAGACGGTATTTATCGTGGCAGTAGTCAGTTTGATATGGGTAGCATTCGGATATTCCTGGGCTTTCTCTACAGAATATGCAGATTCCGGCAATCCTTTGGCTTGCATCATCGGAGGTTTTGATAAATGTTTTCTTCATGGCATCGGTCTGGATTCTATCATGCCTACAGGTATTCCAGAACTCACATTCGCTATGTTCCAGTGCATGTTCGCCCTGATTACTCCAGCCCTCATCCTCGGTGCTTTCGCCGAGCGTGTCAAATTCAACGGTTATGTACTTTTCACCATTCTCTGGGTCATCATCGCCTATCTTCCAATGGCCCACTGGGTGTGGGGAGGCGGTTTCCTGCAGGAGATGGGAGCCATCGACTTTGCTGGTGGTACTGTGGTTCATATCAATGCTGGTGTAGCAGCCCTGGTCATGGCACTCTGTGTGGGCAAGCGTGATGATTACCGTGCTGGTCATCCTATCACTCCTCACAACATCACCTTCGTGTTCATGGGTATGTCATTCCTCTGGTTGGGATGGTTCGGATTCAACGCAGGTAGCGGTCTGGCTGCCGATGGTTTGGCTGCCAATGCCTTCCTCGTAACCCATATCGCCACCGCAGCCGCAGCCACTACCTGGATGATCATTGATTGGTTTGTCAACAAGAAACCAACCACTGTTGGAGCTTGTACCGGTGCCGTAGCCGGTTTGGTAGCTATCACTCCAGCCGCAGGTAGTACAGATATTTTAGGAGCATTCTGCATCGGTATTATTTCTACCGTAGTCTGCTTCTTCATGGTAGCAGTAGTAAAAGAGAAGTTTAAGTATGATGATGCGCTTGATGCTTTTGGTGTTCATGGTATGGGTGGTATTTTAGGTTCTATACTTACTGGTGTATTCGCCACTCATTGTGTAACTGGTACTGATGGTGTTCAGGGAGCCCTTTATGGTGATTGGCACCAGCTTTGGATTCAGGTTGTAGCCACCGTGGTAAGCATCATTTATAGTATCATAGTTACTTACATTATCTTCAAGGTGGTTGATAAGTCTGTAGGTGTACGTGTTGACAAGCGAGTAGAGGAGGAAGGTCTCGACATCTACGAGCATGGTGAGAGTGCGTATAGTAACTAATTAAGATTTCCACAGGTCAGCCTATAATGATCGACTAAATGCTTGAAATCGCAATACTGAAGGTTGATAGAATAGGTTCTGACCCTGATACATGTGAGTTTTGTCTGTCTGCCAGCAAGCAGGCTTTATCTCAAGAATGACACTTAATGACACCTTCTCTTAATGACACCTTCTCATGAAAAAGAAATTGGAACCAAACACTTGAAAAATAAAAGACGACCGCTCCCCTCATGTTTTTGAGGAAGCGGTCGTCTTATAGGGATTCATCAAACTCTTCGTCTGATTGTAATTCTAAAACCACATTTCGGTGAGGTAAATTCAAACTCAAGCCATACTGGACTTATACCCTTTTATATACACTATCATTCAACATGATATATGCGATATTTCATCCCATGCAACTCGAAACGCCCAGCGAGGTGGCAATTGCCGTCAAGAAACTGATGGCGATTTGAAGAATGGTCTTCCATGTGTCTGCTTTCATCTTACTCATTTTGATTCGATTTTTTAAAAGGTTAAACTAAATATTTTGTGTGTTTCACATGAGGTTAATTTCCCTTCTACAGTTCGTTGTCCTCGCCGCTGCCGTCCTGTCCTGCGTCGCCCTTATTGTCCCGCTTGGGTTGGAACCGGTGCCTTGGCTGGTGCCGCCGCTCTGCTCGGTGTTACCTCCTGCAGGAGTGCCACCGCTTGGGTTAGAGCCACCGCCATCTGAGCCGCTGCCAGGAGTAGTTGGAGTACTGATGTCCACGTTGGCTTTGCCCTCCTTGATGGCCTTGATGACTGCAGCCTGAGCGCTACGGCTGGCTACGAGATTGAACTCTGCATTGGCAATGAGGTTCTTGAACTCAGCGCCTGGCTCCCACTGAACCTTCACATCGGTGATGTTCTGAGCGGTGAACTTGTCGGCATCCTCAGCGCCCTTGGATGAGAGGAGGATGGAGAAATCACCGAGATCGCCCAGACGGATTTTTTTGCCTTCGAGGAGCTGCTCTCTCATGCAATCCACGGTCATGTAGAGGATGGCAGAGATGTCTGCGCGAGAATAGACGCTGCCGTGGCTGGAGATGTGTTTGGCAAACTTCTCGATGGTCATCACATCAGAATACTGAGATACGGCGAAGGCATTCTTCTTCTCGGTCTTCACCAGGTTGAGGTCGGTCTGGTCGGGGTTCTTACCCTCTCGTTTTGCCTGGTTGATACGTGATTTAGCCTGATTGATAGCAAGGAGGTTACTGTTCACTGAGCGCATGGTAATGCTGTAGTTAATCATACTTTTATGTATTTTGATGGTTGAT
>UMCM01000353.1_pt1 | contig 47584 bp, 37 predicted proteins | sample 1964231 | NCBI WGS metagenome assembly UMCM01 (sample SAMEA4835968, study PRJEB28245) | human gut metagenome | biome: gut microbiome; material: fecal sample | place: Denmark | collected 2008
AATTGAAAATTGAGAATTGAAAATTAAGAGAGATGATAGACGAACGGATAATTAATAACACTGGGATAGAGAACGAGGAACAAGAGATTGATTTGGTCGCTCTTTTATTCAAATACCTTTTTTATTGGCGTTGGTTTGTTGCTAGTATATTGATATGTTGCATCGCTACTTACCTGTTTCTTCGTTATCAAACGCCTGTATATAACATTTCCAGTTCCGTGTTGATAAAGGAGGAGGATAAGCGAAGCGGTTCGGGCAACAATCCGTTGGCGGCCATTCAAGATTTGGGAATGTTTTCCATGACAAATAATTTTGATAACGAGGTGGAGATATTGAAATCCCGTACATTGATAAAAAAAGTCGTGAACGACCTGAATTTATATGTTCGTGTAGCGGAAAAGCGAGCGTTCGGTTATGCGATGCCTCTTTATAAGAATAGTCCGGTGCGGATTTATATGACACCGGAAGAGGCCGATAAATTGGAGGAGCCGATTAAGCTGGATCTTACATTTACAAAAACAGGAAAATTGTCTGTTAAGGCTGAATATGTGCAAGATAAGGAAGAGCAAGAGATAGAACAGGCATTTGATCAATTGCCGGCGGTGTTACCAACACCTGTGGGTGTTTTAAGCTTTACGCGAGGCGATACCTTGTATATGGAAGAAGAGGAAATCGCTTTACGTGTTACCATAAATACGCCGACGGAGACCGCCGAGGATTATATGAAAGACTTGAGCGTGACCGCCTCTTCCCAGACCACGACGATAGCGAAGATCAGCGTGAACAATACAGTAAAGGAGCGAGGCGTGGATTTCGTGAATCGTTTGGTTGCGTTCTATAATCAAGACGCGAACGATGAGAAGAATGAGGTAGCTCAGAAAACCGCTGAGTTCATAGAGGAGCGTATCGGTATAATTAACCATGAGTTGGGTACGGCGGAGAGCGAGTTGGCGGATTTCAAGCAACGATCCGGTCTGACGGATTTGACAAGTGATGCCCGTCTAGCCTTACAAGAGAGTTCCAAGTATGAGCAGCAACGTACGGAGAACGCTACACAGATCAGCTTGGTTCAATTTCTGCGTACCTATATCAACGATCCGGTCAACAAGGAAGAGATAATTCCTGCAAACGTAGGGTTACAGGATCAAAACCTCACTAGGGTGATTGAACAATATAACACGATGATCATCGAGCGTAAACGTTTATTACGTACCTCTTCGGAAAATAACCCGGCGGTGATAAACATGAACACCGGCGTTGAGGCGATGAGACGTAATGTCGAGACAACCGTGAATAGTGTCTTGCGAGGACTACAAATCGCCCAGAAAGATATTGAGCGTCAGGCTAGTAAATTTGAGAGCCGGATTAGTGATGCTCCAAAGCAAGAGAAAGAGTTCATGACTATTTCTCGCCAGCAAGAAATCAAGGCGACTTTATATATCATGCTGTTGCAGAAGCGGGAGGAAAATGCGATCACATTGGCAGCCACGGCTAATAATGGTCGTATTGTAGAGGAACCATTACCCGGGAAGGATCCTGTGGCTCCCAAGAAGCTCGTGTTTTTATTGGCTGCGTTTGTGGTGGGCCTGTTTATTCCGGTGGGAATCATCTTTGTCGTGGAATTATTGAAATATAAGATCGAGAATCGTGGCGATGTGGAGCAATTGACGAATGTTCCGATTTTGGGCGAATTGCCCTTGTGTGGTCATAAATCCTCCGATAAGGGAGCGATCGTGGTGCGCGAGAATAAGAACGACATGATGGAGGAGACCTTCCGAGGTTTGCGGACCAATCTGCTCTTTATGCTCCGGAAAGATCAAAAGGTCATACTTTTCTCTTCTACGCAGCCCGGAGAAGGTAAGTCTTTCGTGACTGGAAATCTCGCTGTCAGCTTGGCTTATTTGGGAAAGAAGGTGGTAGTGGTTGGTATGGACATCCGTAAGTCGGGCTTGAATAAGGTCTTCGATTTATCGAAAAGGCAGGAAGGAATATCTAATTATCTGATGGATCCGGAGGATAAGGATCTTTTTGATCTTGTGCAGCCTTCCGGCATCAGTCCGAACCTGGATATCCTTTTAGGAGGAACGATTCCCCCGAACCCGACGGAACTGGTAGCCCGTGATACCTTGGAGAAGGCGATAGAGCAATTGAAATCCCGTTATGACTACGTGTTGCTGGATACAGCCCCGATCGGTATGGTAACTGATACGGCCATAATAAGCCGTGTGGCCGACATGTGTGTTTATGTCTGCCGTGCGGACGTGACCCCGAAAGCCGCTTTCTGCTACATTAATGTTCTTAGGGACGAGCATAAATTTGACAAGTTGGCGGTAGTGATCAATGGAATCGACCTGAGCAAACGTAAGAACACCTATGGTTACGGTTATGGTAAGAAATACGGTTATGGCTATGGTAAACATTATGGTTATGGATACGGCTATGGGTATGGTTTTGAGGCGGAGAATAAGAAAAAGAAATAATAAGGAAATTTATAAAGAGTCATGAGACACGTATTATTTAGTCCCCCTGATATAACAGAGGCAGAGATCAGTGAAGTTGTTGATGCTTTGAAGTCCGGTTGGATAACTACCGGACCTAAAACTAAAAAATTAGAACAGCTGGTAGCAGAACGTTGTCATACCTCAAAAGCTGTTTGTTTGAATTCAAATACGGCATGTGCTGAGATAACTTTGCGTATATTAGGTATAGGAATCGGTGATGAGGTTATTGTTCCAGCCTATACTTATACAGCTACCGCAAGTGTGGTAGAGCATGTGGGGGCAAGATTGGTCATGATAGATTGTGAGCATGGAAAGTTCACGATGGATTATGAGAAATTAGAAGCGGCGATAACCGAGAGAACAAAAGCTATAATCCCGGTGGATTTGTTTGGTATTCCTTGTGGCTATGATACGATTTTCGATATAGTAGAACGGAAAAAGAATTTATTCCATCCAAATGATAACCCGATTCAAAAAGCCTTGAATCGAGTGATTGTTATGGCTGATGGTGCTCATTCTTTTGGAGCCTCATATAAAAAATTCCCAATAGGTTCTGTCGCCGATTTTACGAATTTCTCATTTCATGCGGTGAAAAACCTAACAACAGCGGAAGGCGGTGCGGTTGTTTGGAGAGATATTGAAGGGATAGATAATGATGAGTTATATCACCAATATATGTTATTGAGTCTTCATGGTCAGAGTAAAGACGCTTTGGCAAAAACGAAGTTGGGAGCGTGGGAGTATGATATTATTGGGCCATGGTATAAATGTAATATGACAGATGTCTGTGCGGGCATAGGTCTAGGACAAATAAAAAGGTATGATGAGATTTTGTCCCGTCGAAAAGAAATTATAGACCGTTATAATAAAGGATTGAAGGGGCTACCTATTACGGTGGTAACGCATTATACTTCAGATATTGTCTCTTCTGGACATTTATATATTATAAATCTGAATGACAAAGATGCCGAACAACGGAACAAATTTATAGAGAAAATGGCCGGATTAGGAGTTGCGACCAATGTACATTATAAACCGCTTCCTATGCACACAGGCTATAAGAAATTGGGGTTCAAGATAGAGGACTATCCAAATGCTTATAAGCAATTTAAAAATGTTGTGACATTGCCGCTTCATACCTGCTTGTCTGATGAAGATGTGGATTATGTGATTGAGTGTGTGAAGGAATGTTTAAAATGAGATCTACTAATAAAAATGATGGGAAAGAAAGTTCTAATATTGGGAGTTGCGGCAGTACAAATGGATGCAGTTAGCCAATTAAAAAAAATGGGATGTGAGACATTCACATGTGCAATGGCTAAAGATGGACCTGCTGCGGATTTATCAGATCATTTTAATTTGATTAATATATTAGATGAGGAGAAATTAGCAACTTTTATAGTTGATAATAAAATTGATGTGGTCTATTCAACAGGATCAGACTTAGCGATGCCTGTAGCATGTCGATTGAGTGAGAGACTTGGATTACCTCATTTTGTTTCTTCTTATGCAGCGAATGTTTGTAATCATAAGAACTTGATGCGTGAGAGACTAACATTGGAATGTGAAGGAAATATACCTTTTCAAGTGTTAGATTCTATAGATAAAATAGCAATTCAATATCCTGCTATTTTAAAACCATCAGATGCGCAAGGGCAAAGAGGTATTTTTTTAATTCGTTCACAATCTGAATTTGAGTCTCATTTTCAAGATGTGGTTAAATATTCTAGAGAGGGAAAAGTTATTGTTGAAAAGTACATCGAAGGGCCAGAGGTTTCAGTTAACGGTTATATGGTCAACGGAGTAATGCGATTCTTAATTGTTTCGGATCGGGATACTTGGCCGGAATATACCGGGTTGATACATAAACATATTGTTCCAAGTAAAGCCGTTTGTAATACAGCTAATTCTAAAATAAAAAGAATCGTAGAAGATGCTTGTAATCGGATTGGAATATTGAATGGTCCGGTTTATTTCCAGATGAAAGTAATGAACGGTCATCCGTACATCATAGAAATGACACCACGTTTGGATGGATGTCATATGTGGAATTTATTGGCTAGATCTACAGGGGTTAATTTGATGAAGTTAGTATTTGAGCATCTGCTATATGATGATATTTCAGAACTAAAATGTTTGAATTCGGATATTAAACCGATGGAGTTGGTTTTCTTTTGCCAAAAGCCAAAAACAATAATGGATCAATCTGCTTTCTTGATACCCAAAGATTCGGAGGACAGTTTTTTCTATTATGCGACAGGTGATAATATACGTCCGGTAAATGGACGTTTTGACAAGGTGGGGTATTTTATCCATAGTCTATAAAGGAGTTTTTGGTAATGAGAATTGCTATTACGGGAGCAGGTGGATTTATAGGCTCAAAAGTATTGGAAAAACTTGCTGATTATGATGAGATAGATATTCTTGCGTTGTCAAGAGTTCAAAATGATAGAACACTCTATAATAAAGTAAGATGGGTAAAGACCGATTATTCAGTAGATTCATTAAATAAAGTATTGAAGAATGTAGATGTGATTATTCATTTAGCGGCTACAAGAGGTACACAAGGCTTGATTTCCGATTATCATGTGAATGAGATTGTTACTGAAAATATTTTATTGGCAATGAATGAATTGAATATTAAGCATCTGGTTTTTGCTTCTTCTATTGCAGTTTATTCAGATACAACAAAAATACCGTGGCAAGAGGATATCAGTCTTTCTCCTAAAACTCTTTATGGGATATCAAAGGCATCTTGTGAATATCTCTGTGCTTTTTATACCCGTAAGTTTAAATTCCGATATACTATTTTGAGAATTGCTCAAGTTTTGGGATTAGAGGAAAAGCGTAAAGGCATGATGAATAATTTCATCGAATTTGCATATCAAGGAAAACAATTGATAGTGAAAGGTAAGAGTGTAGCTAAACGTCAATTTATTTATGTTGATGATTTGGCTGAGACTTTTGTTTTGTGTGCAATCAAGCAGAAAGAGGAATCAATCATTTTGAATGTTGGTATGCAAGAGGCTTATACAAATTTGTCAATTGCAAATACGGTAAATTCAGTATTTGAAAATACTAATTCAATAGATTATCAAGAGGATATAGATGAAAATATTGACTCCTCTTTTATGGATACTCATCGCTATGTTAGTTTTTTAGGCTTTAAGCCTAAAACAATGAAAGAAGCTTTGTATGAATTGAAAAATCGAATAGATTAGATGTATAAAAATGTAATTAAGCGTCTTATAGATATTATAATATCTTTGATGTTGATTCCTTTTATTTTGATATTAATAATCCCGGTGGCTTTGTTTATAAAATTAGAAGATCATGGTGATGTTTTTTATAATGCAGAACGCTATGGATGTAATATGAAAAAATTTAAAATGTTTAAGTTTAGGAGTATGAAAATGAATGCTCCTGATGTAAGGAATGCTGATGGTACTACTTTTAATTCTGAAAAAGATGTTCGATTAACCAAGATCGGTGGATTTTTGAGAAAAACAAGTATCGATGAACTTCCTCAAATATTTAACGTACTTTTGGGGGATATGAGTTTTGTTGGTCCAAGACCTAGCCCGATGGGTAATGAAAATACTTATACGGATTTTATAAGAAAAAAATTTGGTGTTAGACCGGGTATTACTGGATATAATCAAGCCTTAAAACGGAACAGTGCTACACTAGAGGAACGGTATAGAAATGATGTTTACTATGCGGAACATGTTTCATTTCTTTTAGATTGTAGAATTATTATTATGACATTAAAATCTGTTCTTCGTAGGGAAAATGTGTACAAAAATTGAATATTTTAAACATAAGTGGAATGATATCAGTTGTTATACCTACATATAATCGTGCTCAGACAATACGTATGGCAGTGGATAGTGTATTAAACCAGACATATCGAGATATTGAGTTGATTATTGTTGATGATGCTTCTACGGATGGAACCCAAGATGTTGTTACTCAGATCGCAGATGATAGAATTCGTTATTTGCGATTAGAGCAAAGATCTGGGGCCTGTAATGCGAGAAATATAGGAGCATTATCTGCAAGAGGAGAGTTTATCTCCTTTCAAGATAGTGATGATAAATGGCATCTTGATAAATTGGAGAAGCAATACCAATTTATGATTGATAGAAATTTGGATTTCTCCTTTTGTGGCATGACTCGGATTATGTTGGAGGATCCCAATAGGAAATATTATTATCCAAATGTAGATATGGATGATAATAAAGATTATTTTGATCAACTTCTTTATTTAAATAGAGTTGGTACTCAAACGATTATATGTAAGCGAGAATGTTTTGAAAAAATACGTTTTGATGTTACATTAAAGCGTTTTCAAGACTGGGATTTTGCGTTACAAGCTGCTCGAATTTATTCCATAGGTTACTTGAGGGAAAGTTTAGTGGACTCTTTTGTACAAAAAGATAGTATATCAAAAAGTAGTTTGGCCAATAAAAATGCATGGGAATCATTATATAATAAATATAAAAAGGATATACAAAAAAATCCGACTACTTATGCTAAATATTTGTTTAGATTAGGAAACGAAGTGGTTCTTTTTAATCAAAAAGTGGCTATGGAATATTATAGAAATAGTTTTTATATAAAGAAATCAAAGGAAGCCTTGGTGTTTTTTGTCTTGAGCTCACTGAGAATGAAATCAACTATAAGCAAGTTATTGGATTATCAGAAAAATCATCTTTTTAGATAAATAAGAGTAATGCGAAAATATTTGTTGGTATATCCAAATCGGGATTATGGTAGATTGATGTGGAGAGATTTAGAAAAACTCGATAATGTGGATTTTATTAATAAACCATTGTTTGTTAATAATGTGTTGATTGATCTGCTTTTTCGTATTCATTTTAGCTTTAAATTGAATATGAAAATAGAATTGCCATTAAAACTATTTTGGGAGAAATATTATTCTTTAGATCATTATGATTTTGATCAATCGAATGAATATGTGATTCTGTTTACAGATCCTTCATTGTGTAATTATAGAAATAATTTTCTTGAGAAGTTGAAGAGGAAATCTAATGTGACTATGGTTCTTGTCTTAATAAATTCATTTTATAGAATGAGACGTATTATTGAGCCTATGTTGAAGAATTTTGATTTGATATACACATATGATGAAAAGGAGGCAAAGTTATTTGGATTTTCTTATTATCCTACTGTTTATTCAATGGTAGATGTGGGTGATGTTGAAATGATAAAGCGTAAATGTTTTTTTGTGGGGGTTGCAAAAGATCGGCTGGGAAAATTGATCCGTATTTATGATAAATTGGAACTTTGTGGATGTAATCCAATTTTTTATATATCAGGAGTACCTAGGAAAAAGCAAAAAAGAAGGAAGGGAATTGTTTATAATACTTGGCTGCCATATAAATCAGTGTTGAAAGAGATTTTAAGTTCTGAGTTTATTGTGGAAATAATGGATAAAAATAATGCAGGAATTACGTTGCGTACTTTAGAGGCAATTTGTTATAATAGGAAATTAGTAACAGATAATGAGAAAATACTTTGTTCTCCATTTTATAGAGAACAAAATATTTATTTGCTAAGTTGTGGATCTGTTTTATTAAGTGATTTTTTAAAATGTGTAGATAAGGTGGATTATGGGTATGATGGGAGATATTCGCCTGTGTTATTTGTGGATAAATTAGATCGTTATTTGAATAAAATTTAATTTATATTTGTTTTATGATAGCACCGTTTTTGTTGTGTGTTTTTGCTGCTTGTTTTAGTAAGTTTGTTTATGGTAAATTATATAATCCTAGTACTGTATTTTTTTTGATTTGGATGCTGTTGCTGGCTTTTTCAAGATTAGGGTTGTTTGGCGTTCCTGTACCAAATAGTGATACGTATTTGTTGTTATTTATAGGATTATTCTCTTTTTTTGTTGGGTTTGTATCTGTTGATTTAAAGAAATGGTTTGGGAGAAAAAATATTTTTTTTAGAAAATTTGAAAGCGATGTAAAATATTCATATGTATTGAATTTTAAAATTGTAATTGTTCTATACTCTATAACATTTGTATATTTAGCTTATCAAGCGGTTATTGTTATTGGATTATTGCAATCAGGCCTAACCCTATCTGCAATTCGAGAGTTGTTTACTTCTTCAGATCTAAATTTGTTGAGACAATCAAATTATATGGTTGCTATACAAAATTTTATAGCGACACCTACTGTCTATTTAGCTATAGCGATACTCCCAATAGAATGGTTTAAAGGTAATAGAAATAAGATTTTTATTGTTTCAACTATTCTGATGATTATTGCTTGGGTTCTTACTTCTGGAGGTCGATCTGTTATTCTATGGATGGCTATTTATGTTATATATTTATATAAGTGGAAGGGTGTAAAGATAAAATTGAAAAAAGAAAATAGGAGAAAAATTGTACTGGTTGTTTTGTCTTGTATTATATCATTGATTTTTACAACGATATCAAGGAAAGGTGAAAATGTTGATTTTTTCTTTCAAATGTATCAATATTTCGTTGTTCCAATTGCTCATTTAGAATATAGAATAAATGAATTGAATGCTTCTTTTTTTAATGTTTATGGGTATGGTATGGCTTCGTTTTATGGTGTTTTTTATCCTTTTATGTTTATTTTAACGCTTGCGGGTTGGAAATATCCAATATGGTTAACTACTATACGTGATCTTTCATTTATGAACTTAGAAAATGTGGTGTTACTTGGGAGTGCTAGAATGAATGCATTTGTAACTACTTTTTTTCAATTTTACTTAGATGGTGGGATGTTTGGTGTTTTTGTTGGGGGGGTATTGTTTGGTTTTTTTGTTATGCATTTTTATAAAAAAGCGAAAAATGGTACAGATGATAAATATACGCTAATTTATTTATTATTGTTGCAAAAGTTGATTTTCTCATTTGTTAGATTCTATTTTACACAGCCCGTTCAAGGCATAAGCTTTTTAATGGCTTTTTTTGTTTATAAAAGAATTAGATTGTGAGGTGTTTAAAAATATAAATTGTAAAAATTTGCCAAGTTTAAGGAGAAATATAGTATATCAGTTCTTGTATGAATTGTTGATAGTTTTCATTCCTCTATTTACGATCCCCTATGTATCAAGAGTTTTAGGTGCTGAGAATATAGGACTTTTCTCTTATACATATGCAGTTGCTAACTATTTTGTTTTGTTTGCAAATCTTGGAATTAAAAATTATGGAAGTCGAACGATTGCTATGGTTCGAAATAATAAAGAAGAATTGAATAGGAACTTTTCTGAAATTCTATCAATTCACATTATTTTTTCAATAATTGTAATATTTGTTTATTTAGTGCTTTTGTTTTTTTTTGTAGAGGATAATCTGGTCATATTTCTTATTCAGAGCATTTATGTTTTTGCTGCAGTCTTTGATATTAATTGGTTTTTCTTTGGAATAGAGAAGTTTAAGCTGACAGTAGGAAGAAATACTCTTGTGAAAATTTTGTCTGTATTTTTAGTTTTAGTTTTTGTTAAGACACAAACTGATCTTTGGATTTATGCGCTAATATTAGCCCTTTCTGTTTTTGTCGGGCAGTCAGTAGTTTGGTTTGCTTTAAAGCAATATGTCTCATGGAGGAGGCCTTCTTGGGCTAATATGAAACAACATATTCGACCCCTATTTGTATTGTTTTTGCCGATATTGGCATTGAGTCTTTATAAGTATATGGATAAAATTATGCTAGGATCCATTTCTTCGAATGTTCAAGTCGGGTTTTATGAAAATGCTGAAAAAATAATTAATGTGCCAATGAGTTTGATAATGGCATTTGGTGTAGTTCTTATGCCTCGAATTGCAAATATGGTGACGAGTAAGGATAAAGGAGAGGTTTTTAAGTTAATTGACATGTCGATGGAAGCTGTTATGTTATTAGCAATAGCTATCTCTTTTGGATTGGCAGGTATTTCATTTGTGTTAGCCCCCATCTTTTTTGGTTATGAATTTGAAGAATGTGGAATTCTTATAATGGGATTGGCTGTGACAGTCCCGTTTATGGCTTTTGCCAATGTGATAAGAACTCAATATTTAATACCTTATAAAGAGGATAAAATATTTGTTGTTTCCTTGTTTTTAGGTGCTGCTGTTAATTTGATTGTGAATATAATTTTGATACCATATATGGCTGCAAGAGGAGCTGTTATAGGAACTATTTTTGCTGAAATTATTGTTTGTATATATCAATCGTATTTTGTTAGAAAAAAAATTTTCATTAAAAAATATTTGTTAAATACGATTCCGCCTATACTAATTGGGATAGTAATGTTTGTTTTTGTTTTTCAAATAGGAAATGTAATGAATATAAATATTGTTACATTAATACTTCAACTTCTGGTAGGTATGTTTATTTATGCTGTTGGTGTGTTTTTACTTATGTTAAAAAGTAGAACACGGTTGATGGTTTTGTTGAGAAAATTTGTAGTAAGATATTAGTCGCTTATTATATATATTATGAAACATTTTATTCAAGCTAAATTGCCTTTGATATACCAATCGATTGCTTATATTAAATATTATAAAGATTTTTTAAGAAACAAAAAAATGTCTTTGGCTGTTTCGAGAATGTCTGATGAGGAACTTAAAGCTTATGATGCGTGTCTTTATAAAAATAGGCAAGGTAAAGAACTGGATTGGGAAAACCTAAAAACTTATACTGAAAAAATGCAGTGGGCGAAATTATTCGATAAAGATCCTCGAAAAACATTGTGTTCAGATAAGTATAAAGTGAGAGATTGGGTCGCAGATAAAGTTGGAAGTGAGTATTTGGTCCCATTACTAGCGGTATGGGATAAATATGACGATGTAAATCTCGATATATTACCTAATCAATTTGTTCTTAAAACTAATCATGGTTCTGGAGATGCGGTGATTATTCGCAATAAAAAAGCGATAACACTTGCTAAAAAAATAGAGTTGAAAAGGAAATTGAAATTCTCTTTAGAGACGGATTATAGTTGTAGGTACTGTGAAATGCATTATAAGGATATTTCGCCTAAAATTATCGCAGAAGAATTTATAGATTCTAGAGGCTCTGATTTGGTTGACTATAAGTTTTTATGTTTTGATGGAGTGCCTTACTATTGTTGGGTTGATATGGATAGATTTACAAATCATACTAGAAATGTTTATGATTTGAAATGGAATATTCAAGCGTGGAATCAACGATCATATGGTAATTTTAAAGGTGTAGTAGATAAGCCGAAAAATTTCGATATAATGATTGAAATAGTAAAAAAATTATCTCGAGGCTTTTCTCATGTTCGAGTAGATCTATATAATGTTGATGGGAAAATTTATTTTGGTGAAATGACATTTACTAATGGTAGTGGATTTGAGGATATTTCCCCTATTGAAGCTGATTTGATGTTGGGGGATTTATGGAAAATAAAGGAATTGGACTTTTAGGGAAAGTGTTGGAATGATTTTTCTTTGTAAATGTATTTGTCCTGTTTTACCGGATCTTTATTTGTGAGGTATTCTGAGTTAAATACTAATAATTGAAAATTCATAATTATGAAAGGAATTGTTTTAGCCGGTGGCTCGGGTACCCGATTCTACCCAATCACTAAGGGAGTGAGCAAGCAGTTGCTCCCTATTTTTGATAAGCCGATGGTGTATTATCCTATCAGTGTGTTAATGCTGGCGGGCATCCGGGATATCTTGATTATATCAACGCCCTATGATTTGCCGGGATTCAAGCGTCTGCTTGGGGATGGCTCTGATTATGGGGTACGTTTCGAGTATGCAGAACAGCCCTCTCCGGATGGATTGGCACAGGCATTTACCATTGGAGCAGAATTCATCGGTGATGACAGCATTTGCTTGGTGCTAGGTGATAATATCTTCCATGGTAATGGATTTACCTTGATGCTAAAGGAGGCGGTTCGTACTGCGGAGGAAGAGAATAGGGCTACTGTTTTTGGCTATTGGGTGAGTGATCCGGAGCGTTATGGCGTGGCCGAGTTCGACCAGGCCGGCAGTTGCCTGAGTATCGAAGAGAAGCCGGAGTGTCCCAAGAGCAACTACGCCGTGGTCGGATTGTATTTCTACCCGAACAAGGTTGTTGATGTAGCGGGTAGCATTCAACCGTCCGCACGTGGAGAGTATGAGATCACTACGGTCAACCAACGATTCTTGGAGGATGGAGCGCTGAAAGTCCAGACTTTAGGCCGAGGCTTCGCTTGGCTGGATACCGGTACGCACGACTCCCTGAGCGAGGCATCTACGTATATCGAGGTATTGGAGAAGCGTCAGGGGGTGAAAGTGGCCTGCTTGGAGGGTATTGCATACCGTCAGGGATGGATAACCGAGGAGCGTATGCGAGAGCTGGCGCAACCCATGCTTAAGAACCAATATGGGCAATATCTACTAAAGGTAATTGAGGAATTAAAGGAGACAGGAGATCCGAATTTAGGTTAAGATGGAGGTAATAAAGACAGATATAGAGGGCGTGGTGATCATTGAGCCGAAGGTGTTTGATGACGCTCGGGGATACTTCTTCGAGAGTTTCTCGCAGCGAGAGTTCGAGGAGAAGGTTCGTAAGATAAATTTCGTACAGGATAATGAGAGTATGTCCTCATACGGAGTGATGCGCGGCTTGCATTTTCAGAGGCCCCCTTTTACGCAGAGCAAATTGGTGCGTTGCGTGAAAGGATGTGTCCTTGACGTAGCCGTGGATATTCGCAAAGGAAGTCCAACTTATGGTAAGCATGTAGCCGTTGAATTGAGTGAGGATAACCATCGCCAGTTTTTCGTGCCCAGAGGGTTCGCTCATGGATTCGCGGTATTGAGTGAGATAGCTGTTTTCCAATACAAATGCGATAATTTCTATGCTCCGCAAGCGGATGGGGGCATCTGTATAAAGGATGAGAGTCTGGGCATAGATTGGCGGATACCAATGGATAAGGCCCTTCTCTCGGAGAAGGATATAAAGCATCCATGCTTGGAGGATTTTGACTCACCGTTTGATTATCATGTAAATTTATACCTTGAATTTGAATAAGATGAATATATTGGTGACAGGAGCCAACGGGCAGTTGGGAAACGAGATACGTATCATCACCCGGGAAAGTGATGACCACTATGTATTCACGGATGTGAATCAAGTGGAAGGAGTAGAGACTGTCTTTTTGGATATTACGGATTTGGAAGCGGTGAGGGTACTGGTTGCGGAGCGGCGCATCGACGTTATCGTGAATTGCGCCGCCTATACCAACGTAGATGCGGCGGAGAGTAATGAGGCGTTGGCCGAGAGGCTGAATGCCGAGGCCCCGGAAAATTTGGCCAAGGCGATGAAGGCGGTCAATGGTTTGTTGGTGCAGATCTCTACGGATTATGTGTTTGGCAAAGAGCCTTACAATGTGCCCTGCCAAGAGGATCAACAGGGTACGCCAACCGGTGTGTATGGTATGACAAAATTGCGGGGTGAGCAGAAGATCATGACTGTAGGTTGCAAGCATGTGATAATTCGTACCGCTTGGTTGTACAGTGAGTTCGGGAAAAACTTTTGCAAAACGATGATGCACCTTACGGCTACTCGGCCCCAACTGAAGGTGGTATTCGATCAGGCTGGTACACCGACATACGCTTACGATTTGGCGAAAGCCATAGCGGCAGTCTTGCGTGATTATGCGACGGACATAGCTTGCGCTATTTATGGCAAGAGCGGCATCTATCATTACTCCAACGAGGGGGTCTGCTCTTGGTTCGACTTCACGAAGATGATCGCCGAATACAATGGCACGACCGCTTGTGATATCCGGCCTTGTCATAGCGACGAGTTCCCCAGCCCCGTAAAACGTCCGTCCTATTTGGTATTGGACAAAACAAAAATCAAAGAAACATTCGGCGTTCGAGTTCCTTATTGGACGGAATCCTTAAAACGATGTATCACTAATTTAAAAAACAACTGTTAAGAATCATGGCAAAACGAAATATAGTAATCACCGGTGGTGCGGGCTTCATCGGCTCTCACGTTGTACGTCTGTTTGTAAACAAATATCCGGGATATAACATCATTAATTTGGACAAGCTGACCTACGCCGGCAACTTGGCAAACCTAAAGGATGTGGAGGACAAACCAAACTATAAGTTTGTGAGGATGGACATTTGCGACTTTGAGGCGTTCTATCAATTGATGCGGGATGAGCAGATCGATGGTATCATCCATTTGGCGGCCGAGAGCCATGTAGACCGAAGTATCAAGGATCCGTTTACATTCGCCCGGACCAATGTGATGGGTACTTTGGCTTTGCTCCAAGCCGCTAAGTTGTATTGGGAAAGCCTGCCGGAGAAGTATGAGGGTAAACGCTTCTATCATATCTCTACCGATGAGGTGTATGGAGCGTTGACGATGAACCATCCGGAAGGAATCGAGCCCCCGTTCATGACAGCGGCTTCCTCCGGTGAGCATCACTTGGCATACGGAGATGATTTCTTCTATGAGACAACGAAATACAATCCTCATTCGCCCTATTCAGCGAGTAAGGCAAGTTCAGACCATTTTGTACGTGCCTATCACGATACTTACGGCATGCCGACCATCGTGACAAATTGCTCAAACAACTATGGCCCCTATCAATTCCCGGAGAAACTGATACCCCTATTCATCAACAACATCCGTCACCGCAAGCCGCTACCGGTCTATGGCAAGGGCGAGAACGTGCGCGACTGGCTGTTCGTGGAGGATCATGCCCGTGCGATAGACTTGATTTTCCACAACGGAAAGATCGCCGAGACCTACAATATCGGTGGCTTCAACGAGTGGAAGAATATCGATATCATCAAGGTGGTGATCAATACGGTGGATAGTCTGTTAGGACGTAAAGAGGGTGAGGATATGGATCTTATCACCTACGTGACTGACCGTTTAGGCCATGACGTACGCTATGCCATCGACTCAACAAAGTTGCAAAAGGAACTCGGCTGGGAGCCTAGCTTGCAATTCGAGGAGGGTATCGAGAGGACTGTGAGATGGTACTTGGAGAAGCATGAATGGTGTGAAAATATTATTAATGGTGAATACCAAGATTACTATGTAGAAATGTATGGAAATCGTTGAAAAATAATTATAAAATGAGCTATATAGTCAACAAACAATACAAAATAGCCGTAGCCGGTACCGGTTACGTTGGTTTATCAATTGCCACTTTGTTATCACAGCATCATGAGGTGGTAGCCATAGACATAGTTCCTGAGAAGGTAGATTTGATCAATAATAAAAAATCACCGATTCAAGATGATTACATAGAAGAGTATTTGGCTAGTCATAAATTGAATTTGAAAGCTACGCTAGATGCGGAGATGGCTTATAAGGACGCTGATTTTGTGGTGATAGCGGCTCCGACAAATTATGATAGCCAGCGAAATTTCTTTGATACGTCCGCTGTTGAGGCTGTGATAGAGCAGGTGCTTCGTTTTAATCCAAATGCTTTTATGGTCATTAAAAGTACGATACCTGTTGGTTATACGATTTCCGTACGTGAGCGGTTTCATACAAAGCGTATTCTTTTTAGTCCGGAGTTCTTGAGAGAGTCTAAGGCTTTGTATGATAATTTGTATCCTAGCCGGATCATCGTGGGTACGGATTTGTCTGATCCGGAATTGGTAGATGCCGCTCATATTTTTGCTGAACTGTTGCAAGAAGGTGCTATAAAAGAAAATATAGATACCTTATTTATGGGGTTGACAGAAGCTGAGGCCGTAAAACTATTCGCAAATACATATCTTGCACTACGTGTTTCTTATTTTAATGAGTTGGATACGTATGCGGAAATGAAGGGGTTGGATACTCAATCGATCATAAATGGTGTGTGTTTGGATCCTCGTATCGGTAATCACTATAATAATCCTTCTTTTGGCTATGGGGGGTATTGTCTGCCGAAAGATACAAAACAATTACTCGCTAATTATGCGGATGTACCCGAAAATTTGATAGAAGCGATTGTGGAGAGTAACCGGACTAGGAAAGACTTTATAGCAGATCAAGTACTTCGTATGGCGGGTTATTATGCTTACGGGGAAGAGAATGAATGGAGTAGTGTACGGGAACATCCTGTTACGATCGGTGTTTATCGATTGACGATGAAGTCTAATTCTGATAATTTTAGACAATCTTCTATTCAAGGAATAATGAAACGAGTGAAAGCAAAAGGAGCTACTGTGATTGTTTATGAACCAGCCTTGTCGGATAATACTACATTTTTTGGGTCAGAAGTTGTTAATGATTTGGATCTCTTTAAAAAACGTAGTGCGGCTATTATAGCCAATCGATATGATGTGGAATTGGATGATGTGAAAAATAAGGTATATACACGAGATGTATATAGAAGGGATTAATCTAAATTAAGGTTAGCGTCCAAAAATGACGTATAGCATCATTCAACAGAAATATAGATCTTTGTTGCTGTAATTAAAACCCAATTAATATGTAGAGCAATAACAATTCTGAAATTTTTTTCCTCCGCTACAAATCCGAAGCGGTCACGAACAAGGATTCCATCCGATCCTTCTGTTTTAGAAATAAGGTACCGTATAACCTGTTTGAAAAATGGTTAAGATGTTTTCATAGGAGATGGGTTGAAATCCGTACATTTAAGGAGGCTGAACATCAACTGTGCCTGTCACATGTCCGGGCTAATATGTTAAAGCGTATGATCAAGGAGGTGAAAAGAGAGCCTTGGTCTTTACGGACAGTTTGGATTTCTTCTTTAGAAAGGAACGTGATTATAATGAAGAGAATCTTATTCTTGAAGAAAGAGTCTGATGATCACTTACTATGCAATGTAACAGTATGTTACACTTTGGTCGTGACGAAGGTGTAGAAATGGCAGCTGCATATCATGGTGTAATCAGTACTGTGAGGCAGCGGGGGAAGTGAGCTTGGGATTTCCTTGGTGAATATTTTAAAAATATTTTTAATGATTGTAAGGACTTTGTTAATCTCATACCCCAGAATATAGAGTTGGTATGTACTAATGGTTAAATTCAATGTTTTTAACATAAAATTAGGTAGGTGCTACAAAAGAGCCTATACATTGGTGCATGCTCTAATTAGAGTACCAACAAAGGTGTTGCGTGATTGCCATAAATTAATTAGGAAAGCACTATTGGCGGTTTACTTTTGTTTATGTGGAGTCGATTTTTAAGATATCTCCTCTTCTATGTCTTCAACTCCCATGGTGTCAATCATGGGAGTACATATCGCCGATATGCTTATCGGTATAACGCCAAAAAAGAAAGAGGAACTTCCATGGAAGTGTTTGCAAGAAATGAGAACCACAAAGGTGCGATGATGAATGTGTAGATGATAGAATAGACTGTAGAATCGATATAGAATAAAGATTTTGTACCGGTCTTCTTTCTCCCTTCGGGGAGGTAAGGAGGCCGGTTCTGTTTTTATGTATGCCTTGATGATCCATATATAAATGTGGGATTCGGCCTTCTGCGGCGCAGGGATAAATATTCCCCCTGTGATCGTGGAAATGAAAAATCTTATGAAAGATTTGAAGGGACTATTAGGCGAATTTCGGGGTTGGCCTACCGTTGAGTTGTTTAGTGTGCGTCTGGCCGGATTGTCGGCGGAAGATAGAGAAAGGCATTTGCTGGGGTTTTGTAAGCTGGCTTTTGGGCATTATGAAGAGTTGCCGATGGGATATCGGAGATTGGTGGATGGTTATTTGGATGGGGAGCGAGGGGAGAACTTGATGGTGTGGTATTTGACAAGGCATACGCCGTGGAAGAATGCCCGTTATGAGTTGCATCGACCGGACTTGTTTTTGCGGATGGCGAAGCTGGTGGAGTTTACGGATCGGGATGGGCGTTTGCCTTATTCTCATTTGGCGGCTTGTTTATGTATGGCGTTTTCCGTCCGGAGTTTATCGGATCCTAATTCGGAGGTCTTGCCGAAATCCTTGGCTAGCCGTTTGAGCGCATTGAATATATTACCAAGTGATATTTTGGAACTGGCGGGGAAGAGGGAAATAACGGATGAGATGTGATTCTTTATTGATAAATGTTAAATGTACGTGGATTGAAGTCGATGAAATTTGGTGTGTTTTTCGTTGATTTGGGAATGTGTGTGTTGGCTGCTAGGTCGTTAACTGTTTTGCGTCATCGAAGTCAGGCTTTGTGGCTATTATACCTTTGTCATGTGTTCGAAGCATGGTTACATTCATTTATTCATTAAAAACGTATAGTTATGGCATTGAAATTTAAATTAGTAATGAGAAAGAATCTAGGTGAGGATCACGAATCTATTCCTGAAAAGGTATACGCTCAAATGGTGTATGGAGATCTGGTTACTTTTGATGAATTTGCGGAGGAGGTGGCAGATAGCTCTGGTGTAGGTAGCGCTAGCGTGAAGGCGGTTCTGGATCGTATGAATGTGGTGTTGGTCCGTCATTTACAGCATGGCAGGCGTGTCAGTGTAGGTGAGCTGGGACTTTTCCGCTTTTGTTTCGGATCGTCGGGGGTACCGGATGAGAAGACGTTTTCAACGAACTTGATTCGGGAGCCGAAAGTACGGTTCTACCCGGGCAAGGCGCTACGCGTAGCCAAGAGCCGGACAAGTTTTGAGAAGACTGTGCTTCCAAATGAAGAAGATACGGGTGGAAACGGGAGTGATAGTGAAAGTCCGGATGAAATCTAAGAGCTATGAGGCGTTTGACGATTCAATTAATTGTTGCGATCCTGCTCTCAATGAGCGGGATCACACTTCTCTTCAGCGGATTCTGGATTGATCCGCAAGGATTGATCGATAACAGTGTACTGGTGGCTTTCGGTGAGATCAGTACGTTTGCCGGGGCCCTTTTTGGAGTGGACTACTCTTATAAATTGAAAATTAATAATTGAAAATTGAAAATTATGGAAAGACATGATAAAAGGTTAACAGAGCATTTTTGTTTGGATGAGTTTACTTATAGTGGTATTGCCGTGGACAATGCGATAAATAATCAGCCTCCTCCTTGTGCATGTCTAGCGCTTCAAAATTTGGCAGTTGGTTTATTGGAACCATTACGTCTATTGTATGGGGCACCGATTGCTATATTGAGTGGATATCGGAATGAGAAGGTAAATCGTCTTGCTGGCGGGGTCGTTACCAGCCAACACTTGAAAGGAGAAGCGGCAGATTGCTATGTTGCCGATGGGCCGGAAAAATTGTTGGATGTATTGCAATGTTCCGGTTTAGTATTTGACCAAGCTATATTATATGGACGAAGACGTTTTTTGCATCTTTCCTTAAAGATAAATGGAAATAACAGGATGCAAGTGTTAGTTTATATGCTTTGTGTTGTCTGTATGTTCTGTAGTTGTGGAGCGTTAGTTCTTTTTTAATAATAAAACTGTGTGGACTGAAAAGGATATGATATATTTGCCTCCTATGATTAAACTTGAATATCTAAAAAAGATACGTGTTCGTTGGATTATATTGGCGATTTTTCTTGTCGCAATATGGATCGTGATGGGAAATCCCAGATTAGGCGAATGGTATTCCCGTTCGATTTATCCATGGGTATCGGGTATGCTATCTCGTTTCTCCTGCTTGTTCCCTTTTTCCGTAGGGGATTGTTTTATTTATGGTAGCATCGCCGGGTTATTAGGGTATCTGTCGTATGCGATTATAAGGAGGCGGAGGATCGGGAGGACAATAAGGCATGTCGTGGAATATCTGGCATGGGTGTATGTCTGGTTCTATATCGCTTGGGGATTGAATTATTTCCGGGAAGATTTTTTCACTCGTACGCGAACCACTTATGTGCCTTTTTCCTCGGAACATTTCCAATCCTTCTTGGATGCCTACACGGATTCCCTGAACGCCTCATGGGTTCCGATAGAGACGATCGATCGGGAGGTCGTGAAAGAGGCGGTGCAGGAAGGATATCGGGAATTGCCTACTCGTTTCGGGCTTACCACTCCCGGAACCTATCTTCATCCTAAAACGATGCTGTTCTCCCGGTTGATGAGTGGAGTAGGGGTGATGGGATATATGGGGCCGTTTTTTACGGAGTTCAATTTGAACGGCCAGCTCTTGCCCGTGCAATATCCCGCCACCTACGCCCATGAGATGGCTCATGTGCTTAGTATATCCAACGAGGCCGAGGCTAATCTATACAGTTATTTAATATGCACGGGTTCTTCCGTGCCGGAAATCCGGTTCTCTGGTTACTTCTCTTTGCTGCCTTATGCGCTGAGTAACGCATATGTGGCTTTGGATAAGGACGCTTTTGAGGCATGGAAGAAAAGATTACGCCCCGAGATCAAGGACTTGTATAACGAGAAAGTCGCCTATTGGCAATCCTTATACAGCCCGTTGATCGGCGAGGCACAAGACGTGGTCTATAATCTTTTCCTGAAAGGCAATAAGATACCTACTGGAACCGCTAATTATTCGGAGGTGATCGCCTTATTGATCGCCTTGGAAGGAGAATGATTTATTCATCATTTAACTTCCTCCAAATAAAGCACCCGGCTCGAGTAATCATTCTGTTTGTGATAATCGACAATGTGATTATAAGGGATTTCCAGTCCGTTCGCCATGAGATATTCTCCGGTGAAAGCTTTACCCTCGAAGGCCAGAGGCTCGTTGTCGATCCGGTTCAGTTCGCAGACTCTGTATTTCTTGTCTGGGGATAATCCGTTCATCTTTACACGGGGTAAATGTTGGTTGACAAAATGCTCGGTCTTCCACCAATAAAATACGGCTTTGTCTTTCTCCGGTGAAGTGTACATCAAGGAAGCTACTCCCAAACGATCGTACGGAGAAACCAGACGGTAGATATCGCCGAATTGCACGACGGGACGGATCGTCTTATAATCGGCGATCGCCTTGCGGCAAAGTGTTTTCTCTTCTTCTGTCATATTCTTGGGTTGGATCTCCATGCCCAAACGGCCGCTCATCGCTACGTCGATCCGATATTTCAGGGGAATGACCCGGAATGTTTGATGGTTGGGGGCGGCGCTGATATGTGAGGCCATGGCGATAGCCGGGAAAAAATAAGAAGTACCCCATTGCATATAGATACGCTGTAAGGCATCGGTATTGTCGCTTACCCAAAACTCATCGAAGTAAGGCATGACACCGTAATTTGCCCGGCCTCCACCGCTGGCGCAAGCCTGTAGGGTTAAATCCGGGTATTTGGCTCGGATACGCTCACAGACTTTCTTGAATCCTTCGTGATATTCGATATACATATGGCTTTGCTGATCCGAAGGCAGATATTGGGAGCCATGGTTCAGGATGCTCATATTGGCGTCCCATTTGATATAATCGATCTCCGGGTATGTTGTCATCAAGTTGTCGACGATACCGAATATGAAGTCTTGCACCTCGGGATTGGAGAGATCAAGAACGACCTGTGTACCGCCACGCCCCAAGACGATTTCCCTGTTTGGAGCTTTCAATACCCATTCCGGATGCTTCTCGTACAATTCGCTTGTCGTGTTGGCCATTTCCGGCTCGATCCAGATACCGAATTTAATACCATGCTTGTTGGCGTCGGCGATCAGGCCCTCGATGCCTCTTGGTAGTTTTCGGGCATCAACCATCCAATCCCCTAAGGACGAGTTATCTTTATTACGAGGATATTTATCGCCAAACCAGCCGTCGTCCATGACGAACAACTCGCCGCCCATAGACTGGATATCACTCATCATTTGGTCCATACCTTCTTGATTGATATCGAAATATACACCTTCCCAACTGTTTAGTAAGATTTTCCGGGCGGTCGCTCCATTCGCTATCTTATGTTTGCGTGCCCATGCGTGGAAATTCCGGCTGCTTCCGCTTAAGCCGTCCTTGCTATAAGTCAGCGCCAATTCCGGCGTCCGGAAACTTTCTTTGGCTTTGAGGGTGTAAGCCGAGTTCTCCTCGTTTATTCCCGCGAAGAAATGGTGATGGTCGCTATCATCCGTATCGAAGAATAATTTGTAGTTACCGCTATAGCATAGGGCGACGCCAATAACGGAACCGGTGTTTTCCTTTGGTTTTCCGTCTAGGGAGATCATCACTTCGGCGTGGGCGGTATGGGAGTTGCGGATACCATCCTTGTTTTTTATCATCTTGATGCCCGGTCGTAACGGTTCTTGTGCCAATTGAGCCTCGTTTGCCCATGAGCCGTATAAGTGGGAAACCCATACGTCTCCTTTCTGGATCGGCAGATAAGCGGAAGCGAAACGATTGAGGGTGATCGCTTTTTTCTCCTCATGCGTGATCTCTGTCCAAGTCTCGATGATATCGGCGTCCGGATAGGTTCTGTAACAGAGATTCATATAAAAAGGATACACTTTATCTTTTAATCGGATCGTTGTGATATCTGCTGTTTGCTCTTTTCGTGTATCTACTTTTATGACTTCCAGTTGAAGGGTCATATTCCCGTCGCCATGGGTAACGGACAATGCGCTTTCGGAGGGGCAATTCAAGCCGTAGACCGGATAAGCGGAAAATGTTTTCTGCTCGGTCTCGAGCAAGGTAGCCGCATCGGAAGTGGATAACTTGTCTCCATAGTAGATGAATCTTACCTCTCCGCCGACAGGTGCGTCTAGCAATAATGAGGTATTCCTCGTGGAAATCAATACGTCTTGTGCCCATAAACTAGTGGTCAATAGGAAGGCGCAACATAAATAACCGAATTTACTCTTAATGTTCATTTTATTAGTAGGTGTTAGATTTAAATTCAGGGGCAAAAGTAGGAGAGAGCCGGTAGGTTTCCTAATAGGATTTTATCAGATACTGTTACTTTTCTGCTTTAACTAAAATTTGTTTCACGCAGAAGAAACCTGTGCTTTCATTAATGAAAATTCCATATTGTCTAATTCGAAAGAAATCACTAACTTTGCGGCAATTTTTTAGAAGCAAGATAAATACATCGCGATATGAGTAAGAAATTTACCGAATATTCTAAGTTTGACTTGTCGAACGTAAATAAAGAGGTGCTGAAGAAATGGAAGGATGGAGACATCTTCCATAAGAGTCTTGAAACAAGAGAGGGACATCCTACATTCGTATTCTACGAGGGTCCTCCATCCGCAAACGGTATGCCGGGTATTCACCATGTTATCGCCCGTTCGATTAAGGATATTTTCTGCCGCTATAAAACCATGAAGGGATTCTTGGTGAATCGTAAGGCGGGTTGGGATACACACGGTCTGCCTGTCGAGTTGGGCGTGGAGAAGGCTTTGGGCATCACGAAGGAAGATATCGGTAAGAAGATTTCTGTCGCTGAGTATAACGCCGCTTGCCGTAAGGACGTGATGAAGTTCACGAAAGAGTGGGAGGATCTGACGCAGAAGATGGGTTATTGGGTGGATATGGAGAATCCGTATATCACGTATGATAACCGCTATATCGAGACCTTGTGGTATCTATTGAAAGAACTTTATAAGAAAGGTCTTTTATATAAAGGCTATACGATCCAACCGTATTCTCCCGCCGCAGGTACGGGCTTGAGCACGCACGAGTTGAACCAACCGGGTTGTTACCGTGACGTGAAGGATACGACTTGTACGGCACAGTTCCATATATTGGACCCGAAACCAGAGATGGCACAATTCGGCGATCCTTATTTCTTGGCATGGACAACGACTCCTTGGACGTTGCCTTCCAATACGGCGCTTTGCGTAGGCCCGAATATTACTTATCTGGCTGTACAGACTTATAACCCTTACACGGGTATCCCGATGACTGCTGTTATAGCGAAAGATTTATTGTCTGCTTATTTCAATCCGAAAGCTGCGGAGCTTTCTTTGTCTGATTACAAACCGGGTGACAAGCTGGTTCCTTTCAGCGTAGTAGGTGAGTGGAAGGGTTCCGAGTTGGCCGGTATGAAATATGAGCAATTGATCCCATGGGTAAATCCGGGTGAAGGTGCATTTCGTGTGATCACGGGTGATTTCGTTACGACAGAGGATGGTACGGGTATCGTACATATTGCGCCGACGTTTGGTGCGGACGATAACCGTGTGGCGAAAACATTCGGGGTCCCTCCTTTGATGATGCAGGATAAGGATGGAAATATGCGCCCTATGGTGGATATGACCGGTAAGTTCTATAAGCTAGAAGACTTGGCTCCGGAGTTTGTACAAAATTGTATGAACGCTTCTGATTATGATCCATGGCAAGGAAAATTCGTGAAGAACGCTTACGATGATACGAAGACGGATAAAGATGAGACATTGGATATTGAGATCTGCATGATGCTGAAGGCCCAGAACCGGGTGTTCAAGATCGAGAAGCATGTCCACAATTACCCGCATTGCTGGCGTACTGATAAGCCGGTATTGTATTATCCGTTGGATAGCTGGTTTATCCGCACGACCGCTTGCCGTGAGCGCATGATCGAGTTGAACAATACGATCAACTGGAAACCGCAGAGCACGGGTACGGGACGTTTCGGCAAATGGCTGGAGAACTTGCAAGACTGGAACTTGAGCCGCAGTCGTTATTGGGGTACTCCGTTACCGATCTGGCGTACGGAAGATGGTAGCGAGGAGAAGTGTATCGGTTCCGTGGTAGAGCTGTTCGGCGAGATCGAGAAATCGGTGAAGGCCGGCTTTATGGAGTCTAACCCTTATAAGGACTTCGCTCCGGGAGATTATACGAAGGAAAACTACGAGAAGATCGATTTGCACCGTCCGTATGTGGATGATATTATCTTGGTTTCCGCTTCCGGCAAGCCGATGAAGCGTGAGACAGACTTGATCGACGTATGGTTCGATTCCGGTGCTATGCCTTATGCCCAGATCCACTATCCGTTCGAGAACTTGAAGGAGTTCGATAATCGTCAGATCTATCCGGCTGACTTTATCGCTGAGGGTGTTGACCAGACACGCGGTTGGTTCTTTACCCTGCATGCTCTGGGCACCATGATCTTTGATAGCGTGGCTTACAAGGCTGTCGTGTCTAACGGTCTGGTATTGGATAAGAACGGAAACAAGATGTCTAAACGCTTGGGCAACGCTGTTGATCCATTCTCTACGATCGAGAAATATGGTTCGGACCCGTTGCGTTGGTACATGATCACGAACGCTTCACCATGGGATAATATTAAGTTTGATATCGATGGTATCGAGGAAGTTCGCCGTAAGTTCTTTGGTACATTATATAATACGTATTCATTCTTCGCTTTGTACGCGAACGTGGATGGCTTCGACTACTCCGATCCGGATGTGGAATGGAGCAAGCGTCCGGAGATTGACCGTTGGATCCTTTCTCTGTTGAACAGCTTGGTGAAGGATGTGGATGGCTACTTGGAGGCTTACGAGCCGACTCGTGCCGGACGTGCTATCTCTGATTTCGTAAATGATAACTTGAGCAACTGGTATGTGCGTTTGAACCGCCGCCGTTTCTGGGGTGGTGGTATGACGGAGGATAAGTTGTCCGCTTACCAGACTTTATATACTTGCTTGGAGACAGTGGCTAAGTTGATGGCTCCGATCGCTCCGTTCTATGCCGATCAGTTATTCTTAGACTTGGTCGCTGTTACGGGACGTGAGAACGTTGAGTCCGTACACTTGTCCGATTTCCCGGTTTACGACGAGTCTAAGATCGACAAGAATTTGGAAGAGCGTATGCAAATGGCTCAAGATGTTTCTTCTATGGTATTGGCTCTTCGCCGCAAGGTGAATATCAAGGTTCGCCAGCCGTTGCATACGGTAATGATTCCGGTTGTAGACGCTCATCAACAAGAGAGTATCGAGGCCGTGAAGAACCTGATCTTGAACGAGGTGAACGTGAAGGAGCTGAAGTTCGTGGATAATACGGCAGGTATCTTGGTGAAGAAGATCAAACCGGACTTTAAGAAGTTGGGCCCGTGCTACGGAAAGATCATGAAGGCGTTGGCCGCCACGATTCAATCGATGAGCCAAGAAGATATCAACGCTTTCGAGAAAGCCGGAACGTTTACCTTGATGGTAGATGGACAGGAGGCCGTTTTGGAGCGTACGGATGTAGAGATCATCTCTGAGGATATCCCGGGTTGGTTGGTCGCTAATGAAGGTCGCTTGACAGTCGCTTTGGATATTACCGTAACCGAGGATTTGCGTAAGGAGGGGCTGGCCCGTGAGTTGGTGAATCGTATCCAGAACTTGCGTAAGAGCAGCGGTTTCGATATAACGGATAAGATCCATGTATCCATTCTTTCTTGCGAGGAGATGGATGAGGCGATCTATGATTATAAGGATTATATCGCTAACCAAGTATTGGCGGAATCTATCGAAATCATGGATAATGCGATCAGCGACGCTACGGAACTCGATTTCGAGGACTTTAAATTGTCCGTAAAGATCGAGAAAGCTTAAAAATAGAATAGCATTTCTTGCGGAAGAATTAGGAATGAAATATAGGAAAATCGATAATTATATTATCTTTGCATGCAAAGAAGAAATAATATGATTTTATATTCATTCTTAATTCTTCTTTTTGATTGATATTTGAACGATTGTTGAACCTAAATTTTTTTAGAACCATGGCAGAGAAGACAAGATATTCAGACGCTGAGCTCGAGGAGTTCCGCGCTATTATATTAGAGAAACTGGAAATCGCGAAGAGGGATTACGAGCTTTTGCGATCAGGGGTTACGAATTCCGACGGTAACGACGTGGCTGATACGTCTCCTACATTCAAGGTGCTGGAGGAAGGCGCTTCTACGTTATCGAAGGAAGAGGCGGGCCGTTTGGCGCAACGCCAGATGAAATTCATCCAGAATTTACAGGCCGCTTTGATCCGTATCGAGAATAAGACCTACGGTATTTGCCGGGAGACTGGTAAATTGATCCCGAAAGAAAGGCTACGTGCTGTGCCTCATGCGACTTTAAGTATCGAAGCAAAACAAGGAGGTGCAAAGTAAATGAGATATTCTAAAGGTTGGGGAGCAGTGTTAATCATAATACTGCTCCTTCTTCTTGACCAAGTGCTGAAAATATGGATTAAGACCCACATGCAGTTGCATGAGAGTATAGAGATAACTCCGTGGTTTTATCTCTATTTTACTGAGAATCCGGGTATGGCATTCGGTATAGAGGTGATTGGGAAATTATTCCTTTCCGTATTCCGTATCGTGGCTGTATTGTTTATCGGATATTATTTGTATAAGCTGGTTAAAGAAAATTATAAATTCGGTTTTATTGCCTGTATATCTTTGGTTTTTGCGGGGGCGGTGGGTAATATAATCGACTCGATATTCTATGGCGTGATCTTCGACCATAGTTTCGGGCAACTCGCTACTTTTATGCCGGAGGGAGGTGGTTATGCCTCTTGGCTGCATGGTAAGGTGGTGGATATGTTCTATTTCCCATTGATAGAGACCGTATTCCCGGATTGGGTTCCGATCTGGGGTGGACAGGAGTTCGTTTTCTTCCGTCCGATCTTTAATTTGGCGGACTCGGCGATTTGCGTGGGAGTTTTCCTTTTGTTAATATTTTATCGGCATACTTTGTCGGCTAGCCTTTCGAAAGAAGAGAAATAAATGCGGAGAAAATTACGGATATATGGTATGGCTTTATTAGCCACGACGTTGCTGGCGGCATGTAGTAAGGTTCCGGATGGTATTCTGTCGGAGAAAAAGATGCAGGATGTCTTGACGGATATGTTGCTGGCTGAGGCCATGGTAAATGTGGATTATAATACTTATAAATCCGATACCATGAAGCTTGCCTTGTATGAGTCTGTATTCCGTAAGCATGATATTACACAGGCGGTGTATGATAGCTCGTTGGTGTGGTACGGCCGTAACTTGGATATTTATATGGAGGTCTACAACCGGGTCTTGGCCGATCTTAATAAACGGATCAATAACTTAGGGGATGTGCAGGCGGACGCTGCGCCGGTATCGAACCGGGATTCTGTGGATATTTGGCCTCGCCGTTCTTATCTGGTCTTGTCTCCTACCTCTGTATTTAATGGGGTGACTTTCGATATACGTCCGGAAACGAATTATTCCTCGGGCAGTAGTTTCGTGCTGGGCATGCGTGTCTGGGGATTGAATAACAAAATGGCTTATAAGCCGGAGGTACGTTTAAGCGCAGACCAAGGTGATACGACCTTGACGGTGAATAGTAAGATCACGAAAGATGGATATCACGAGACGATCTTGAAGACTATACCAACTAAGAAAGTAAAGCGTGTGTTTGGATATATCCGTATGGATAATATGGATACGACTTATTATAAGGTGTATATAGATAGCTTAAGCTTGATGAAATATAACTATGGTAAGGAGCTTGCCGAATTACCTAAGGATTCTATTAAGTAATCTCTCTATTTGTTTATTATACTTATGAGAAGAATTGCCGCTCATTACGTTTGGTGTAAGCAGGTTTATCGTATGCATTATATCGAACTGGATGATAATGGTGCGTTTCATGGTGTTTACCCGTTGAATGAGGAGATAGCTGGAACCGCTTTTTATGATGGAGTGCTGGTGCCGGTTCTTTCCTCGGAACCGGCGATTGGTTTTAAGCAGGTGATGGGATCTTGGCCGGCGTTAACCGAAAAGATTACGCCGGGTTGTTCAGTCCATATATATCGTTTAAGCGGGATTCCCTTGGCGTCTGCGAAACTCGGCACAGACCACAGCTGTAGCGATGGCCACATTGAGAGACTCTGAGGTGTCTCTTCCTTCCGGATAGTTCGGGATATATAATTTTTCGTTTACAAAAGCCTCTATGGCGGGACGTATTCCATTTCCTTCATTACCCATTATCAAGATACCGTTTCCGGATAAGGTTTTCTCATATAAGTTTTCTCCGCCAAGGAAGGTGCCGTATAAAGGTATGGCTTGGGCTGATTGGGCCTGTAAGAACGTTTCCAGATCGGTGTAATGTATTTTTACGTGGGCGAGCGCACCCATAGTGGCTTGTACGGTTTTTGGACTGAAAACATCGGCGGTATCTTTGCTGCATACGATATGGGAAATACCGAACCAGTCCGCTAACCGGATGATCGTACCTAAGTTGCCCGGATCTTGGATTCCGTCTAATGCGAGAACAAGCTCCTTTTCCGGCGTTATTTCCGTTATATCCCAATTGGGGCGTTTAAAGATCGCGAGTACATCTTGGGGATTTTTCAGGAAGCTGGCTTTACGAATATCATCTTCTTCCGCTACCAATAACTCCTTGGCCGGAATATCGCCTTGTGTAGCCATCCAAGATGGCTTGGCTATTAATAACTCACATTCAAAGGCCGGTAACATATCGGCTACCAATTTATTTCCTTCGGCTACAAAAACATTATTTTCATTCCGGAATTTCTTTAATTCCAGAGAACGGATGTATTTGACTTTGGTCTTGCTTAGCATCTTAGTTCTTTTTACAAAACAAAAGTACGGTAAATTCTTTAAATTCCAGTACATTCGCGATCGTAAAAAGCTTGGAATGATGAATCGATCTCTACGTATATGCTATTTTATCTGTATCGTACTACTACTAACCTCTTGTAGTACGACCAAGTTTGTGCCGGATGGGGAATATTTGCTGGATAAGGTGGAGATCGTGTCGGATAACAGGGACTATAAGTCTGCGGATTTAAAATCTTATCTTAGGCAGCAACCAAACTTCAAGGTGTTTGGTCTGATGAAGTGGCAGTTGTTTGTCTATGATTGGTCTGGTAAGAATGAGAAGAAATGGATCAATAAACAGTTACGTAGGATTGGTGAGCCTCCCGTGGTGCTGGATACGATGTTGGTGGAACAGTCCGCCATGGAACTAGAGCGTTTTTACATTAATAAAGGGTATGTCCATGCGGATGTATCAACGACGATTGATACGGCACGCCATAAGAAAGCGGTTGTAACTTACCATATAAAGGCGAACGATCCGTATAGGATACGCAATTACACGATGAAGTTCCCCGATCCGAAAATTGATAGTTTGGCACATCTGAAAGCGCCTCGCCGCTCTCCCTTAGCTTCTGCGTTCCGGTCCTCACAGGAAGAGTATAACCAATTAGTTAAGGAAGGAACTTTATTTGACCGGGATATATTGGACAAGGAGCGGGAGCGTATTACAACCTTACTTCGCTGGAACGGGTATTATGGTTTTAATCGGGATTATTTAGGATATATCGCTGATAGTTCTTTTAACCAAAATGTCGTGGATCTTGATATGTCCATGAAACCTTATCGGAAGGTGTTGCCCAATGGGTCGGTAGAGGATCAGCCGCATCGTCAGTATTATATTAAGGATGTAACGGTCTTAACCGATTATAATCCGATGGGGGTAGGAGAGGACGCTAGTTTCATGGCTACAGATACGATGCTCAGCGCAGGGGTGAATATCGTATATGGCCGAAACGGGAAGAGTATCCGTCCGAGCGTGCTTCGGAGGAGTACTTATATTCGTCCGGGGCAATTATTTAGTGAGAAGAATATAGAGCAGACCTATTCAGCGTTCGCTTCTCTAAGGGCTTTGAGGAACGTAAATATACGTTTTACGGAAGTAGAGGAGCGGGATACGATGAAGTTGGATTGTTACATTCTCACTTCTCCCGCGAAGATAAATACGGTGGGAGTGGATTTGGAAGGTACTAACTCGGCGGGTGATTATGGGTTTGCCTCCAGCTTGAATTATCAGCATAGGAATATCTTCCGAGGATCGGAGCTGTTCTCGGCGAGGGTGAGAGGGGCTTACGAGGCGTTATCCGGAAATAAGGCGAATGGCTTTGGTAATTACTGGGAGTTAGGTGCGGAAGGATCCTTGCTGTTTCCTCGTTTCTTGTTCCCGTTCTTGAGTTCGGATTTTCGTAGGCGGCTACGTGCGTCAACTGAAGCGAAAATAAGTTACAACCTGCAAAAACGTCCGGAGTATACGAGGGCGATTCTATCTGGTGGTTGGAGTTATATTTGGCAAGATCGGGGTAATACACAGGCACGCCATACCTTTAAGCTTGTAGACTTGAATTATGTGTATTTGCCGGATAAGAATATGGACTTTATCAATAGCTTGCCGGATTATATGGTGTTGTATAACTATACGAACCATTTTATCATGAGTTCGGGATATACTTATTCCTTCAGTAATTATTCTCCCCAGAATCGTTTGAGAAACACGCATTCCCTACGTGCGTCGGTCGAGGTCGCAGGGAATTTGTTGAGTGCCTTTTCGCATCTTACGGGGGCGAAGAAAAATGATGACGGTTATTATGAGTTGTTTGGTACGGAATATGCGCAATATGTGAAATTGGATTTCGATTTTAGTAAAGGAATCGTGCTTGACAGTCGTAACAAGTTAGCTTTCCATATAGGAGTGGGAGTGGGGATGGCTTATGGTAACTCAAACTATTTACCTTTTGAGCGTGCTTATTTCTCGGGGGGAGCGAATAGTGTCCGGGGATGGTCTGTACGAGAGTTAGGTCCGGGTAGTATGGAAGTTGACAGCACGACTTCTTTCGCTCTTCAATCGGGGGATATCCGCTTGGATTTGAACTTGGAATATCGAACGAAACTTTTTTGGAAGTTTGAATTGGCGGCTTACATAGATGCCGGAAACATATGGACCCGGAATGTATCTGATGAACGCTATAAGGCTGGAAACTTTGATTTCTCTCGTTTTTACAAGGAGATCGCTGTTTCCTATGGTTTGGGACTTCGTTTGGACTTTGATTTCTTTCTACTACGTTTAGATACAGGCTTCAAGGCTTATAATCCTCAGGAGAAAAAGTCTAGGCGTTGGGCGATAACCCGTCCTAATTTCAAGGATAATTTCGCCTTGCATTTTGCCGTTGGTTATCCATTCTAAATTCAATATGTAAAAAAGTGTACTAAAAGTTTGCAAGGAAAAGAAAAATCCTTACCTTTGCACCACGAAAATAAGGATGGTCAGGTAGCTCAGCTGGATAGAGCAACAGCCTTCTAAGCTGTGGGTCATGGGTTCGAATCCCATCCTGATCACGAAGAGCGGAAGTTTATAATTGTTTGATATTTAGCTATTAAACTTCCGCTTTTATTTTAGATCTTTCCCCTTTTGTAGATTAAAAAAAAGGATATAAAGTCCACTTTTGGACATAAAAGCTTATCCTTCGCGTATCCTAAAAAATTTAATCTATATGGCTACTTTAAAATTGACACTTTTCAAGGCCAAGGCTCTCAAGGATGGGAGGCACAAGGTCAGGGTGGCGGTCTGCCACAAGAGAGAGACTTGTTATATCGTGACGAACGTGATATTAGATAGCGAGTCCCAGTTTAAGAACGGTCAAGTCGTAAAGAGACCGGACGCTTCTTTTATAAACAAAAGATTGAGGAATATGCTTAATGAGTATCAAGACAAGCTTGACTCGATTAAGAACCAATCGTTATATACATGCGTGCAGATAAAGGGAATGTTGGTTAATTCAGCAGGGGATAACGATATCTCTACGTTCAAGGATGTAAGCTCATCCTATGAAAGGGAGTTGATCGATAATGGGAGTATCGGGTACTCAAAGCTGATCGAGCGGAATTGCAGGTATTTTACCGAGTTCGTGAAAGGGGATATATTCCTTTCCGATATCACTCCAGAACTGATAGAAGGTTATTCTAGGTTCTTGAGGAATAAAAAGGGAATTGGGGAGGCCACGAACTCCATGATGATGAGACATACCAAGACTATAATCAATAAGGGTATAAAAAGAAGGCTTGTGAAATATGATGTCCATCCTTTCGTAAACTTCCAGATAGCGACTTCTCCCGTACGTGAGGTTGACATATCTTTCGAGTCATTTAATCGTTTGCGAATGGCCGATCCTTCGGAGCGCCGATTAAAGGTGGCGCACGATCTGTTTTGCTTGTCGTTTTATCTTGGAGGTATCAATCTTATAGATCTACTTGGTATTGATTTCCGTGGAATCAATACGCTGGAATATGTAAGGACTAAATCTAGGAATATGACGAGGGGAGGCAATAAGATCGTGTTCTCTATACCAGACCAAGCGAGAGATATTATAGATAGATGGATGGATAAGAGGACTGGCAAGTTGGATTTCGGATATAAGTTTTCCTATCCTAATTTCTCTAGGTATCTTTCTCGTTCGCTATCCAAATTGGCGCAGTCGTTAGGGATAACGGAAAAAGTGGTGTATTATTCCGCTCGTAAATCTTTCGCTCAATATGCTTCCGAGATAGGAATCCCGGATGGGGTCATAGATTATTGTTTAGGGCATTCAGATAAGTCGAAAGGCGTGATACGTTATTATACTAAGGTAAAAAAATTTCAAGCGGACATGGCGATATCAAGGGTAATTGATTACGTTAACAATCCGGATCGTTACCGGGATTATGTGGAGATGAGAAGGGATATAATGATGATGCGTGGGTAATATGTTTTTTTATCATTAATGCTAAATAATATGTGAATATGATAAACTTTCATAAGCCGACAAAGGTTATAGGAATGGGCATTATAGCAACAGTATTACTTATCGTGCGACAAGAGACTATAGCGTTAACCTTGAGTATAAATTGTGCATGTCTTAAAAAATTATCAATAATAAAACGTAAATGTTATGGAAAAGAGCGATCGTCTTGTAGAATTGCTAGAGATTTTGAAAAGGGCTGAATGTATATTTGTTGAACAATGGAAAATCTTATATAAAGAGGATGAGATTGACATGGAAGATATTTTCAGCATATTCTATAAAGGTAGTAATGATTGTGAAATTCAAGTTAAAAAATTGATAATTAAAAATATAGATAGTGTAGTATGTAATAGGGTGGAGACTGCATGATAATTCGAGTTATAGAAAAGGAAAAATGGACCAATAAAAAACGCCCGTGTCAGAAAAAACACGGGCGTTATACTTTTAGTATGCGACAAACAGGACTATTTTGTTCTTTCGACCAAAATCTTTGAAATTCGAACTTGCAGTTGCTGCAACTCGATATTATTCAGTTCTTCCAAATCAATGTTCGCTATTTTTACTTTCCGATTTTCGTCAAAGGAATTTTTCTTCTCCTCATGAAGAGCGGTTACTAACTCGTCTATTTGATCTTTGATTTTCTCTCCTTTTAACTTGTAATCCGTTGTTCTTGCCATGATATTAGTTATTTAGTTAAACACTATACAAATTTAGGGAATATCCACGATACAATGATTGTCATTCCTTATTTTCTTTCTCTTTTTCCTCCAAGACCTTTTTAAGTTGATAGAGGCTTATGATATCATATTCAAATGTGGGATTTTCCCAGTTTCTTCGGGCGGAGTTCGTTTGGACCGATATAAATTTCCGTAGGTCAAATATGTATTGACACGGGCTTAACCGGATCTCGTTAAATGTTATCTCGTAGTTATCAAACCACGCAAGCAATTGTTTAAGTTCCTCGTTCATGGTATATAAATGATTAACACCCGCGAATATAAACAAAGCCGTCCAATCGTAGAAGAAAGGACGGCTTAAAGTACGGATTAGCATTTATTATTCCGTGTCTTCTTCGGATAAGTCTCTTAACTTATCTTCCACGGAGTCTCTTTTCTTGTCCACTACAGCGTCTATATCCACGGATTGCAAGGATGGGACGATGTATTTGACTAGCTGGGTGAAAGCCGCTACCTTGTCTTTTGGCTCCAGTTCCTCGAAGGCCTTCTTGATCTCTTCTCTGTTGGATGTCAACAGCTCCGAGATGAAAGTCCTTATCTCTCCCGTCTTCTTGTTTGGAGTGCCTTTAGCCCTTCCTCCTAGCCTTCCTCTCCCGTCGTTCTTTGGTCGTGCCATACTGAACTAGTATTTAATAGTTTATCTGAAAGTCGATTTTTATTGTTATGGGGCAAAGCTACACGTCTAATTTTGAGGCATAACGATAAAAATCATTTTATGGGAATAATAGGTAGTGTAGTGGGCGGTCTGGCTGGCATAGGTGGGGCCATAGGAGCCGGGATAGCCGGACGTAAGGCTTACAAGAAAAATATGGGGATACTGAATGACATGAGGCAGGATTCCCAAAATTGGTATGACAGGGAGTATAACTCGGATTTCACCCAAAGGGCGGACGCTCAAGCCGCCCTTAACAACGTGCGGCGAATCCTTGACGAGAGATATAGGAGGGCGGAGGGTGCCGCCGCCGTTGCGGGCGCGTCTGATGAGTCCGTGGCCTTGCAGAAACAAGCGGCCAACGAGGTCTTGGGGGACGTGACTAGCGATATCGTAGGCCAAGCCGAGGCTTATAAGGAGGGTGTGCGTAACAATTATGTCAACCAGCAGACCGCATTCAACCAAGCGGAGATGGATTTAAACTCTAAAAAGGCGGCGAACGTGGCCACGCAAGCGGCGGGATTGGCTACGGCGGCTGGAGGTCTTGGAGACGCTTTTGGCGATGGCGTTTTAAGGAGCACAAAACTTGGTAAATGGGCGGGAGTGAAGTGATATGGCTGGAAGAATAGATTTAGTAGAGGAAGAGAGGAGGAGAAACGCACAAGCCGTGGCTCCTCAAGCTACGTCCGGTGCGAGCGTGCCGGCACAGGTACCTGTATCCCAGCCCGTGGCGCAACCACAGCCTCAAGTACAATCTCCGGCACCTGTTCCCGGTACGGTGGGAACGGCTATACCGGATGTGGGGACCGCCCCGTTGCAGGCCCCATCTTTAACGCAAGCGCCGGTGAAACCAGAGGCAACCCCGTTGTCCATGTATGACAAGTTCGCGGATATGACAGCCGAGCAAGCCATTAACACGGGTGAGATAACCCCGCAAGGATATTGGAACATACAAAGCGAGGCGATCAAGGCGGGTAAGCGTGATCCTTACTCCACGGAGGAGATTATCGAGATGATGCGTACGAGCGATCCCGAGTACGAGACGGGCGAGCAAAGGGCGAGACGTGAGAGGAACGACCGGGCGAGCCGTGCCATAACGGGGATAAGCGACCTGATAAGCAACATAGCCGGAATGGTGGGGACGGCCAAGGGATCGAGTCCCGTGGTCGTGAACAATCTCGCTCCCCTTGACGCTAGGCAACGTGAGATAACGGAAAGGAGAAACGCCTTGAAGAGGAAATACGATACGTTGCTCACGAACGCCAAGATGGGTGAGATAGCCTATCAACGTGATCTGGAGGCGGCTAGGCAAAAGGCGCAGAGGGATTATCGTTTGAAGCTGGCCTTGAAGGATATTGACGCTAGGATAAGGAAGGGCGAGATCGATCAAAAGCAAGCTAACGTAATGACATTGGAGGCGTACAGGCAAGCGAACAGAATGGCTACGGAGCAATTCAAGGCGGAGAACCGATCCAAGGAAGAGGCGGCGAACCGAGCGAACCAGATAAAGGTCGCAAACATAAGATCTGGTGGTTCTGGGGAGTCAGGGAAGAGGGGGATTATTACCATACCTACGGCTAATGGGTATGTTGATGTCAAGGAGAAATCTTTCAATGATCCGACAGTTACATCCATATTGTATAATCAATTGGATCCTGAGTATAAAATATCAGATACTGACCGTTTTGGTAACAGTAAGACTCCAACGAGAGATGAGATGAAACAGGCTATCGGAAGATGGATTGCCGATGGACATGAGTTGAATATCCCTCAATCAATCATAGATAGTGAGGATAGTTTCAATATCGATGATTATGAGGTAAAGGAAAGCGATTTTGAGGATAATAAGGTTGGTAAAAGGAAGAAGTGATGGCAAGATATAAATACAACGATAAATTATATGATATACCGGAAGAGGTGGTAGACAAGTTTGAATCCATGTATCCTGATGCGGTAACCCGGTTCTCGGTAGAGGATGATGTATATGAGATCCCCGTGTCACGTAAAAGGGATTTCTTGGGTACGTTTAAGAACGCTACTCCTTACGAGGATTTCTCCAGTTTGGATAATCCTGAGCGTGATAACGACTTTGATGATACAGATTATGTGTCTCAATCAAGCCAGAATCCTCCTCCAATTGCCTTAAGGCAAGAGTTTGATGTGACAAAGCCCGATCAATCGGAGTATGTTAATCCTTTAACAAACTCTCCGGATTATAACTTTGAGTCGTTGCGAAAAAAAGGAAAGATAGAGACTGTTAAACCTAATGATAAGTTTGGTCTCATATCGGAATCTATTAATGAAAATAGGATAGGGTTGGACGATGAGATATCCAATGCGATGAGAGGTAACGTCCCGGAAGGTATAAGGCCTATAGATGTCACAACGAATTTGATATCGGCTCGTAACTATCTTAACGAGGCCGATGATCTTATCAAGGCGAGAAAGGAAGGCGGGGGTGTATTGAGAGGCATGAGAGATGCCGCTTCCAAATTGGGTACGTGGGATTTCGGTACGTCTGATTTAGCCGCAAATAAAAGTGTTTATAATGCCTTGCGTAAATTCGAGAGTGGGGAGGAACTTAGCCAAGATGAGCAAAGATTGTTGGATGCCGTGGCAGTTAATACGGCTGCGAAGGTTTACGCTAGCGATTTGGGAGTATCCTATGATATTGGATCTGGATTCGTGCAATCGATCCCTTTTATGCTGGAGATGATTGTCAATCCTTTGTCTGGTGCGGGCAAAGGTGTCGGTAAGGCCTTGGCTGGTTACGCCGCCAAGAGATTTGGCGGTAAGGTCATACCTAAGGTGGCTGGTGCGGCTGGTCGTGTGGTGGGAGATATCGCCGCCTCTACAGGCATGGCCGCCACGACTGGGGCTGCGGGAGTCGCCGCTGATACTTATTCAAGAATGATCGGGTCTCCTGTATACACGGATGTAGGAAGGGTAAGTTTTGGGCAGGAGGTCAGAGACCCTGATACGGGAGAAGTATTGAGAGACGAGAATGGTAATCCAGTCAAGGTCGGAAGTGTAGGCAAAGAGAGTATAGGAAGTGCGTTATATAAATCCTTGGCATCACGCTCTATTGACAATTTCTCAGAGATGTTCGGCTCTTATTTTGGACCGGTAGGCGATATATTAAAGGAGACTAAGGCTGGTAAGAAGATAAGCGCCTCTGCTTTGGTCAACTCCATGAACAAGCTCACTACTGCGGATTGGACGAAAGGGTTCAATAAAATTATGCAGGATGCTAAATATGATGGTTTCTTTGGTGAAACGGCAGAGGAGTATGTCGGAGGTTTGTTGAATGCGGCGATAGTAGGAGATCAGTCATTGGAAGACCTAGGATCTTTGGATAATTTATTGCAGACCGCAGGTACAGTAGGGCTTATGAGTGGCATTTTAGGTTCAGTCAATCTAATTGGACTCAGAGGCGTAAGATATAATGCGAGAAAGGGTTTGGAAAGAAGTGAGGCAAATGGAAGAAAAGTTTTTGGCGACGATTTCGATGTGCTAAAAGATGAATTGATGAATATGGATCCAGACCAGAGGAAGGACGTGGTAAGGGATATGATAGCCTCTGATCGTTTTAACATGGAGCAAAAGAAAGCGATCATGGATTATTTCTATCGCCGTAGCGTATATGATGGTTTAGCCAACGGCGAAAGCAAGAAAATGGATGAGGCGACTCAAGCAGAGACGGAAGCTATAGAGTCAGAGTCTAATCCTGAGACGGGTTTATACATTGAGGCTTCAAGGATTGATCCCTTGACTAAGCAACTTACTCCCGGCACTATAGTACAAGGCATGATGGAAGACGGGAAAGACCGTGTCATGTGGAAAGGACCGGATGGAAAGGTTGAGATGATCTTGAAAAGTGAGATTGACCCATCTTCTGTCCGATCCATGGAGACGCAAGAGATAATCGACGTGTCGGTGAATAATATAAGGGAGAGTATGAGGGCTGAGATAGAAAGAGATAGTAAATATGATCCTTCTATTCCAAGTCCAGAGGAAACGATCGGACAGTCTTTCTATGTAGATGGAAATCCTTACGCATTCTTTAATGAGAATGGACGGTTAAATCCTTATCTGGTAGATTTGAATGGAAAACCGATAAAACCTGTACAAAATATAAGTGTTGAAGATTATTATCAAGCTAAACAAGAGGAGATAGATAAACAAAAAGTAGTTCAAAATTCTCCGGTGTATAAATTATCCGATGGGAGGATAGCACGTTTGATCGACATGGATGAGAGTGACGTTGCCTTGGAGATATTGGATAGAGATGGGAATCCTGTGGGCAATATATCCATGACTAAAGAGGATTTTGATAATAACGCATCTATGCAGGAGCAATCTTCATACGAACGTTATGTTGATACAGGTGATGTTGACGATAGTGTTGTAAACCTGATAGCGGATAAGATATCGAGAGGTGATGCCCTTACTCCAGAGGAGGAATCCATGAGACAGGGAGCCTCTGATCGAGTGGAAAGCAGATTGTCAGATATTAGAGATCAGTCTCTAAAAGAGGCTGAGACGTTAAATGTGACAGAGAGTATTTCTCAATCTTCAAATCTGGGGAGTGAGGTTCCTTTGGATAACCAAGAGCCTACAGGGGACATCAAACCTTCTGTCGTTATGAAGGAGGATGGTACGCCAAATTTCGTGTCGTCTGGGGTGGATGCTACATTGGATTTCCTCCATGATAAATACGGAGAGAAGATGCCCAAGAAGATCGAGGTGACAAGGAAGGCGTTCGACGAGGATCTCAAGAAGGCTTCAGAGAAACTGGATAAGGCCCAAGAAGCATATGACAATGCCCCTATCGGAAAAGAGGATAAGGTCGAGGCCGCACTGATCAAAGCCAGACAAGAGTATGATGCGATCAAGGTCGAGGCTGATTTCTGGGCTAATCTTGATAATCGGTTGAAAGAGGAAAGCGAAAAGGCTACTGCCACTTCAGGTCAAGTTATCGATATCTCGGAAAAAGAGGATACGGAACCTGTCGACATCAAAAACGAAGATGTGGTTACACAAGAAAGCGCACCAGAAGGAATAAAACCTATAGGGAAAGGCGTTTTTGGTAACATATATGACCAATTCAAGGGAAAATTCAAGGAAGCCATATCCTTTTTAAAACAGATAAAGGAAGGTGAGGCGATAGCCGCTATCCATCATAAGGATATAGGAGATATATCCATCGTGTGGGGTAATGAGAAAGCCGGATTAGAGAAAATACTAAGAAAGCACCCGGAAGTAGTAGATAATCTTCAAGAGATTATTGACGGTATGGAGATCGTCCAACAATCTGATAACAGGATAAAGCTGGAGTCTAAGACGCATTTCGCTGTGATAAGCAAGGAGTTTCAAGGTGAACCTCGAAGTAATTGGTTATTGACGGCTTATGAGAAAAGAGATGCCTCTGACGGTAGTATGGACATCGATTCAGAACCCGTAGGCAAGCAGAATGGCACAGCTCCTCTGCAAGACATCTCTATACGCAAAGATAACGTATCCTCTTCTGAAAACCAAGCGAATGAGGTTAAATCTTTTGTCGCCCCTTCCCCAAAGGAGAGTGAGAACCCATTGGACTATGCCGAGCGCATAGTTGAGGCTAAGAGATTGCACGATGAGGAGCTAAAGGTTGACACTACCCCTTCCGAGGCACAGAAAGAGGCCGGGAATTACAAGAAAGGCCATATAAAGATAAACGGTTTCGATGTTACCATAGAGCAGCCTGCCGGTTCCGTCCGTTCCGGAAAGGACGTTAATGGAAAAGAGTGGTCTGTTACCATGAGTAACACTTACGGTTATATCCGTGGCACCGAGGGTGTGGATGGTGATCATATAGACGTATTCTTAGGTCCGGATATGAATAGTGACATGGTGTATGTTGTGGATCAGGTGAATACTGATGGCTCATTCGACGAGCATAAGGTTATGATGGGATTCTCTTCCTTGGAAGACGCTAGGTCCGCTTACTTGTCAAACTATGAGGAAGGTTGGCAAGGGGTAGGCAACATTACTGGGGTAGCGTTGGATGAGTTTAAGAAATGGATTGATTCTTCAATCCGGAAGACGAAACCGTTCTATGAATATAGAAGCGTTGATTTTATTGAGGAGGAGAGGCCGGATAGTGGTATTCGTTTCAGGGAGACACGTATTTCCCCCGAAGAGGAAAATATCATAGAGAAAGCGAAATCCGATGGATCTTATATGAAAGCTCCTAATGGCAACCCTACTAATCTTAACGAAAAGCAATGGGTACAAGTTCGTACGAAAGCGTTTAAGGAATGGTTCGGTGATTGGGAAAATAATCCAGAGGATGCGTCTAAAGTGATCGATGAGAATGGTGAGCCAAGGGTTGTATATCATGGGACATATGCCGATTTTAACGCATTTGACGAATCCCATCTGGGAGATGTCACTGATCTTAATGCTACAAACGAGGATTGGGCAAAAACCTCACATATAGGATTCTGGTTTAATGATAATAAAATAGGTTTCTATACGAAACATAAACCAGTGTTCCTTAACGTTAGGAATCCTTTAGAGTTTGCCTCAATGGAATCGCTTGTTGATGAAATGAGTTATTATGATTCAGGAGAGGATTTCAAGCGATCAAATTCAGATGGGTATGATTCTGTGATAGTCCTTGAGGACGAAGAAATGGGAGGAAGATCCTATGTGGTCTTTAATGATAATCAAATAAAGTCTGTTACCGAAAACAATGAGGATTTTTCTTTCCATAATGATGAGACATCGAAAAATGAGGCTGTTAAGCAAGCCTCAGACATAGATGGTGCTCATTTTCGTTCTATAGGTGATAAAGACACTGATAACTTAAATAATGCTGAAACTATTGAATCCTCAATCAACGATTGGTCAAACAAGCTTAATACCCCTGTCAGGGTAATCCATGACGTGGACGATATAACCGATACGGATGAGAATATGTTGGCCCGTAAGAGAGATTCCAAAGGCTGGTATGACACTTCTACCGGGGAGATAGTCATAGTATCACCTAATTCCACGTCCGTAGGTGACGCTCAAAGAACTTTCCTCCATGAGGTGGTAGGGCATCACGGGCTACGTGAGCTATTCGGGGATGATTTCGATACTTTCCTTGATAACGTGTATCGGAACGCCAACGAGGATATCCGGAAAAATATCATTGACCGGACTAAAGGCAATCCTCTTAACTTGCGTGAGGCTACAGAGGAATACATCGCTGAATTAGCGGAACGTGGTTTCGATAACAAGGCCGATCGTTCGTTATGGGAAAAGATCAAGGACGCTTTTCTTGATATGTTGAGAAAGGCAGGTATTAGCCTTGATTTCAAGTTATCGGATAATGACCTCCGTTATATTCTCTGGAGAAGCTATAAGAACTTGGAGCAAGGAAACTTGATGGATGTGGCCGAGGATACGGTAATGAGGAATGATTTGGGTATCGGGGATTTTTCTGTTCGGTTTAGGGAAGAGGAAAAAGAGAATATCAATGATCTTAAAAAAAAGAACTATCGTCTAAACAAAAAAGTTGATCGTCTTAAAGATAAAATAGATGAATTACATAGTGATTCTCAATTGTCAGAAGCGTTGAAGAATGAGCTTATCAATGAGATCCAATCCCGGATAGACAGTAAGGATGCCAGTAATATAAACAAGGAAGATTTGCTCTCTTTGTTAAAACAGGTCAAGGGTGCGAAGACAAAGGCTGATATGGAGGATAAAATGCTGGAGGTGGATCGTATATCTAACGAGATAAGGATACGTTCCACTCAAAGACGTATCGACCGTTTGTTGGCATTAAAAACGCAAGATGTAAATGGAAAGAATATGTCTATAGCGAAAAACGTTGATGATAGCACACGTAGAATATTCGATTTTATAAGAGGAAGTTTGTCTGATATAAAGATATCTGGATATGAGCAAGAAATGAAGGACTTGCGGAGGAGAAATCGGGAACTGACCACATTGATAGAGGCGAGAGGAAGGATGACAGAAGATACTGGTCTTTCGGAGGATGACAGGAGATCGGCCTCGGAGGACATCATGTCATTCAAGAAAGAGATGGAGGATAATAAGGAGCGGATATCCGAGTTGAAAAATATGGCTGAGGATGTACGGAATGCCAAGGCAAATGATCTCATGGGCGAGCTGGAGCATATGAGGAAGGAATTGGAGGATAAGCTCAATGAGGCGGCAGAGGGGAAAGCCGTATGGTCTATGGAGGATAGTGAGAGAAAGATGGCCTTGGATATATTAGGGATTTCTCTTGACGCTAGGGACTATGAGGGAGCTGTTAATAGTATAAATCGGGATATTATGGAAAAAGTCCGTAATAATTCAAGTTTCTATGCCACACAAATGAATCGAATCAGATCAATGGAGAATCCTACGGAGCAAAAGGAGGCCCGTAAGAATATGAAAGCTGGATATAATGAGAATAAAAGGCGCATACGTGCGGAAAAACGATTGCTAAATGAAACTCTTCGCTCCCGACTAGAGGTGTTGGACAATATTGAGTCCTTACTAAATGAGCTTGTTGCAGGTGGACGTGCCGCCTTATCCCGTAAAACAGAAGAGGAGACCTATCGGAGAATAGATATCGTTCGTAATTCCATTGAGGATGTGGCGGATAAACCTGTTAACATAAATAATAAGGACTTAGGTAAGATGAATTGGTTTAAGAAGTTCGTATCATCCCCTCTTGGTAGTTTTGATTATATGGCACAAAGGGTGGGACGAAAGTTCTTGAATGGTGATGGTTATATCTATCAACGATTCGTAAAAGGGCAGGAAGGAACCATAGCGGCAGAAAATGAGTTAGCGAAGAATCGTGATCGGTTCCGAAAGACATTTGGAAATAAAGTGAATGAGATATTCAATGAGGACGCTGACAGCGTATTGTCTGATAGCAATAAACGTGTTGAGAAATCCGGAGTTTATATAATCAACACCGACACGGAAGGTGAGTATGGTCGTAAGATAGAGATACCTATGACAAAAGGTGAGGCCATGTATGTTTATATGGTATGGAAGATGGATGATGGACGGATGAAATTGGAGCAACAAGGTTTCACGGATGATTCCTTGCTAGAAATTGAGGATTTCATCGGTGAGAATTATAAGGATTTGGCGGATTGGATACAAGATGATCTGTTGGTAAACTTGAGGGATAGATACAATGAGAGGTATGTCGATATGTATGGGACTTCCATGGCCAACATCCCAAATTATGCCCCGTTAAGGATAAACAAGAACGCCGTAATGAACGAGGTAGACTTGGAGGAGGTTAGGAAAGGCAAGAAGACATTGGAGGAAAAGACAAACAGCTTGATAAAAAGAACGGTCAATTCCAAGCCTATAGATTTGTCCACGAACGGGATCGAGGCTGTTATAAGCCATGTACGGGACATGGAGGAGTGGTACGCTTTCGCCCGAATCCGTAGGGACTTGAGTTGGTTGTTGAGTAGCCCGACTTTCAGGAACAAGGTGAACTCTAATGTCAATGGGCATTATGTAGATTTCGTTGATGCGGCGGCATTGGCCTCGCATTCCTACCATCCAGATCCGGATAAGTACGCGGACGAGTTCTTCGCAAAGGTTAATCGTGGGCTTGTTGGGGCTAATATATCTTTCGGGCTTATGACGGCGGCGAAACAGATATTATCGTTACCCGCTTTCTTGGGATATTCTCAAAGCCCTAAATTCATGGTAGCATTCACTAAGAATATAGGTCTTGGTTTTACGGGTAGACCCTATAAATGGGCGATGGAGAATATGCCCATGTTTTATGAGCGTGTGAAAGATGGCAATCTGGGGGATGAGAAGTTAAGGGACGATGGGGATAACCTCGGTAAGATAATAGAGTCTTATTTGAAGATAGGCATGGTACCTAACAAGATGATCGACGCTTTCACTATATCTGTAGGAGCTAAATCCGTATATGATTATACATATGATAAGTTGAGGAAGGGATACGAGCGGTTATCGGATGATGAGGCTAAGAGACAGGCGTTGGTTGACGCTGAGATATTCTTTAACCAGACACAGCAATCCGGGGTCGAGACGTTCTTGTCTCCCATGCAACGAAGCCGTACGATCATTAACAGGATGCTGACCACTTACCAAAACTCTAATATAGGATATGTAAGAAGGGTCATGTTGAGCCTTTATGATTTGGCGAGTTTGAAGGATTGGTCTAAGCTGAGGTCGAATTACGCAGAGCGTTTCAAGGCGGAGGGTATGGATGATGATACGGCTAACCGAAAAGCCCAAAGCCTGCTTCTTAATGGGGCTAGAAAGCAATTATTCCATTTCTTGCTGTTTGGTTGGGGAATGAATATGCTATGGGACTTGGGCAGTTCCGGGTTTTTCGGGTTCTTCGCCGGTGATGATGACGAGGATGAAAAATACAAGGATATCGTGAAATTCGTAACGACCCCCGTAAAAGGTGTGCCCGCAGGTAATATCATAAATAATCTCGTGGATGGGTATGATATTAATCCCGTGCTGTTTTTGGACGAGCTGCAAAGGGCATATAATAATATAGGTAGTTCTATAGATGATATAGGCATGGATCCCTTGCTTGCCGTGGATGTGTTATCCAATGGCTCTAAGTTGGTAGGATTCGATATGGAGCGATGGGGTAACATTTATTTAGGTATGGAAGGATTGATCCGTAACCAAGGAAAGGACGGTTATCTTTTGCAGGATATTATGTTCCTGTTGAATACCCCAAAGAGCCAACGGGTAAAGGTCGCTAGGGAGATGTACAAGAATGAGCCGTTTCTTGATTATGCGGAGAAGGTTTCTAGGGCTTATAGATATACGCCAATGAGTAACAAGTGGGAGTATTGGGTGCCCGGCACGGATATTCTGACAAGGAGTAAGTTGAATAAGATCAAGAGGAACTACGTTGAGGATAACATGACACCGGAGCAAAAAGCTCAAGATAAGGAAAGGAAGGAAAAGGAGAAAGAGATCCGTAGGATCAGGGAACTTTCCATCGACAAGGAGGCGATGGAAAGATTCGTGAATAAATAAATTGGGTAGAGGCAATCTTATTGTGGGTTGCCTCTCTTTGTTTTTATAAGTTATACTACCAATCCAATCGAAAAGAATAAAACAGCGATTATAGCCCATATTATAATATTGTTTTTCATATGTTCTATCATTTCATTTGCATCCCTTATTTTAATAATATCATCTATTTCTTTTGATTCTAGTTTAAATTCGTATGACCTATATTCATCTATCATGTTAGGTGGAGGAGCGTCAATGGAAGAAATACGCTTTGAGAGACAATCGTTTTTAAGTTCTGATGTTGTTATATCCTTGTATTTCTCAACTAAATATTTTTCCCTGTTTCTCCAATTTTTGTCTAATAATCTTTGTGTTATTGTATGTAGTTGTTTATAAATCCCATTATCAGAAAGTGTTCCGTACCATATGAGGAATATAGAAATAGCTAATAGTATTGAAAGTGACTTTTCTAAATAATTATCGTTGTTTATTAAGTGGCTTCGTATTAAATTATATAATACAAAAAGCACTATAGTGTAAATAGCTCTTATAATAAAATAGATAAAATCTAGTACTGATTTACGCTTCATATTATTTCTTTTAGTAAAAATTATAGAATAGATGACAGGCTGCGTTTGTTGTAATACGTCTATATAATATTAATCTTCATTTACATTGAATAGCACTATGATTATAGATATAAATGTACTCACTGCTAATATGTTTAGACTGATTGCTAATATCCATTGCAATACGCTGAAATCAATATTTAATGAATAAGGCAGTTTTAATGGAGCCAAACAAACGAAGTAGAATATAAATGGTATGGATACGTATTTTGCTATTTTACATCCTTTAGATGCTAATATTAAAGGATAGTATAAAAAAGCAGCTACATGTGAGATAATAGCAGTCATTAATCCTCCAAATAGGAATATATATAGAATGAACATTTTCCATCCTATGTTCATTACAAATGGTATAGCGTAAAAATATAATACCCATAGGATGTAAGACGTTATGCTACTTATAACTATAGATCCAACTATTTTTATGATTTTTGTTGTCATAATATTATTTTTTGCAAAATTACCCAATCTTCACATCCGTTATCCCGCAGGAGGCATGTTTTACGGCATGTCCGTGAATTTTCCAGTAGTACTTACCCTTCCAACGAAGTATATCTCCTATGGGATGAAGCTATTGATCGTTTTGAGGTATCTAAAATAGAAAACTCCCCAAATCCTCGCGGACAAGGGAGCTTTTATTATCCTTAATTCCGCAACACTATAATTTAACTTTATT
>UMCM01014341.1_pt1 | contig 45154 bp, 37 predicted proteins | sample 1964231 | NCBI WGS metagenome assembly UMCM01 (sample SAMEA4835968, study PRJEB28245) | human gut metagenome | biome: gut microbiome; material: fecal sample | place: Denmark | collected 2008
AATCTTGTGATAGCCACTCTTATCACAATATTTTGATTATCTGAATTAGCTCCCTATTTTGAGAAAGGAAGTATGAAATAAAAGAAAGAAGAAACCCTGCCAGTTGTTGTAACTGACAGGGCTTTATTGTTTTCTTTTCTATTGTAAAAAATCAACGCTCTGTTGCTTAGAATCTGTAAACAGCAAAACTGTTTGCCTTCATCTTCACATTCAATACGTTACCATTTGCCTGAACGTCTGAGGTTACTGGCACGACGGCATTCTTGTGGTCTATCTTGTTCTCTGCCTGGATATCATCAGCATGGAGAACGGTTACCTTGCCAGCTTTAAGCTTCTTCAAGCCGTTGAAGGTGACTGTGATTTCCTTCTCCTCATTAGAGGTATTGGCAATCTTGACGATGTAACTCTTAGTATGCTTGTCGAAACAAGCGGTTGCATAAAGGCCGTTTTCGCCCTTCACGGTCTTGCCATTCTCTGTGAGTGACAATACATGGGTTCCCTTGTTGAGACCATAGAGCTGCTGAACATAATAGTTGGCTGAACGTACGGAAGTCAGATTGTCAAACCAGATGAGGTCCGGACGCCATTGCCAGCCTTCTACATGAGCGAAGAGTGGGGCATAGGTTGCCTGGTAAACCACGTCTGCATTACGCTCCAAACCTGTCATGAAGGCTGCTTCTGAGAGGGCTGCCTCCCATGAGTTTGGATCATGCTTGGCATGGGCTGCATACTCGCCGGCAAATACCTTAGGACCCTTGCGGTCGTAATTGTCATAACGGCCTGCATTACTGCGGAACCAGTCTGGACTCTTGTAATAGTGCTCATCTACCATGTCAACGCCCAACTTGCGCATCTGCTCCCAACCGTAGTCGAAGTCCTTGCCGTCGGCTGATGGACCTGATGATCCGCAAATCTTGATCTTTGGATATTTGGCACGTATCTGCTCGATGAATTTCTGCAAACGCTCTGGGTAGAGTGGTCCCCATTGCTCGTTTCCGATACCTATCTGCTTGAGGTTGAATGGCGCTGGATGACCCATATCTGCACGGAGCTTACCCCACTTGGATGTTACAGGACCATTGGCAAACTCGATCAGGTCGAGGGCATCGTCGATGTAGCTCTGAAGCTGATCTACGGCTACATGGGCATTCTTGTCGTTATCGCTATTCTGATACTGGCAAGACAGACCTACTGAAAGGATTGGTAGCGGATCGGCTCCGATTTTCTCTGAAAGGAGGAAGTACTCATAGAATCCCAATCCGTATGTCTGATAATAGTTAGGATAGAGACGATGAGGGAAAGTGTAGTTCCAGCGGTTCTCGTTGAGTGGACGGTTCTCTGGAGCACCTACTGAGTTCTTCCATTCGTAACGGGTTTCGAGGTCTGTTCCTTCTACGATACAACCGCCAGGGAAACGGAATACACCTGGATGCAAATCTGAAAGGTCTTGTACCAGGTCGGCACGGAGTCCATTCCAGTTGTCCTGTGGGAAGAGAGAAATATGATCGAGATCTACGCTCTCTCCGCTCTCCAGATATACGCGCATCAGACCCTTGGCGTCTGTCTGTGGAGAGGTAAGTGTGGTGGTATATTTCTGCCACTTGTTGTTGGTGATGGTAATGCTCTGTTTGGCAATTACGTTATTGTTTGAGTTGACCAGTTCTACACGAATCTTGGTCTGCTTGCCGTTCAGAAGATGAAGGCGTGCATAGACTGTGAAGTCGTATTTCATGTCCTTCTTCAAGCCCATGCCGAAGAAACCGCGGTTCTCAAGACCAGTCTGTTTTTCGCGTGCACCAGAAGCTTCGAGCGTAACATAGTGAGGGTTGCGGTCGAAGGCTGGTTTTACATCACTTACAGTCACATTTCCGAAGGTGTTCCATCCCATCAGTCTTTGTGGAAATTCGAAGGAACGGTTTTCTACCATCTCTGCATAGAGACCGCCATCTGCACCAAAGTTGATGTCCTCGAAGAAGATACCATACATGGTAGGTTGGATTTCTACTCCAGGCTTGTTTGCCTGAACTGCAAACTGATGCTGTGCTGAAGCACCGAGCGAAGTCATGGCTGCCAGCATAAGGGCAGCGAAGATATTCGTTTTTCTCATGTTTACGTTGTTTATTTTTAGGTTTATTCTTATTTTGTGATATTCTTATTGAATAATTAAGTTGTATTGCTTAATGCGTTTGCAAAGATACAGAAAATCCACTCCAAATGGGGTGGACTTTCTGATTAAATATGTTGGATTATTGCTCATAAACTCTATTTTTTTGTCTGATGAGCCTCAATCTAACGGTTTTTTTCCTATTTGCTCAATGGGATAATGGCAAAACTGAAAGTCTTGTCGCCATAATGAATGCGGTATTTCTCCAAAGGCCATGCGCCCCAAGAGTTCTCGCCGCCTACACCCATGTGCTCGCCATCGAGGAAGAGGTTGGTGTATTTTGACTTCTTCAGGTTGAAACTGTGGCGCTGATCTTTCTCATCGCCATCATCCAACTCGTCTGTATCGAAGTGGAGGGCACTTGCATAGAATGGCTTGCAGTTCTTGACCATGAATCCGAAGCCTGCAGCATCAGTCTGTTTCCACCAACGGATATCGCCCTTGGTTCCACTTTCCTGTGGTCGGATGTATGGGAAATACTGGTTGTCTGCATCGTTGCTGTAGATACCTATCTTCATGCAGTCCTCACGGTCGGAGTAGTTTTCGATAGGGCCACGGCCGTAGTACTGGCTCTTGTCCATTTCGTATGGCAACTGCATCAGCATACCGAAGCGGAATAGATCGCTTACTTTCTCGCCTTCTGTAGCGATGAAGTTCTCGGTCACCTTTACGGCACCTGTGTTTGCCATAATCTGATAGATCAGTTCCAGCTTGCCCATTACCTCTGGCATATTGTAGTTGGCGCAGATGGTATAGGTATTGGCCTTCTTGTTCTTCTCTACGGTAATTCCGCGCAGTTCCATCTTAGGGTTCTTCCATACCTTGAATTTCTTCTGGAATCCTGCACCCATGTCATTATCCGTAGGAGCACGCCAGAAGTTTGGCTTCAAGGTGCCGCCTTCGCCGAGGAATGACTTGCCCTGATAGGTGTATTCAGAGATAAGACCGGTAGTGCGGTTTACCTTTACTGTCAGGTCGGCTGTTGAAACGGTAATATCCTGTTCGTCCTTCTTGTCTGTGAACTTGGTCTTCACCTTCTTGCCGTCCTGAGCCTTAGCCAATTTGTCTGAACAATGACCGCAGCACTTTTTCTCCTTTACTACCAACTGGTTGTAGGCAACAATCTGTCCTGCTTCCATCAGCGGTTCAGCCTTCTTCAGACGGAAGTCGATGTTGAGGAAAATCTCCTTGCCCTTTGCCTTGGTGAGGTCGTAAGGGAGGGTGAAGGTCTTGGTCTGATGAGGAGCTACGTCGATGTCGGCGATGGTGCCGTTCTGTGTCTCCACACCATCTTCGATGAGGCTCCATGCCAAAGCATAGTTGCTCAGATCGCGGAAGAAGTTTTCGTTATACATGTTCACTTCGCCCTTAGCTGCATCCTTCAGGGTAGCCCAGATGTTCTGGTACTGGTAAGCCACCTCGTAGGCATGAGGATTGAGCTGGCGGTCTGGACCTACAATTCCGTTGCAGTTGAAGTTGTTGTCGCTTGGGTCGTAACTGTTGTAGTCGCCACCATAAGTATATTCTATCTGTCGGAGCTGCTCATTGGTCAGCAATTCTGGTTTTACCTTCATCGGAATCATGATGCTGCGATGCAAGCCCTGATCCACGAAATCCCAGTCGAAACCACCTTGGAAGATAGGATATTTGCGTACCAGATCCCAGTATTCTTTCAGATTACCGCCAGAGTTACCCATCGTATGGTTGTATTCGCATTGTATGAGCGGCATCTTGCTATTTGGGTTCTTGCAGTAATTCTCGCAGTTCTTTACAGGATAATACATTGGGCAGAAGATGTCTGTGCCTTCTCCCTGGCGGGCCTGCTCATACTGTACTGGGCGGCTCTGGTCCTGTGATTTTATCCACTTGTAAGCCTGGAGGAAATTGTCGCCCATCACGGTCTCATTACCCAAACTCCATGTCACAACAGAAGGATGATTGAAGTAGATAGAGACATTATGCTGGTTGCGCTCCATAATCTGCTTGGCAAACATCGGCTTCTTGGCAGCTGCATCATCGCCATACTGGAAACCGTGGCTCTCCTGGTTGGCTTCTGCTACGAGGTAGATTCCGTATTCGTCGCAGAGATCATACCAGCGTGGGTCATCAGGATAGTGGCAGGTACGAACGGCGTTGATGTTCAGGCGCTTCATGATCTTGATGTCCTGAATCATGCGTTCCAAGCTTACTACATATCCTCCGTCTGGGTCGATTTCATGACGGTTGGCACCCTTGATGAGTACAGGCTGGCCATTCACGAGGAATTGCTTGTTCTTGATTTCCACCTTGCGGAAACCTACCTTTACAGGAGTGATGCTTGCTGATTTCATGTTGCCATTCTTCAGCGCACTTGAGAGGGAAACCTGAAGGGTATATAAATAAGGTGTCTCTGCATTCCATTTGTGTGGATTCTCTACGTTCATCGTGAAGTTGGCTGTTCCGTTCTTTGCCAAGCCTGTAGCTGTAGCCACCTGCTTGCCCTCTTTATCGAAGAGAATGAAGTTCAGTTTGCCTGTTCCCTTAACCTTGGTAGAGATATGGAGTACGCCATCCTTGTAGTTGTTGACGAGGTCTGGAGTCACGCGCACATCTTCCAGTTGCAATTTGGCATCACGAGCGAAGAGATAGCATTCACGAGCCACACCACTCAGGCGCCAGAAGTCCTGGTCTTCATCCCATGAACCGTCACACCAGCGGAATGTCTGGAAAGCGATGAGGTTCTTGCCCTTCTTCAAGTATGGAGTGATGTCGAATTCGGCTGCTATCTTACTGTCTTCTGCATAACCGGCGAATTTGCCATTTACGTAGAGATAGATGTTGGAAGTAACGCTACCGAAGTGGGCTACTACCTGCTTGCCATCCCAGTTTTCTGGAATATTGATGATGCGGCGGTAAGAACCTACGTGGTTGTCCTTGGTAGGAACTGCAGGAGGTTGCTCATCGAAATGTCCGCGCCATCCGAAGCCCACATTTACGTATTCAGGAACTCCGTAGCCATACATTTCCCAGTTGCCAGGTACGATGATTGGCTTCCAGTTGGAGTCGTCAAGGTCAACCTTGTAGAAATCGGTAGGGCGCTGGTCGGCATTCTCTACCCAGTTGAATTTCCAGGTTCCTTCTAACGAGAGATAGTTTTGGCTCATGGTCTTGTTGACTTGAGCCAAATCTCTGCTCACCAGTTTGCCTCCCTCTTCATAGACCATATCCTCTGGGGAATAGGTGAAGAAGTTGGTGTGTAATGGAAAGCGATTGATGGCATTCACCTGCAGGTCGTGCCATTCGGTATAGCTTGGTTGTTGGACTGTCGCCGCATTCAACGGTTTAATGGCAGCCTTCGGTTTCTTCATACCAAAGGTTGCCATTGCCAAACTTGCCATACCTAATGTAATGAAAAGTCTTTGTCTCATAATTATAGGTTGGTTATATTATTAGAAATGTTGTTTATTTCGTAGCCAGATACTTGTCGTATTCGCAAGCAACGAGGAGCATAGCGCCCACTCCGAAGTTAGCCTGAGAATTGGCATCAACGGTTTGTCCTGGAATGGCACGCTCGCCGATAGGTTGTACGTAGCCCACCTTGCCATCTTCCTGAACGGCGGTCTCTGTGAGATAGGTCCAGGCGCGTTCGATGGTCTTCTTGTATTCTTTCTTGACTAAGAATCCGTTGTTTACACCCCAAAGCATACCATAGGTAAAGAAGGCAGTACCGCTGGTTTCAGGACCTGGAGCATGTTCTGGGTCCATCATAGAACGGGTCCAGTAACCCTCTGGCTGCTGGATTTCTGCCACAGCCTTAGCTAATTTCTGGAATTTATCTACGAAGAACTGATAGTGCTTGTAGTCCTTAGGCATATCCTGGAGCACCTTAGCCAGACCGGCAAGAACCCATCCGTCGCCACGAGCCCAGAAGTCTTTCTTTCCGTTTGCACTCTTGTGCTTAGGATAGACATACTTGCCGTCACGGAAGTAGAGGTTGGTCTCCTTGTCAAGCATAATCTCGTCGGTAGTGAGGAGATTGTCGTAGAGCTTGTCGAGATATTTGGTATCTCCCGTCAACTTGTACATCTTGGTCATTACCGGCATTACCATATAGAGGGCATCGCTCCACCACCAGTAATCTGTAGGTTCAGAGTAAGCCTCATAGTGCATTACCTCCTTGGCACGCTTCACCATAAATTCAGAAGCTTCTGCATTCCCCTTGGCGGCCTCGATGTTGTAGAGGTCGATGTAAGTCTGGAAGCAGATCTGCCAGTCTCCGAAGAGAACGTGATCTTTTCCCTCGCCGTATGGTTTGTATTTCCATTTGGCAGGATTAGCCTCTCTTGCGCCTGTCCAGTCGTTGTGTTCAGCCCAGCGGATCGAGTAGTCGAGCATCTTCTGGTCTTTGAGCATCTTGTAAACCTCCATGTTGCCTGTATGATAAGCAGCATTATCCCAGAAAGCGCGAACCTCTGCCTTATTATTGGTCTGCCAGTAGGTGTTCACCTTCTTGATGAGTTCCACTACTTGTTCGTGGTCCCATTTCTTGGTAGCCTTCACTTCTTTTTTGTTTGCTTTCTTGACCTTTGCGGTCTTTTTTGCAGGCTGTGCTGCGCTCAGAGGCAAAGCCAAGGCTGCAGCAGCCATCATCATTATTATCTTGTGCACCATTTTTTTAAATTAGAAATTAGAAATTAGAAATGAGAAATGGTTATTATAATGAGAAATTACAAATGAGAAATGATAGGCAGCTATACTGCATTTGAACATTTCTAATTTGTCATTTGTAATTTCTCATTATAAAATTACCACTTGTCTTTGGTGACAATCTCGTCCTTCCACTGATGATCCTTAGGGAACTGCTGATTGCTCCATGCCTTTACCTGAGTCCAAGGCTGAGCTGCATCTGTCCAGAATGGGTGGTCGGCAGGCAAGCCGAGAGGCATGAAGGCGAGGGTTGTCATGTAGAGAGAACCATTATTGGTGTACCAGTCGGCTACATTCTTCTGGCTGTTTCCACAGAAGCCGATAGAGAGATAGCCCTTCTCATTGAAGTTGTTCTCCTGGTCGAACATGCGATGAAGTACCTTGGTGAGGGCAGCACGCACCTGACCATTGCTCAAATCCTTAGGCAGTTTCTGATACCATGCCATCAAAGCCAAAGGCTGCATGGTAGCCATACGGTAAGGAATACTTCTTCCGAATGCAGGGAAGGTTCCCTCAGGAGAGATGAATCTTTCGAGAATGATGCTGTACTTCTGACAACGCTTCAACTCTCTGTCATAATACTTCTGATAGTCGAGACGGGAATTCACCTTGGCATCTACCATCGCCTGGAGAGTTTCCAGATACATAGGATGGAACACATAGCTGCTGTAATAATCGAATGCAAACGAAGGACCGTCAGCATACCAGCCATCACCTACATACCACTCCTCTACCTTGCGGCAGGCAGAATTGACGCGGTATTCATCGAAATCGCCACCCGCCTTCGCCATGAAACTCTCGATGGTTGAAGAGAAGAGCAACCAGTTGGTATAAGGAGGGTCGATGTGGCGGAGCTTGGCAAATTCCGTCAGATAGCGCTTCTTGGTCACATCGTCGAGAGGCTTCCAGAGTGTATCGTAAGCACGGAGGAAACTCTCAGCGATATAGGCTGCATCTACCAGGTTCTGACCGCCGATGCCCCAGCAGAGATAGTCAGGGTTCTGAGGATCAACGGCATTCTTATAAGAAGCCAACGCCCATTCACGCAACTGCTTGCGCTGCTTGCCCTCGGCAGTAGCATCATCAGGAAGGGTGAGCCAAGGAGCCACGCCAGCCATCAGTCTGCCGAAGCACTCCATATAGAGCACCTTCTTGTTGCGGTTGTCGAAGCTGGGACTGAACTCAGTCTGCATGTTCTTCTGCAACTCGCCCTTAGCCATGTTTTCCAATACTGGTTGTGCCATTTGGTAAGCCAAAGCGCACCAATATTCACGGTCGCTCTGCTTTTGCACTTTCTTCTTGGCACTTATCCCCATGAATGGGATAAGTGCAAGAAGCATAGTCATTGTAATCGTCTTAAATATATAATTCATAGATAGTTGTGTTTGTTAGTTCTTTGTTATTTCTTTAAAACAGGCATATCGTTTTCCCATGAGATAGGAATCCAAAGATGGCGGCTGTCGCTCAGGTGCTTCGGATTCCAGATATCTGCCATGAAAACATACTCGGCGCCATGAAACATCTTCTTCTGGGCAGCAGTTTCCACCTTATATATATAGGTGCCCTGTCCGCCGAAGGTCTTGTTGGCTCCCTCGCCACGGCAAGGGTTAGGGAGCTGTTCCCAAGGACCATAGATGTTTTTCGCCTTAAACATGCGGGCTGCGTTCGGATCCCATCCCGTGCATCCGCTCGTAATCATCCAATATGTGTTATTCTTCTTGAAGATTGTTGGAGCTTCGTTTTGTCCACCTGCAGCTACTCTTACGTAGCTTCCGTTGTGAGCCATATAGTCATCTGTCAATTGTGCAATCTGTAAAGTCAGGTTGTCCTCTGAGGAATAGATGTGGTAAGCTTTTCCGTCATCATCTACGTAGATGGTCATGTCTCGTGCCATCTGTCCTCCATTGAAGTCGCGCATCCAGAACATTCCGCGCTCTATCTGCTTGCGCCATTCTGGTGTCCACCATTCTTTCAGTTCTGGGTAGAGGAGCTGGTGCTTGAGGTCTGTGGTGTCTGGTTTTGCGAAGCCTACAGGATAGATGCCTGGGTTCACTCTGCCAGAGCGTACAAACTTGAATGGACCGAAGGGAGTGTCGCTAATTGCAATCGCATAGCGTGCGGCTCCATAGCCTCTGCCTTTCAGTTCCAGATGCATCCACATCACGAATTTCTTGGTTTTCTGATTGTAGAGAACCTTCGGGCGCTCGATGATGCAACCGCCCTCGATGTCGCTGCCCGGTTCTTCGGAAACAGGAAGTACGAGTCCGTGATTGGTCCAGTTTTTGAGGTCCTTGGAGGTAAAGCAGCTTACGCCTAACGAACTGTAAGGTTTTCCGTCTTCAGAACGGCTTTCTCCATACCAGTAATAGGTTCCTTTGTAGTTGAAGATGTTTCCGCCATGCGCATTGATGTGCTTGCCGGTATTGTCTTTCCATACACCTCCGTCCATTGGAGCCTGCGCTCTTGATGATAATAGACAGGAGAGATTCATCATCAACAGTAATGTCAATAATTTATTCATCAGTTGTGTTTTATTAAGTTAGTGTTTCGTCTGATTGTTAATATCTGGTTGCAAAGATATAAAAAATCCTATATAAATTAGGTATAGAAATCATTAAAAAAGGTTCATTAATCGTTAAAAATACACTTGTTTGTCAGTTTTTGCACTATTTTCGCCTAAAAGTATGATATGAGAGCTTTAAATATGATGATAGAAATGGAATAAAGTGATTGTTATGGGATGCGATTATTTATATGAAAAATGAATTCTCATGGTTCTCTTGTCAAAAGTGATTTCCGGGGTGTCTAAGAAGTGGGAGAGTGCACCCTTGTCTGCCAATTCCTGGGGAGTTCCTACGGATAATACGGAATTGCCTGCTTCTTTCTTGTCATGATGATCTTCTTCGTTGTGATTTTCTGTTTCCTCCAGATTGCGAGGAAGTTTCTCCATGAGCCAAATCTTGTCTGCCAGTTGCAGGGCGATTTCTACATCATGAGTAGAAATGAGGATAGACTTTTGGAGTTGATGGGCCAGTCGCTTGAGCATGAGGAGGGTTTCCACCTTGCTTGGAAAGTCAAGAAAGGCGGTTGGCTCGTCCAGCAGGATAATGGGGGTCTGCTGGGCTAAGGCTTTGGCTATCATTACTTTCTGGCGTTCTCCATCGCTTAAAGTATTGAATATGCGACCTCTGAGGTGTTGGATTCCTACTTCATGAATGGCTTCGTTCACTATCTTCTGGTCTTCCTGAGAGAGTGATCCCCAGAAATTAGAATAAGGAGAGCGCCCCAAGCCGATGATTTCTTCTACCTTCAGATGGATGTCGTCCATTTGGGCGGTTAGAACTACGCTGATGGATTTTGCCAGTTGTTTTTGGGAAAACATGCTGACGGATAGGAGATGGTCTGATTCTGAAGTTTTCGATAAGAGAATGTCTCCTTCCAAAGGCGGTTGGAAGGCTGAGAGTGTACGTAGCAAGGTTGATTTACCGGTACCATTCGCACCTATCAGACAGGTGAGTTCGCCACTTTGCAGAGAGGCGTTGATGTTTTGGACTACAATTCGATTCAGACCGCTCGAATGATAGCCGATAGTTGTATTTTTTAGAATGATAGTTTTCTTCATCTCGCTTCTTTGACTTTATGAAATAACCTTCTCGTTTTTTGTGCTCTCAAGTGCAAAATTACGACTTTTGATTTGATAATAGCCACACTCGGGATAAAAATAACCAACTTTAACGCATTCGTTTCGATTGATGCTAAGCCATTTTATCTCATAGACATCCATTGCTTATTTTATAAAGTTTAAAAGTTAATTTCATAAAAATCCGAATCTTTCAAATAATAATTCCCCCAAAAATGCGTTTTATCTCTATATATAACTTATTTGAAAAGTAAAGAATCAAAAATGGAACAAACTTCTCCTATACAGGCTTTATTGCAGCAACGCACTCTTCTTCAGTTGGAGTATTATACTGAAAAGGAGGCTTTTCGCAAACTGACGGAACAAATCGGCATGCGACGCAAGGTGAAACGTGGTGACGCTTGGTTTCCACTACGTATAGGCAAAAGCTTCTATAATTCGCTCAATCAAAAATCCATAGAGGTGTTCCGTACCTCCGATGAGGAGATTGACCACAATTTTGAGTTCGGACGACCTGTCATGTTCTTTCAGGTCAAGAATCATCCAGGGGAAATTTCTTCCCATGCTTCATCTCAAAACGCAGCGTCTTCATCTCAAAACGCAGCGTCTTCCTCTTCTGCTTCCAATCCCAAGAGCATTAAATATTTCTCCTTTACCGGTACGGTCAGCTATGTGGATGGTGACAGAATGGTGATTAATGTGCCTGATTCTGTTTCCTTGTTCGACTTGCAGACAGAAGAACCTATCGGCGTGCAGTTGTCCTTCGATGAAACGAGTTATAAACTGATGTTTGAAGCGCTCGACCGTACGATGAAGGCAAAGAATAACCGTCTGGCTTATCTGCGAGACCTTTTCTATTCTCATCAGAAAGCAGGCAGGTTCTCCTTTGAACCCATGAAGTTCCCTTGGCTCAATCCTACCCAGGAAAGAGCCGTGAACGAGGTGCTCTGGGCAAAGGATGTGGCCATCGTGCATGGACCTCCGGGAACGGGAAAGACGACGACTCTGGTAGAAGCCATTAATGAAACCCTGATGAGGGAGAGCCAGGTATTAGTGTGTGCACAGAGCAATATGGCGGTGGATTGGATTTCAGAGAAACTCGTGGATAGAGGCATCAACGTGCTTCGTATCGGCAATCCGACAAGGGTCAACGACAAGATGCTCGGTTTTACCTATGAGCGTCGTTTTGAAAGCCATCCTGATTATCCGCAGCTCTGGGCAATCCGCAAGGCTATCCGTGAATTGCGCTCCAACCGCAAGAAAGGAAGCGAGAGTTTTCATCAGAAGATGGACAGACTGAGAAGCCGTGCTGCCGAGATAGAAATCCGTATTAATGCAGAACTCTTTGGCGAGGCTCGTGTCATCGCCTGTACGCTTGTGGGTTCCGCTCATCGTCTGCTGGAAGGCATGAAGTTCGGCACCCTCTTTATCGACGAGGCTGCACAGGCGCTGGAGGCTGCTTGCTGGATTCCGATGAGAAGAGCCAGCAGGGTGATTCTGGCGGGCGACCATTGTCAGTTGCCGCCTACGGTGAAGAGTATCGCTGCGTTGAGAGCTGGACTGGGCAAAACCTTGATGGAGCGTATTGCAGAAAACAAGCCTGAGGTAGTGACCCTCTTGAAGATACAGTACCGCATGAACGAGGATATCATGCGATTCTCCAGCGACTGGTTTTATGGAGGTCAGGTGGAGAGTGCGCCGCAAATCAAATATCGCAGCATTCTCGATTTCGACCATCCGATTACGTGGATTGATACGGGGGAATTAAGTGAAGAACGAAGAGTGAAGGGTGAAGAATTCAATAGCTCTTCTGATGATGTTTCTAACAAAAACAAAGGGGAATTAAGTGAAGGACAAGAGAATTCTTCACTCTTCACTCATCACTCTTCACTTTACAAGGAGCAGTTTGTGGGCGAGAGTTTCGGGCGTATCAACAAGGCGGAAGCAGAGCTCACCCTGCTGACCTTAGCTGAATACTTTACGAAGATAGGCAAGCAGCGGGTATTGAGCGATAGCATCGACGTGGGCATCATTTCGCCTTACCGTGCCCAGGTGCAGTATCTCAAGAAACTCATCAAGAAGTATGAGTTCTTCAAGCCTTACCGCCGCCTGATCAGCGTCAACACGGTAGATGGTTTCCAGGGTCAGGAAAGAGACGTGATCCTCATCTCCCTGGTTCGTTCCAATGATGAGGGTCAGATAGGTTTCCTGAAAGACCTCCGCCGCATGAACGTGGCGATGACGAGAGCCCGCATGAAACTCATCATCCTCGGCAATAAAGACACGATGACCCAGCATCCTTTCTACAAGAAACTGTGGGAGTATGTGGAGGGACTCAATAATGATGAATAAGACAGTAGCAGGTTCACTTTTAGGCGTTGCCATGCACCAAGGAGAATCCGCCCCAGTGGGAAAGGTTGATATCATTCGACTCTACCCTATGTCTTTCGAAGAGTTTCTTATGGCAAAAGACGAAGAACAGTTGCTGAACATATTGAAAAGTAAAGACTGGAAGACCATCACATTACTTCATGATAAACTCATCAAGATATTAAGAGAATATTATTTTGTAGGGGGAATGCCTGAGGCTGTGAAAACTTATCTTGCAACTAACGATGCAAATCTCGTCAGACAGGTTCAGAACAACATTCTCACCATTTATCGTAGTGACATGTCGAAGCATGTCAGCCCAAATGAAGCCACTCGCATCAGCATGGTTTGGCAATCCATCCCTTCCCAGCTTGCTAAGGAAAACAAGAAGTTCATCTATGGAGCGGTGAGAAGCGGAGCACGAGCCAAGGATTTTGAGATGGCAATACAATGGCTGGTGGATGCAGGTCTCACTTATCGCATTTCCCGAGTAAGAGAAGTTGGAATGCCTTTGAAGTTTTACGAAGACCTCAATGCCTTCAAGCTGTTTCTCCTGGATGTCGGTCTCCTGGGTGCGCTGAGCGAGATGGAACCTGCCCAAATGCTCATCTCCAATAAAGCCATGACGGAGAGCAAGGGGGCGTTCACGGAAAACTACGTCCTTACCCAGCTATTATGTCAACAGGACATTTATACCTATTATTATAGTAGGGAAGACGCTCGCTTGGAGATAGACTTCCTTGCCCAGCACCAAAGGGTGATAACTCCGATAGAGGTAAAAGCGGAAGAGAACCTGCGTTCCAAGTCACTTCGCGCCTTCTTTGACGTCCATCCCGACTTGCGAGCCATCCGCTTCTCCATGTCGCCATACAAGGAGCAAGAGTGGATGAAGAATGTCCCATTGTACGGGGTAGAGGAGAGTTTTTAGGAACTCTTCTCACAATACTCCTTGAACTTTGCCTTAGTCATGGCAATACCAATGAGTCTATTAGATAACGCAACAATAACAAAAAAATAAAAAATATGCTACAACGAGACTACATACAGCGACTGATTCGCGAGTTTATGGCGGCACTCGAAAGAATGCTCGAAAAGAAAGAGGTGGAGGTGAGACGTGAGAAGATCAGAGAGCTTTACGACCAATACGTAGGCCCTTACGCCTTCTACAGTATCGCTACCATTGAGGACGTGATGAAGGCGATGGCAGGAATTGCCGACGAGGAGAAGCGACTCTCCAAGATGGACATGCTTGCCGAACTCTACTATCACGAGGCGGATACCGTGGGGCAGCCCGCAAGAGATGAACTGCTGAACAAGGCGTTCATGCTCTTCGATTATGTGGAAACCCACGGAGATACGTTCTCCATCGAGCGCCGCAACAAAATGGCAGAAATCAAACAGAAAATAGGAGATGCACTCAACTAATGACATGACGGTGGGTTCACCCTTGCGAGCCATCATCAAATTTGCGATTCCACTTATCCTGGGTTACATCCTCCAGCAGATGTACCTCATCATCGATGCCGCCATCGTGGGAAGATGGATTGGCGTGGGAGCTCTTGCAGCTGTTGGCGCATCCAGCTCCATCATGTTTCTCATCATGGGCTTCTGCAACGGTTCCTGTGCCGGTTTTGCCATCCCTATCGCCCAGGCTTTCGGCGCCAGAGATTACGCCAAGATGCGGGCTTACGTAAGCAACAGCATCCGCATCGCCGTGGTGTTTGCCATGGTCATCACCTTCCTTTCCTGCATCTTCTGCGGAAAGATTCTGCATCTGGTGAATACGCCGAAGGAGGTGTTCGATGATGCCTACATCTTCCTGATGCTGCAGTTTGCGGCGATTCCTTTTACCATCGCCTACAACCTGCTCTCCGGTCAGATTCGCGCCCTGGGCAACTCGAAACAGCCTTTCTATTTCCTCATTACCGCCTCGGTCATCAACATCATTCTCGATGGCATTCTGATTCTCGGTATGGGACTGGGCGTAGAGGGTGCAGGTATTGCCACCTGGCTTTCGCAGGGCATTTCCGTGCTGCTCTGTATCTGGTTTATCAAAAAGAAGATGCAGATTCTGATTCCGAAGGGTGAGGAAAGGACTTTTGATAACAAGAAGATTAGCATTCTGCTGAACAATGGCGTTCCGATGGGTCTGCAGTTCTCGATTACCGCCATTGGTCTCATCATGCTCCAGAGTGCGAACAACGCCTTAGGAACAGTTTATGTGGCTGCATTTACTGCCTCTATGCGCATCAAATATCTCTTTACCTGCGTATTCGAGAACATCGGAGTAGCGATGGCTACCTATTGCGGTCAGAACCTGGGAGCCAGGAAGCTGGATAGAATCGGTCAGGGCGTAAGGGCTTCCATCAAGATGATGCTGGTTTATTTCGTCTTCACCTTCCTGCTCATCTATCCGTTTGCCGACGAGATGATGATGCTCTTCGTGGATAAGGGCGAGGCGGAAGTAGTGACTTATGCTGCCCAGTTTATGCGCATCGCCAACTATTTCTATCCTTGTCTGGGCTTGCTCACCATCCTGCGCTACAGCATTCAGGGCTTGGGTTACAGCAATCTCTCGATGCTGAGTGGCGTAATGGAAATGATAGCGAGATGCGGTGTGAGTCTCTGGCTGGTTCCTGCCCAGGTATGGACGGGTGTCTGCTTCGGCGACCCAGTGGCATGGGTCATGGCAGATCTCTTCCTCATTCCCGCCTTCCTGTGGCTTTATAAGCATCTGAAGAAGGAGCAAGTCCGATAGGGTAATTTTGACGTTTTAAAAAATTGCATTAAAAAATATTCTGCTAAGGGTTAGGAAAATGAAAATTCGATTGTAATATAGGCAAAAGAAAAGAAATAAAGTAATGCAAATAAACAAAGAAACGATAGAACAGCTCTTCCGGCAGCATTATCTGAGGATGTACCAATTGGCCAGGGTACTTCTGAAGGATGATGCAGCCAGCAAGGATGTGGTGAGCGAAGTCTTTGCCGATGTGCTCAACGGAAAGATTCAACTGGGTCTTGATAACGAGACTATAGCCAGCGAACCGTCCCTGTCTTCCGCCAACACCGGGAGCTATCTTCTGGTGTGTGTGCGCCATAAATGCCTCAACCTGTTGAGCCGACAGAAGATGAAAGACCGGGTTCATCATCTCCTGAAAGCCGATACTTCGCCTTCGATAGTTCCCCTGGAAGCAACGATTGCCGAAATAGACAGGGAAACCGAAAAGTACGAGGCAATTCTGGCTTATATGGATGCTGAACTCACGCCACAAACCCGCAAGGTGCTCGATCTCCGTTTTCGGCAGAAACTGAAATATCGGGAGATTGCTACGGAATTGGGCATCAGCGAAGTGGCAGTTTATAAGCATCTGGCGCAAGGCATCAGAAAATTAAAGCAAAAGTTTAACCCTTAGCAGATTTATTATGGACAAGTTTGAAAAAATACTGGATATCATCGACCATCAGGAGAAGTATTCTGATGAGGAGATTCGTGAAATATTGCAGGATGAGGAATGCCGAAAACTCTATCAGACGATGGTAGAAGTGGATTCTGCACTTGAAAGCCCCTCTCCTATTATTAATGTAGATGAGGAATGGGAGAAATTCAGCCAGGAGCATCAACTTCAGGAAGAAGCAACTCATCCTATAACTTCCTGGCGTAAACTGGCAGCATCCATCGCCGGCTTTGTCTTGATTTCGGGTATTGCCTTTGCCGCAATCCATACTTACATCAAGCGCAGCCAGGAACCAACCCAGATAATCGCAGATACTCATCCAGAAGTCATAAAATTAGATTCCGCAAAGCAGGTAGCAGCAAAGGATTCCCTGATTCATCCGAAACCAGAAAAGCCAGCCATTCACAAGACTTTCGAGAATGTGGCTTTCGAGCAGATGATTTCAGAGATTGCTTCTTATTATGATTTACAAGTGAAGTTTGAGAATAACGAGGACAAGACTCTCCGCCTCTATTACGAATGGAACAGTCATTCGAGCATCGAGAACATCGTAAAAGAACTGAACCAATTCGAGAATGTAAACATCGAATTGCAGCAAAACGAGCTGATTGTAAAATAACAAATAAAAAGCAACATCATTATGAGAAGATTTTCAGCCATCATATTCCTGCTGTGCACGTTCGCCATGGCGATGAGCGCACAGCACATCCAGCGCAACTATCACGACCGCAGCATGTCGGACGTACTCATCGACCTCGACAAGGCTTCCAAGCGCTACAAAATCAGTTTCATCTACAACGAACTGGAAGACTTCACAGTTACCCAGAACGTGAAGACAGCCAATATTCCCGATGCCATCCACAAGGTAATCGGTTTCTATCCGATGCAGATGACCGTGGGCGACAGCCTCATCACCGTGGAGTGCATACGCAAGAGCGAGCGCAAGCTGATAGGCAGACTGATAGACAATCACAATCTTCCTGTAGAATTCGCCAACATCCAGCTGCTCAACCCGAAGGATTCCTCCTTTCGCTGTGGAGGCGTGAGCAACGCCAATGGCGATTTCGTCATCCCCTGCCAGCAGAAGCAGGTCCTCATGAAGGTTTCTTTTGTAGGCTATAAGACCATTTGCAAGCTGGTACCTATTGCCCGTATCGGAAAAGTGAAGATGCAGGCGAATGCCTATCAACTGGGCAAGGTGGAAGTAAAGGGCAAACTGCGTATCGACCACGGCGACCATGCCTCTTATACATTCTCTGACGAACAGATTAGGAACTCACGCCATTCACAGGATCTCCTGGGAACACTCCCGGGAATCTATACCGATCCGATGACCGGCAAGACATCCAGCATGACCGGCAAATCCATCAAGATTCTCATCAACAACGTGCCGATGACGAGTGAGAACGACCTGAAGGCTATTGCCGCCAACAAAATAAAGAAGGTGGAATACTACGAAGATCCTCCTATCAGATACGGCGATGTGGGCATCTTGATGAACATCATTACCAAGCCGCTTGATACGGGTTATACTACCGGTTTTGACGTGTCTAGTGCCTTGACTACAGGGTTTAGCGATGACAATGTGTATTTCAAGTACAACAAGGGCAATCATCAGTTTTCCTTCGATTACAGCATCAACGTGAGAAACTATCGTGACTGGATAGAAGACAACCAGTATTCCTTTACGCTTGACGACCAGCAGGCTGTCTATGATTACCATCTGCACAAGCGTTTTGGCTATACCGACAACAAGTTCAACCTGAAGTATGCTTACAGCAAGCCAGATGACGTAACCTTCCAGGTCACCTTTTCGCCAGAATTGTCACATAAGTTCAACCGGGGAAATAGCGAGGTTGCAACGCAAGGAAACGAGGCTTGGAAGGATGGTTTCGGAAACACGAAGGATATTGTAGATTACGTGAAACCAGCAGTAGATCTCTATCTCAGCAAGCACTTTTCCCATAAGCAGACATTCGATGTGGACGTGCTCGGCTCTTACTTCAACACCAGGCAGCAGATGCTCAACCGACAATGGACTTCCGACAAGGATAGCATCTTGACCGATGACGACATGCACTCCAGGAGCCACATCTATTCCCTGATAGGAGAAGCAGATTATACCAAAGAATGGGAACAGGGAGAGCTGTCGGCAGGAGTATATACCTGGAACAAGTGGAGCGACTATAATGTGCGCAATATCCTTTCCGGCTATGAGCCATCCAAGTATTCTTCATGCATCAAGATCAATACGGTTTATGCCCAATACCAGAACCATATCGGCAAGTTTACCTATCGTATAGGCGTAAAGAGCACGTGGAGAACCCAGAGCTATCAGGATCTCACCTATAACAACAACTATATTCTTCCGTTGCTGTATTTATCTTATAAGCTGAAGAACGGTTCGTTGCAGCTGCTATCGTCCAGCGGCACCAATTACCCCGCCATCTCAACATTGAGCGAGAACATGACGATTGTCATCCCCTGCCTGATGAAGCAGGGCAACCCGAATGTAAAGGCTACGATGGAATGGGGACCGATATTCAGATACACCTATAATGATGCGATGCTCTACCTGCAAGTAGCACTTTATGGAATCTATAATGACAAGGTAATTACACCTTATTATTATTGGACCACGGTGAACGACAGGCGCAGCATAGTTTCTACCTATGAAAACGGCAGTTTCTATTGGCGTTATGGCACAGGCTATTATCTTCAGTTCAAGCCGTTCAAGAACGAGGTTTTGAAACTGATGGTGGGTGGAGGTTTTGAACGGGAGGTAATCAGCAATTCCTATGGTCGCCATTGCTACTGGTGGAGTCCTTTCAAATATGGCATCAACTTCCGGAAGGGAAACTGGGGAGCATCTTACCAGGGAAATATTCTTTCGAAGATGGCTGTCTTGGACTATCGCAAGGCGGATGAGCCTAAGAGTGAATTCTCTGCTTTTTATCAGAAGGGAGCCTGGCGTTTCTCGCTCTATGGCATGTGGATGTTTGCTCCTGCCAAGTACGAGAGCCGGTCGTTCGACAATCCGATTATGAACCAGACGGAACAGCACATCATCAAGGATAATCGCCGCATGCTGATGCTGGGTGTCAGCTACAACTTCTTCTCCGGAAAGAAGAAGAACATCCGGAAGAACATCAACAACTATGATTCAGATGCTGGCGCATTCAAGTAAAAGCCGTCTTCGCTTTTCCCGAAATCACAAATAAGCAAAAGGCTGGACTTCCTTACCCGAAGTTCAGCCTTTTTGCATGTTATCAGAATTCCAGTAGCCATTTCCATAGAGGGATTATCTCTATGCGGCAATCATCCTTCTCTACAATATCCTCCTCGTCCTTTGTCACAACAATCATCCGCTTGACATTCTGGACAGAAGAAAGCTTGATCAGCCCATCTGTCTCCCGCCGGAAAGTATCGGGATCTGCCATAGAGTAGGAAACCTGTATGGCCAATTCTTCTTCCGGAATCACAAAATCTACCTCGGCATTCCTGCTGTTCCAGAAATAGCTGCCGTCACCATATTTCCGCCTGAGCGTGACGGCAACTATGTTTTCCAGCAACGAAGTGTCTGCATCTACAAGAAAAAGATGAAGCAAACCATTGTCCGTAAAATAATACTTGCGGTTGGATTCCTTGTTCTGCAACTTTCCGAACAAATTCTCATACGGCAAAATGAGCCAGGTGTCAGCCATGTAGCCGACATAATCTATCGTGGCATCTGTACTGAGTTTTTTTCCGGTACTGCTCACGATACTGGCTATTCTGCTGTAAGATAATGGCTGCTTCACGCTTTCTGCCATCTTGCGAATCATTACGCGCAGGGCATAGTCGTTACGAATCTTATATCGAGCCACCAAATCACCGAAGAAGATTTTGCTGAAGAGATTGCTCATCCACGACCTTGGCTCCTTCATCCCCACAGTCTCTGGCAAACCTCCATGCAGGAAATAGATATTAGAGAGTCTTACAATATCCTTAGCGTAAGCATAGAGGGCATTCTTTGCCTGTACATCAATACCGCTCGCCTTCAGATATTCGGCAAAGGAATAGGGATACACCTCATGTATCATGTACCTGCCACCGAGTGTTGTCGCTATCTCGCTGCTCAACATCTTGGCATTACTACCCGTGATGTAAACCTGATATTTCTGATCTGCTAACCTGCGAGCAAACTTTTCCCATCTATCTACCAGCTGAACCTCGTCGAGGAAGAAGATAGGACGACTGTCATACATTTCTTCATAACAAGTTTTTATCAGGTCAAGGTCGGTCACATCCAAGGAGTCAATACGGTCATCCTCGAAGTTGAAGTACAGGATTTCCTCCCGCTTATGCCCCTGTTCCAGCAGCTGTGCTATGCGCTGATACATCAGATACGATTTTCCTGCGTGTCTCAATCCTACAAACACGTAATTCAGTCCATCCATGAGCTCTACGTCACGATGAACCAGTTCTACCTGAGTAACATAAGTCTGATACTCAATTATCAGTAATTTAATCAAATCCTTCGTCTGAATCGGCAGACAATCTCAGTTATCTCGCTTTTGCTTGCATTTTTTAGGAGAAGATATTTTTTTATTTTGATGTATTTCAGCAAGCTTTCTATCTATTTTAAAGCCAAAAACTAAGCTATTTTGTGGTTTTCAGGAGACCAGAAAAGAGTATTTTTATAAAGTCTTTGGAATGATTGGCAATTAATTGGAACAACTGGAACGCCACCCCTTGAAAATCCCCTTTTCTATAGAAGGCATTTCTCACTCCACGACCCAATCCGTGATGTTATGCGTAGCACTATCAAAATTCACCCCGACCTTGGTTATAAGAGTTGTCATCGTTTCTGTAGGCGCATCAAAGTCTGAAACGCCCGCTTCCATGGATTCGGCGAAATCGCTGAAGTTGACACCAAACTTCTTCATCATATTGATGAGATAGGTAGGAGTTCCCGTAGAAAACCAGAATGGGTCATCTGATGGATGTAACCGGTCTTGTCAACATAGAGATAATTCTTGGTGATAATCTCCGAGAATGTCTGAATGCCTACAGGATAGAATTTTGCTGCCATAATCTGCACCGTTTTGATTTTTGCACAAGGTTAAGCAAAATTTCTGAGAACAACAAGAAAATCGGAGTTAAAAATACAAGATTGGGATAAAGAAAGAATAAGTTTTCCTTTTGAAAAGGAAATAATTGCCGATTTCTTTCCTTTTTAGAAGGAAGGTTTCTACGTTTGCAGCCGATTCTATGAATCGACTTTGATGGAATAGGCATCTCGTTCTGCGTCGTGATGATTTCCTGCAAGTTTGCCCTGCGGGAGAGGCGGAAGTGGATGCGCTTATCCATATTCCCAAAGGAAAGCATAAAAATTCCTTAAATAAAGCAACTTTTAGAATTATTTCGAAGTATAGTTAGAAATATTTTCGTATTTTTGCAAAGTATACTTTAAAATATTTCTGTATGGACAAGCAGATTATTAGAAATATCATCATAGACTGTAGTTAAATGCAGAGAATAACGCATAAGAGAATCAGAATTTCCTGGCTGTTGTTATTGGTTTATATACCGATGCTGTTGGTCGTTACGTTTCACCATCATGGGGAAGCGCAGGGAAGTCAGGCTGGTTTCTATTGTGCAGATTGCGCCCATCATATTCATCACGACGGGCATCTGATAGCTCTGCAGAATACCATGCACGACTGTGTGCTCTGCCAATTGCAAAGCACTCCTTATCTGGCTCCATCCCTCGTGGTTTGGGTTGCCCTCGCCGTGCTTCATTTCTCCCCTCGCCGTGCCTACTGCTCTCCTTGCTTGTGCAGGGCGAAGGGGGTAAAATCTACCCGTGCTCCACCTTATTATCTTTTTCACTAATTGTTTTTCTTCTAAAGGATTGATTGTATCTAAACGATGAATCTCAGCAGGATTGTTTCTATACGATTTATCCCAGCTGAATAGTCTCTATATGATTAGTTGCAGGCGAATAGGCTCTGCGCGATGAATCCCAGATGATTTATCTCTAATCGATAGGAAAAAGAATAAAATAAGGTAATAAAAATAAATAATGAGAACAATATTGAAAGCAATATTGCTGATGAGTCTGTGCTCATCGGCAACAGCCCCTGCTATGGCTATAAACAGAGCAAATCATGATAAGAAGGAAGCAAACATTCATGAAGAGGAAGTAAGCGATTCTGCCAGACACCAGCCGCTGACGGAATCGAGCGTGAAACTGAACGAAGTGGTGGTAACAGGCTTGACGGGCAGCCAGAAACTGAAGCAATCGCCCGCACCCATCTCCTTCGTTTCTGCCCGCCAACTCGAAATGCAACCTTCTACCAACATCATCGACGCCATCGCCCACCAGCCAGGCGTTTCGCAGATTACCACGGGAAGCGGAATTTCAAAGCCTGTGATTCGTGGCCTGGGCTATAACCGCGTGGTCGTGGTGAACGATGGAATCAGACAGGAAGGGCAGCAATGGGGCGATGAACACGGAATAGAAATCGACCCGGCTTCGGTGCATTCCGTAGAGATTCTGAAAGGTCCGGCAAGTCTCATGTATGGCTCGGATGCGATGGCTGGCGTACTCATCTTCCATTCTGCTCCAACGCTTGCCAAAGGCGACATGAGAGCAAATTTCTCTACCGGTTATCAAACCAACAACGGACTTTTCGATTATTCGCTCAACTTTGCCGGCAACCAGGGCGGATTTGTATGGAACACCCGCTACAGCGGAAAGATGGCGCATGCCTACAAGAATAAATACGATGGTTACGTATTCGGTTCATCACTCAGAGAGCAGGCATTCTCGCAGCTTATAGGCTGGAACTACCGCCAGGGGCATTCGCATCTCACACTCGATTATTATCATCTCACTCCGGGCATCGTAGAGGGAGAAAGAGATAAGAAAACGGGCGAACTGGAAATTCCGGAAGGCTACGATGCCAAGAGTTACGGCAAGCCGATGCCTTATCAGCAGATTCATCATTACAAGGCTGTACTTGATAATTCCTGGTTCCTGGGCGACGGCAATCTGAAGTTCCTCCTGGGTTATCAGCAGAACCGCCGTCAGGAGTTTGAGGAGGAAGAGAATCCGAAGGAATGCGGACTCGATTTCATGCTCCATACCATGAATTACGACCTGCATTATCTCTCGCCGGAAATGAATGGATGGAAGTTCTCTACGGGCATCAACGGCATGTGGCAGCAGTCGATGAACAAAGGTTCTGAATTTCTGATTCCAGCCTATCATCTCTTCGATTATGGTGTATTTGCCACGGTGAGCAAGGAGATAGGCAAACTGAACCTGAGCGGCGGCATCAGATACGATCATCGCCATCTGCACAGCGAGGCTTTGAGAGAAGAGGATGATGCAGAATCGCATCGTTCTGAATCGAATGATTCATTCCGTTTTCAAGCCTTTAAGCGCAACTTTGAGGGAGTGACCGGAAGCATCGGATTGGCTTACGAAATCCTGCCTGATTTAAATATCAAGCTGAACTTAGCAAGAGGATTCCGTGCTCCAAATATCAGCGAATTGTCTTCGAATGGCGTGCACGAGGGAACCCAGCGATATGAGTTGGGAAACACCCGTCTGAAGCCAGAGAACAGCTGGCAATTCGACCTTGGTTTGGATTATTCTTCGCCTATCATCTCGGCTTCCCTTTCTCTGTTTGCCAATCGCATCAACCATTATATCTATAGCGAGAAGTTGGCGGATGAGAATGGACAGCCTGTCCTCATCGACGAAACGCCAGCCTATCAGTTTACTTCGGGTGATGCCCGCATCTTAGGTGGTGAGGCAAGCGTCGATGTTCATCTGTTGGAGCATCTTCATTTCTGCAACACCTTCTCGTATGTCAACTCCGTACAGTTGCATCAGCCATCCGAATCGAAGTATCTGCCATTCACCCCAGCTCCTCGTTGGGTTTCGGATGTAAGGTATGAGTTCCTCTGCAACAGCAAGATGTTCGAGCATCTCTTTGTCAAACTGGAGATGGATTGCTATCTCCGCCAGAACCATTATTTTGCAGCCAACGAAACGGAGACCGCTACGCCATCCTATACCTTATTAAATATGTATGCAGGAACCGATGTGAAGCTTCATGGCAAACGCCTTCTCTCGCTCTATCTTTCGGGTGAGAACCTTACCAACCGTGCTTACCAGAACCACCTGAGCCGTCTGAAGTATCTTGACGTAAACCAGGTGACGGGCAGAAGAGGCGTTTACAATATGGGCCGCAACTTCAGCATAAAAGTAGTGGTTCCGATAGAGTTGTAATTCCCCTTTTAGAATAAGCAATTCCTCATCAGGAATCAGAATTTTGAATAAACAAGTGCCGATAAGGGTGCCAAAAGCTGCAGGAAAAGTAACTTTTGGCGCCACTATCGGCATTTTTTCGTCTAATTATTAGACAATAATGACCACTTTTCTATGATATTTCGTAACTTTGCACCATGATTAAGAAACAAGGAACGATATTGATTGTTGATGACAACCGCAACATTCTTACTACGGTAAGGATGCTGCTGGAACCCATATTCGATGGCATCATCACCATCGCCAACCCTAACTCCATCCCAGCCAAACTGAGAGAGGAGCACCCCGACGTGATGCTCCTCGACATGAACTTCTCCAGCGGAATCAATTCGGGAAATGAGGGATTGTACTGGCTCAGGGAAATCAAGAGTCTCAACCCGAAAACCGAAGTGGTGCTCTTTACCGCCTATGCCGACATCCAACTTGCCGTAACAGGCATCAAGGAAGGTGCCTCCGACTTCATCGTGAAGCCTTTTGAAAATGAGAAATTGGTTCGTACGCTGATAGAGGCAAGGGATAAGAACAAGCCTACAGATAAAGCTATCAGCAGAAAAGGTGGAAATGATTCGACTGGCATGATGTATTGGGGAGATAGCGAAGTGATGAACAATTTGAGAAGTATTGTGGAAAAGGTTGCCGCAACTGATGCAAACATCCTCATTATGGGCGAAAACGGAACGGGTAAAGAGGTATTGGCTAATGAAATACATCGTATGTCCACAAGAAGTGCGAAAAAGATGCTGCCTGTGGATATGGGAGCTATCACGGAAACCCTTTTCGAGAGCGAACTCTTCGGTCATGTGAAGGGTGCTTTTACTGATGCCAAGGTGGATAAACCGGGCAAGTTTGAGCTTGCCGACGGCAGTACCATCTTCCTGGATGAGATAGGAAACTTATCCTACAGCCTTCAGGCAAAACTCCTTACTGCCCTGCAACGCAGAAGCATCGTAAGAGTGGGCGGAAGCACGCAGATTCCCATCAACGTACGACTGGTTTGCGCCACCAACCGCAACCTGCAGCAGATGGTAAACGATGGCGAATTCAGAGAGGACCTGCTCTATCGTATCAACACCATCCATCTGGAATTGCCTGCCCTGAGACAGAGAAAATCAGACATCGTTCCATTGGCAGAAAGATTCCTCCGTCAATATAGCGATTTATATAATAAGGTGAATCTTCATCTTTCGGAAGAAGCTGAGAAAAAACTTACCAGTTTGCCATGGTACGGTAACATCCGTGAACTGCAGCACGCCATCGAGAAAGCCGTGATTCTATCTGATGGCGGAATGATTTCTGCCGAAGATATTGACGGCGGAAACCAGCAGAGAAAAAAGAAGCCCCTGGAAGAGGTTCAGACGCTTGATGAGATGGAGAGTAGAATGATAGAGAAAACCATCAGGGAATGTGAGGGAAATCTGTCGGTGGTAGCTGCAAGGTTAGGTATTTCTCGCCAAACGCTTTATAATAAGATTAAGCGATATGGATTATAAACTAATTATAATTATCGTGCTTTTGCTCGTGGCTGTAGTGGGTTACATTCGCCTCTACCGCCACTATCGCCGTAACATCAAGAAGGTAACCTTCCTTTTTGATGCGATAGATAATGGGGATTTCTCCTTCAATTTTCCTACGGAGAAGGGGTTTAAGGAGGATAAGATTCTGCACAAATCCCTCAACCGCATCAAGCTCTTCCTGCAGCATACGAGAGAGGAACAGATGGAGCGGGAGAAATATTACGAGCAAATTCTGAATGCAGTAGATACGGGCATACTGGTGGTAGATAGTCATGATAATATCCTGCAGCACAACCAGGCAGCCCTCCGATTGCTCGATACGGATGTGCTTACCCATATGAACCAGGTAAAAGGAAAACTGAAGGATGAACACCTGTCAAAGCATGAGACGCAAGCCATGCTGAAAGACAAGCACGTGCGCATCATCGCCCTGAGCGACGTGAGCCACGAGCTGAGCAATCAGGAAGTGGATTCATGGATCAAACTGATTCGTGTGCTGACCCATGAAATCATGAATACCATCACACCGGTTACTTCGTTGAGCGAGACTCTGCTTACCCGAGTTACAGAGGATAAAGACCTGAAGCAAGGCTTGGAAACCATCCACAAAACTGGAACCGAGCTGTTGGCTTTCGTCAATAACTATCGCCGCTTCACTCATGTGCCCCAGCCTCAGCCTGCTCTCTTCTATGTGGAACCATTCCTGGAAAGAATGGCGATGCTCTGTAACCACGATGTAGAGATAGAAGTTTCTCCCAAAGATTTGCTGGTTTACGCCGATGAGAGCCTCCTCTCTCACGTAGTAACAAATCTTCTAAAGAATGCCGTAGAAGCTTTCAAGGAAAAGGAAAAATTATCATTTATCCGTCTCCAAGCCTACGCCAACGTCCAGGAATCCATCATCATCGACGTGAGCAACAACGCTGGTCTCATCCCCGAAGATGTAGCCTCCCACATTTTCATCCCGTTCTTCACCACGAAGCCGGAAGGAAGCGGAATCGGGCTCTCCCTTTCTCGCCAAATCATGCGAGTAAGCGGCGGCAGCCTCTCGCTCCATCAGGACAAGGCACAGGAAATCACCACCTTCCGCATCATCATCCCATAAAAAAGTATAATTTGGGGGAGGAAAGTTTGGCACTTTCGCTTTTTTACCATATCTTTGCCTTTATAAAAGATTAAGCTTATGTCAACAGACGATAAGACCATATTAAAGATAAAAGAAATAGCTAAATCTGCTATTCCTTCAGGAAGCAAGGCTATATTGTATGGATCAAGAGCGAGAGGTGATGCTCGCAACGATTCAGACTGGGACATTCTTATCCTTTTAGACAAAGACAAACTGGAGCAAACAGACTATGACAGAGTAAGTTACCCGTTTGTTTTGTTAGGTTGCGACCTCGGCACAGAAATCAATCCCATTCTTTACACAAAGAAAGAATGGGAATCGTATAACTTCACCCCTTTTTACGAGAATGTAAATCGAGACGGCATTAGTTTAATATAAAAGTTATGGATCAAGTAAACAAAGACACATTAATCAGTCTGCAAGTAGAAAAAGCCAAGCGCTTTTTAACTCAAGCAGATGAAATGGTTGAACTAAAGCATTGGGATTTAGCAGCCAATCGCTATTATTATGCCTGCTTCCATGCCGTACAAGCTCTATTCATAGCAAAAGGTGTTAATGCCCACACTCATGCTGGCATTAACACCCAATTCAGCTTACACTTCGTAAAGACTGGTATCGTAGATATCTCTTATGGCAGTTTCCTCGCCCGTATGTTCCAATTAAGGCAAAAAGCCGATTACAACTGCGCCTACGAAATTTCCGAAAATGACATCCTGGAAATTATTGGCTTATCACACGATTTTATAAAAGCCATATTAAACTTAGTCAAATAATTACTGATTGCCCTCTGCCTCCACAATCTGTCCATCAAACAGGCGGATGGTGCGATGGGCTATCTTGGCATCATGCTCATTATGCGTCACCATGACGATGGTGGTGCCCTCATGGTTCAGCTCAGTAAGCAGATGCATCACCTCGGCACCATTCTTGGAATCGAGGTTACCCGTAGGCTCATCGGCAAGGATGAGCTTCGGACCGAAGACCACGGCACGGGCGATAGCTACTCGCTGCTGCTGACCACCAGAAAGCTGGTGAGGGAAATGCTTGGCACGATGGCTGATGGCCATTCGCTTCATAATCGCCTGCACCTTTGCCTTGCGTTCTGCCTTCGGAATATTGAGGTAGGTAAGAGGAAGCTCGATGTTCTCCTCTACATTCAATTCATCTATCAGGTTGAAGCTCTGGAACACAAAACCAATTTCTCCCTTTCTCACATCCGTGCGCTCTTTTTCCTTCAGGTTTGCCACCTCGTGATTGTCTAAGAAATATTTTCCCGAAGTTGGGTTGTCGAGCAAACCGAGAATGTTGAGCAAGGTAGATTTGCCACAACCGGATGGTCCCATAATGGCGACAAACTCGCCGTCTTCTACTGTGAAAGATACGTTATTTAAAGCAATCGTCTCCACATCTTCTGTGCGGAATGACTTGCAAAGATTCTCTATTTTAAGCATTTTCTTATCTTTTTACTTTTTTACCTTTTTACTTTTAATATTATTCATCCTTGAGATATTTCACCGGATTACTATTCGCCACCTTGTAGCAGTTGATGACGACGGACAGCCCGATGATGACGAGCAAGATGATGGTAACGCCGATAAACAGCAGAGGCGTCATCGTAATCTTCTCGCTAAACGACATCAGCCATTGTCTGGCTATCAGCCAAGCCCCCAAGTCGCCCACGATGATGCAAGGCAAGGCTATCTTTATGATGTCCTTCAGGAAGATGCGAAGAATATCCTTCACCTTCGCTCCGTTCACCTTTCGGATCGCAATCTCCTTGCGGCGGCGGTTCACCTCATCACTCGTATAGCCCACCAATCCGAAGAGGGCGATAATCATCGTCACGATGCCGGCAACCAGGATTCCGTTGCGGAAATTGAGCTGGGAAGCATACTGTGCCTTGAACTCGGATTCATAGTCGAGTACCGTCACGGCATTATTTGGATACATCGACTGCACTTTATTTCTCAACTCAGTTAAGGCATCTTCCGTCAGATTATTGAACTTGACGAGCATATAGGGAGCCGTCAAAGGAGCATAGAAGTAAACGAAAGGTATATTTTTGAACTCTGCACCCTCAGAAGTAACTGTTCCGTATTTAATATTCTTGACAACACCACAAATCGTCATCGTTTCATCCTCATTACAATGTGAAGAAATCCAAACTCGCTTGCCTACAGCCCCATCTTTCCAATGTCCGAGTGTAGTTAATTTCTTAGCCAAAGCCTCATCAATAATCACTTGGCGAGAACTGTCATTACGTTCTGTAAAGAACGAACCTTGCACAAAGTCGATTCCCATCATTCTAAAATAGTTGTCATCTACTCCCCATGCATCATGGACAATCTGTAACGACTTTCTATCATCTGGCAACGACAAATTATTTCCATTTACCGCGTAGTTTTCCAACGGAACAGCACAAGTAGAGGCAACCTCCTTTACATCCGGCATACGCTTGATTTCAGACAAACATCGACTGCGTTGATCACCATTGATTGCATCCACATGTACGATAGCCACATTCTCATAATTGTAACCAGGATTCATATTCACCATCAAGCTATACTGATGATTGACAACAAACAGCAAACTAAAGAGTAAGCCCGAAATAACGAACTGCACACCTAAAAGAGCTAACTTCCAACGGTTACGGTTTTCATTATATCCTCGGAATGCAATGGCAACGGGAATCTTATTGTAGAGCCAACCTGGAACCAATCCACCAACCAACAATACCAATAAACTGATGGAAACCAATATCCAACTGCCACGATTGAACACCAACGTACTTATTGGAGCAGAGAGGAAATTCTCGATGGTTCCCTTGCAAAGAAACACGAGAACAGCAGCAAGGATTACCGCCAACCCCACATGCACCAAAGCCTCGGAAAAGATAATGGCATGAATATTCTTTGGTTCTGCACCATAACATTTTCGGACAGCCATCTCACGAGAGCGAGTCACGAGATTTCCTACGATGATAAGTAGATAGTTCATCACGGAAGTGAAGAGCAACACGAAAGCTATAATGCCTAAAATCCATCCCATCATCTTGATATAAGAATTCTGGGTAAACACCTCGCTGAGTATAGTAAATTCATAGTCAAGGGTGAATCCTGGTGTTTGAGTCGCCTCTGCAGTAAAATGGTCTTTCTTCATTTTTTTGATGTAAGGACGAAGTTCACTTATCTCATGTCCTTTCGCCAAACGGATGTAAGAGAAATAGTTGTCATTTCCCACCCATTGATTTCTGCCATCATAGCCCCAAAGGTCTCCTATACTGCATAAAGACACCAGAATTTGTCTGTTATGTAGAGATGCGCCCCAAGGAAAGCTCTCGAAGATGCCACCTATAGTGAATGTTTTGCCAGGATATTCAGGAATAGTAAAATGCTTGCCTACCACATTTCCTCCTATTTGCTCTGCCAATTTGGAATCAATCATGCAATATAGCGGACGAGATAAAGTTTCCTTTGCCTTTCCCATCAATATCTTTTGCGGGAAAATATCAAAGAAACAACTGTCTGCCATCAAAACGTTAGCCTCCATGCTGTTTTGATTTTCCAACTTACATTGTTCTTTATCCATATCAACAAATCTTGTAGCAGCTTCTACCATTGGAGTATAATCCTTCACACCAGGGGCAATCGCTCCAGATGTCTGGTTAAAACTAAAAGGTTTACTACCATTGAAGCTTGGCATACTGCCCACTTCTGAAATCTGATACGTCCTTTCCCATCCTGGGAAATACGTATCGTAAGTCTGCTCGAAATAAATCTCGGCAATAATTACCGAACTGATTGCCAATCCGAGCGCCAGACACAAAATCTTCACGAAATTGTGCTGGCCCCTTCGAGGCAGATTCTTGAATGCGTTAATAATATGTTTCATCGTATATTGTATATAAGGGCGTATGCCCCAATTTCACATTTCTAATTTCTCATTTCTAATTTAACATTAGAATTTCATTATCCTTATAGGCCTCGTAGCCGCTAACGATAACCTGCTCGCCTGGCTCCAAGCCCTCAATCACCTCATAGTACTGAGGATTCTGGCGACCGATGGTGATCTTTCGGCGATAAGCCTTCTTGCCACTCTTGTCTAAAACAAAAATCCATTGACCACCCGTTACACTATAAAACGTGCCTTTAGGGATAATTATTGCCTGCTTAGACTGACCGAGCTGCAAATCTACATAATAAGTCTGACCGGTTCGGATGTTGCCAGGGCGAACACCTTTGAAGATGAAGTCGATACGGAACCTGCCGTCTCTTACCTCGGGATAAACCTTGCGAACCTGTAGGAGATAATGCTTGCCGTTCTGGTCGAAGGTGGCAGTAAGTCCCGGTTTTACCCGGTCGATGTAATGCTCATCCACCTGAGCCTGCACCTTGAAATCGCTGAGGTCGTTGATGACTCCTATCTTCTGTCCAGCCTGGATGCTCTGTCCTAACTCCACATCGAGCAAACCGATTTCGCCCGAAATGGTGCTGCGGATGTTCAGTTTCTCCTTGCGCTGGCGAACCAGCTGCACATTCTTCTGCATGGCTTCCAGATTATCGCCCATCTGATCCATCTGCGAACGGCGGAGCTGTGCATCCTTCTTCAATCGCTTGCTGATGAGCGCATGCTTCTTGACAGCAAGGTCGTAATCTTCCTTTGCCTTCAGATACTCCTCGCGCGAATTGAGTTCTTCCTTGTGCAACACCTCCTGATGCTGATAGGAGCGGCGCTTGGTAATGACATCCTGCGAAAGCGACAGTTCCTCGTTGCTATTGTTCAGGCGGTCCTGCTCCATCGAAATCTGGGTATTGCGAAGCATGTCCTGCTTTTCGGCAAGTTCGCTTTCGGCATTCAGAATCTCCAGGTCGAGATTCGAATTGCTCAGTTTCACGATTACATCGCCCTTGTTCACGTGGGCGCCTTCATCCACCACTTTCTCCAGAACAATACCGCCTTCCTCGGAACTGATTTGCACCACGGAGATAGGAACCACCTGTCCATCCACCGAGACATAATCGTTGAACTGCGCCTTCTCCACGGTTCCGATGCTCAATCCCTTCCTGTCCACCTTCAGGGTGGAAGAGAAATTGCTCAATCCCAACCAAATGAGGACTGCGATTAAAACCGCTCCTCCGCCAATCCATGCCCAGTACTTGCGAGGCACGAGATATTTTTTCTTTTCTATTTGTATATCCATAATTTATCTTATTAAATTTTCTCCCTGATAATAAGCAACCAACCTTTGTTTGATAATGAGCAGCATCTGCATCTGGAGTTCCTTGATTCTGCTTTCCAGAAGCGTTTGGGCTGCGGTATGAAGATCGAAGGTGGAAAGCATTCCTTCTTCAAACTTACGGCTCGACATGTGATAGGCGAGCGAATCGGAGGTCACCTTCTTCTGCATCTGATGCAACTCCTTGGCGTAACCCTCTGCATCCATTACCGCCTGGGCTATCTGGTCGTGAAGCTTGCGACGGGTTTCCTCCAGGTTCACCTGTGCCAGTTGCCAGTCGTTACGCGCTTTCTTCACGCTGTGCCATCGGTCACTATTATAAATAGGTATGGAAAGGGTCAATGCGAGGTATTCGCCCTGGTTGTTATGAAACTGCGAGGCAAACCCATCGTATTGCCCTTTCTGAGAGAGATTCTTATAATAGTTGGTAGAAATGCCGCCACCGAGAGAGAGTGATGGCAGCAATCTGCCTTTTGCTATCTTGTAATCATACCATGCCCGCTCCACTTCGTATTCTGCCGACTTCAAATCGGGAGAGATATTCTGGAAACCCTGGTAAACGGTTTCGTAGTTTACTCCAAATCCAGGAACCTCTTTATTATCAGACGTTAACTTCAAATTCTGCTCCTCTTTAATCAGAATTTTCAGTTCTTCATCCACCGGAAAATTCATCGCGGATTTCAAGGCGAGCAGACTCTGTTTTGCCACATTCTCCTGATGCGTAAGATTGTATTCATCTTCTGCCACCTGCGATTCCATCTGCACCACATCCGGTCGGCCTTTCTCGCCCAGTTCATACAGGCGCTTCATCTTAACTAACATCCGCTTGCTTTCGTTCAGTTTCTCGCTTGCTATCCGAATGCTTGCCTCAGCATAGGCAGCATCCACATATTTCTGCATCACGTCGATGGCTCGGTCGTCCTGAATCTTCTGCATCGCCGTGGCTGAATAATCCCGGCTCAGCTTAGCCTGCTTCAAGGCATTGATGGTGGCGAAACCATCGAAAACATTCAGTTCGGCATAAAGCTGATAGTAGTTGTTGAATGTCGTTACATTATTATAAGTATTGGTTTCCGGGTCGATGTTTCGTCCCCAGGCATACTGTCCCTGCACGCCACCCGTAACGGTAGGCAGGAATCCTGCCACAGCATGCTGGTAATCCTGCTTGCGTTGGCGGGCATTTACCACCTCCCGCTTCACCTCCGTAGCGTGCTCCACGGCGTATTTCATGCAGTCGTCAAGGCTCCAACTCTGTGCCGAGACGCCAGCCGCCCAGACCAACCATCCTATCAATATTCCTATTCTTTTCATAATCTTCTTCATTTTGGCATGATAAGGACAAGAGCCGTGCCAAAACAACATTTCTCTTGATAATCAGGTTGTTAGGTGAAATAGTCAATAAGTAAGTTGTCTAATAATTAGACATAACCGTCTAATTCTTGGACAGTAGATTGCAATCTAACATTTTACGGATTTCGATATATTTATTCTGAAATATTTTGAGAATTTCGCTAAAAGTCTTATCTTTGCATAAGATAAGCTGCACTCGGCAATTTGAAAACAAGTTTTCATTGCGCTCATTTGCATTATCTTTGCATAAGAAACTACCTTTATAAAAGTGGTGGATTAAGCAAAAAGTCCCTTGGAAACGTGCATGATTTCAAAAAAAAACTTGGAGACGTGCATAAGTTTATATAGAATAACAGAAAATCAGATATGAAAAAAGACAAGAAGATGATGCCCTGGAAGAGGGGCTCAAAATGCCTGATGACAGCCGTTGCGTTCAGTCTTTCTCTCTTGCCGGCGCAAGGAGAGGCGGTTCATTTTACCATTCTTCCTACTTCGCCAGAGCAGCATATCCAGCACTTTGGCGCAAGTGATGCGTGGAGTATGCAGTTTCTCGGTCTCTGGCCGGAAAAGCAACAGGAGCAGATAGCAGACTGGTTGTTTTCCATGGAAAATGATGAGACGGGGAAACCGAAGGGAATTGGTCTGTCGCTCTGGAGATTCAATCTGGGCGCAGGAAGCGAGGAACAGGGAGAGGCTTCGCAGATTCAGCGAGGTACCCGAACCCAATGCTTTCTGAATGCCGATGGCACCTACGACTGGAACAAGCAGGCGGGGCAACGACGCTTCCTGAAACTCGCCAAGCAGAGAGGAGTTCCTTATTTGCTCGCCTTCTGCAACTCTGCACCCGTCTTTTATACGAAGAATGGACTCGCCACGAATACCGGACGGGGAGGAACCATCAACCTGAAAGACGATTGCTATCAGAAGTTTGGAAAGTTTATCGCCACTTCGCTCAAGGGGATTGAGGAGCACGACGGTATCCACATCGACTATATGAGTCCGATCAACGAACCCGACGGACATTGGAACTGGACGGGACCGAAGCAGGAGGGAAGTCCTGCCACCAACCGTGAGGTGGCCCGGGTGGTAAGAGAATTGAGCAAGGCCTTGGTGAAGGAAAAGATGAATACGCAAATCTTCATCAACGAGTCGAGCGATTACCGCTGTATGTTGGCTACGCATGAGACCGACTGGCAGAGGGGTTATGAAATCAACGCTTTCTTTACCAAAGACAGTACGAAAACCTACTTGGGCAACGTAAAGCAGGTGCCGATGCTTATAGGTGGTCACAGTTATTGGACCAATACGCCAGTACCTTATATGCGTGAAGTGCGTATGCAGATAAGGGAAGCCTGCCGACAGAAGGGTATTAAGTTCTGGCAGACCGAGACTTGCATCATGGGTAATGATGAGGAAATAGGCGGTGGCGGAGGTTATGATTTCTCCATGAAAACCGCTCTCTATGTAGCCCGCATCATCCATCACGACCTGGTCTATGCCAACGCCGAGAGCTGGAGCTGGTGGCGTGCTGCTGGTGGCGACTATCGCGATGGATTGCTCCGCATCTACAGTAGGGATGGCTGGCAAACCGGTTGGGCAGTCGATTCCAAACTCCTCTGGTCTTTGGGCAACTATTCCCGCTTTATCCGTCCTGGTGCCCAGCGCTACGACATTTCTGCTACTGATGCAGCCGGAAAGCAGGTGGAGGAGGGATATAATGACCCTCGTGGCGTGATGTGTTCTGCCTACAGAAATGTGGATGGCAAATGGGTGATGGTGGCAATCAATTATTCTGAGGACGTCAAGCCTATTACGTTGCAGGTGGCAGGAATGAGCCGGATGGAGTGGGAAATGTATCGCACCAGCGATGTTTCCTCCGAGAGTTTGACTCCTGTAGGAAAATGTATGGAGAAGGCTGTTCTTGCACCTCGCAGCATTACTACGTTTGTGCAGGAATGATAAAACATCCATCTCAGATGGGGAGCTTATCTATCCTTTCAAAGTTTAATAAGACCTCATGGAATTTGATTCTTAATGAAATATGTTTAATCATGAAGTTTGATTCTTCACTAAATATGGTCAATCCAGGGAATTGATAAATTCCTAATATGAATAAAATAAGCCGTTTAGAGAGAATCTCTGAACGGCTTATAATGTCCTTGGTCGGCAAAGGCGATCATTTCCTTATCGCCACGACTGTCTCCGAACGCTTCGATTTCATATCGTGTACGGTCGAAATCGAGTGTTGAGGCTCCCTTTCCATTATTGATAGTACGGGTCAGGGCTTCGCAGATGCGATGAACTTTCTCCTCGCCATAGCAGTTGTTGGTCTTGAAATAGCCGGTTACTTTACCGTTGGCTACTTCTATCTGGGTGCCGAGAACTTCCACATCAGTTAGGTTTTGGAAGTCGAAGAAAGGCTTCACCCAGTTGTCGATACTGGCGCTTACGATCAATACCCGTTCTTTCTTGCGTTTGGCTTCTTGTATTTTCCCAATACCACTCAGGCGCAGCAGATAGAGATTCTTAGCAGCAAAATTGACGCAGTAATCATCAAAATCTTCGATGCTCATACCGCCGAAGAAGTGCTTGAAAATAATCTGCTTCGCTTTCCAGTTGGGGAAAAGATGCAGTTTCATCAGCACGAGGATGGGGCTATAGAGCAGGAAACCCATGAGGAAGCGCGTCTTCCCCATGCTGAATTTGATAAACTCGATGAGTGTATCTTTCTTTGTGAGCGTTCCGTCAAAATCGAAACAATATATTTTTTCTTTTTTCATCATTTCATTTGTCATTTGTCATTTCATCTCAGTATTTCCTTTTTCCCGAAGAAATAAGCCAATTTTGTTTTTTCCATAACCTTGGCAATAGCGATGCTTCCTGCGATGGCAAGGATAATGGTAAAAACAGCCAGGAGGATTTCACTCTTGTCGAAGGCGAACAGAGGATGATAGAATTTCGCCGCCATTGTGAAGATAGGATGGAAGAGATAAATCGGCAACGTGTTCTTACCTATATATAATAAGGTGGACTTTCCTATCATTTGCGACTTGTAATATTGGTTCAACCACATAAGCGCAGAAATGCAGCACCAGCAGGAGAAAGCAACAGCCATGTTTCCCCAGTCATAGAGGTCTTCCCGATAGAGGATGAAAGGCCAGAGAATGAACGCCAAGGGAGTAGGGCGGAAAACCTTGTTGAAGTCGATGCGGCATTGGCGGATAACGACTCCGGCAAAATAATAAATGGCAGCCGTGATGTTCAGGGCTGGGGTCTTGCTGATCAGCAGCATCAGAATCGCCAAGAGAAAAAGGCGGGTTGTTAAAGACAGGGTTTCCTCCTCCGTCTTTCCCTTGTTTATATTGCTGCAAGAATCATTCCCCTTACTATTCTTATAAGAATCATTCTCTTTATTATTCCTGCAAGAACAACGCCCCCTGTATTTGCTGATTATATCACAAGCCCGGAAGCTCCCGTAATACAAGATTCCACAGATAATCATGGTCTGGATAAACCAATATGGACCGATGGAAGTGACGAAAATCTTCTCGCAAATCTGTGTGAGAGAGAGTTCGGTAATGCCATCTCTTACTGGCAGGAAATAGGAGAGCACGGAAAATCCCGTCACCATGATGACGTATGGCAGAGCCAAACAAAGCAGATATTTGCCAAACTGCCTGCCCGTTTTCCCGATGTTCACCAGATAACCCGTGATGATGAGAAAGGTAGGCATCATGAACGAGAGAATGCCTGCCTTCAGATGAGGATAAGCATTCCCGAAACTCACGATATGGATGAGAATCATCAGTATGATGAGAATGGATCGGATGAAATCTAAATCTGTATTCCGTTTCATGCCTTATGCGATATAGATGAGGAACAGGAAGGCGGCAAGCCAGGCTACTACGATAACCTGGGTGATGCGGTCGCGGAGCAGAATCTTGGTAGGGTCGCCACTCTGCTGGTCAACAACTGCTATCTGGATGTAGCGCAAGAGTCCTACCAGCACGAAAACCGTTGTGAGATAGAGTTTGTCGGTATGGAAATGTTCCAGAACCTCCGGACTTACTGTGTACATAATGTAGCAGACCAGAGTGACCGAGGCGGTAATGGTAATCGCCTGATTGATGAAAGTCAGATTGTAGCGGCTCGTATTCTTGCGTGGAGCCTCTCCGGTCTTTTCCATTCTTATCACATCATCGCGGCGCTTGGCAAAGCTCATGAAGAGGGTGATGAGGAAGGTCATCAGCACAATCCACTTGCTCAGTACCACGCCCGTTGCCACACCACCTGCCAGCAGACGGAGCACAAAACCGAAGGCTACGATGCAGACGTCTATGATGGCATACTGCTTGAACTTTGCGCAATAGCCTAAGTTCAGGCACCAGTAGAAAAGGATAATGCCCATCGTTTTCCAACCATCCAACAGACTGCTGAAACCGATGGAGAGTATCAGCATCAGAAACATCAGTCCATACGCCTGTTTTACCGATACGGCTCCGGAAGCTATCGGGCGATGGCATTTCACGGGATGACGTCGGTCTGCCGCCACATCGTAAATGTCGTTGAAACAGTAGATGCTGGAAGCAGCAAAACTATAGGCGAAGAAAGCGATGACTCCTGCCAGCAGGGCACCGGTATTGAAAAGTTCTCCGCCAAAGAAGAGCGGCATAAAGATAAAGCCGTTCTTGATCCATTGTTTCGGGCGAATGAGGCGCATCAGAGCAGACAACCCCTTACTATCCTTTTCTATATTATCTATTTCTTTCATAAACTCCTATTTTTATTTAAATTATTTCCCTTTCCTTTCTCATTTGTAATTTTTTAGAAATCCAGCCCACGATTTTTGCCAATATCCAGGAGGCAGGGAGCGTGATGGCGATGCAGGTGAAGAAGGTAGGCCAATAGCTCCAATGCCATTTCTCGATATAGTAGAGTACGAAGTGAATGTGGATGAGGTAGGTCTCCAGACTCAATGCGCCCACAAACATGAATGCCTTGTTTACCCATTTCGGAGTGCGGCGAAAGATGCGGTTGAGCAGTAGAATACTGGTTATTGTGAGCGGGATATAGAGCATTCTTTCCTGGAAGAGCGGGAATTGTCCATGCTTCACCTGCTCCAGAAAAATGCTGGAGAGAAGCGTCATCAGAAACATGATCCAGATCATCCAGATGCTTGCCCCGTCGAGCGTATCCTTGCGGCGAACCATCTCGCCCATGTTGATTCCGATGAAGAATATCGGTACGCGGCTCCAGAAAATCTCCAGATGACCAACTGCCTGATGGATAGGAGTAACGTATTGCACCAGGATGCACCACATCACCATGACCACGGGCAGCCAACGGTAGATAGGATGGCGCCTGATGAGTTCCATATAGCCTGGAGCAAAGAGATAGAGCATCATCGTGGCAGGAATGTACCAGAAGTTCAACTCATCGTGCAGCCAGAAACCCCAGTTGATGGAAATCTCTCCGAAGAGATAAATCCAGTCCCACGTACTTCCGCCATGAAAACGGGGAATGTAGAAGAGGCAGGCGATGATGAGCCAGGCTGGATAAATGCGGAGATAACGGCGGATGAAGAAACGCTTAACGTCAGGATTCTTGACCCATGAAAACCACAGACCGATTCCGCTGAGGAAGAGAAACATATCTACTCCCACATTTCCCATTCGGCGAAGTCCATAGAAAGCATCTTCACGTGGCAATCCCACATGAAAGAGGATGATGAAGAGCATGGCTGCTCCCATCAGTTCACCACGAAATCGGCTGATATTCGCCAGTTCTATATCTTTTATCTTCATAGGCGTAAGCTAAGTGGAGAGTGAAGAACGAAGAGTGAAGAATTCTCTTGTCTTCTTGTTTGTATTCTTATTATGGAGGTGGATAAAGTTTCTAAAGCTTCGGATTTGGGATTTTCTTCATCAGTTGCGTGAACAACCAAGCCAGGCAGATGCTCGATACGATGTAGAGGAGCAGACCTGCATACATATCTCCCTGTCGGCTGATAGGGATGAAAATCTTTCGTGTGATAGGGTGGCAGACGAAAAGTGCCGCCGAAATGCCGCCCATCCATTCCAATATCCTGTTGACTCCTGACAACCAGTTGACTCCTGAAAGAAATTTGGCGGTCAGTACGCTGAGCAGACAGATGAAGAGGGGCACGAAGCTCCATCCCATCATGCTGCCGCTGAGACTGTAGATGATGGAGCAGCAGAAGATGATGCCGAAGAAATTTGTCACGTTGTGATGGAAAGTCATCAATATCTTCTCGCCATATCGGGCATAGAGTACGCCTAACCCGAATGGCAACATTCCTCCCATGAAATTATAGCGGTAGCGGTTCATCGCCTCGCTCTCTGGATTGTCCCATCCCAACGCTATCTGTATCACTATGCAGACTACCATCAGTCCTACGGTGAATCCCCAGTGTTTGCGATAGATGAACAGACGATAGACAATATAGAGTTGGAGCATCAATCCGAAAAACCAGAATGGTCCTGGCCAGATGATGCGGTCTGGGTCGGGCAATATATTATTAAACATACCTAACATCGCCACAACATCAAGTGTAGCATACTTGTGCGGACCGTATGTGATGTAGTCGAGCATGGTGAAGGCCACGAATCCCACAATCATCATCTTGAAGAGTTTCAGATAATGATAGCGGATGAAGCGAAGCGGCTCTTTCCAGTTCCACATCGTCTTTCCGTTGATGTTGACAAATTGTGTCGAGACATCAAGATGTGGCTTTGCTTCATATTTCAATACCAGTCCGTATGCGCTCAGGAAGAGGAATACTGGTACGCCATAATGTCCGAAGAATGAGATGAGATGGAACGGCAGATTGAGGTCTGGATTGACCAATACCTGGTTCAGCCAGTCCACGTTGTGTTGAAAATACTGATACTCGTTCTCCTTGACGATAGAACCTATCCAATGGCAGTAGTTGTGCAGGAAAATGCCGATAATGGCAAGTCCTCGCAGTACATTACATTCCGAACGACTTAAAGTGGGTATATTCATATCTTATTTCTCTTATTCTTTATTGAATGATAGGGGCATATTCTTTTTTATGGGTGCAAAATTACGTATTTTGTTTTGAATATGCAATATTCCTATTTCTTTTTCTTTTTATGTCCCATGGCAGCTTCTGCATCCTTCAGCCTTTTCTGCTTCTCCATTTCCGCATCCCTCAACTTGTCATAGTCGGCGCTGTTTTTCAGGATGCGAGGGCGCATTTCGTCATACTCTGGGCTTAGGATGTTGTACTTCGGATTGTAGGTAGGAGTCTCGATGCCTGCTAAATATAATAATAGGTGAGGCAAGGCATCGGTCATGAAACGCTTGTCCTTCGCTTTGCGAATCTGGCGGTAGATGTCACGATGGCTGCTGATGTACTTCTGGGAACAGAAAATCCAGAAAGGAATCTCAAACTCGTAGTGAGCCAAAGGCCAGTCGATGTTGGCAGAATGGTTGCGGCAGATGAAACCGCGGTTGCCCTCATAGCACTCCTCGCCATGGTCGGGCATGTAGATGACGATGGCGTTCTTCTTGGAATAGCGCTTCACAATCTGCGCCACGATAGAGTCGTTGTAAAGGGTGGCGTTGTCGTAATGGCTCAGCACCTTGCGCTGCTTGTCGGTCAGCTCGGGGCGCTTGTCCTCATAACTGCCTGCCCAGAAATGGGTCTGACTGTGCTTGTAGCGGGTCTTGTAATCCACGTGCTGACCCATCAGGTGGAAGATGGTGAGATTATACTTACTGTTGGATTCTGCTTCCTTCAGTCCGTTGTCATAGTCCTCCAACAGTCCGTCGTCCAGGGCGTGCAGCTCCGTGTTGCGGCTGTCAAACTGCAACTTGCTGAGTTTCGGATTGTTGAGGAAGAAACCGCCGCTGAAGTCATATACGGCTTCCTTGGCCTGCGGCAGAAATTCATTGGTGATAAAGGTGACGTGGTAACCTGCCTTGCGGAAGATTTCCGGGAAGAGAGGATAGTCGCACCACTCACCCTTTTCGCCGATGACATGAGTGGAGAATACGTTCTTGAAAACAAAGCTGGTGAGGTTCCAGCAGGTCACGACATCCGTAAACTTGGTCAGCTTCTTGGTCTTTTCCAATGCCACCTGATAAGGAGTCGTATCCATGAAATAACCGTATTGCTGGGAATGCTGCTTGCCGAAGCTCTCGCCGATGATGAGCACAATCTGTGGCGAACGGTAGGTGCAGGTATCTACTTCCACCTTGTCGGCAGCATGAATCAGTTGGGTAATCTGGTTGGCTGCCAACTTATTGGCGTAGATGCTGAAATTGAGACGGTAGATAGGCATGTAGAGATTGGCGCAGTCCTTCTCCGTGAGGGTATGTTCCACTTCGCCGATAGTCTTGCCCGTCATCAGCTTGTGGATGGCCATCTTGTTGTGCCAGGAAGTGCAGGCGCTCCAGATGACGAGGGCGATGCAGCAGAAGCCGGCTACCTGAGGCAGGAGTCGGGTGATGCGATCAATATGAATGGTAAGCCAGCCGTAGAGCGGTTTGCTGAAGGAGGCAAAGAGTACCGATACTTTCCAGATGAAATGGCGGAAACGGCGGAAGGCGGTGAGTATCTGCACGAGGATAAGCAGCAATACCCAGCCCACACTACTGAAGATAACCTCGGTAGAGAGGCAGGCTGCGATGAAGTTGCTTGCCTCGCTGCTGTTGGTTTCGCCCACCAGCATGAGCATGGAAGGGTTGAGTGTGGAGCCGAAATTGACGAAGCAATAGATATCAGCTATCGCCACGGCATACAAGATGAGATAGAGCACACCTCTGATGCAGAAGCGTACTTTCTTAGGAATCAAAGCCAAGACGGCACAAACGATGTAGAGGTCGAAAAATAGTTCCAGATACAGGTTGTCGTAGAGTTCACCCCATCTTGGGAGCGTTACCACGGCAGTCAGTACGCCCAAAATATACATGAACGTAAAGAAGTTAGCATTACGTCGTATCGGTTCAAATGCCAGGCACAAAGCCTTCTTGATGTATTTCTTCCAATTCAAATCTTCCATATTATAATTTCTCATTTCTCATTTCATAATATCTGCATGCCAAGTCCTCGATGGCTTCCGGCACCATTCCGTGGATACTTTCCCCCTGAAGAATCGCCTGGCGTATCTGGGTGCTGCTGATATTGAGTAGGGGCGTCTCCACGAGGGTTACTCCCTGTGGAACGGCTCCGATGCTTGCTCCCTGGCGGGGATAGACCACGATAGGGTAGTGGGCGAGAATGTCGTCGTGATGAAACCACTTGTCGAAAGCTGCCCAGTTGTCTCCACCTATTAATAAGGTGAAGTCGATGTCGGGATAATCCTTGCTCAGCGCCTGGAGTGTATGCCAGGTGTAGGAAGGTTTCGGAAGCTGGAATTCATAGTTACAAGCCTTCAGCTGGCTTTCCCCTTTGAGCGCCTTTTCCACCAGTTCGAAGCGCAAAGAGTCGTCAAGCAGGTCGGTTGCCGCCTGCTTGAACGGATTCTGTGGTGAAACCATAAACCATACCTCGTCCAGTCCTGTCTTCGCGCAGAGGCTCTTGGCCAGAGCGATGTGACCGGTATGGATTGGATTGAAACTTCCTCCGAATATTCCTACTTTCTTCATTCTTAGTTCTTCACTTAAAATTCTTCACTCCTTGTTCTTCACTCTTCACTTAAAAAATCCTTGACGAGCTGATAAACCTTCTGCTGCGCCTTCTCCAAGTTGTCGTTTACTACTACATGGTCAAACTGTGGAGCAAAGGTCAGCTCATAGCTTGCCTTGGCAAGTCGCTGCTCAATCACCTCTGGTGCATCCGTACCACGACCATTCAGACGGCGGCGCAATTCCTCTACCGAAGGAGGTTGCACGAAGATGCTCAAGGCACGCTCACCATAGAATTTCTTGATATTAACGCCACCCTTGACATCTACGTCGAAAATGACGGATTCGCCAGCATTCAGCTGGTTTTCTACCTGAGATTTCAGCGTGCCGTAGAAACGGTCCTGATAAACCTCCTCGTATTCCAGAAACTCCTCGTTGGCAATCTTAGCCTTGAATTCCTCAGGAGTGAGGAAGAAATATTCCACACCATTCTTTTCAGTACCACGAGGGGCGCGGGAGGTGCAACTGATAGAGAAGGCCAACTTCAATTCCGGGTGTTCCTTCATCAACCAGTTGACTATCGTGCTCTTTCCGCTGCCGGAAGGAGCGCTGAAAATTAACAATCCGTTCTTCATAATTATATCATTAGTTTTATGATTCCAATTATAGTGCATTCAGCACTTGTTCCTTGATTTGCTCCAATTCGTCCTTCATCTTCACCACGATGTTCTGCATTTCAGCCTGATTGCTCTTAGAACCGGTGGTGTTGATTTCGCGACCCATCTCCTGAGCGATGAAACCGAGTTTTTTGCCAACGCCGTGACCTTCCTCGTTCATGGTCTCACGGAAATACTTCAGGTGGTTGGCAAGGCGCTGCTTCTCCTCGCTGATGTCGAGCTTCTCGATGTAGTAGATGAGCTCCTGCTCCAGGCGGTTCTTGTCGTAGTTGACAGAAGGAATCTGTTCCAGACCGCTCACGATGCTGGCACGGATTTTCTCCACGCGAGCTTTCTCGTATGGTTCGATGCTGGCAAGGAGTGCCTGAATATTATCCACTTTCTCCGTAAATTTCTTCTGGAGAGCAGCACCTTCCTGCTTGCGGAAGTCCACCAGATGACCGATGGCCTGCAAAATTGCACTTTTAGCAGCTTCCCACTCCTCTTCAGTCAATTCTTCCATTTCTGTTCGTGTTGTTACATCAGGAAGACGAAGAAGTGTGCCATACCAGTCAGTAGGCTCAGGAATACCGGTCTGAGCCGAAATCTGCTTGATTTGGTGGTAATAATTCTCTACAAGTGCAGCGTTGATAGGAGTCGCATCAGCACCCGCGCTTTTCTCTATCCAGATAGCAAAGTCAACCTTGCCTCTTTCCAGCATTTTAGCGGTGATCTGGCGAATCTCCATCTCCTTTTCACGATAGAGGGGTGCTATACGTGTAGAGAGGTCAAATGTCTTGCTGTTTAATGACTTTATCTCTACATTAATTTTCTTTTCTTTGTAGGCAACGGTAGCTTTTCCGAAGCCTGTCATTGACTGTATCATATAATCTTTCACGTTAAATTTCTGCAAAAGTACAAAAAAAAGCGAGAAAATGATTAAATTTGCACCTTATTTAAGAATATATTTTTTAATTATGTCTTGTATATTGAATATTGAGACGAGTACCGACGTG
>UMCM01054277.1_pt1 | contig 44818 bp, 42 predicted proteins | sample 1964231 | NCBI WGS metagenome assembly UMCM01 (sample SAMEA4835968, study PRJEB28245) | human gut metagenome | biome: gut microbiome; material: fecal sample | place: Denmark | collected 2008
TTCCGGGCGGTAGGTTTCTCTGATGACAGAGAATCCCAGTTTGTTTACATAGAAATTCTTTGCAGCTTCGTAGTCAGATACAATAATTGCAATATGATGAATTTTTGATAAATTCATTTTCGTACACTCCATTTCTTTTATTCCTGTCACAAACTATATATCGCACTCCAAATACACCGTGCGAACTTCCAGAAGTTCAGTCCGCACGGCATATTCCTTTATTTCAGCTTTTCGAGAATCTCATCTGCCGTCATGCCGGAGGCCAGCAGCTTTTTCAGCACAGCTTCGGCCTCGACCTTCTTAGCAGCTTCGGCGGCCTTCGCCTCAGCGGCAGTCTTCTTGGCCTCCAGCTTTGCGATTTCCTTTTCGACCTTCTTCAATGCAGACTTCTTCTCTTTCAGGTCAGTTTTCAGAGTGTCAATCTTGGCAGCGATGGATACGATCTCAGTATTTAGAGACGCAATAGTTCCCTGCTTATCTGCAATCTGTGATGCGTAATCAACAATCATTGTTTTAGGCTTATTCTTGCTTCCCTTTGTTCTTGTCATAATGAGCAACCTCCGCAACAACTCTATTTATAGCTTGAATTATAGCATATTATTCTGTAGATTACAATTTCAGAAATTGAAACAATATAATGCCTCTTCTTTTGCAATATGCTCCATATCTGGATAAACCGAGCTTTCGTGATATCCCAATGCATTAAGTTGGTGCGCCAGATTTCGTCTTGTCTGTTGCGGTATACGAATCTTGTATAGATAGTCGCACGATTCATCTAGCGAAAGCAATCTATCAAGTTGTTCTGTTGAGCTATCAAAGTTGTTCTTATGCTTTTGCCGGAGATTGCGTACACACTCCGTTGCCTGCCATCCGCCACGTAGAGGCAACATATCTGGATGGCGTAGCCATGCTGAAGCATGGCCAAGTTCTTATACTAACTCGAATGTATGCTCCTCAAAGTCGCTTGGGCTTTTGGTCTTATAGTATTCTTCTGCGGCATCACAAATCATCTCTGTTAGATATTTGATATCAATTTTGGCTATGTTCTTCACTGAACCATCTGTCTGCTTTTCAATTCTGTACTTATATCCAAAGGATGCCTTACCTTCCACAGCACCTAGTCCACCCGGTCTAACCAAGTTGAAACAGTCAATTGTATCGCTCGAAATATCTTGGTCTCCACTATGTAAAAAAGCACAGCGCAATTTATAAATATCCTGTGATTCTAGGTGTTCAAAACCACCAACCGCATCAAATAACGGATCATATAAGCCTTTGGAATCCACAAAATTATCGATCCACTTTGTGTATCTCTCACCAACCTTCTTTAGCGCAGGATATTCAACCTGTCCACAAATATCTGGAAGTGTTAGTGCCAATGCCAAAGCCGCCTCATACAAGCCATTATCTATGCAGTTTCGTGCTTCTTGGATTCTCTTTTCCATAATTTCTCCTCTTCATATATTATTTCAAGCCGTTCTGTATGGGCTTTTGAGCAATCCAGCTTCCCAAAAAATTCCTGGTGTATTAAAAATACAACATCATTGATATCCTCCCAGACTCGTGTCCTGTAAGGGTATTGCCACCTCACAGCCACGTAGAGGCAGCATGTCTGGGTGGCGTAGCATGGTCATGTTTAATTGCCGTACTAAACATTTTCATTTCGAGGATTCAATGCGGTATATGCAATCAATATTCCAATCCAGCCGCCCATCGTATTACCGAACACATCATCGAACTCTGCCATGCCAAGTCCCGTAATATACTGGGTCGTTTCGATTGCCACAGACATCACGAAAGGAATCAGCAACACCCACTTCTTCTGAAAGCATCTATACAGCCCCGTTCCAAGCGGAATAAACAGCCAGATGTTGTTGATGACCCCTACTCTCACAGATTGTTCTTTCAAGAACTTCCCTGCATAGGAAAAGAGGACAAAGTTCATTCTTGCATCCCCTGACTCCCGAAACATCAGTGTTTCATAAAGGATGAAAGCCACATAAACAATCGTCAGTACTACGCTTAAACTCTTCGGAAGAACAATCATCAGCAAGCAGACCACGCAGCCAAAAACAACTACCATGCATGGGAAACCATTCAGAAGGTTGTCCACACACAGCATAATGTTGCCGTTTTTGTCAAGCAGAAGATTCACCTTGCCACTGCGTTTGATGCCGTACTGTCCTTTAGATAAAGCCTTGGGGTTGCCCTCCGCATCAAAGTACCTATCCGTGTCTGCTGTGCCATCTCTATGATAGGTACGTTTGAGGATGGTATAGCCTGCATTGGTAGTGGCGGGGTTGCTGTCTGCGTCAAGATAGGTGATTTGGTCGATGTATCCTTGCTCGTTGCGCTGGTATAACTCGCCATACTGACCAAGCGAAGACCTCACCGGATTTCCTTTTGTGTCAAAGTACTGCTCACCGACAACTGTTCCATTCCCATCACGCTGATATGTCTTAATCGCATATCCAGATGATGCACACACTGCATGTCCATCTTTATCGAGAAATGTCAAACTGGTATTCTGGCCATCAGAGTTATACCCACGATGAAGCCCATAGTATCCGCCGGAGCACTGTACCTGCTGTCCGTTCAAATCGTAGTAGAAATCATCGGAAGCCCTGCCATCAGCCTGCGTTCTAACAATAGTAGAATATCCGTCACTGCGTATTATCGGATTACCTTCGGCATCAAGATATGTTATCACAGTACCGGTTTCATCGTATTCATACGATAATCCGTAACAATTTCCATATCTTGCCACAGGGTTTCCGCTTGCATCAAGATAACGTTCCTCTACAACTCGGTCGCTATCGTCCCGTATTCTACACACGGTCGCATAGCCCATATCAATAGCTTCTGTGATTACTCCATCAAAATTCACATAGCTTGTGCTGGTCACGCTTCCATCTACGGTTTCACAGATACTCAGCTCTGAGGAAGTGTATCCTGCATCGTGGTCAACATCCGCATCAGGCAACAACGCCAAGATAGACAGAAGAACTACAGATGCAATCAGCAGGATTCCGTATCCTCGTTTCAGGTTTGCACTCAAACTCCGTAGCCTCTGCTCTTGATGGTCTCCGCAACCGGAGATACGTATTTCTGGCAGGTATCGTGGTCGGGAGCCTCCACCATCACACGCACAACAGGCTCCGTGCCGGACTCGCGCACCAGAATACGACCAGTATCACCCAGTGCCTCAGCTACGGCCTTGACTGTTGCCTGCACTGCTTCATCATCCTGTGCAGCCTTCTTGTCGGTTACACGGACGTTCTCCAGCACCTGCGGGTAGATCTTCAGCGGCTCAGCCAGCTTGCTCATGGGCAGTTTCTTGGCAAGCATTACTTCCATCATCTTCAGACTGGTCAGGATACCATCACCAGTGCTGGCGTACTTGCTGAAGATAATGTGACCACTCTGTTCACCGCCGATACTGCAGCCGTTCTTAGCCATGTACTCATAGACGTACTTGTCGCCCACAGCGGTCTTGGCGTAGCCGATGCCCTGCTCGTCAAAGGCCTTGTACAGACCGAAGTTGGACATGACCGTGGTAACGACGGTATTGGTCAGCAGCTTGCCACGCTCCTTCATGTAGCAGCCGTAGATGTACAGGATGTGGTCGCCAGTGATGACATTACCCTTCTCATCCACACACAGGCAACGGTCAGCATCGCCGTCATAGGCAAAACCGATGTCCAGGCCTTTTTCCGCCACAAACTTCTGCAAGCCTTCAATGTGGGTAGAACCGGCATCGTTATTGATATTCAGGCCGTTAGGCTGTGCATTGATGACGTAGGTGTCGGCTCCCAGTGCATCAAAAACAGACTTTGCGATGTTCCATGCACTACCGTTCGCACAGTCTAAGCCGACCTTGACACCCTTGAAAGAGTAGATTCCGAGGCCGATCAGGTACCCCATATACCGATTACGGCCGGAAACGTAATCCACCGTGCAGCCAATATGTTCACGATGAGCAAATGGCAACTCAGACCAATCTTTGTCGAACACATGGAGTTTTCCGTCGATGTAATCCTCGACTAACAGCAAGATTTCCTCAGGCATCTTCTCACCATAGCAGTCGATCAGCTTGATGCCGTTATCGTAGTAGGGATTATGGCTGGCAGAAATCATGATGCCACAGTCGAAGTCGTCCACGCGGGCGATGTAGGCCACACTGGGCGTAGTAGTGACGTGCAGCAGATAGGCGTCTGCGCCGGAAGCCGTCAGACCAGCCACCAGACTGTACTCGAACATGTAGGAACTGCGGCGGGTGTCCTTACCAATGACAATACGGGCAGGATTCGTATCACCGTTGCGCTCACGCAGAGCGTTGTAATACCAGCCCAGAAAACGACCAACCTTGTAAGCGTGGTCAGCGGTCAGCGTGATCCCAGCTTTGCCACGGAAGCCATCGGTTCCAAAATACTTTCCCATTATAGTTTTTTTCCTTATCCAAAGAGTGATTTAACGAATATATGCTTTAGCCGAGAGAGAACTCTCGTTGTCTGCCATCCGCCACGGAGAGGTATCATATTTGAGCAGCACAGCCATGTGGCGGAACACATGGCTGCAATAAGTATTAGTCTCTGCGGAACAGGTCGCGGGTGTAGACCTTGTCCTGCACATCATCCAAGCAGCTATCATAGCGGTTGGCAATGATGGCTTGGCTGCGTTTTTTGAATTCTTCAAGGTCATTCACGACTTCACTGCCAAAGAATGTACTGCCATTCTCCAGAGTCGGCTCATAGACAATGACCGTTGCACCCTTTGCCTTGATGCGTTTCATGACGCCCTGAATGGAGGACTGGCGGAAGTTGTCAGAGTTGGATTTCATGGTCAGACGGTATACGCCTACCACTACATTGTGTTCCTTACTCGGATCATAGTCCTCGTTAGCTTCGTATGCGCCCGCAATTTCCAGCACACGGTCGGCAATGTAATCCTTTCGGGTACGGTTAGATTCCACGATTGCTTCAATCAGATTCTCCGGAACATCAGCATAGTTGGCAAGAAGCTGTTTGGTGTCCTTCGGCAGGCAGTAGCCGCCGTAACCGAAGCTGGGGTTATTGTAATGGCTGCCAATGCGGGGATCAAGGCAGACACCCTCGATAATCTGCTGGGTGTTCAGTCCCTTCATCTCGGCGTAGGTATCCAACTCATTGAAGTAGGACACACGCAGAGCCAGATAAGTATTAGCAAACAGCTTGACAGCCTCAGCTTCCGTAAAGCCCATAATCAAGGTATCGATATTCTCCTTGATTGCACCTTCCTGCAGCAATCCGGCGAAGGTATTGGCTGCCTTCACCAGACGGGCATTATCCACATCCGTGCCCACAATAATACGGCTCGGATACAGGTTGTCGTACAGAGCCTTGCTCTCACGCAGAAACTCCGGGCTGAAGATGATATTGTCACAGTGGTACTTTTCACGAACAGAAGCTGTAAAGCCCACCGGAATCGTAGACTTGATGACCATGATAGCATCCGGATTATACTGAATAACCAGCTTGATAACTGCTTCAACCGCAGAGGTATCAAAGAAGTTCTTCTTGCTATCATAGTTGGTAGGTGCTGCGATGACAACAAAGTCTGCGTCCTTATAGGCAGCTTCAGCATCAAGTGTTGCTGTCAGGTTCAAGTCCTTCTCTGCCAGATACTTTTCAATGTACTCGTCCTGAATCGGAGACTTCTTGTGATTAATAAGGTCAACCTTTTCCGGGATAATATCCACCGCCATGACCTCATGATGCTGCGACAGCAACGTGGCAATAGACAGACCGACGTAACCGGTACCTGCAACTGCGATTTTCATAGTCTTTCTCCCTTTCTATACATTCTTCCATCCTTAGCAAGACTTATGCCTTGATTCCCTGATACTCCTGCTGAACCTGCTGATAGCTTTCCAGATTTCCAATGTCATACCGCTTGCCCGGCATCTCCATAGCATGCACATTCGCTACCGTGCACAGCCATGCAATAAAGCTACCCGGAGCATCAGTACCACACTTCTTCTGTGAAATTGCATCCTTGACCTTTTGGGCATCCTCTCGGGTGTAGACATAGAATGGAGGGCAACACCAGTGGCTCTTGGGTTGGGCTGGCTTTTCTTCCATAGACAGAATTCTATCCTGGTCGTCGAGTTCCACCACACCGCATTTGGTGAGTTTCTTTTCGCTGGGCTCATAATAGCGCATGATGCAAGAGGTTTTCTTCTCGTCGGCATAGGCAACAAACCTGGAGAGGGAGAAATCCAGCACGTTATCACCGGCAATCACCAGCAGGTCATCATCCAGCCCCAACTGGTCAATGGCAAATTGCACATCACATACAGCACCAAGCCGGGTCTCATTGCTGATTGTTCCATCGTCCACCACCCGGATATTCTGTTTCTTGGTTGCCGCCCAGTCTTCAAAATGGTGGGCAAACTTGTGGTTGCTAATGACCACATAGGTATCCACCAAACCAGCGGTATCAATGTCATCCACCAGCCAATCTAAGATGGTCTTATCCCCTACCTTCAGCAAGGGTTTGGGAAAGTTCTCCGTCAAGGGATACAGGCGGGTTGCGTATCCCGCGGCCAAAATCAAGCACTTCATATTAGTCCTCCGTCTTATGCCCTACGCCATCCGCACTCTCGCACAGATGGAAACTGTACTTGCCACGCATCTCCGGGAATGCAGTGAGGTACTTTCGTTCCACTTCTTCCCTAATAACATCTGTCTTTCCGGGATCTATTAGTGCCATGCAGCACCCCTTAAAGCCAGCACCGCTAAAGCGCCCACCGTAAATACCGTTAGTTTCCCTCATGATCTCATAGAGTCTAATCTGTTCTGGCGCACCAGATTCCCAGTTGTGGATGCTGCTCCAGCCGGATTCAAAGGACAGGCGTCCATACTCCTCCAAATCACCTCGCCGCCATGCTTCCGCACCAGCTTCCACACGCTTAAACTCGGTATACCAATGTTCACAGCGTTTTGCCCATTGCAACGGCAACTTGTCCTTGTATGTCTGGTAGATTTCATAACTAACGTCCCGGGCATTGGCCTCATTGAATTTGCCGTAGTCAAGACCCGCAAAAGCCTGCAAGGCGTATACACCAGAACGCAGTTCATCCACCCGCATATTATATTTAGAGCCAGCCAGGCTGTGCTCCAAACCGCTGAAAAACACCGCAATCTTGTATGGCTTCATATTGGGATTTGTTGGAATCAGCTCATAGTGGTTGTCCTTGCAATCCAGATACAGCAGGTGATCTTTTTTACTCAGAACCTCACAACTCTGATCCAAGGTTCCCACATTAACGCCCACATAGTTTTTCTCCGCATCAAACGCAATGCTAATTAGCGACGCCGGGTCAAGTTTGATTCCATTGACTTGGCACAATGCATCCAAAAACGACAGAATTACCGCCGCAGAGGAAGAAAGCCCTCCGATGGGCAAAGAGCCCTCAATGACGCCACAGAGTCCGACTGTCAACGGAAACCGATTGCTCAACGCCCAAGTCGCTCCTCGCAGGTAGTCCGCCCAGTCACCAGTCTTTTCGCCAATCTCTCGGATATGCCACTGGGCACGTTTTGGGAACTGAAGACTACACATTTCAATAACGCCATTCATCTTGGGCTTGTATGCAATGTGGATTCCTTTGTCAATCGCAAGTCCTGTGATTTTTCCTAAGTTGTGATCACTGTGGGCACCAATGGGACAAATCCGGTAGGGGCAAAAGCTGATGCCCGTGGGTTCCTTGCCGTATATTTCGTAGAATCGTTCCTCGCAGCGCATAATATCCTCACGTCTCTTCTATTATAGTTATCCTAGAAAATCAAGTACTTCGCATAAACGCATTCCATAGCTGCATCACCCTTGGCAACCGTGTACAAAACACGGTCTGCAAAGATAGTCGGATCAAAGCATCTTGAATTCAAACGCCCCAATTCTCATTTTCATATTGCTCGATTCACATAGTTTTCTGTTGCAAAATCACTGTGTTTAATAATGCATGGATTGCCAAAAACAATTGAATGATCTGGCACATCGCAGTTTACATATGAATTTGGTGCAATCAAAACATCACTTCCAACGTGAATTGATCCTACGATAGTTGCATTTACACCAATCCATACGTTATCGCCAATCACAGGTGTACCCTTACGCTTTCCACGGTTTTCCTGCCCAATCGTAACACCCTTATGCAGATTTATATTCCTACCCAAAACGGCTTTCGGATTGATTGTTATGCAATATGCATGACCAAAATACAACCCGGCACCTATCTGGGTTTCAGCATCAATTTCTATACATCGTTTAGCTCTGTATCGATTATACAGTTTCCTGCAAAATTTTTTTATCAGAGGATTTTGAGCTTCCTGCGCTCTTCGGTACCAAACCTGAAATTTCGGTACCCCCCCCCGAGATATCTCTGTTTATCCAATAATAAAACAGTATTACTCATCACATTACACTCCCATATAAAACTCTTTATACCATTCTGCAAACTTCCGCAGTCCTTCACGCAGGGGGGTGTGGGGCTTAAAGCCGAAATCCCGCTCCAAAGGCTCGGTATCTGCAAAGGTCACAGGCACATCACCGGGCTGCATGGGCACCAGCTCTTTGTGGGCCTCAAAATCATAGTCCGCAGGCAGCACACCGGCGCGAACCAGTTCTTCGGACAAAATCTGTACGAAGTCCAGCAGGTTCTCCGGATTGGAATTGCCGATGTTGTAAACCGCATAGGGAGGAATGGGCAGACCATCCTCGCCGTTTTTCTTTTCGGGAGCCTTTGTCATCACACGGACAACACCTTCGACGATGTCATCCACATAGGTAAAGTCCCGCTTGCAGTTTCCGTAGTTGAAAATCTTGATGGTTTCGCCATTCACCAATTTGTTGGTGAAGCCGAAATATGCCATATCCGGACGACCGGCAGGTCCATACACGGTAAAGAACCGCAGACCGGTAGAGGGAATATTGTAGAGCTTGGAGTAGGCGTGCGCCATCAGCTCATTAGACTTCTTGGTCGCTGCATACAGAGACACCGGGTTGTCCACCTTGTCATCAGTGGAGTAGGGCACCTTCTTGTTGCTGCCATAGACAGAGCTGGAGGATGCGTACACCAGATGCTCCACTGGATAATGACGACAGGCTTCCAGAATGTTGTAGAAGCCAATCATGTTGCTCTCAATGTAGGCATCCGGGTTGGTGATGGAGTAACGCACACCTGCCTGAGCACCCAGATTGACCACAATATCCGGGTGATATTGCTCAAAAATGCTGTTGATAAGTGCCTTGTCTGCAAGATTTCCTTTTATAAAGGTATAGTTTTCAAATTTCTGAAGCTCCTCAAGGCGAGCTTCTTTGATGCGAACATCATAATAATCGTTCATGTTGTCCAGACCAACGACCTTGGTATCCGGCTCGGTAGTCAGGATACGCTTGGCAAGGTTAGAGCCGATAAAACCGGATGAACCGGTGATGAATACTGTTTTACCCATCTTTTTCACACTTACCCTTTTCTCCACACCATCTTATTGACTACATTTACATACCCTTGAATGATGCGAACCACCTTCATGGACACGGTCTCGTCCACATAATCGGGGCAGGGTTTGCCCAGAACACCTTTCTGCTTCATCTCAATGGCCATATCGGTGGCGTTGAGCAGCTCCCGTGTGGTAATACCAGCCAGAATGAAGTTGCCGGCTTCCAGTGCCTCGGGACGCTCGGTGGATGTACGGATGCACACGGCGGCGATGGGATGACCGATGGACAGATAGAAGCTGCTCTCCTCAGGCAGAGTACCGGAGTCGGAGACGATTGCCAGAGCGTTCATTTGCAGCTTGTTGTAGTCGTTGAAGCCCAGCGGTTCATTGACCCGGACACGAGGGTCCAGCTGGAAGCCGCTCTTTTCGAGACGATGCTTGCTGCGGGGATGGCAGGAGTACAGGATGGGCATATCGTACTTCTCTGCCAGAGCGTTGATGGCGGTGAACAGGCTCAGGAAATTCTTTTCCGAGTCGATGTTCTCCTCCCGGTGGGCTGACAGCAGGATATACTTGTCCTTTTCCAGTCCCAGGCGCTCCAACACATCACTTTTCTGAATTTTCTCCAGATTCATGTGCAGCACCTCCGCCATGGGAGAACCGGTCTGGTAGGTGCGCTCCTTGGGCAAACCGGTATCTGCCAGATACTTCCGGGCAAACTCGGAGTAGCACAGGTTCACGTCAGAGATTACGTCCACGATACGGCGGTTGGTCTCCTCGGGCAGACACTCATCCTTGCAGCGGTTGCCTGCCTCCATATGAAACAGAGGAATGTGTAGCCGCTTCGCAGAGATGGCAGACAGGCAGGAGTTGGTATCGCCCAGCACCAGATAGCCCTCCGGCTGCAATTCGCTGAGCAGCTCATAGCTACGCCCCAGAATGTTGCCGCAGGTCACGCCCAGATTCTCGCCAACCACCGGAACCAGAATGTCAGGTCCGTATTCCCCGAAGGTGTTCTTCAGTTCAAAGTCTTCCCAGAAAACGGTGGAAAGATTTCTGTCCCAGTTCTGATTGTAATAGACCACGCAGCAGTCAAAATATTCCCGGCAGCGCTTGATAACGGCAGCCAGCCGAATAATCTCCGGACGAGTGCCGCAGCCAATCATGACCTTGGTGCGACCGTCGTTTTTCCATGTAAAGTTGTGTTCCATATCATTCTCCTATTGACAACCAGTATCTTCTTTTACACCGGCTCAAAGAAAGTGTCCGGATGGTTCGGGTTGAAAATCTCGTTGCAGGTCATCACCGTCACCAGATTCTCCGTCTCCGACAGGTTGATAATGTTGTGAGTCCAGCCGGGAATCATGTGGACAGCCTCAATCTTATCCCCTGAAACCTCAAACTCCACCATTTCTCCGGTGTTGATGTTCCGTTCCTGAATCAAGCCGTGACCAGCCACCACGATGAACAGCTCCCATTTGGAGTTGTGCCAGTGTTGCCCCTTCGTGATGCCCGGGCGGCTGATGTTGATGCTCACCTGCCCACAGTCAGCGGTATGAACCAATTCCGTGAAAGAACCACGGTTGTCCACGTTCATCTTCAGGGCATACTTGAACTTGTCCGTCGGCAGATAGGTCAGGTACAGGGAATACAACTTCTTAGCAAAGGAACCGTCTGGCATCTTGGGCATCATAAGCGTACTCGGCTGTGCCTTGAACTCCTGCAGCAGATCTACGATCTCGCCCAGTGTTACCTTGTGTGTCACAGGGACGCAGCAGTAACGACCATCTGCTTGCAGAACAGTCTCCACACCGTCAAACTCACAGTGCTGCTCCTTGCCTTCCAGCAGGTCGAACATCCCTTCTACCAGGTCATCGATGTACAGCAGTTCCAACTCGGTACTGCGGTCATTAACGGTGAAGGGCTCGTCATTGGCAACCGCCCAGCAGAAGGTACTGACGGCGCTGTTGTACTTGGGGCGGCTATGTCCCATCAGGTTCACAAAGCGGTAGACGGCAACCTTTGCGCCGGTTTCCTTGGCGTAGTCGAAGAACAGCTCCTCGCCCGCCTTTTTGCTCCGACCATACTCGCTGTTGCCAAAGCGCCCAGCCAGAGTGGCCTGGATGGAGGAGGACAGCATAATGGTTGCCTTGTTGTTGTGCTTTTTCAAGCAGTTCAGCAGGTCAAATGCAAAGCCGAAGTTGCCCTTCATGAAATCCTCCGGGTTTTCCGGACGATTTACCCCTGCCAGATTGAACACGAAGTCTGCCTTCTGGCAGTACTCGTCCAGTTCCTCTGAGGTAGAATCCAGATCATACTCGTGGATTTCTTTAATATCCAGTGCCGGACGGGTCTTGTTTTTCCCATCGCGGATGTTTTTCAGGTTGTTACAAAGGGCGGTTCCCACCATACCCTTGGCACCTGTGACTAGAATGTTCATTCTTTCGCCTCTTTAATGTACTGCGGTGCAGTCCGGAATATCTGCTCCGTCCGGCACGGCTGCATGGTTGCAGACGGTAACATTGCTGCCGATGCGGGCAAAGTTCCCCACCGTTGCGCCTGTGCGAACTACGCTGTTTGTGTAGATAAGGGCGTAGTCCCCTACCGTTGCATCACAGTGGACTTCCGTTCCGGCATTCAGCAAAACACCGTTGCCAACGGACGCACCATTCTGGACACAAGCGTTATGCAGCACCACACAACCACATCCCAACTTGGCGTATGGACTGATGTAAGCACTCGGTGCAACGATGTTGGGGAACCCATAGCCAAGGGCTTTCGCCTTCTCATACACCTGTGCTCGGAACTGGTTGTTGCCGATGCCAACCACCAGCAAACCATAGTCTTTCCGCAGTTCCTGCAGCTTAGCAAGACCACCGACCACCGGAATGCCGCAAATCTCAGCACCCGCAGGCTGTCCATCATCCACAAAGGCACAGTCGTATTGGAGTATCGCCCGCTCCGCTACCATGCGTCCGAAGCCACCGGCACCCACCAGCAGTAGCTTTTCTTTAGACATTGGGGACGCCCTTCAGTGCATTCTGGACATACTCAGTGGTCAGGATTTTCTTGACGGTGCCTTCCACATCCAGACGCTCGGTGTTGTGGCTGGTGTAAGACTCGTCTGCCATGGTATGTACCTCGCCCTTGACCACGAACTTGTCGTAGTTCAGGTCGCGGTTATCCGCAGCAACACGGAAGTAGTGACCCATATCCTCGCTGCGCAGACGCTCCTCACGGGTCATCAGGGTCTCGAACAGCTTCTCGCCGTGACGGGTGCCGATGATGTTCGTACCAGTATCACCGAAGAGCTGCTGGACAGCCTTGGCCAGATCGCCGATGGTAGAAGCGTCCGCTTTCTGGATGAACAGATCGCCGGGGTTGGCGTGCTGGAAAGCGAACATAACCAGGTCCACAGCCTCGTCCAGGTTCATCAGGAAGCGGGTCATATTGGGATCGGTGATGGTGATGGGGTTGCCGTTTTTAATCTGGTCAATGAACAGAGGAATGACAGAGCCACGGCTGCACATGACGTTTCCGTAACGGGTGCAGCAGATGGTAGTGCCGCCCCGCTCGGCAGCCACACGGGCGTTGGCGTAGATGACGTGCTCCATCATAGCCTTGGAGATGCCCATGGCATTGATAGGATAGGCAGCCTTGTCAGTGGACAGGCAAACCACTCGCTTTACACCGGCATCAATGGCGGCGTGAAGCACATTGTCCGTGCCGATGATGTTGGTCTGAACTGCCTGCATGGGGAAGAACTCGCAGGAAGGAACCTGCTTCAGAGCGGCAGCATGGAAAATGTAATCAACACCGGGCATGGCATCCTTGATGGACTGGGGGTTGCGGACATCGCCGATGTAGAACTTCACCTTCTTTGCAGTGTCGGGATGCTTGGCCTGAAGCTCATGACGCATATCGTCCTGCTTCTTCTCGTCACGGGAGAAGATGCGGATTTCCTTCAAATCGGAATCCAGGAAGTGCTTCAGAACGGTAGAACCAAAAGAACCAGTACCACCAGTGATCATAAGGGTTGCGTTATCAAATGCAGACATTTTTATTTCCTCTTTCTATACTTCTATTGCAATGTTTTCATTTAAAGAATTTGTAGGCTTGATGTGTTACTCTTAAAAGCTCTGCTTTCATATCAGTGTTGTATGCTTGTATATCGTAGGGTAACTTGGTCTCTTTGCATTTATCAGCATACTCTTTTGTCGTTTCTATGAAATGAGCTGGTACCCCCCCCCAGACTTCTCCAGGTGGAACAGAACGTGTTACAACGCTTCCTGCTGCAATAACAGAGTTCGGCCCAATTTCAATCCCGGGTAATAGAGTCGACCTCATTCCAATAAAGCAGTTGTCGTGGATTACGATTGGCGCAAATTTAAACACATCTTTATATTCCTCCGTATCACGGAACAAGAAAGTGCCTGCGTCGTGTGTAACAAAGTTTACTTCTGCAGACAGGAGTACATGGTTTTCGACTTGAATCAACCACGGCTCGCTTCCCCAACGAGGATTTCCAGTAAATCTGCACTCGTTTCCAACCTTAACGCCAATTTTGCGTGCGTACTCAATTGGATTTCTTCTAGCTATCCTTTCTGTAATTTTTCGGATAAGTTTCATTTTCCATATCCTCCCACTACTATTTCCGATTATGCCTTCTTGTTTTTCATATCCTTGTTTGCCTTCAGATAACGAACACCATACAGCACTGTAACAGTAAAAATCAAAGCTGTAATAGCATAACGTACAAATGCATAATCATAAATTAAAATTGCCAGCATAGAAATAATAAGCGTCAGCATCGATATGATTGTGATCATTTTATTGTCGTACACAAAATTGACCGCTGTAACATCTTTCTTGAACTCACGATTTGCCCAAATTGACAGCAATGCTGCCATTACGATATAGGAAACCAATGTTGTATATGCGGCAGCCATGTAACCATATGCATTGATCATGAGATAATTCAACACAACATTCAACAGTGCTGCAATCGCAGAAGAAATCATGATCATTTTCGTTTTCTTTAAATAGACCAGAATATCCGAATACAAATTTGACACTGCAATAAAATATACACCGCCTGCAATGGGGGGCATAATATAAATTCCTTTATAGTATTCTGCTGTCGCCAAAATCCGCACAATTTCCGGGGCAAGGTACACAAGTAAAATTGCGACCAAAGAGTACATTCCCAGCATCGTCATAGAAAGTTTTCTGATTTTGCTTTTCGGGTTTTCCATGTTTTGGTACAAATACGGTTCAAAAGAAGCGTTAATCGCAGTCCAAACCATCAATGACAATGAACTAACAGTATATAAGGTACTGTAAACACCCACTGCAGAATTCCCAACCATTTTACTTATCATAAGACGATCAGAAACACTTAAAACCTGAGATGCAATAGAATAACCTATCAGCGGTAGACTCAACTGAAGCGAAAACTTCCAATACTTAGATGAATAAAAGCACTTACCCTTTAAGAAAATAGAAAGCCATATAACTGCGGCAACACCATAAACTATGGAATAATTCGCAAATAGTCTTACGCTAGCAATATCACTAAAATCTATGCTATTTGCATATAAAACAGCAGCTACAGCTAATCCGGATGCAGCTACAGCAGAAACAATTGTTACTGCTCCTGGCAGTTTATATCGATATTCAAATCTCTGTCGAGAGAGCCAAAAATCTCTAGCTGGCGCAACAAGCAATCCAATCAGCAGCAATATCATCAGGTGTGTCGGAAGTCCTGTTATATTGTTCCAGAACGAAGGTGCAACAAAATAAAGGAGTGCCAGCCCAATTGCAACAATGGATGTCAAGGAGAGTACCGATGATACATATTGATCGCGCTCTTTTTCAAACTCACGCAACGCAATAGAAAATCCACCCGACGTTAAAGCCAGCGTTGAAACAACTGTTATCATTGAATACCACGAGCTATACAAATTGACCACGCCCACTTGATCTGTAGTCATAATTCTGGTAAAGATTGGGGTGGTAATAATCGCTAGGCCTCGTGTAAAAACCGTTGCAAACAAATATACTATTGCTGATTTAAACCCGACTGGTATTGAAATCTTTGCTTTCTTTTTTTCCATAAACGAAGGCTGTCCCTCTCTTATTTTCTGAGTAGTATGTAATCATTGAATATTTGATACTGGTGGCAGCATCCATAATAATACATCACGGTGCAGCCCAAGTTTTCATGATGCCATTTCTTATAATCCGGGTCAAAGCAGATTGCGAGCTCACCTCTTTGACCAGTAAACACCAGCATATCATCGAGCTTTTGGAAATAATAACATGGCTCAGTTGCATCATACACACATTCAAAGTGGTTTCTATTATCTATAGCATCAAGTTTTCCAACAAACACACCTATAGAGCTTCTCGATATTCCACTAAGACTACTGTCATTAACTGCATTGCGCTCTAGCGTGTCATGATCCGACGCATAGATCAAGTCCCCCGCAGACGAATCATTCAGAATTACACCCATTGTTCTTTGAACAGAGTCATTTTTTGTATTAATTCTCCTGATGGTCAATTCCTCACTTGCGTCAGTAATAGAGTACGTATCAGCTTTTTTCTGCTGCAAATACAAAAGCCATCCATTCGGATAGATTTCTCCCGTACCAATGATCCACCCATCTTTTAAGGTATTGATATGGTGGATGTGTCTACAAGGCAAGGTTGGCTTTGCACTGGAAACCAATTCATATAGTTCAAAGCAATGATCATCCACCACTTTAACCTTAAATTGGAAGCCGTTTCTATTTCCGTTCTCATCTACCCCATCTGCAAGCATCCAGTCTATCACATGAGGTTTGATTTTCTTACTGCACAGTGCAATAATATTTCCCGTTGTAAGGCCGTGTGGTGATTGTGCAATAACTTTTACTGTATCGCCTTTTTGTAATTTCGACACCATACCTGATTCATTCCATTTGAATCGTGTCTTTACAGTCCCATCCACCGTTTCAGGCAAAAGCACTGTTCTCTTACATATAGTTATATTGCTATCAGTGCAATCAACGTCATCCTCTATCCTTATTTTATTTCCAAAGTTTGTTCCCCAAGCATTGCTATGACCCTGTTGAAATTCATACTCGCCTATGTCACTAAACTCGTATTTACAATACCACTGTCTTCCGCCATCACTGGACGCAAAAACACAAACTCTGACCCCTTCTTCAACATTGGAACAGTATGTCCCAATCAGGTTCATTTTGTCATTTCTGATTCCTGTTCCAATAAAGCGAAAGGCGTTAGCCTGGAGTGTCTGTGAGTATCGGTAGAAACGCGAACACAGTTTCACTTCGCCCCCAACAGACACTTCTTTGCTCTTTCCAAATCCCCCATTACCGTATGTATCGTGGTAACTTAAATCCGAATTTACACAAGGTGTATAAGAATAGCAGTGGTTTGGCAGCCCCGGATAATAGCATTCACATTCCGAAACGTTATTATGAGGTGCTGGATGTTTTCTCCCCGGCAGATCCCAAACAACACTTTCTTCAAATTTGATATTATCTCCAGATTTTGAAAAGCCTTCACAGTTTTTATTTCTTGCCGGCTTGTTATGATAAATTTGGCCTTTATCTGTAAAAATGCATAGCCGAACATCTTTAACATAGGTGTCCTGTTTTACCACACGCATATACGGAAGCAAAAGGCACTGCATAAAATTACTGCCTTTAATCAAACCGGGAAAGTTTCTATCACACAGTTCAATGCGATAATTAAGAAAAGGGGCTCGGACATTTGGAATGTAAAACAATGTGTTCCCTCTTCGCTTTACCACAATATCGCCATATGCCGCCACCACAGAAGCTGCCTTCACTGGGTGTTCAAATACTGCATACTCTTCTGTGTCAATAATTCTTTTATAGCCCAGAAAACTGCGCGGGTTTGATTTCATCGCACATCTTGTACCAATTAGTTTTGCGGCATTTTCTTTTGTCAACTTTGCAGTAATCATCTTCCTCCTCCTTCCGTACACTGCATCAATCACAGTTTCATATTGACAGCTCTATCCAAAACGGCAGTGTACAACTCACCAACAAAACGCTGCTTTGCCGTCTCTATTGCGTGTTGTTTCATAGCATCAATCGAACCTTCATCCAATAAAAGAATTCGTTCAATGGCTTTCATAATGGATGCAGAATCGCATCCTTTAATTTTTATACCATTGAAACCATCTTTAATGATTTCATCAGCACCGCCAACTGCATTACATAGAACAGGAATTCCTAGTGATAGACTCTCAGAAAGCTTCGTAGAAAAACCTGCTTTTGCGTACCGAAGATTCTCCCGAAAGAGAATACTGAAGTCAGCCTTTTCAATCACCTTCACGCATTCTTCATGAGGAACACGACCATACGCAGTGATACCAATTTTCTCTGGATCATCGATTTGCAAAAGCGTTTTAACCTGCTCTTTTGTCACCCCGACGATATCCGCAACAACCTTTACTTGGTCATTGTTTATGTCTTTGATTGCAATTAGATACGGAAGAATCAGATCCTTTTGCGCCGGCGCCCCTGCATATACCAAATGGCGACCATGGGATGTTGGTACAATTTCAGATTTGACACAGCTCATAATAGGTGGTATCTGAATCACATTTTTACAGCCATGGGACTGATAGTATGCTGTAAGATAAGGACTAATGGATATAATATAATCCAGCTTGGAATCCATGTTTCGGATACGATAATCCACGTTTTTAGCAACTACATAATTCCACTTTTTTGATCGTGACAACTCATACCATTCTGTTACATCTGCACCAACCGTAATCCCGCGTGGGTGACAAAAAGCTATTATCTTTTCTGTCATCCTCTCTTTTTCATTATAGACAATGACGGTATCCGGCTTTTCAGTAACAATCGCATCTTTGATTACACAGAAATCAGCACAACCACAAAATATGTTTTCTACATTCTTTATTTTCGACTTTGATTGTCTCTTTAAAATATAGCGGAATCCATCATACTCAATTTCGTCTTGCTTTCCTGCTGTCGGCTGACTCAAGCATAAAAAGATGACCTCATTGCCTGCTTCTCGCAATACCTTGGCAATTTGGTATACCCTTATTCCCGCTGCCGTCTCAGGTAATCCAGACCAACCAATATATAAAACCTTACTCATCTGCATATCCTCCGTGATCACTTAGCGATAGAATATGCCCCATATAAAGCATTATCACCAATTGCTTCACATCACAATACACCACATTAAAAACCGACAATCCTCCCAAGGCCATAAGCCAACAAACTATTGGAAGCATGGCGATCCATTTTATTGAATGAGATTTCATTATTGATAAGAGCGTTTTCACTTGAGGAACAAGCCACTGTAAAAGAACAACTATGCCGTAATGAAACGCAATAAACACATATTGGTTATCTATATTTGAAATATAGCCCTGTGTAGAGTCATAATATACAGCACTTGCTCCGTTACCAAATACCCATCCCAGAAAAGAAGATGCTCCTGCAATATCTGCATATTGGTGGCTTCGACTGTCACGACCAAGTTTATCGCTCAAAAAAATCAAGTTATTTGAAAAATAACTCTGCAAGAGGCGAACAATCAAATAACCCGTCAACATAAGCAGTATTACACGCAATATTATAATTCGAACATTATGCTGTGTTGTTCCCAGCAAATAAATAGCTATACCGACAAGGCACGATTGGATAATCCAACTTCTAGAATTAATAATGACTGCAAAAATAACATTAAATCCAATTAGAAGCGCTTGTGGCAACCCAATCCCATCGTCACGCAAAATTCTATCCGTCAAATAAACTACTGAACACCAAAACAAGGATACATAATAGTAAATCAGCGAAGAATTTCCAACAACTACTACGCCATACCTGGCCACAAGCGTTATATATTCATATCCAAGTAAACAAATATATGCAATTATTAATATCGGCAAAATTCTTCTAACTGCATTCCATATTTCATCATCCATTCCAACAAAAACAGCCAGACTCACCAAATAGACAAGTGGCGTTGTTGGCGAAGTAATTGCAGAATACAAGCCATCTTCGAGGAGCATTTTTGAAAAATAGAACACAATTGTCAAGAACAATATTGAACCGTATAAGAAATGCGCCCTGTTTTCACAAATCTTTGCCACTGCAACTATAAGAATCACAAGCAAGGCAGAATAAATGAGTATAAGATATATCGGTGTTGACGTATCGCCTCGCTTAAAATACATTGCATACTGTTCATTTACCCATATAGCATCTTTATATGAGTAGACCAGTGCCATAAACAGAGCAATTATTGAGTATACTATACACGCTCTTTTTTGCTTAAACTCCATTTTTTCTTCCCCGACAATCCCTAATTAAATCAAGCCATCTATTGCAAACAAGATTTTTGTCTACTCGCGTATAAATCTTCTTTGCATTAGTGCCCATTTTTTTTGCGCTTTCCCTATCCGTCAACAGACGGGCCATCGCCGTTGCCAATTCATTAGAATTCCTACATTCTACGATAACTCCATTTTCTCCATTGGTTATCAATTCTCTTGCGCCACCTGGCGAACAATCTGTTGAAACACATGGCAAACCAATTGCCATAGCTTCAATTAATGCATTAGGAATTCCCTCGTAATCTGAACTTAGTACGAAAAGCGAAGCATCCTTGATATATTCCTGAATATTATTTTTCGCCCCAGGCAAAAAGATCCTATCCTTAAGGCCCTTAGACTCAATAAATTTCTCAAGCTCCCTTCTTAGGCTTCCTTCACCGTATATAACGAGCGTATAGTCAGGAATTTTTTTTGCAAGTTCGGAGAATGCATTGATAAGTAACTTCTGATTTTTTTGAGGCTCCAATCGACCAACTGTTACAATTTCTTTTCTTTCTACGGTAAAATCGTGCGTAGGGAATCCTGTTACATCAAGCGGATTGAGAATAACGGCACTACGTTTTTGCACTTTTTCCGGATAACATTCTTGTGCACCTGTAGTCTGGAAGACAAATTCATCCGCTCTGTGTTCTACAATTTTTCTATAAATCTTATCAACTTTTCTCTGATTAACTTGATTCGGATCATTTCGTTCAGAATAAATCAGCGGAATATGAAGTCCTGTAATTGCCACCGCTGTTAGAGCAGCAACATCATTGTAAAAGGATATTACAACATCCGGTTTCCACCTTCTACACAGAGAACGAATCGCTCTTATGATTACAATATGAGGAATGCCCATCTTTTTTTCACGGTAGCAGCTCAGGAGCTCTACTTGAGATTTTAATGCATAGTTACTTTCAGCAGCTGTTCCTGTAAGCAAAATTTTAACTTCACAGCCTTTATCACACCATGCATTAGAAAGAATGCTCATCACACGCTCTGCTCCGCCAAAATTCATACTTGATGCGACAAATAAGCACTTCATTAGTCTCCACCCTCACTTATATTTTCGTATATGTCGGCATACTTTTTTGCCATCGTTATCGCCGAAAAAATAGCTGACTTATCCCATGCATTCCGCCCTAGACGCTTTCTCTTTTCTTCATCAGAATAAATCGACTCGAGAGCTACAAGGATATTCTCCTCTTTGGGGGCAATCAGTAGCGCATCCTTTTGATCCATGAGCATATCAGGAATTCCGCCAACATCGCTTGCAATAATAGGGAGTCCAGTTCCCATTGCCTCAATCAACGTCATTGGCATTCCCTCAAATTTAGACGGAAGAACAAAAACATCTGCATTGTGCAGCCAAGGGTAAACGTTGCTCTGTAAACCAGCAAATTCGACTGCATCTGTAATATTGAGTTGACCTGCAAGCTGCATCATATTCTCTTTGAGTTCACCATCTCCCAGCAACTGTAGCCTTGCATCCGAATGGTGTTCTTTGAAACGAGCAAAGCTTCTCAACAGAAGTTCATGGTTCTTCACATCCATGAACCGACCTATATGAAGAACTGTAAAGGTATCTTTTCTCGCATAACTTTCCTTTACAATGCATCGTGAAAGGTCAATTCCGTTAAATACAACTGGTATTCTGTTGTCTGGCAATCCATACACTTCTTGAATCGTCCTTTGGATTTCTTCACTCAGTGCCACAGGAACCACATTAAAATGTTGGAATAGCACCCCATTAATGGTTTTTCCTGCTTTCGTCTGCTCCTTCTGGGCAACAGTGTGCACCGTATGCACCCTTTTAACCTTTAAACCCAGTGAAGCCAAAAAGGCATACGGCAAAACATACCGATGCGTGTGTATGACATCTGGTTGATATGCCTTTATTATTTTCCGCATTTTTGAAATAATAGACGGATCAAATCCTCTTTTTTTGCCTAGGTACTCTATTTTAATACCCTTGTTTTCAATGCGTTCCGTTATAGCAGTATGCAAATCAAAAAAACTAATAACTAAAACATCGTGGCCTTCTGCAGCAAGACTACATGATAGATTTTCCACCATGGTTTCTGCACCGGCCAGTCCAAAATCCGGCATAATCTGAATTATCTTCATATATTGCTCCATATATCCTGATTACTAGATGCAGCATTTTCAGCTGACCATGACCCATTCCTGCGTCTGCTTTTCGGTAATCTTTTGCATAGCCTTTCGTACAAAAGCGACCTTATTCCAAATCCAACTATTTTTTTCGGTGATCCACTTATCTATATATCTTTCATATTCTGAATCAGGCAACAGATGATTCAACGCTTTCAGGAGTTCAATGTGCAAAGAATGGTAGAAAGGACTCGTAAGCTTTCCGCCCATATCATAGTAGCTCCAATGACCCGCATCGAACTTACATAAACTGTTTTTTATTCCATCAGAGGTTTGTTTCCACGCCTCTGAGTATTCCAACTTTCCTGTCAGTTTCCATGCGTCAAATAATCCAAAAGCTGAAAAAATCCATCCATTCAGCACAGGAGCTTTGTCTGGATACTCCTTTAGAACCAGTCCATCGGGGGAGTATTCACTTGTCCCACCTTCTGCTACCGGCAAAAGCATAAAGTCGATTGCTTTTGTGCATGCAGTATAGTATTTCCGACTCTCGGTTTCCTTATATGCACGAGCCAATAAGGATGCGCCTTCGCCCTGTGCCATCGAAGAATAAGGATTATTATAGTGCAGTACTCCAAATGTATTCCATGCACCGGACTTTTCCTGATTACTGACTGCCCAATCCGCCATCGCTAAAAAGGCATTGTAATAGTCGCGCTTTTTAGTTTCAAGCCAAAGATCATATGCTCCCAGACCGTATTGAAATATGGCAATCGGGAAATAAACTTGTTCTCTATCATTTCCATGTGATGCAATGTTCTGCGGAATACCGGATGTATCAATATTCTTTGTGTTTTGAATCTTCCCACAAAAATTGTTATAGTATCCAGCAATTTCAGATACCGAATAGTATTTTCCTTCATCTTGTTCCACATGAAGAACACTATCATGTCGAAGCATTTTTATCCACTTCTGAATCATTGCATTAGAAATCATAGCTTACTCCTTAGAAAAACTTCCGTATGAATCCGCTCACAATTACTTTTGGCGAAAAATCTTTTGCTTTCCGTAAGCAAGCCTCTTTCATGTCAATTATCTTTTGAGGATTGCTTTTTATCATTTCAAGTGTTTCAACAAGTGCATCGTCACTGCCAAATTTATAGCCAATACCCGTAATATTATCTTCGATCACATCATCATAGCTTTCCCATTTTGATGATATTACAGGTAGGCCGGCAGCATACGCATCTATGATCGTCCCAGGTATTCCCTCGGTATAAAAAAGTGTCGGGAACACAAGTGCGAAATAGTTCTTCAGCGTTTCCACACTTTCATCGTAGTTCACACTTCCCTTATATTTGATATATTCCGGGAAATGCCTTTGTAGCTCTTCAAATTCATGGGTATAGTCCTTCCAAACTTCTCCATAAATATCGAGCGTATACACAACGCTTCCGCTTTTCTCATTAACTTTCTTGATGGCGTTAATAAGGTTTTCGATTCCTTTACCTTTCATAACACGTGAAAATGTACAGAGCGCATAAGGTTCTTCGAATGAATGTTGCAAATCAGAAGCTGAAAGCTGCGCCAGTTCTTTGCAATTCGCCATCAACTCAATATTGTTGAAGCCACGTCTTTCAAGAGCCTTCTTCATCGTTGTTGTCTCTACGCAAATTGCTGTATAATTTTTGAGCTGTTTTTCAAGCCACCTGTACTTATCCAGATAACTATCAAGCCAGCCACCGACAACAATATAGTATGTTTTGCGGTGGTAAATTTTATTAAGTACCGAAAACAAGGGTGTAAAAATCAGCACGCCCTTGTACGCCGGTAAAACCATGCAATTTTCACACTGCTGGAACATTTTTATTGTACCGGCAATCATCGCAGGAGCTTTCTTAGCTCCGCCGTGTGTGTCTACAGCCATAGTACTTTCTGTTCCAAGCTGTTTTTGAAATTCATGAAACAGAATTTTGACCTTAATTGTCTGACCATTCAACAAGTCATAACCAAACCCAAAATGTCCAACGATTCCCACCTTTTTCATCCCGAATCTCCCATCCTAATGAGTATCCCCATTCAAAAACGATACATAATCCCACATTTTAGTGAATTTCCAAAGTCCATCCAGCGACTTCCCGTTGTAGCTGCCCGTATAAGTTTGTCCATCATATTCCGCCAACTGATGGCAGAACTCATATTCTCCACTCATATCTTTTGCTGTAAAAAGAATCTTTCTGAACGCTGGGATTGCCTTATAAGCCTCATAATCTGATACCGTTAGTCCTTTGTCGTCATTTATCAGAACAATCTTTTCATAATTTACCCGCTTGCAGCGTTCGGCCCATTTTTTCTTGACGCTTTCACAATCCGTGTCATGCGGGAATCGAATCTCTACTTCCTTTAGTCCAGACCCCCCCCCCGATTTTTCCAACACACATCCCATTATGCAGCGAAACAGAAATAGGCTGCGATAAATACTCCTTAAGATTTGAACACAATGTAATAAATTGATTTCTGTCAATCGAAATGTTAATTAACGGCGAGCTAAATTTCAGCCCCAAAAGATAGTAAAGCTCTCCACCAATGCAATTTGCTGCAAAGATAGAGATATCACTCAGATCGCTATAATTAAATCGCGAACGAACATTCTTCATATGTCTTTTCCGGCAAACTATGCAGTGCGGAAGTTTTGTGTAAAACTTAAATACTTTGTCCTGTAATATGGCATTATTCACAACCTATTCCTCCATGCACTGAAACACTTACCTGTTGTGTCCTTTTATTCAGCAATTAAACCTTCCTCTTATCAATCCCGATGCCAGTACCTTTTACCCACGCCCAGCATCCAAGTTCATACAGGCTACGAACCACATTGTGCCCTTCGATTTCATGATAGAGCTGCCAGTGGTACTTTGCCTGTTTCAGCTTATTGCTGGACACCGAGCCTGCACGACCCATGCGATATGTACCAAGAACTTCCTCCATCCCGTAGCAGTAATCCGTCTTTTTCAGGATCTTAAGCCACAGGGCAAAGTCGTTTCTCTTTTTAATCGGAGGCACCTCGAACTTGCCAAGTGCTTCCTGATCGTACATCACTGACAGATTACCGATTGGATTGGACAGCCGAATCATCTTTTTGTAGTCCGTTTTCTTCGGAGGAATGAATACCGTGTGCAAGTCGTTTCCTTCCTCGTCCATCCAGCCATAGCCGGTCGCACTAAACTTTGCGCCAGTCCGCTCCATAAAGGCGATCTGCTTTTCCAGTTTATCCGGCATCCACAAGTCATCGCTATCCAGAAATGCGATATACTTGCCAGTCGCCCGCTTCATGGCCTCCGTCCGGGCAACCGCTGGTCCCCCATTCTGCGGAAGAACATAGTAGTGGATATTGGGATGCTTCTCCAAGTACGGCTTCAACACTTCGGCAGTGTTATCCGTGCTACAGTCGTCCACAATCTGAACCTCCCAGTCTGTAACCGTCTGGGCAATCACAGAATCAAGCGATTGCAAAATAAACTTGCCGCAGTTGTAAGTCGGCATAATCACACTAACTAGCATTCAATCGTCCCTCTCCGCATATCAAAGATTACAGCCCAGACTCATTCTCCAAGAGTCTGAGCCGTTTATTCCTTATAAAGCTCTACTAATCGTCCTCAGCAGTGTGATCTACACACTGCCGCTATGTCTTGTACCGCCACAATAAACGTTTCTTCGACAAATTCGTGCTACGGCAACCGCTGTCTTTAGTCCTGACAGCACCAACGTTCGCCACGGTAGCCTCTGCCTTTATTCCCGGTTCCACTCATCCATGCCACAGTAGCTCCCTTGCTTATGCCGGATTACCCCACACGAATGAGCATCTCTGCGACCATGTGTTTATAATCATCTTGCTCACACCCGACTTGTTATCTTCAAGACCGGGATGAAATCGCAGATGAGGTTATCATTGCTCAGCCCAGATAACGCTATGTGAAAGTCACCACAGTGTCGGTAATATCATCACAGTGCCATCTGGCATAAACCCACGAGCTACGGTCGCATCCATAAAAGTGCTTTTTCGGGGCATAAAAGCCTGCATTCAACCTCATTTTGCCCTCTCTCACGCTTGGGTTCTCGGCATTCTGCACTATCATGAGTGCTGTATCGCCCATATGCAGGGCAATTCGCCCGCTTTCCAGCTTAACGCTACTGTAAGAGCTGCATTTATACCTGATTCCACTCTGGAATTACCACCAATTTTTAGCGGCTCGAAATGTACAAAAACGTCGCTATTTAGTGGCTTTCTCCGCTCATTGCCGTGGTTTGACCCTCAGAAACTCCCTCGGTACTTTCAGGCATAAACAGGATTTTCACTGTTGCAAACATGATTTTCAAATCTTCGACAATGCTCGGATGAGCTATGTACATCAAATCCATAGTCAGTTTGTCGTAAGGAGTAGTATTGTACTTACCATAAACCTGTGCATAACCAGTCAGGCCAGCCTTGGCCTGCAGGCGCAGGGAGAATTCCGGCATTTCCTCACAGTACTGAGCAGCAATTTCGGGACGCTCTGGACGGGGCCCGACGAGGCTCAAGTCACCCTTCAAGATATTTATAAGCTGCGGCAATTCATCAACGCGGCAAGCACGAATGATTTTGCCAACGGGCGTGATGCGATCATCGTTTTCGCCGCTGGAAAGACGGGCGACGCCGTCCTTTTCAGCATCAACACGCATACTTCTGAATTTGAGAATACCGAATTCTTTGCCATCCTTTGTTAAACGAATTTGCTTGTAAAAGACTGGGCCGTGATCCGTTGCTTTGATGGCAATAGCCGTCGCAAGGAAAATCGGACTCAGAATCACAAGCGCAATAGCAGAAATGACAATATCCAGCAGTCGTTTTACAAACAGATACTCCGGCTGAGGATTATACCGGCCAACACGAAGCATCGGCAGGTGGAACATATGCATGTGATGTGCACCGGACATAATAGTGTCACCGATGCGTGGTACTACAAATACAGTAATGTTGTTTTCTACACAGTATTTCAGAATAATATTCCGATCATGGCTGTGGATGCCGCTCAAAAACACTGTGTTGATGCCGTCCAGCATGGAAAGATTCTCGATGCACTCCCCCGCCATAGCTGTGGAAACCACTTTGTACTTGGCATCAAGACCGTACTTACCAATCAGCCGCTCCATACCGCGTCTGGTATCATAAATAACAGCTGTGGCTTGCGGCGGGAAGGTTTTAAAGTAGGCGTGGTGAGCGTTATAAGCCCAAATTGAGGCCATAATAACCTGCCCCACAAGAGCTGCAACGCCAGGAAGAATGTTGGGCAGGTGCTTGGACAGTAGCCAGATCACGATGTACATGATAAAGTCGCTGACCGCAGCCGCCAAAAATTGCTCGTAGATGATTTCAGAGATTCGCTGCATCGACATCAGAAAGGCGTCATATACGCGTCCAAAGATGATGAACAGCACAAAGAGAACAGTGCCACGACCAGGTAATCGCCCTTTGCATAGTACGGCGATGCAACGCGCTTAGCATAGTATAGATACCAGCACATTGCAAATGGTATCGTCACAAGCACAGCATCTAACAGCTTTATCATCCGCAAAATCAAGTCATGCCTAAATCTTGTCATGTTCTTACTCCTCGTTCTTCTTTGCACACATATTATTTTCAATACTGCAATTGAAATCAGGGAAAGCAGTTTTGAGCAGCAAAAGGCATTCCCACAAATTACTCATGGAAAATCCTTAGCACAATTCAGCAGTCTTCCAACGCAATATTTTGCCAATATATGCATTGACATAATAACATACAATTCGACATTTATCAACAAATCGGATTCACTTTAATTATACAAGTACACAAATTCAGCACATTTTACAAATACACCCTTGTTCATAAGGTGAATGAGGCTAAAAATCGATAGATTGTATATGTAACAGTCAATTGATACATGATTTGAATTTTGCTTAAAACGAAACCGATTCAAATAAAAAACAGATTGCTACGCTTGCAGCAATCTGTTTTTATTTGAATCAATATTAACTACTAACGCTCAGATCATCACCTGCGTCCGAACTTCTTCCGCTTCTTTGACGGGTGTTTTCCCTTGTTCAATTCACGTTGATACGCATCTTCAGAACTGAAACCAAAGATTCCTTCTGAGACCCGTTCAACCAGTACCGTAAACATCTCGTAATCGCGCAAGTAGTTATTCCTTGCCTTGTCATCCATTACCTTAAAAAACCTCGCCATCAAACTCATGTATGCGTTATAGTCGCCATTCTGCGCAGCCTTGAGCAGGCATTCAAACCGCCTTGCAGATGGAGTCCACAGTTCTTCCCTTTTCATCTCAAACCAGCTTCTTTCTCAATTCTCTTGCAATTTTTCTTCGTGCCTTAGAAATCGTGTTGGGTCTAACCTTAAGCTTCCTCGCCACAACCTCTATAGGATAATCCAAATAAGTACGAATAATCATTAGCTCTCTGGGTGAGAGCCTTTCCAATTCCTGCTTCAATGATACCAGAAGCTCTACTCGAGCGAATTCATCTTCCGCACGAACATCAATGACATCAGCCACATCATCAATATTGATAATAATCGGCTGATTTGCATTACCAGCAAGTCGCCTTTTCCCCTTGTTCCTATATCCAAGGAGACGTTTCTCCGACCTGTATTTAATTTCCTCTTTGTCTAACAAATCAAGGATATGGCTGTTGAACGAATTACTAAGCCAGTTTTTTTCTATCGTCTGGTTAAGCTGATTATAATTGGCCCATAAACGAAGTGTGCACCAAAGTTCATACATTTCTAATTCAGTCATTTTGACCTCCTATAGCGATTTGAATTGTTTCGGTCAAATCACATCTAGGAGGTCCCCTGCTCCGAGCGCAACTAAGCAGTTTCACCACAAAATCACCTATCCCCTCAGTTACAATGGATTGCGTCGCTTAGGTGATTTGGGAATCATAAATATAAATTTCACAATTCCCGCATGTGGTTTATAAAGAAGGCCACCAGAGAAGCCAATACAGACTTCTTAGGTGGCCATCATACTGACTGTATTTAATTTACTATCCGCATCCAGTTGAATGATTCGTATCATACTACATTTGTCCGTATTAGTTATAATACAACCTTCAAGCAAACCATTTCAACGTGTTCTCACTCTTTTTTTGTCGAACTTTGTTGAAATCCCAATAGGATTATATTCCAGTATTTATTTCAGGATTTTATTCCCGCACTCATTTTATCGATGCAATCAATTATACCTGATGGATAATGTGAACAAGACACAATGGGAAAACCGAACAGATCATGCTGGATAGCTCTTGCAAAAAACGAAGAAAAGCACGAACCCTTCATGCCTCTTTCGGTACAAGAAGTTCGTGCTTTTGTAAGCGCATAATAGGTTCTTCTATTCGCAATATTAGCAGCATTCTGAAAAGCAAGCAGAGCAACTGGCGTTCAACCTGCTGGTGCTGCTGGGAGCTATTAAGGGCTGTGACCGTATCGTGAAAGAAATTATGCATATAAAATTCTGATTGAGGGGCGTGTCTCAATGCGAGAACGCAAAGGGCTGAAAGCATCTATGCAGGAAGGTGGTGCAGACAATGGCTAAATGTCCGTACAATTCGTCCTCTGAGTACTGCGAGATTGAGGTTCAGCTGGAAGTCGCCAAAGTTGCAGAGAATGAGGCTACCGAAACGTTCCACGAGATGGATGCTGAAATCTGCAGGCTGTTGCAGCGCATTGAGCTTTTGGAAAAAACGTTACAGCAGTACAATATTTCAATACCCGAAGTAGAAGATTAGTATCTCCGAGCTCTATCGGTGGGATTGCCGGCAGAGCTTTTTGGTGGAAGGGGGGGGCGGCGAGGTGGCGGAAAGTCTCCGATGCTGTGGCAGGTTTTCTCCGTGCAGATGGCAAACTCGCGCCGATTTATGCAAGTGGTGCTAAAACTCCGTGCACATGGTGCTAGCGCTCCGATTTATGCACTTTAGGCCGACAAAGTGTCGCTATTTTCCCGATACGGTGTCGCTAAAACTCCGTGCAAGCGCCGCTACTGCACCGATTTATGCATCTGCTCTGAAATCGGTGTGCCACTGGGGTCCTGTGCACTTTTTAATAATGCTTGCTCATGGCGGTAGTAGGTAGAACAACTTATTCTTTGCTCCCGGCACCATTCCTTGACCGGAACCCCTGAATTGTAAGCGATCAATAGGTTCTTACGAACGGAAAAAAAGGACCCCTGCCACGAAAGCAGAGATCCTCGCATTATTCAGCAATATTCCTTATTTTCTAGCTCTCGTTTCCAAGCCGTCCATATTGAGACCCTTGTGAGCAACGATATAGTAGTTGCCATCGTCATCGACCTCTACGCGGGAACGCACCCAGCAGGGTTTGCTGCAATCATCCGCCAGTAAAAACTCGATGCCAGAGCCAGAGGTGTACTCGTTGAAATCTTCCTCGTATCTGCCGCTGGTGTCCAGGTGCAACCGGCTCGTACCGGCAATCGGGCGGTGTAGGTAGTTGAGGTCGTCAACTGCCTTTGAGAGCAGCTTCGACGTGTTCGTGAGCTCATTCCAGCGTTGCACATCGTCTGGGTCATCCCTGTCGCAGTCGATGTTTTCCAGAGTCTGATTATCATAGTAGCCGGATTGTACCAACAGGTGCTTTACCTCGCCAAGAGCATCATCCATTCGTTTTTCGAATTTCCCGATGTCCATAGAAAGCCCTATATTGGGTTTGGTTTGTCATCTGTTTTACACGATTCCGATTTCGTTGAGCAGCTTGACCTTCTCTTCGCTCTGTCGGCCTTGGTGCAGCATGAGCGTCTGATTCCGAATCCACCAATGGGACTGCGAACCTGTCGGCAAAGTTATGGACGCTTCTTTGAGCGGAAGTTCTCCGTGCTCGTCAAGATAGGCTTTGATGGCATTGTAGTTTTCCCGCCAATTATCGGCAAGGCTCCCATAGACAATACCGATGTCTGCCAGCATCTTTACTCTTTCTTCCGGCATCGTGCCATTGCGCATCTGAGTACGCCGATTGGTAATCCATTGCGTACTCTGGCCTCCGTCCGGCAACTCGAAAGAGTTTTTATGGACAGGAAGCTGATGATGCTCTTCCACATACGCTTTTATGCACTCATAGTCCCGCATCCAGTTCTGTTCCATAAGATTGCCTACAATGCCGATAGCGCGGAGAAGCTCAACTTTATCGGCTGGCAATCCAGATTCCTTTAACGCTATGCGCTGCCGCTTAATCCAAGACTTCGTTTGCACGCCATTGGGCATCGTTGTAGACTTCTCTCCCGTTGGGAGTGTACCGCTCTCTTCTAAGCAACGCTTTACGAAATCATAGCACTCCTGCCATTCTTCCGCAGGGTTCTTAGATACCTTACGGCTCGGCTTGGAACCGGTCTGAGCGGCTTGCTTTACCTTCTCGCTCTTGCTCTTAGATGGTTTCAGTGCATCTGCTTTGGCAGAAATACCAATTTCGTTCAGAAGCTTTTCTCTGTCCTCCGGGGCTGTTCCTGCTTTAAGAAATTTCTTCTGGTTGGTAATCCAATTACGAGACTGGATACCGCTTGGAAGCAGAATCGAAGCGTCCTGTACGGGCAAGTGATAATGTTCATCGAAGAACATCTTTACCGCATTGTAGTTCGCGTTCCAGCTGTTTTCAAGTTGCTCGTATTCGATGCCGATTTCTTTCAGCAGACTTACTTTCTCGGCGGGCAATGTGTTGTCCTTTAATTTCTTGCGCTGCAAACCTATCCAGTAGCCTGACTGGCTTCCGGTACTCATCTGCTGAGAATTGACACCAATGGGGAGCCGCTTATGCTTCTTATAGTATGCCTTAACGAAATTATAGTTTTCCTGCCAGTCATCGTTCCTTTTAAACTGGCCGTAGACAACACCGATTGAAGCAAGCATCTGCTGCTTATCTTCGTTCATCATTCCGTTTCGGATAGCAGCTTTCTGAGCAGCAATCCAGAATTCGCTGTTTACGCTAGTCGTCAAGGGAATAGAACTCTCACCAATAGGCAGGCTTCCGTTCGCATCCACATAGGCTTTGATTCCGTTGTAGTTTTGCAGCCAAGTAGCTTCTTTGGCATCCCAATCCCAGCGACCTTCGCAGCTCCAATCAAAGCCAAGATTTTCAAGTTCTTTCTTCTTGCTTATGTAGGCATCCGACTTGTCCGTTGTCGGGCGATGATAAAGTCTCCACTGACGCTTTACCCATTCGTGGAGATTGCCGCCCATCATGTCATTATAATCCTCCGGCACATCCAAGTTGCCGAATTCGTGATAATACCTCTGCGCTCGATATGCGTAACTGTAAGATTTTCTGCTAACCTGCTTTTCCCAGTCCATTCCGATGTCATCCAGCAGGTCGTGGCGCTCCCAGTCAAGGTCTGTCTCGCAGTTGGATTCTTGATACAAGCTCTTCTGCGCTATCAGCCAGTCACGCAGATACATATTGCCTGCCGTCAGGACATTAGGCGACACATCTATATTGCCGTGCTCATTGTAGTAAGCGTAAGCATCATTGTAGCGTTTCTCCCAGACATCTCGGTCCACAACTTCCCAGACCATGCCAACTTTTTCGAGGGCTTCGACTTGTTCGGGTTTGAGCGTTCCTTTTTTATATTTTTTGCGCTGTTCGCCAATCCAGTTACCGAGCGCATACTGCTCATTCTTGTACATTTTTGGTACGAGCAGGTCACCGTTGGCTGCACAATACAGCCTGCATTGCAGATACCATTCCGGCCATGGGTATCGGCTTTCGAGTTTCCAGACCATGCCGATTTTCTCGAGCATCACAATGCCCGTCTGAGTCAGCGCAACTTTGATTTTCGGGTTCCCATTATGGAACGCTCTCAACCGCTCAATCCACCGGCCCAGCTTATGCCCTTCCTCATCCTCATAGATTCGAGGTACAAGGAGGTCACCGTGCTCTTCATAGTATTTCTTGGCAATCTCATACCAGTCTTCGAAGCTGAGTTGCTGGCGTCGCTTTGTAGTGGATGTTGATTTTTTTCTTGGCATGATGTGGTCCTTTCGGAAATCACTCTAAGGCTGTGGGCTTTCGTCATCCTACACTGTCAGGTTCGATGGAAACTTTTGCAGAATGTATCTGACCCCCTTATCCCATTAACTTACAAGTTGTGTATTCCCTTTTACCTTACAAGGCAAACCTTTAATTTGATTCATACTCTTCGCAATTTTCATACCGTAACCACTAATTTAATTCGTTGTCTGATATTAAAAAAGCCCGCTGCCGAAGCAACGGGCCATTGTTAAGTTTTACTTACTTCTTGCAGGTGTAAGTGCTTGCGGTGCCATCATAAGTGCAAGTACGGCCACTCTGAGTGATGACAACCTTTGTGACATGACCGTTCGCATCCCAAGCAACAGTGCCGGAAATACCAGTCTTCATGGTGTACGCGGGAGCTGCTTCTGTACCAGTACTGGTTGCCACTTCGGCCAAAACAGCAATCTCGCCGGGGACAACACCATCAGTTTTAGTGGCGCTATCAAGCGCCAAATCTGCTTTAGAACCATCCAGCTTGCCATCAGCAGCAGCACCGTATGCGGTAGAAACCTCAGTTTGTGCGGCCATAACGACCTGGCGGGTAGTTGCGATGACCTTCTGGTCGTTTGCCTTGTCGATGTAACCGGTAAGTGCGGGAATCAGCAGTGCAGCCAGGATAGCCAGGATGACCAGCACAACGATGAGCTCGACCAAAGTGAACCCCTTTTTCTCTTTAAGAGCACGAATCTTAGAAAGCATTATAATTCCTCCAATTTTTTTTCGGCATTATTCTTACAACCAAATAATGTCATGTAACTGAATAATAATATCATACCAAAACCAATTCTGCAACAAAAGCCGACAATGTTCGCAATAAATATATGCTCCGAATGAGCCGGTCACGCTGTTTCCGAGTAAAAATTCAAAAACTGCCGTTCTTAGGGCAATATTGGCAAAAACCAGCGCAGACCCAATCGCGCTGTATCGTCATTTTTGTATCAATGTAACATATCAATATTACACTGGCAAGATACATAAGTCTTCTCTAACACCGCACATATTTTGCGCATAGTTTTCCTAGCCGAACACCAATTGTTACATCATGTTGCCCTTGATTTTGCGCCGATTTCCATAAAAAATCGCAACAAATCTATAAAAATCGAGCATATCTCGCTGTATGTTCAATAGCAAGATATGTGTTTTTTGTGCATTTTTAGCTGTTTCCGAGTGTTTTATGCCCTAAAAGGCTGTTCACATCAAAAAAGGAGGCGTTCTCAATAACGCCTCTCCATGCTATAATAGAAAGAAAACAGGATGTGATAATATGCAAAGTATTGATGAACGCGCAGCAGCCGCGTATGAACTGAAAGCCACCGGCAAGTGCAACTGCTCGCAGTCTGTTGTCAAAGTATTTCAGGACAAGCTGCCTGTCGGTGAGGATACCCTCATGAAGCTGACGGCGGGGTATGCTGCCGGTATGGGCTGCATGGAGAGCACCTGCGGCGCTCTTATTGGCGCTGTGATGGTGGCGGGTATACTGACCGATGGCAAAGCAACGCCTCGGATTTCTAAAGAACTCCTGCAGAAGTTTGAGGCGAAATGCGGCGCTACTATCTGCAAGGACTTGAAAGGTGTCGGAACCGGCAAACCGCTCTGCCCTTGTCCTGAGTGTGTACGCAATGCGGTGCTTGCACTCGGCGAGGTTTTTTCGGACTAAGACAAACGGCAATTTTGAGGGTATTGGAGGGTATGAGGCATGACTATTGCGGAAATTTTAGAGAAGATGATTTGCTATTCTAACGGTAACATCCACGACATCGACCATCTTGTTCGCGTATGGACATTCGCCAAGACCATCGGCGAGCTCGAACATATTGATGCCGAGACGCAGTACATACTGGAAGTTGCCGCTATCACGCATGACATTGCCTGCCCTCTCTGCCGAAAGAAATACGGCAGCGCTGACGGCAAGCATCAGGAACTCGAAGGCGGGCCTCTGGTTCGCGAATTTCTGCATGATACTGGCCTGACTCCGGCGCAGGTGGACCGCGTTGCGTATCTGATCAGCCATCACCATACCCTGACAGATATTGACGGCATCGACTACCAAATCCTCATTGAGGCCGATTACATCGTGAACGCCGCCGAGAACGAGTACAGCAAGGAAAGCATCAAGGGCTTCATTCACAAAGTCATGCATACGAACAGCGGCTCGATGCTGGCACGGCAGATTTTCTGCGTTTAATGAGCAAAAATCAGAGCAAAAAGGAGCGTCAAAACTATGGCAAAGAAGGTTCTTGTAGTTTCCACCAGCCTGCGCGGAAACAGCAATTCGGAGATTTTGGCAAAGGAATGCGAGCGCGGTGCGAAGGATGCGGGTCACGAGGTTGAGTTCGTGTCCCTGCGCGGCAAAGATATCCGGTTCTGCATCGGCTGCATGTCGTGCCAGAAAACCGGTCACTGCGTATTGAAAGATGATGTTGCCGAAATCATGGCAAAGGTCAAAGAAGCTGAGGTTGTTGTCTTTGCGACACCTATCTACTATTATGAGATGTGCGGCCAGATGAAGACGCTGCTCGACCGTCTGAATCCTCTGTACGAGTCCGACTACAAGTTCCGTGACATTTACATGCTTGCCACCGCCGCAGATGACGATGCACACGCCATCGACAAAGCCTACAACGGTTTGCAGGGTTGGGTCGATTGCTTCGAGATGGCCGAGCTCAAAGGCTATGTGTTTGGCAAAGGCATTGCCGAGCCAGGAGATGCTAGGAACCATACTGAGACTTTGCTGGATGCTTATAATCTCGGCAAATCCCTGTGAGGTACAGCGACGACCATGACGATTCGATACGCTGTTCCTGATGATGTTCCCGCACTTTCTGCCGTTGAGGCCGAGTGTTTTCCTCCCGCTGAGGCTGCTACTGCCGCCGAGTTTGCCGAGAGAGTTGCCCATTATGGCAATCATTTCTGGCTGATGTATGATGGTGACAAACTCATCTCCTTCGTGGACGGGTTCGTGACCGATGACGCCGACTTGACGGATGAGATGTACGAGAACGCCGCCATGCACAACGAGAAAGGTGCGTGGCAGATGATTTTCGGTGTCAATACGCTGCCTGCATATCGCCAGCATGGGTATGCGGGTGAATTGCTTCAAAAGGCGAATGCTGACGCGAAAGAACAGGGACGTAAGGGTCTTGTTCTGACCTGCAAGGACAGACTTGTCCACTACTACGCCAAGTTCGGCTTTGTGGACGAGGGCGTGACAGATAAGTCCACACATGGGAATGTGGCGTGGCACCAGATGCGGTTGACATTCTAATACTGTGCCAAGAGAAAATCCCCCAGAGTAACTTGCTCTGAGGGATTTGCTTTATGTATGCGTAGGATTAGCCCCACCCATTATTTTTGTTGTAATCACCCAATCCAAGTGTAGGATAAACAATGGTCGGAGCCCACATTTTTCCAGGTGATGCGGGGGCATCAGAAAATTCACAGCAGACAATTTTTCCTTTATATTCATTGTAATGATCGTACGTCTTCAGTTCGTCTTTTGTGTAGCCGGTAACTGCACCATCTGCTTGACAATAGACTCCGTAATAACCCTTCCCATCGTCATAAACTACCCAACGGAGTTTGCCAGATAAGTCGGAGACTGCAAAGAAAGAGCCCGTACTTTTTACAAGACTCGGAACCTCAGAAAGATTTACGATAGCTGTGTAGCGCTTGTCAAGGTCTGTGAGGGTTTGTTGGTTTGTGTTTGTTGTTGGTACGGCAGCACCATCTTTTGCTGCTACTGTGAATGTATTTTTGTTCTTGCTTACCTGCTCTGCATATTCATTTGACCCGTATAGCGTAGACATCTCCGTCTGCACAGCCTGCGTCAGCATCCGGGTTTCTGCTACAACCTGACTCTTTCTGGCTTTGTCAATGTACCCGGTAAGTGCCGGAATCAGCAGTGCTGCAAGAATCGCCAGAATCACCAGTACAACAATGAGTTCGACAAGTGTGAACCCGCGTTTCGTATTCTTCTTAGCCATAAAATCGATATCCTTTCGGGGGCATTTTGATGTTATTATAGCATATCGACGCAAATAAGTCTATTCTATACGCAAATCTTATATGCAAACTTTTACTCGAGATATTTTACTCAAATCTTCTAATCAATCTTCCAGATTAAATCTTTCTTCACGAGAACAATTTTTCATCATTTATAATGACATCAAAAGATACAGTGATTCTGGTTATGGTGTCGGAATGACAGCCGATGAGTTTTCTGAACGGTATCCCCTCTTGTCTATCGACCATATTTATGTAGGATTTAATCGACTGTCTTCCTTATATTACTGAGAACCTGACAACTCCGTTGTGCCTATCGTACTCAGTCTGCAAATTTATGGCAACCATCGCTTGCCGGTCGGTAACTTGAATGATGAACAGTTCCAGCAGCACATTCTCGATACAGCCAAGAGACTGACCACCAACAACGCGGCGTTTATCCGTACCTACATCTTTTCTTTTGAAGACAGCTTTCGCGTATCGGTCTTATCCAAGTACATCAAGCAAGCTCCGCCCAATCCGGAGCTGTATTCCCTGTTCACAGATATTTACCGCTCTACCGACTACGGCTTCGGAGTGTTTGATAATATCCCATATAGGTTTGTAGTTATCAGCAATATCCATGCCATCGTTAAACACCGCGATATTGCCTTCGAGTCCATGCTCGTTAAGATAGCGAACAGCATTAACTTTTGTCTGCTGAGCCAAATCTGCTTCGTCTTCGATAATAGCAATCTGCAGCATATCAGAACCTTCCCCATGGGATTTGCATTCTTTCTTTTCTGTCATCATCCTACCAAGTGCGACTAACAATGTCAAAAAGATTTTCAAGAGCACTTATGCATTTTTTCAGTCACAGCAAAAGGAGCGTCCGCCAAAGCAGACGCTCCTTTTTGTGTTTCTTGTGCCTTTTGAAAGGCTCACAGCTTACTTGCCGCTGCCGTTCAGACGCGGGGTGGTCTCAGTCTTCGTTTCATTGCAAACTGTGCAGGTATAGGTCTTGACGCCATCTTTTTCAGCCGTGGGTTCAGTAGTTACGACACCGTTATCCCAAGTGTGGTCTTTCTTTGGCGTGGTGGAGAGAACGGCACTCACTTCATTGCAGACGGTGCAGTAGATTTCGGTGCGCCCTCTTCCTTGCAGGTGGGCTCAATGACACGAATGGCGGCATGATGACCGGTGGAGTGTACAATGTTGTCCTTGTAGGAGAGGCTGTCATCCTCTTTGCACTTGTGCATCGTGTAGCCATCCTCGGTGCAAGTCGGCGGTACAACGGTCACTGTGAAGGTGTACTTCGTGGGGAAAACCTTTTCGGTCGTAGTAGCGTCACAGTTCTTGCAATGCAGCGTCCTGACGCCATACTCATCATAGGTAGGCTGCGTGGTGATAGTGCCTTCGTCCCAGACATGACCCGTGCCACCATAGGAGTAGGTCGTAGTATGAGAAGCATCGCGCTTGCAGTGCATCAGCATAGTGCCCTGCTCGGTGCAGGTAGCCTTTTTCAGACACTCGGCATTTGCAAAGTCCCAATCATGGCTGCCGATAGCTGCCATAGGCTTCAAGACTCTTTCGTTGCAGCCCTCGTAGTTGCAGTACACCCAACGCTCGCCCTCTGTCTCACAAGAGGACTCCTTGACGATTTCGCCAAGGCGCGTGTAATCGTGGGTATGTGCCTTGACGATATCTTCGGTCTTTGTTGCGCTACAAACAGTGCAGGTAAAGGTCTTGATTCCGGTCTCGGTAGCGGTCGGCTCCTTCGTTACAACGCCTTCATCCCACTGATGCTCACCAGTGGCAGGAAGGTCTTTCACATGCTGCTTATCGTTGCAGCGCTCACAGACATTGTCTACGCTGCCAGGAGCGCCACAGGTAGCGGGAGTAGTGACTTTCTTATACTGATGGCCCAGCGCAGCAACAGGCGTATCCTGATGGGTCTTTGCGGGATTCTCATTGCAGGTGTGCAGCGTGTAACCGTCCTCGGTGCAAGTAGGAGGAACGACAGTTTCCGTGAAGGTATAGCCCAGTGCAGGAATCACTTCTGTATACACATGGGTCCCGTCATTTTGGCAGGTATAGGTGCGCTCGCCGTCTTCTTCGTAGGTCGGTTCCTTCGTTATAACACCAGCGTCCCAAGCGTGTCCAGTCGCAGGAACAGGTTCCGTGTAGGTGTGGCTCCCATCATTCAGGCAAGTGAAGGTCTTAACACCATCCTCGGTGCAGGTAGGAACCTTGGTGACAGTACCATCATCCCACTTGTGGCCCAGAGCCGGGATTTCCTCAGTCTTAGTCTCTGTGCAACCGGCATTCTGGCACTTATAGGTCTTTACACCGACAGCTTCGCAGGTAGCGGGCATTGTGACAGTGCCATCATCCCACTTATGACCCAGTGCTGGGATTTCCTCGGTCTTCATCTCCGTGCAACCGGTATTCTGGCATTTGTAGGTCTTAACGCCAGCTGTCGTACAGGTCGCTGCCGTTGTGACTGTACCGGTATCCCAGGCATGCCCCAGTGCATTCGTATAATCGCGTTTTTCGGTCAGAGCGGAATCTTGGTCGCAGATGTAAATGGTATAGCCCTTTTCTGTGCAGGTAGGCTCTACCGTAGTGCCCTTATGCCATGTCTTCTCGACTACCGGGATATCCTCCGTGTAAGTAGCACCGCAGGAGGTGCAGGTAAAGGTCTTCGTACCCTTCTCGTAGATGGTAGCAGGCTTTGTGACCTTACCGGCATCGTAGGCGTGCGGCAGCTTTTCCTTGTAATCGCCCTTATAGGTAAGACCGGGGACTTCGTTGCACTCATAGATGGTATAACCCTCAGCGGTGCAGGTCGGAGCAACAACGCTTTTGATATGATAGGTCTTGTTGAGAGACGGGATTTCCTCTGTGCGCGTCTCATCGCATTCCTTGCACTTGAAGGTCTTGATACCGGTCTCGGTATAAGTAGCAGCCTTCGTGACTGTACCGCCATCCCAGCTATGTCCCTTTGCCGGAACAAAGCGGTCGTTGTAGTTCATGCCGCCCCACTCATGGCAGATATGCTCATCGTAGCCCTGCGTGGTGCAGGTCGCCTCATGACGGCGAACCGTGAAGGTGTATTTTACCTGAGGCTTTGCGGTAGGAGCCGGAGTAGCTGGCGGAGCAGGTGCCGGTGTTTTTGTCGCTGCCGGTTTTGTCGTCCCGCCGGAAGTCGAAGTGCCGGAACTCGGCTTTTCTGTCTTAGTCGGCTCGCTGGTGGTGTTTTCCTTCTTATCGGTGTTCTCAGCGGGCGCGGCGGTCGGTGTGGGCGTAGCCGTCGGTGCAGGTGTGGCAGTTACTTCTGGTGTTTCCGGAACCGCAGCCTGACTTTGGCTTGTGGTCGCATCCGAGCTTGCCGCATTAGTATTGTTTTTTCTCTTCTTGCAGCCGGTCAAAGAAACCGCAACCGTAGCAGCCAAGGCTACAGCAACAATTCTTTTCGCTGTACTAATTCTCCTTTTCATAGTAAACCTCCTTCGCTTTAGGGGGGTAGCTTCTTAACTATATTATATCAAAGAAAATATCGCGTTTACATTGATTTTTATAGATTTTACAACTTCTCTATCAAGTTCTACCGTTTGCATAAATGCAACATCCTGTAACTGTGCATAGTATCCAGTACATATGGCTAACTCCTAACCTCCGCCACAAACTGTTGATTTTCGCCTTTTTCTAAAAACTTCCGTCATGTTGCATATTGACTCTTTACAGAGAAAGGAGTACGCTATTCTGAATCGAAGGAAGGGATTATTATGGAAGTCAGTATATTGCTCATGCAGCAGATAGCCCAGCTGTTTATCGTTCTTCTGATGGGCTATGTAGTCGTCAAGGCAGGGCTTCTGAAAGCCTCAGACAGCAAGGTTTTATCCGTGGTTTTCGTGTATCTGGTCATGCCGTGCGTTGTTCTCAACGCATTTCAAATCGATGATACGCCGCAGATTCGCACAGGACTCTTGTACTCGATGGGCATAGCGGTCGGAATGCATGTCGTGTTTCTGGTCCTCAATGCCATCTTTAAGAAATCACTCAGATTGGATGTCGTGGAGCAGGTCAACATCATCTACAGCAATGCGGCCGCGCTCGTCATCCCTCTGGTTCAGGCTTTGCTCGGCGAGGAATATGTCGTGTATTCCTGCGCTTTCGTCATCGTTCAGCTGATTCTTCTCTGGACGCACGCAAGTGCCTGCCTGCAAGAGGGCGCAAAACTTGAATGGAAGAAGATTCTGACCAATGTCAATCTGATTGCGATTGTCGCCGGTGCGCTCTTGTACCTTCTGCATATCTCGCTGCCCTCGCCTATTGTGAGTACGCTCAGCAGCGTAGGTGCTATGATAGGGCCTATGGGGATGCTGCTGGCCGGTATGGCGATTGCGGAAGTACCGTTAAAGAAAGTCTTCTGCACACCGCGCAACTATCTTCCCGTGGCACTTCGTCTGATTGTAGTTCCTATCATTGTTCTGCTGCTACTTCGCGTGTTCCACGCATCTGACTGGATTGCAGATGGTAAAGCAATTTTAATGACAGTCTATCTATCGGCTATTACGCCGTCTTGTGCGACAGTCACCTCAATGGCGCAACTCTACAATCGTGATGCGGCGCACTCAAGTGCATTGTATGTTCTGAGTACGCTGCTTTCCATCATGACGATGCCTCTGATGATTGGACTGTTCGATATGCTGGTGTGATATACCTTTTATAAGTACTGATTAAGAAAGAGAAAAGCGCCCACCTTTCACGGTGAGCGCTTTTTCATTTTGTGGAGTATTACTGGATACCCAGAGTGACTTTCAAATTGTCATTGTATGAGGGGCTTTACGATGGTGGGGAATATAACTTATCGCTTATGGTGGGGAAACCCGCTATTTGCTGCTTTGTGGCAATAGAAAAGCGCCACATCGCTGCAGCGCTTTTGCTTTGCCCGGAAGATGGAGCGAGGGGGCTGTTCAGTTATCTGTTGTGCTTTTTCTTGCTGCCAACAACGGCTGTTCCAATGGCTGCACTACCGCTGACAAGCATAAGGACAACCAGCAAAGCAGGGTTGCTTGTGTCACCGGTCTGCGGAATGGTGCTCTGAGGCGCGGTTGTCGCAGCGGGAGTCGGCGCGGGCGTTGCGGCAGGTGTCGGTGTGGCCGTTGCGGCAGGTGTCGGCGTGGTCTTGCCAGCGTCCTTGTACTGCAAGGCTGCAATGGCATCTTCGATAGCCTTTGCCATGGCATCCACCTCGCCCTGCTCGGTAATGTTTTTACCACGGACAACGGCATTGACGGCGGCCTCCACAGCGGAGAAGTCCTTGTAGTTGTCCTTGTTCAGGGCATTTGCTTTGGCAATGGCTGCGTCAACCTTAGTGTAGTCGGCATCCTTGTATTGCAGGGCAGCAATGGCATCCTCGATAGCCTTTGCCATAGCGTCAACCTCTGCCTGCTGGGTAATGTTCTTGCCACGGGCAACGGCATTGACGGCGGTTTCCACAGCGGAGAAATCCTTGTAGTTGTCCTTCTTCAAAGCATTTGCCTTGGCAATGGCTGCATCAACCTTGGTGTAGTCGGCATCCTTGTATTGCAGGGCAGCAATCGCATCTTCGATAGCTTTCGCCATTGCATCAACTTCGCTCTGTTCAGTGATGTTCTTGTCATGGACAACAGCATTGACGGCAGCTTCCACGGCGGTGAAGTCCTTGTAGTTGTCCTTGTTCAGTGCATTTGCCTTGGCAATGGCTGCGTCTACTTTGGTGTAATCAGCACCCTTGTATTGCAGGGCGGAAACTGCATCCTCGATAGCCTTTGCCATTGCATCAACCTCTGCCTGCTGGGTAATGTTCTTGCCACGGGCAACGGCATTGACGGCGGCTTCCACAGCGGAGAAGTCCTTGTAGTTGTCCTTGTTCAGTGCATTTGCTTTGGCAATGGCTGCATCAACCTTGGTGTAGTCGGCGTCCTTGTATTGCAGGGCGGCAAGGGCAGTTTCGATAGCCTGTTCCATGGCATCCACTTCGCCCTGCTCGGTAATGTTTTTACCACGGACAACGGCATTGACAGCAGATTCTACTGCGGAGAAGTCTTTGTAATCATCCTTCTTCAAAGCATTTGCCTTGGAGATGGCTGCGTCGACCTTAGTGTAGTCAGCATCCTTGTATTGCAGGGCAGCAATGGCATCTTCAATAGCCTTCGCCATTGCATCCACCTCCGCCTGCTCTGCCAGTGTCTTCCCCTGAACCACCGAATTGATTGCACTCTCCACGGAAGAAAAATCCTTGTAATCATCTTTAATCAGGGCATTTGCCTTGGCAATGGCCGCATCTACGCTGCTATAGTCGGCAGGGCCATTGATTTTCGGATAGTCGCCAACCTGTGCAAATGCTTCTCCCAGCAATCCTGCCACCGTGCCGTTTCTAAATTCTTCTTCTGTCTTTTCACTGGCCGTACCAGCGTTCTCAGTTGTTCCACAAGCCCCAAAGAAACAGTTTGTAACAACGATACTACTATCGCCCCACAGGTGACCTGCGAAAACGCCAGTGGCCTTGATTCCGGGCACAGCGGTTCCCTCGGTAGAAAGCATTGCCCGATATACATAGCAATTTTTAACAGTTAACGCGGAATCTGTCATCTCACCAGCAAAACCACCTACCAAACTCACTCCCTGAACATCATCAGTTTTAGAGCTTACAGAGCAGTTTGCAGTATAGCAGTTTGTGAATGTAGACTTACCTGCTCCATATGCGGGATCATCGTCTACTTCACCAACAAAACCACCACCATAAGCCATCGTTTTAACCTGGTTGTTTTCGGCAGCACACTTTTCAAATGTTCCGCCAGTGGAATAACCCACAATACTTCCCGCACAGTTATTATTGTTGTTGCGCTTGCTCTCCAGTGAAGAATTCACCACCGAGCAGTTTTCGATGGATGAGCCATAACACACACCTGCAATACCGCCCACATAACTGTAGTTATTTTGACCGATTGCCACAAAGTTTGCGTTTTTTACGTGAAGATTTTCAACCGAGCCGAAAGCGACCCACCCGAAAATGCCAGCCGTAGCGAAACCTTCTGGGTCTACTTTTCCGGTAGAAACCGCATTTGTGATGCTATGTCCGTCACCATCATAGTTTCCCGCAAAATAGTAACTCCCAGAATAACCGATCGGTTCCCACGATACACCTGTCAGGTCAATATCAGCAGTTTGCTTGAAGTAATAGCCATAGCAGTTTCCAATACCTGCGTCCTCAGTATCAAACGTTTCTGCATTGCCAGAGTTTAGAAACTCTGCCAAAGTAATCAAATCCTCTTGCGAAGTAATTAGCCACGGGTCTTCCTGTGTACCTGTTCCGCCGCTAAATAATGGTGCTTCTGCTGCAAACACTGCCATTGGCAAGAAAGTCATAACAAGGCAAAGCGTTAGCAGAAGGCTAAGAACTTTTTTCTTCATTTTCATTTCTCCTCGTGTGTTTTAATCATTAAGAATTGTTGCCGCAGCAAGTGTACCGATAAAATAGATTGAAGCATCCGCAACACCTGACAATCAGGCGCAAAGTTTCAGCAGTGTTCCCCCTTCCCACAAAAGAAAAAATCCGAAAACAGGGCATAGTTCGCCCTGCTTCCGGATTTTACCTGACGATTTGATGTAATAGAGCTTGACACACTGAAAAGAAGGCGCAATACTACTGCCGAGCCGAGCCGAGCCGAGCCGAGCCGAGCCGAGCCG
>UMCM01042604.1_pt1 | contig 44543 bp, 31 predicted proteins | sample 1964231 | NCBI WGS metagenome assembly UMCM01 (sample SAMEA4835968, study PRJEB28245) | human gut metagenome | biome: gut microbiome; material: fecal sample | place: Denmark | collected 2008
ACTTGGAAAAGTCCCTCCACATTCTGAGGCACATACCAGGTATAGTGACAGATAGCCCCCTCGGTAATATAACTCTTGCGATGCACCAGGTCGAGATTATTTTCCCATTTCCGATTTTGATGACGACCATCAGCCCATCCGGTCTTTGGATTGATGACATAACGCCAGTTTTCAGACCGTCGCATCAGTTGCTCATAGTCAGCTAATAGCATTTTCTTATCCAAGAACAGAAGATTGCCTTTATTCTTCTGATATTCCAGAGAATCAGCCAACAACTTTGCCATCTGTGCCACGGCAAAATCATCAAAAGCATATTCCAAAGTACGGGAGGTCTGCTCATTTTGATGAAAAGCCTCTTTCACACTATCCTCCATCGGAATAAATCCATATTTGAGATATGACTTCAAAGCCCTTCTTCCCATACCATCCTTATACTCCTCGAAAGACTTCGGACTCTGGAAAGCATTCCTACGCATCCCCTGATATGCCGTCTGTGCATCAAAACCACGAATGCCCTTGACATAAGCATCCGCCAGAGCAACACCGGCATGGTCGCCAATCATCGCTGCCGTATAACTGTTCCAACAAGGGAAAATAGGCATCCATCCACCCTCCTTGTACATATTGACCAGCGACTGCATCATGTCACCCGACAAAGTTGGCGTGATGATATTATAGAGAGGAAGTTCGGCACGATAGATATCCCACATAGAGAAATCTCCGTATGCTTTTGGGAGTGAAGAATGAAGAGTGACGAGTGAAGAATTCTCTTGCTTCGTCTCTCCATGAGCAAATGGTGGGTAATCGCCATTCACATCACTCATCTGGCGAGGCAGGAACGAGGCACGGTAGAAGGCTCCATAAAACTGGTTGACCTTAGCCGTATCCTTGCTTTGCACATCTATCGTATGAAAGCGGTCGCACCATGCTTCGATGGCTCTTTCCCGCATCTCATCAAAACTACTTGCCAAGTTATCCGCTTCCTTCTCTAAATTGGAAATCGCATTTTCCTTGCCTGTAAACGAACTGGCGGTTCTCAATTCCATCGATTTTTCGGTCTGACCTTTGAAAGTAAGCCAAGCCCCGATGCGGGCACCTTTAGCCTCCAATCCCTTTCCTTTCTTACTCTCCTTGGAGAACACGCCGAAATCAACCAGTCCTTCAGGGTATTCCAAGACAAAATGCCCACTGAATCCTGCTGGTTCACCCCATCCTTGGTAGATGCGATGCACAGGATTATAACCATAAATTCTATGATTCAGCGTATCGATCTCTATGTATCCTTCCCCCTCGTCACTATTCGGATTGATGACGATATGAACATCTTGGTCTTCCTGTGGTGTTACACGCAAGATGGCAGTATGACTCAAAGCCGTAAGTTCGGTTTTGAGATGTTCTTTCCTCAAGTTGATCGCATAGTAATGAGGGTGAGATATTTCATCTGCATGCGAAAAAGGAGTAGCACGTTCCTCTGGCTGCAATCTCAGTTTGCCGCCCAAAGTTGCCACCGTAAAGGAACCGTAATCCTGGGTGCAACCTCCTACTATCCAATGGCTGTTGCGAAAGCCCTGCAATTCAGTATCCTTATAATAATAAGGTGCAATACACTTTTTCTCCGTATCTTGAGTCTGAGGAGTCCAGGAATTCTGTCCGTTAGGCACCAGTACGGCAGGAAGGGTTTGTCCATGTTCCTCACTTCCCTTACCAAACATGCCAGCCGTCTTGGTATTAGCCTGCGCTGTGCCCACCATCGTATTGAGGGTATGGAGCTGACGTACATGTTCCGCCTTGTCTATCCGGCTTTCCATATACTGCTTGAATTCTTCCCAGGAAAAATAGTTTTTATCATAAGGCGGAACATCAGAACCATAGAACACATCTTCCATGCCTTTGATCTGTGCCTCGTTCACCTCATTATACAACAGTCTTACCACAATATTTTTCTCAGGATGAGCCTCATCCGGCACATTCTTCTTATAGAAAATCATCTGTAGGTTGGTAGCCATTGGAACCACTACATCCATGCGATTATAGTCATCTCGGTCGCAGGAACTTTCAAACATTCCCGTCTCTTCAGAAACCCTTTCATAACCAGCCCCCAAAAGAGTAAGCAAGCGATAGAGATTGGTATCATGTCCGAAGCGCAAATCAGCAGAAGGCTTACCCGAAGCCAAAGCCCTATCAGCATCATCTCTGATATGATGCCACAAAGAAACAGCAGAACGCATCGGAATCTGTTCATTATAGAGATCATCTCCATTACAGATCGTCATACGCTTATTGTTGGCTTCATAGAAAGCACGAAATTCCTCATCAGTAAAGAGGGCATTCAACTGTTCCTCTATATCTTTCGGATAAGACTTGAAATTCAAGCCCACATCCTGAATAGAGGAAGTGATGGCCTGCATCTCCCCCATCAACTTCATCGGATCATCAATCTTGGAAATATCCTTGAAAAGCAGATGCATGAATCTGTCTGTAGAAACCTTTGGCGTAATCTTTGTCCTGTTTTCCAATGCTTTTTCTTCCGGAGAAGTATAGGCAATCCATGCCATATCGGCAGAATCGGTCTTTACATCCATCATTAGTGACGGCTGCAAATGATGCAATTCATCCGTAAAAGCCAACATACTTTTTGCACAACGGTCAACGACACTTGAACGTGCCGTCACACGATTACCTGTAGCAAAAATATGAGGAAAGCGTTGATACATACGATTGGCAATGCCCCGATGCTGAAGAGCGCCTAATTTCGACAGTTTACCACCATTACCCTGAGCATTATCCCATACTCGCCATAAGATTTTCCTTACCTTTTTTCCTAAAGGAGTAAGATTTGATACGTCCTCAAAGTGACGGTTCACCCAGGTATAGCGGTCATCATGAGGCATCCAGCGGGAACCATGACGACCATAATGACTTATATAGAAAGGAGTGTAACCCTCCAGAACCAGATTATCCTCATCCTCATATTTCTCGATGGAAAGAGTTTTACCGGTCTCTACCTCAGTAAAAGGATAAGCGCAGTACACCCCACCCATCTGGCGACGGGTCTGAGCTTGTACCAGCAAGAGACACATGACAAAACCGATTACTAATATTACTTTCTTCATTAGGCTTTTATATTTTTCCACAAAGTTACAAAATTAATTCTATTATCAGAACAAATCTAAAACAATTTTCTTATGGAAGAATCATTTCCCGTCCGGAAGCATTCCTGTGAGGGTCCAATCAATACCTAAAGGATTGTTTTTCATCCAAAGCACCCATGGCAGTTGGTGACAAAGACTGATACACATCGTTGTTCCATCTATATCCGCCCGCACGACAACGGTCTTTGCATCCCTTGACACCTGTCGCCAAGTAATATCATTATAGATGAAAGTACCAGAATGAAGCAACTGCTGTAAGGCTTTTCTGGAAATAAACAGGAAGGTACCATCACGCATACCTTTATTCTGCGACTTGTTGCAGACATAGATATTCTTTCCTTTCTGCGGATTGTCCCAAGAGAAACCAGTAGCCTCATCCACCAGTCTTTCTGGTATCAGATAGACCGACTGGTTGCATTTCAAATACAGGGTGTCACGGTTTCCATTCAGATAAGTTGCCCCGAGCTCCCAATTGCGATACTGACGGTTTAAAACGAAATGAGAAATGCCCTGTGAAGGAATACTTTTCAACAAGTTATCCACATCTTGTTCACAACGTAGAAAACGCTCTTTCTGATTAGAAATCAGCATCTTAGCATCGTTATTAACAGTAGAATCAACAGCAGAAAAACCAGGAAGTACAAGTTTTCCACCATTTGTTAATAACTCATGAGTCAAGAATTTCCTATCCCAGGATTTCATCTTTTCATCCCTTACCACTTGCAGTTTTTTGCCATTCTCCAGATGAATCGTATATTCAGGAATCAGCGGCGAGCCTACCAGATAGAGATTCTGTCCTGCCACGGGATAAAGCCCCATCATATTGAAGACAAGCCAGGAAGACATGGCGCCGCTATCATCATTTCCCGGCAAACCGAGCGGAGTATCGTTATAGTTGTCATTCACAATCTGTCTGATACGTGCTACACTCAGATCTGGTCTATCCACCCAATGGTAGAGATAAGGAGTCATAAAACTCGGTTCATTAGCAACATTATAATGTTTGTTGGCAAAGAATGTATGAAGGCGCTTGATAAAAGCCTCCTTACCACCGCACAACTCCACCAATCCCGGCACATCATGCGGAATACTGAGACTATATTCAGCCGACAAAGCTTCATAGAAGAAAGTACTCCACCATGGCAGATACCAGGGAGCCACCTTTGTATCAGGGCGATAAGGAATCAGAGGATGGTAAACTTTTGATTTTCCCCAAGGCACAGAGTCGAGCCATCTCCCATCCGCATCACGAGGCATAATGAAGCCACGCATTCCCTGCCATTCATAATCACCGCGCCAAAGATTGCGCCAGTTACCAGAGCGCTTGAGATATTTCTGATACAGGTCTTGATGTCCTAACCCTTTCGCCACCTGAGCGATACACCAATCATCATAACTGTATTCCACCGTACGGTTGCCAGCTCTGTCGATACCATAAGGGATATAGCCGAGCGTATTGTATTCCTTCAATCCACCACGACCCTGCTTTTCATCAGGCACACTTCCCAAATACCCATCATCATCTGTAGGTGGAACTTCAGCATCCTTGATCATAGCCTTGAGTGCCAATTCATAGTCGATGCCTTTCATCCCTTTGGCAAAAGCATCGGCTATCACAATTTCAGCATTGCTTCCTCCCTGGGTTCTTCCATTCCAATTACCACTCCGGGCATCCGGCATATAGCCATCATGCTTATAAATATTCAGAAGCGAATGGATCATATCCCGCTGCTTATCCTCATCTATCAGAGTAAGAAGCGGCATAGACGTACGGTAAGTATCCCAAATGGCATAGTAATCATCATAATAAGGAGTATCAGAGAAATGAGGGTTTTCCCCCGACTTATCCACAGGCATCAGCATCGTATGGTAGATGCCCGTGTAGAACATCCGTTTCTGTTTTTCAGTTCCTGCGATTTCTATCTTCCTCAATTTTCCATTCCAGGTTTCTCGTAGATGCTTCAACTGGGCATCGAAACCACAGGTAGGGATATTCCGCTTGGCTTGGGCGATACTGATATGCGAAATACCCAATTTCAGATTGGCAATACTTTTCAAGAAAGTGACATCCAATCTTGCTTTAGATTCTTTCACCTTATTATATAATAGAGGAACATCGCTCTGCAAATAGAAATATACGGTATAAGGGCCGCCATTGTTCCAGCCACCCCGAACCGTACTCCATCCAGAGACGGCATTTTTTCCATCACAGGAAACATACGAATCCACATACTGCTGCGCTTCGCGCTTATCAGGAATCGTATCTATTCCTAAGAAAGTAGCCACATCTATCAAGAGTTTTCCCTTCTGCTTCTTGCCAAAGTCCAACCGATAGAAAGCACAACGATCAGAGGCGGTAATCTCTGTTCGGATTCCATTCTCAAAGGTACACGCATAATATCCCAAGGAAATCTTCTCATCCATCCGTTTCTGTATGATTTCCTTGGAATCGAGGTAAGGCTGAATCAGGATTTTGCCATATTTCTGTCCACCACCCGTTCCGCTGACATGCATCTGCGAGAATCCCTTGACTGGTTCAGGCATCGGTGCCCATCCTGCATTCGGCATAGTCACAGCATCCGGTCCAGGCTTTGCCATACCGTAAGGCATACAAGGGCCAGGGAAAGTTCTACCCAATCCCTCACTTCCGATACGTGGATCCACATATCGGGTATAATCCTGGGCCATTGTCATCAGGAAGCCAATGGCAAAAAATATAGTTAAGAATACGCTTCTCTTCATACGTTTTAATTAATAAGTGCGCCAAAACATTCAATTTTATCACATTTTGGCGCATTATAAAGCTGAAAGTGCGCCAAAACATGAAAAATTTGACGATTTTGGCGCGGTTTCAGCACTTAAAAAACTTCTTCAACTACAATTTACGCTTAAAGATAGAGTTAGGATATACTTCATTCATCACAGCATTCTCCACATCATCCATAACGATTGCAGGGCGATAATTTCAAAAAGATGCTACCAGAAAGATAAGTGCCAGGAGTCAAGACAAGTGTTCCCCAACCTCTTTTAGCAATACAATCAATAGCTTGCTGGAGTTGGGAAGTACACAATGTCTTGCCATCGGCAGGAATTTTCTGTTTATCTGAGTGTAAGACAAGCGGCTTATTTTTCTGCGCCACAGCATTTACCCATGACACAGAAAAAAATTGGAGCATCAAAAATACAATAATAATTTTTCTCATCTTATTTTATCATTTCGTTCTTAAATGAATGGAACTACATCACTCAGCCATCCTCCTTTTTGAAAACTTATAAAGTAAATTAGGATGCTATATGACACAGCATCCTAACTTATTATTTAATAACCTGCATTCTGATCCCAATTAGTATTCTGTTCGAGAACATCTTTTGGAATAGGGAAGATACGGCAAGTTTTTTCAAAACGAGCAGTTGGGAAATCCCTCTTGTGAGCACCATACTCATTCTCGAAAGTTCCAAAACGAATCATATCGTTACGACGCCAGTTCTCATCGAAGAACTCACGTCCACGCTCATCAAGCAACTCCTGCAAAGAAGGATTATGACTAAGCTCTGGAGCATGAACATAAGAACGAATCTGATTGAACAAACTCTGAGGTGTATCACCATTGGTAGCGATAGCTCCACGAGTAATAGCCTCAGCCTTTGTTAAGAGAATATCTGCATATCGGAAGATTGGAAGATCATTACTTTGGTTACGTCCATTACGAAAATCCTCATCAATGACAAACCATTTTACAGATTTATAACCTTGGCACCATCCATGAACATCCTTACCAACATTCAAACTCTCCTTATCCTTATATTTTATTTCCTTATACAAAACAACATTCTCGCCCTTGTAGGTAAAAGGCGTATTAGTCTTTGCATAAGTAGTAGCGTCATACATATATATCTGTCCAGCCAAGATATTGTCATTACGCTCATCACCAGGTAGAGAGAACAAATCAGACATTTCTGGAGACATAGAGAAGTTACCACCTACGGAATTGCTCAGCTGCATTCCATAATAACTGGCAAAGCTACCCTTTGCCTGTCGCCAAGTACGAGGACGACCATATTGCATACCTGTAGCTTCTGTTGTATGATAAGGCATTGCATAGATAAAATCCTTAATCTGTGAGCCATTATTAGGGAAGAACTTAGAACGATAACCTGTAGCACCTTCAGAAATGCTAAACTTACCACTCTGAATAATCTCGTCACAATACTTAACACAATCATTCAATTTCTCATTGGTAGCAGTAGCAGCATCATATTTATCTACAGAAGCCGCCGTATAGACAGCCCAGTTTATATACAACTTAACCAATAGAGCCTCAGCCATCCACTTATTTGGCTTTCCATAAGTAGTTTCATCATTGGCTTCTGAAAGATATGGAATAATGTCAAGCAATTCATTTTCTATGAAACGAGCGACCTCTGCACGAGGTTTACGTTCTATTGCTTCATTCTCATTAGGAATGCCATCCAAAACAGGAATATCTCCATAACTATCCATCAAAATGAAATGATAGAAAGCACGCATGGCACGTGCAGGAGCAATCACTTTAGGATCAGCATCGTCGCCACCCATATTTACGATGGCACGATTGGCCTTAGCAATACCCGAAGCAACATCGGCATACCAGCCTATACTTGGATCAGTATTATAGAAGTTATGCAAACAAGTATGGGCATACGTACCACTATCAAAATAGTCACCATCAAAACTGATACTTACCCATTCATCAGAGGCTAATGCCTGCGCTTCCATGTAGCGACGACCCAACGTACCGCGAAGATGGTAGTAAACATCTGCCATCTGGGCCTCTTGCGCTACTTCTGAAGACGGGTATTTGGTATATTGTGACTTAACTGGAACATCCAGATCCGTGCAAGAAGTAGCTAATCCTATCACTCCTGCAGCAAACAATAATTTAATATTTTGTTTCATAGTCGTAATCATTTAGAAATTAACCTTTACACCAAAGATGAACGAACGAGTGTGAGGATAGAAAGTCTCACGCAAATCAAGACCAGGTTGCAAGCCACCAAGATTCACTTCTGGATCCAATCCCTTATAACCTGTAATCGTGAACACATTTTTAGCTGTACCATAGACTTGAATGCTCTGCAGCCAACCACCCAAATCCTTGAACGTATAACCTAATGTCAAGGTTGAAAGACGGAGATAGCTACCATTTTCCAAGTAACGATCTGACGGATAGTTGTAATGGTCATCCGTTTTCCAATTTGGATCATCAAGAACATAAGACAAAACATTCTTTCCACCAGCCAACAAAGAACGACTACTATAATGAGCACGAGTTGCATTCATAATCTTATTACCAATGTTTCCTTGGAAGAATGCGGTCAAAGACCAATTCTTATAAATCAAAGTATTGTTCCATCCGTATGTCAATTTTGGAAGAGCACTGCCCACCTTAGTCTTATCGGTATCTTTAGGATCAGTCGTCAATTCACCTGTACGTTCACCAGTTTCTGGGTCATGAACATAGAACTGTGACTGTCCATTTGAATTATAACCAGCCCATTCATAAGTCCAGAATGTACCAAGTGCCTCACCTTCCATAATACGTTCTACCTCTCCATTAGAAGCTATACCTGCGATATTAGGATTACCCCAATTTCTATACTTCACAGAATAGGTAGAGTTAGAGAGCTTATTCACCTTATTTCTATTATGGGACAAGTTTAAAGTTGTTGTCCATCTGAAGTCTTTCGTCTGTACTGGTACGGCATTGATAGTGAACTCTATACCGGTATTAGTGATATCACCCACATTTGCATTCATCTCGCCATATGGATAAATATTGGTAGATACAGGATAGTTCCATATCAAATCCGTTGTCTTCTTATTATAGAATTCAATGCTACCACTCAAGCGACTATCCAAGAAAGCGAAGTCAAGCCCAACATTAAACATACCAGTACTTTCCCATTTCAAATCTGGGTTAGCATTCTTGGTTGCTATCAACTTATAGAAAGTTTCTCCATTATAGGTAAAACTACTACTTGCATCCAAGCCGTATGTAGCCACAGCAGAATAAGCACCGAAGCCAAGGGCATTACCGCTAACACCATAGCCCAAGCGCAACTTCAACTGATTAAAGATGCTACCTTTCATGAAATCTTCTTCAGAGATATTCCAGGCTGCACTTACAGAAGGGAAAGTACCCCAACGATTATTGGCTCCAAATACAGAAGAGCCGTCACGACGAATTGTAGCCTGCAGCATATAGCGACTATCGTATGAATAGTTGATACGCCCATAGAAAGAGATATTGCGAACAGTCTCTTCTGTACCACTATCCACATCACTCATACCATGAATCAAGTTACCATACTTCAAGTTCTTATAACCTAAGGCATCGTCATAGAAATTATATACAGCCAAGCCAAAGCCATCACCGTTAGTACGCTCCTCCCAAGAATAACCTGCCATCAAGCCCAACTTATGAACCATATTGAAGGTCTTTTCATAGTTGAAATAGGTTTCAAAAGTCTGGTCATGTCCTGTACGAGTATTACGAAAAGCCTTACCATTCTTACCACCGTATGGAAGCTGAGATTGCGAGCTATTATAATAACTATAAACATTCTGGCGAGTATTATAAGAGTAGTTGGCATTCCATACCAATCCATCAATGATCTTTAAAGAAGCTTTTCCGGTAAACTGCATACGTTTCCATTCTGTATCATTGGAATCCTCATGAATCATTGACAAAGGATTGAAATTCTGTGAACCAACATAACTCTGATACCAAGTACCATCTTCGTTACGAACAGGATTGGTTGGAGAATAATAGTTCATGGCATCCAACACAGACGTTCCATCGTTGCCCGTCGGCACACCATTAAACTTACCTTGCATAGCATTGATGCCTGCAGAAAGGCTCAAGCGGTCTTTCAAAACCTTGGTCGTAACCAGCGCACGACCATTAAAGCGATTCATACCAGTACCACGAACGACACCTTGATGGTTCATGTAGCTCAAACTTGCCACATACTTAGTCTGCTTATTGCCGCCTGTGATAGACAAATTATGATTGTGACTGAAACCCGTACGAAGCACTTCATCCTGCCAATCTGTATCAGCCCCAGCATCCTCTACGACTTCACCAGCCGCACGAAGTTGGGAAGCGGAAGCCATATCGAGTTTCTTTAAGATATTATCTACAGCCACATAGGCGTTATAAGTAACATTGGTCTTACCTTCAGCACCATTCTTGGTAGTAATGATGATGACACCATTGGCAGCCTTGGAACCATAGATGGCTGTAGCTGTAGCATCACGGAGCACATCTATACTCTCAATATCATCAGGAGCAACCATCGATATATCCATACCAGGAATACCATCTATGACATAATATGGTTGCATGGCAGAACCTTCACGAAGAGAAGAAGAACCACGGAGCGTAATACTTGGCGTACCACTTGGATCACCTGTAGTAGTAACTACCAGACCAGCAACCTTACCTTGCAACATCTGACCAGGATCGGTAAACACACCCTGGTTCAAGTCTTTAGAACTAACGGTAGTAACAGAAGAAGTCAAATCCTTACGACGCATCGTACCATAACCAACCACTACCACTTCATTCAGAGCGGTATTGTCTTCTTGTAAAACAATCTGACTGTTGGAACCGGCCTTTACAGTCTGTGGAGTGAAACCTATATACGAAATTTTCAACTTTGCACCAGGCTTCACATTCAGTTTGTAGTTACCATACATGTCGGTAACTGCACCATTCTGCGTACCCACCTCCAAAACGGAAACACCGATAAGAGGCTCGCCATTGGCATCCTTCACGGTACCACTGACATTACTTTGTGCAAATGTGAGTGTACTCACCAGCAGAAGGGCGGAAGAAAGCAATACTCTTTTCATGATTCTTCCATTTGTCTTTTGTACTATTTGCATAACTTATTAGATTTAGTTATAAATAATCGGATGCAAAGGTAGTACTACCTTATTACACCTGTTTAAGATTTTAGTTTCAATTCTGTTAAAAGTTTGTTTTTTTAGTCGTCTATACCGAAAGTCTTTCCTCCATAGTTTACTTTCGTTCCAACCTGTACTCTCAGATCATCAATCTCTACATCCCTGGCATTCTCTACATAGACTCCATATACCTTATTATATATAAAGCCCTCACCACGACATGGACGCTTATCATAGACGCCTCCATCGTAAGAAGTCACTTTCTTCAGATTCAAATGAATATTGTTGAGATAAATATCGCGAACTTTATCCTTAGTATCCCCTCCGATAAAGCACCCGTTTTCAGAAGTTGCATAAATATTATTGAAGTAAATGCGGCTCACTTCTCCACACTTACCTACGGTCTGTCCTTTAGGGAAACGCCAGTTGGCATCCTTATGATTACCATTGGCACGAGGATAAGAAGTCACATAGATAGGTTCCGCCTTTCCCCACCAGACATCACTCCAGAGATGGCAATCTAAAATAATATTAGAGAAGACCACATCCGTCACAGTACCTTCATCACGATTCTGGATACCCAAACCACGGTTACTGCCCTTAATCACACAATTGTCTATCACCACATGATAGATGGAATCCATATTCTCGCTGCCTATCTTGACTGTACAACTGCGGCTTTCCATCACGCAATTGGTCACTACGATGTCATGACAAGAACCATACTCCTCAAACTCACGTCGGTTTTTCAAACAAATGGCATCATCACCACTCGTAATATGACAATTGGCTATACGCACATTCTTGCTATGGTCAATATCAATACCATCACCATTGCGTATTTTCAGATTATTCAGAAGATTAATTCCATCTATCAAAGCACCATCACAGCCTATCAGATGAACTGTCCAATAGGCACCTTCACAAATCGTAATATCACGGATAGACAGATTCTTCACACCTATCAGCGTGAGGACATGAGGACGAGGATCGAAGGTTGTTACAGGTTTCAGTTCATAACTGTCAAACAACTCTGCTCCCATAAACTGAATACCATTGCCATGAATCGTACCATGTCCGGAGAAAGACAGATTTTCTATATCCTTAGCCCAAATCCACATCATACCTTCACCTTCATTCTTACCAAAGGCACTTTTCCGATAGATGCTTTCATCAGGATTCGCTTTCCAGACGGAATGGGTCTCCAGGACTATATTGACATTAGACTTCAATTCGACTGGTCCAGAAAGGAATGTATGATTAGCAGAGAAAACGACATTGCCTCCTCCTGCTTGCGAACAAGCGTCGATGGTTTTCTGAATGGCAGAAGCATCATCTGTCACCCCATTGCCTTTAGCTCCAAAATCCACTACGAGAAAATCTTTGGCCAAAGCAACAAACGGCATTGCCAACAACAATATCCAAAATAAAGTTATTCGTTTTATCATGAAAGTTTAGTCTTGTTGAATGTTGTATTTAGGTTCATTTATGTTGCAAATGTAAACAAAATAATAATAAGTTGCAAATTTTTCGCACATTATTTTATCATAAGGCCTTAAAATTTAAGACTTTAGCAAGTATAGAACACTAAAAAGAGTGTACTAGACACTCTTGAAGCGTTGAACACCTGGCAAAAACTTTCAATAAAAAGTGGGTTTTCGCATTCATTCTTCCAAAATTTAGAAATATTAGCTTATAAAGCAGAAAATTACTACTAAAAGAATACAGAAGTGAATAAACGGATGCATACTTACAAGATTTACTGCATATTATTTCATTTTACAAGAAAGAATACGATTATGCGCATATTTATGCACTTTTAAAACAGTAATATAATATTTTATCACATATTAGTGCAATTTTATTGCAATTTATTTGGTAGTTTAGTGATATTATTGTATTTTTGCAAGCGAAATCCGAATAATAATACATCATATGAAGGTAAAGAATAGTAGAATGGAAACCCTGAAGATGCTTATCTCAAGTCAAGAGTTAAGTTCACAGGAAGAAGTTTTGAAGGCCTTGTCAAAAGAAGGTTATAAGCTTACGCAAGCCACTTTAAGCCGCGACTTAAAACAACTGAAAGTTGCCAAAGCCGCCTCTATGAATGGTAAATATGTATATGTACTCCCTAATGAAACCATGTACAAGCGAGTTTCCAATCCTCGTTCGCTCAAAGAAATGATGATGACCCCTGGATTTCTATCCATCAACTTTTCTGGGAACATGATTGTCATCAAGACTCGTCCGGGTTATGCAAGCAGTATTGCATATAACATTGACAATCATGACATTCCTGAAATCTTGGGTACAATTGCTGGAGATGACACGATTTTCCTGGTAAAGAAAGAAGATGCTTCTGAGGAAGCACTCCTGAAATCACTCGCAAATGCCATTTCAGAACTGAAGTAAGACATACGAGAACAAAATAGGATCTCATGCATATCTATGCATGCTTTTTCATATAAGATAACAAGAACATTATAATAAAAGAAAGAGAAATGGAAGAAGTTAAAGTCATGGTGGCTGATGAAAGTCACATCAAGTACATTGACACCATTCTGACTACTATCGCAGAAGCGGCAAAGAAACGTGGTTCGGGTATCGCAAAGCGTTCACCTGAGTATGTTGCCACCAAGATGCGCGAAGCTAAAGCCGTCATCGCTCTCCAAGGAGAGAAGTTCGCAGGTTTCAGCTACATCGAAACATGGGGCAACAAGCACTATGTCACCACATCAGGTTTGATCGTTCACCCAGACTTCAGAGGTTTGGGATTGGCTAAACGTATCAAAAACTTGACCTTTACGCTTGCCCGACAGCGATGGCCTCATGCAAAAATCTTCTCTTTGACATCAGGTTCGGCTGTGATGAAAATGAACACCCAGTTGGGATATCTTCCTGTCACCTTCGCCGATCTTACTGATGACGAATCTTTCTGGCGCGGTTGTGAGGGTTGTATCAATGTAGATGTCCTCCATCGTACCAATCGCAAATACTGCATCTGTACTGCCATGCTCTTCGACCCAGAGGAGCATCTTCCTATCAAACTTCCTCAGGACGTGATAGAGAGAATCCGCAAGATTGACGGTCCATCTGCAGAGATTTAAATCCTTATATATAATAAGGTATTGACAAGAATGCCAATTTAATATTTCACATTTAACATTTCACATTAATCATAAGATTATGGCAAATAAGAAAGTTGTAGTCGCTTTTAGCGGCGGTCTCGATACATCATACACAGTAATGAAGTTGACCCAGGATGGCTGGGATGTTTATGCAGCATGCGCTAACACAGGTGGTTTCTCTGCCGAGCAGTTGAAGACCAACGAGGAGAACGCATATAAGTTGGGTGCTAAGGCATACGTCACGCTCGACGTTACCCACGAGTATTACGAGAAATCATTGAAATACATGATTTTCGGTAATGTGCTCCGCAACAACTGCTACCCTATCTCTGTATCTTCTGAGCGTATCTTCCAGGCTATCGCCATCGCTCGTTATGCCAAGGAGATTGGTGCTGACGCCATCGCTCACGGAAGTACAGGTGCCGGCAACGACCAGATTCGTTTCGACATGACCTTCCTGGTGATGGCTCCTGGTGTAGAGATCATCACCTTGACACGTGACAAGGCTCTTTCTCGTAAGGAGGAGGTTGACTATCTGAACGAGCATGGTTTCTATGCAGACTTCACCAAATTAAAGTATTCTTATAACGTAGGTATCTGGGGAACCAGTATCTGCGGTGGTGAGATTCTCGACCCAACCCAGGGTCTCCCTGAAGAGGCTTATCTGAAGCACGTTACTGCCAAGGAAGAAGAGGCTGAACTGAAGATTACCTTCGAGAAGGGTGAGATCGTGGCTGTCAACGGCGAGAAGTTTGATGATAAGATTGCAGCCATCCAGAAGATTGAGGAGATTGGTGCTTCTTACGCCATCGGTCGCGACTGCAACGTGGGTGACACCATCATCGGTATCAAGGGTCGTGTAGCTTTCGAGGCTGCGGCTCCTAAACTCATCATCGAGGCTCACCGTCTGTTGGAGAAGAGCACTTTGAGCAAGTGGCAGCAGTATTGGAAGGATCAGGTAGGCAACTGGTACGGAATGTTCCTCCACGAGAGCCAGTACCTGGAGCCTGTAATGCCGGATATCGAGGCAATGCTGACTTCTTCTCAGCGCAACGTCAACGGTACTGCTATCCTGAAGCTTCGTCCATACAGTTTCCAGACTGTAGGTATCGATTCTCCAGACGATTTGACCAAGTCTAAGCTCGGTGAATATGGTGAGATGCAGCACGGTTGGACAGCAGAGGATGCGAAGGGCTTCATCAAGGTAAGCTCTACCCCACTCCGTGTTTATTATGGTATGCACCCTAACGAGGAAAGATAATATGGTAAAAGTAGGTATTTTAGGAGCAGCTGGTTATACAGGAGGTGAGTTGATTCGCCTCCTCATCAACCATCCTGAGGCAGAGATTGTATTCGCCAATAGCGAGAGTAACGCCGGCAACCTGGTGGCTGAGGTTCACGAGGGATTGTATGGCGAAACAGACTTGAAGTTTACCGCCGAGATGCCTTTCGACCAGGTGGATGTCATCTTCTTCTGCTTCGGTCACGGCAAGAGCGAGGCGTTCCTGAAGGAGCACAATGTTCCAGAGAACGTGAAGATTATCGATTTGGCACAAGACTTCCGTCTTGCCCCTGAGACTGTGGTTGCTACCCAGCAGCCAACTCCAGCCGCTCACGACTTCATATATGGTCTTCCAGAAATAAATGAATCTAAGATAGCCACAGCTCAGCACGTAGCAAACCCAGGTTGTTTTGCAACTTGCATTCAACTTGGTTTGTTGCCTGCTGCTAAGATGGGCCTCATCAACAGCGATGTTTCTGTTAACGCCATTACCGGTAGCACCGGCGCTGGTCAGAAGCCAGGTGCCACTACCCATTTCTCATGGCGCAACAACAACATGAGCATCTACAAGGCATTCAACCATCAGCACGTGCCTGAGATTTGTCAGAGTCTCAAGCAGACACAAGGTTATCTCGATGCAGCCATCGACTTCATCCCTTACCGTGGCGACTTCGCCCGTGGCATCTTCGCTACAGAAGTTGTGAAGACCGATAAGCCTATCGAAGAAATCGTGGCTGGTTACAAGGAGTTCTACAAGGATGCCAAGTTTACTCACTATGTGGATAAGGCGATCGACCTGAAGCAGGTGGTGAATACCAACAAGTGCCTGGTTCATGTGGATAAGTATGGCGATAAGCTCCTGATTACTTCCTGCATCGACAATCTTCTGAAGGGTGCCGTAGGTCAGGCTGTTCAGAACATGAACATCATGTTTGGTCTCGACCAGACAGCAGGTTTGAAACTCAAGCCGTCAGCATTTTAGATAAAAGAATTCGGAAGAACGGATGAAAAATCATTCGTTCTTCTATCATAAAAAGTAGTTTGTAATAAGATAACTCTATGAGTTGTCTTTCTTAAAACATAGATTTAACATGAAACTTTACGACGTATATCCTCTTTTCGATATTAATATTGTAAAAGGACAGGGCTGCAAGGTATGGGACGACAAGGGGCAGGAATATCTCGATCTCTATGGCGGTCATGCCGTTATCAGCATCGGTCATTGCCATCCTCACTATGTGGAGATGCTCACCAACCAGTTGAACAATCTGGGTTTCTATTCCAACTCTGTCATCAACAAGTTGCAGGTGAAACTCGCTGAGCGTCTGGGCAAGATAAGCGGTTATGAAGATTATCAGTTCTTCCTCATCAACTCGGGTGCCGAGGCAAATGAGAATGCCTTGAAACTGGCTTCATTCACCAACGGAAGAACCCGCGTGCTTTCTATAGAGAAGGCTTTCCACGGCAGAACTTCCCTTGCCGTAGAGGTAACAAATAATCCTAAGATCATCGCTCCTATCAATGACAATGGTCACGTAACCTATCTTCCTATCAACGATTTGGAGGCTTGGGAGAAGGAACTTGCCAAGGGCGATGTCTGCGCTTGTATCATCGAGGCTATTCAGGGCGTAGGTGGTTGCAACATGGTAACTCCTGAGTTTGCTCAGGGATTGCAGGCAGCATGTAAGAAACACGGCACCTTCTTGATTTGCGATGAAATCCAGTGCGGTTATGGCAGAAGCGGTAAATTCTTCGCTCACCAGTGGTTGGGCATCAAGCCAGATCTCATCACCGTAGCCAAGGGTATCGGTAATGGTTTCCCTATGGGTGGCGTGTTGATTTCTCCAGAATTCAAACCAGTATATGGTCAGTTGGGTACTACCTTCGGTGGCAATCACCTGGCATGTACAGCAGCTCTCGCCGTTCTCGATGTCTTCGAGAAGGAGAACCTTGTGGAGAATGCGCATGAGGTTGGTGAATATCTCATCGCCCAGCTGAAGGAGTTGCAGAAGCGCAATAGTCACATCACAGAGGTTCGTGGCCGTGGCTTGATGGTAGGCGCCGTACTCGATATTCCTCACAAGGAAGTTCGCAGCAAGCTCATCCACGAGCAGCACTGCTTCACCGGTTGCGCCGGCACCAACATCCTCCGTATCCTTCCTCCATTGGTATTGACCAAGGAGAATGTGGATGACTTCATCGGAAGATTGGAAACCGTATTGAAGGAAGTATAGAAAGTGAAGAACGAAGAGTGAAGAGTGAAGAGTGAAGAATTCAACAGCTCTTCTGTCATATATACAACCCATAAAAGAAATAGGAAACACTCCTATCGTGAGCAGCAAGCCCTTTGCGGTTTGCTGCTTTTTTCCCTTATAGGAAAAGTGTAGTTTTTTGCTGCAAATATGCTGAAAATTAGCGAGAAAGCAAAACACATCACATTTTTATGAAGGACTTTTTGACAGATTAACACACTTTTATGAGGGACTTTCTGCAACGTCCTTCTTGCGTGTACACGTCCTCTCGAGGGTTGAGTCGATTACAGAAGACTATGTGGTGTCAAATTGCTCCATGACCCGAATTTTTTCCTCCCAAAAGAGTGAGTTTCTCAGATTTAATTTGTAACTTTGCCATGTCATATCAGAGTTTTGCTTGTTTTCTTATCGCAACACTAAGATAAGTAAGAATTCTGACATAGCAAAGCCCCGGACAACTTTTTGTTGATCAGGCTATTAAAAGGTTTAATTTACAATAGTGTTGCGGAATTAAGGATTATGAAAATATATCGTGTATTAGGTGTTATCTTAGTTGCGTTATGCTTCTTTGCATGTAATAGCAATAAAGAAAATGAGTATGAGTATCAGCCTCTGACTATAGATAATTACGCAGAGGTATCCTTGGGTGATACGACAAATCTCATAATAACTGGCGGAAGTGGAAACATTGTTGTTGAAGGAAACGACAAGGTGGACATTTCTACAGATCAGAATGACAAACAGAAAATCACTCTTATCGGCAAGGAAATAGGCACTACTAACATCTTCGTACGAGATAAAATCACGAACGAGTCATGTAGAATTGAGGTAAATGTGATTCTCCCATATCTTACATTGAACTTTGAAATAGAGAAAGAAAACCACCTCAATATAATTCCACATAGCTTATTCGCTTTGGTTGCAAGTGAAGATAGTATATGTTACGTTTTTAGCTATAATAACATGCAGTTTAAGTACAATGACATACCAATGATGAAAGGAACATACCATATATCTCAAAATGGGACCATGTTGTCTTTCGACTTAAAAGGAGAAAATAGTACCTTCGAACATACCTTTAAGGTAAAAAACGATAATGTTGCATACCTTCTGTCAAACATGTCAAGCATAAGCACGCTACCGAAAACCTATTTAACGGCAAGTTTTACTGACGTAGAAACGGGCACTGACTTTCCGCATGTATTCATAGGAAATAAGTTTCTCAAGAATTTACCCAAACGAGAGTAGAAGCTCGTATAACAGTATTGAATTAAACGCAAACGTATTTCTTCCGAAAGACGAAAATATGTACCAATGGGATTCATAAAGAGAGGCATAATCCATTTTAAGATTACACCTCTCTTTTCTTTAATTTCCAAATGGTGCACTTACTATGCGTTTTGCATGTTATGGCAAAAATGACATTTACGTTTGTTTTACGTTAAAATAAAACAAGAAGTTTGGCGGTGTGAGAAGAAAAATGTATTTTTGTATCCTGAAAACATTTTAAACGTTTAAAATGAGAAGCTTATGGAACAGACAACAATATTTAATCCTGTGCAGCAGCATTTGTTGAAAATGTTTGCCTTTGATGGTTCAGAAGCAAGACTTTTGGAGGTGAAGACAGTATTAGCAAACTATTTTCGTAAAAAAGCAGATGAATGTTTAGATTCTCTTTGGGATTCAGGAGTATTGAATCAAGCAAAATTGGATGAGTTACGTCATCAGGATTTACATGCCATGTTGAAAAAATAATGGGTATGGAAAAAATAGTACTTGATACTAATAGCCTCATACAGTGTATATCGTCAAGGAGTCCTTATCGTAAAATTTGGGACAGTTTCTTTGACGGTACTAATCTCTTGTGTGTTACAACTTCCATACTGAATGAATACGAGGATATTCTCAATTTTCTGACAAATGAAGATACAGCAAAGTATATCATAGATGCAATCGTAAGTAGTCCATATACAAGGTTTATCAATGTCTATTTTGATTTTAACCTAATCCAAAAAGATCCAGATGACAATAAGTTTGTGGACTGCGCTATAACAGCTGGTGCCAGATATATAGTAACAGAGGATCATCATTATGATGTTTTGAAGTGGAAGGATTTTCCAGGACTTGACATTATTGGATTAGATGATTTCTTGGCTCACCTAAAGAATAATCCCAATCTGTGAGCTGATTGGCTTACAGATTGGGATAAAATATTGGCAGAACATATAATTTTCCTAAATGCGACTTTTCCACGTACATTAGCCGAAATTTCATTATCTATAGCAACAGTATCTTTTTGTATTTCAATTGGCTCTATTTCCAACTGATCAAAAATTATTTTATCTGAGTTGCAAATTTCATTCTTGAATTTAGAGATATTTTTATTAGAAGCATTATTCAAATATACGACAATTCTATTTTGAATAGGTCTGATACTAACAGCAACCCACCCAATTTCGTCTCGCAATGCAGCTTTCTTGGCAAAAGAGACTTCTAATTTAGCGTGTAATTCTTTTAATTCTTGAAGAGAATAAGTACAAGATACAAATGTCACATTTGAATCTGTGCCTAGCCTTTTCTTTACATCTTCTATTCCTTTTGGACTTCCATTTTTGACCATGACAATAAGTTTATTTGCCTTGACATATGAGCCGCCAAAATATTCTGGTGTTATTATGTCATCAGATGTTGTGTTGTTTCCTTTTGCTGCAATATTTGCATAAGAATTATATAACTTTTCATTAAGTTGTTCTATGTTGCTTGCATAAGAAGGACTACACTTATTACTATTCTCTGCACAAGAAGAGATAAATCCTAAAAGGATTAAAGAGAAGATTGTAAAGTATAAATTCTTACTATTCATAGTTGATAAAATTTAATAATATTACAGCATGGGTTAGTTCCACCCATCGAGGCGGGCTCAACTGCTCTCAAAGTCCTAAGTACTCCAAGGTGTTTTTGGAACGCAACCAATTCTTTACCACATCTTTGGACTCAATGGGATTCTTCTGCCTTGCTATATCGGTAATGCAGATGTAATCAACACCATCTTTAGTTAGTGTTTTTTTCGTTTGGTTTCTTACAATAATCTTTGCCATAAGATATTTGTTTTTGCATTCATTTTTAGATTTTTGCGTTGTCGGTTTCCCGATTGCGAATGCGAATATACGAAAAATATCACTAAAATGGGAACAAAAGAATAAAAAACGGATGAAATTCTGACATAAAACTTGTTTTTCTCTTATTTTCTGGGTTAAATACGTACTTTTACAAAACAAAGCCATAGGTCCACAAAAAACACGATACCTCCAGCCATACATTTTAAATATTATGCTTATCTTTGCACCAAACTTATCAGTATGGAAGAATTTCTCATCATATCAAATGCCAACTTCTTACTCAGAGTGGCTTCCGAACAGATAGCATACGTCTGTTCGGAAGGAAGCTATTGCAATCTCCGACTCACCAACGGCGATGAATACACCTTCTCGTTCAACCTTGTGGTCTTTGAGAAGAAAATAGTAGAGCAACTTGCCCAAACGGTACACTTCTTCGCCCGTGTTGGCAGAAACTACATTATTAATAGTCAGCATATTTTCAGCATCAACCTCAACACTTCAGAACTAGTTTTGTACAACGAGCGGTTTAGCGAGAAATTCACCCTGCACGTCAGCAAGGAACCACTCAAACAATTAAAAGCACTTTTAGACAATTCCATAAAATCGTAAAAGGTATGAAAGGAAAAAACAATCAGGAAGAAACTTATTTCCTGGGCAAAGCACAGGAAACAAGATACACAAAATCACATTTATATAAAAAGGTATTTGGGATTGCCGCTTGCGTGATAGCAATAATAGGTATAGCCCTCATCCTTATGTTCAAACCGCAAAGCGTATCACAACCCCATGTGTTAAAGACGATAGCAGTTTTGCCGGAAGGTGGTCAGATGCCTGTCTTCAACGGCAATGGCGACATCAACGATTTCTTGAGATGGGTGATGACAAACATCCAATATCCTAAAGGATTGGAAGACAAGCCTGCGCGAGTAGTCATCAACTTCACCGTGCAAAAGGATGGAACATTGGGATTGTTTAAAGTTCTCGAAGTTCCCAAAGAAAAAGCCTACGAGCAGGCTGTGATTGAACTTCTCAAGAGAAGCCCTCATTGGAAGCCTGCCAGACTCTCCGATGGCGAGGAAGTCAACATGGAGTTTACCTTGCCTGTCGTTTTCACTCCCGAAGTAAGAAAGAAATAATCAGCAAAAACGATGAAACAGTTTAGATTGTTCCTTATATTATGCCTATGTATGGCAATGAATGCCAAGGCCAACGAGACTACAGCTAATTTACTTCAACAAGGAGATAGCTGTCTGAGTAGATATGATGTGTTTCATGCAACCCAATACTACCAAAAGTATCTGGAAGCAAATCCATCTCACCTGGAAGCACGCAGAAAACTGGCTTCCTGCTATCGGAAAGTAGGCAACTACACCGCCTGCATTTCTTGCCTTGACAAGATTCCATCAGATAGCATCAACCACGAAGACATGCGAATATTCTATTATGCATATCTCAATCAGAACAACAATGACAAGGTTTCTCTCTGGGGCGAGCGCATAGCCTCTTCATTTCCATACGACAGCGAGATTATTGCTTCACTTGCCTCTCATTACAATGGAGCAAACCAACCTGGCAGAGCCGAGGAAGTAGCAAAGAATTACATCTACAAATGTGATTCCACGAACTTGTATATCAACAAGGAATATGCCTATTCCCTATTCATGCAATTCAAATATGACGAAGCTATACCCTTGTATGAGAAACTGATAGCGCAAGGCTTTGATAATTTTGAATCCAACTTCATCCTTGGTCTCTGTTATGAGGACCAACCGGACAATGAAAAGGCGCTGAAACATTACCAGAAAGCTATTCTGTTCAAAAGTGACAATGCCACTTGCCTTTTCCATTTGGCGTTGGCAGAGAAAGCCCTCAACATGGATTCGCTATCTATGGCTCATTTCAATCAGTCGTTAGAAGTCTCCTTACCCAAAGGCAGAGCATTGCGTACCTATAAATGGTTAGCCGACTTACATTTTCAACACAACCGATATGCAGACGCTGCCCGTGACTTTGAGTTATGCACCTTATACGATGAGGAAGATAATCCTCTCAACCATTACAATGCCGCCCAAATGTTCATCGCTTCCAAAAACAAGCTGAAAGCGAAACAGCATCTCCAGATGTTCTTAGCAAATGCAAACAGACTGGAAGATAAAAAAGAGGCAGCACAACTCATATCCAAAGCCAAAGAGCAACTCAAACAATAACCATCAAACTCACATAAATACATGAAAATAAATTTTATCTTAGGTTCAGCATTATTGCTGAGCCAGCCCCTTTGCGCTCAAAACGAAGAGGTAAAAGACACGCTTACCGCCCAGATGATGATGCAAAACCTGCCCGAGGTTTTCGTCAAGGCGACACGTCCTATCGTCAAGGCAGAAAGAGGACAGTTGGTTTACAACATGCCACTGCTCATAGAGAAAATGCCGGCAGACAACGCTTATGATGCCCTTACCCGAATACCAGGAGTAAACGAACTAAACAGCAACATCAATTATGCAGGGAAAGAACTGACCCTCATCATCAACGGCAAACCAACCACGCTCAATTACGCACAACTGGCAGAGCGATTAAAAGCCATGCCCGCATCACAATTAGCCAAAGCCGAAGTGATGCTGGCAACGCCAGCACGCTTACATGTTCGTGGAATGGTCATCAACCTGATTACCAAAGACTATGTAGGAAAGGACCTGCTTTCAGGACAAATACAAAGCATCTGGAGCCAAAGCAAATACGGTGAAGGGAAAGGCAAAGCCAACCTGCTGTTCCAAAAAGGAAAATTCGGTCTGGATGCCATGTATTCATTTACAGATGGAACATCATACGGTGAGACTACTACCAATGCCAATCATCCGCTTCAAGGAAAGCGAGTAGCGTATCATGACAAGACCTCACAGAAAACGCGTGGATTGACTCACAACTATCGCTTGGGACTGAGTTATGCCATAGCTGACAACCACCAGCTATCCCTGGCATATACAGGAAAATGGGACAGCAGCCATCCTCATCATGAAACGATGGGAACAGGCACATCCCAGCAACAGGGCAATGAGCATATCTACCTGCACAATGTAGATGCCAGCTACAACCTACCCTTTGGACTACAAATAGGCATATCCTATCTCAACTACCAAAATCCCAGCCAGCAATATCTGGCAGGAACGATGCTCAACAAAGAGCGCATTCTATACACAAACAGCAAGCAAGTAATAGATAAATGGCTTTTCACCGCCGACCAATCCCACTCATTGAAAAAGGGTTGGGAGCTGTCGTATGGAATGAAATTTCAAAACTGTAACAACAGAAGCTACCAAACCACGACCAACAAGGATGGAGCAGAAATTCCAGATGCAACCAGCCTGGTGAATATTGAAGAAAGAATCTTGAGTTTCTATGGCGGCATAAGCAAACAGATAAACGAGCGAATCAGCTTGGAAGCCTCTGTCGAAGCAGAGCAATACCATTCTCCACAATGGAACAAATGGCATATTTATCCCACACTTAATGCATCGTGGAAAACCAATCCTGGCAACATACTCAACTTATCCTTCAGTTCCAGCTCACAGTTTCCAAGTTATTGGTCAACTATGAGCAGCATTTACTATGCCTCTACCTATATGGAGATATGGGGAAATTCTCATCTCAAGCCTTACTCTACATACGAGACCAACCTGATGTGGACAATCAAAAGTCGTCATACATTGATGGCATTTGCAGAGTTCCAACCCAACTATTCAGTACAGTTGCCTTATCAGACTACCGACCACCTGGCAGTCATTATGAAGGAGACCAATTTCGACTATAACCATACTATGGGCATTAGAGCATCGACGACTTTCGGAATAGGCAATTGGATGAACGGAAGTGTTTCAGCAACAGGAATCTACAGACATGACAAGAGTAACGATTTCTTTGACTTGCCCTTCAATCGCAAACATATCTCTGCCATTCTTGCCGGAAATCTATCCGCCCAGCTTAGCCGAAGCCATCACATCCATTTCATACTTAACCCATTCTATCAGTCGAAAGCCATTCAAGGACTCTATGACATCAAATCAGTCTTTCTCTTGAATGCTATGTTGAGGTGGGCTTCCGATAATGAAAAATGGAGCATTGCGGTTAAAGGCAGCAACATCTTCAACGAGGGATTCTCTACAAAATCAGTACAAGGCAATCAAGACTACCACATAAACATCAAGCAAGATTGGGCATCAGCCTCCATCTCCATCATCTACAAAATAGGCAAGTACAAGGAGAAGACGACCAAGGACGTGGATACTTCCAGAATGGGAGTAAACTAGCGATTTTTTCAAAAAATCGTCAGCAAACCAGCGTGCTTTCTTAAAAAATCGTCAATAAACTGCTCTTTTTCTGATAAAAGTCGTATCTTTGCACCGTAATTGCATTTTAACTATAAGAAGACAATGAAAATAACAATTATCGGAGCAGGTGCTATGGGCGGTGCCATGGCAGAAGGCTTATTGAAGAGTGAGAACTTCACTCCTTCAGATATTACGGTATCTGACCACAACCAACCAGTATTGGATCACTTCGCAAGCGAAGGAGCCAGCGTAACCCTCGACAACCAGTTGGCTTGTCACGGCGCAGATATCGTATGCGTAGTTGTAAAGCCTTGGTGCGTGGAGAAAACTTTGAAAGGTATCAAGGATGCACTTGACTACAAAAGCCAGAAACTCGTAGTAGTTGCAGCCGGTGTTCCATCAGCCAATATCAAGGAATGGCTTGACAAGGACGGTTCTACCCCAACATTCTTCCTGGTAATGCCAAATATCGCTATCGCTTACAAACAGTCGATGACCTTCATCACTCCTGTAGATGCATCTGCTACAGAAATCCAGCAGATTACAGAAATCTTCGATGAATTGGGCGAAAGCCTCATCATGGAAGAACGTCTCTTCCCAGCAGCTACCGCTATGTCGTGTGCCATCGCTTACGCCATGCGCTATGTAAGAGCCAATGTAGAAGGCGGCGTAGAGATGGGCTTCAAGGCTAAGGATGCCCAGAAGATTGTCTTGCAGACCATCAAGGGTGCTGTAGAACTGCTTCAGGAAACAAGCGAACACCCAGAGGCTGCCATTGATAAAGTAACAACTCCTGGCGGCTGCACCATCAAGGGCTTGAATACCATGGAACAAGGCGGCTTTACCAGCGCAGTGATCAATGGTTTATTGGCAGGAAAAAAATAAGAAAATGATACAATGAATGCTGCACAGATTACTTTATTTGTGCAGCATTTTCGTTTTTATAAGCACAAAGAGTTATAAAACGTAAGTTTTTTGAGCCGTTTTAAATATTTTTCGTATCTTTGCGCTTACATTTCGAAATTGCCCATCAGCAACTGTTCGATGTATTATCAAAGCAAACAATAAAAAGAATATTTTATGGACGAAGCAATCAAGCAAATCGGTGAAAGGCTGAAAGGTCTCCGCGAGGTTCTCAATATTCCTGCCGAGGAAATTGCAGAACTGTGCGAAATCAGTCTTGATCATTACCTCAAGATAGAATCCGGTGAGGCGGATCCTTCTGTTTATCGCCTGTCAAAAATCTCTAAGCGATACGGCATCGACCTCGACGTATTGCTCTTCGGCGAGGAACCTCGCATGAAGGGATACTACGTAACCCGCAAGGGACAGGGACCGGAGATTGACCGCAACAACCAGTATAAATACCAGAGCCTTGCCGTAGGATTCAAGGATAGAAAGGTGAATCCGTTCATGGTACAGGTAGATCCGTTGCCAGGCGACAAGAAGCCAAACAAGAACGGACACGACGGACAGGAATATGATTATGTGATTGAGGGACAGCTTGAAGTAACCATCGAAGAGAAGGTGATGGTACTGAATCCGGGTGACAGCATCTACCTCGACAGTAGTAAATCACACTGCTTCCGCTCACTCAACAATGAGCCTGCCAAGTTCCTTTGTATAATTATCTAGAAGAGTAACTATGATCGAGAGATTTCTAAAACAGACAAAATTCACTTCAGAACAAGACTTCAAGGAGCATCTGGAGTTCATTATACCAGAAGATTTCAACTTTGCCTACGATGTAATGGACGAGTGGGCAAAAATCAAGCCAGACCATGTTGCACTGCTTTGGACAAGTGAACGTGGCGAGGAAATACGTTTTACATACAAGGATCTGAAAGAACAGAGCGACAAGGCTGCTGCCTACTTCCAGAGCCTCGGCATTGGTCATGATGATAAGGTAATGCTTATCCTGAAGCGCCACTATCAGTGGTGGCTTGCCATGCTCGGACTCCACAAGATAGGAGCCGTAGCCATTCCTGCCACCCACATGCTCACCAAGCACGACATCGTATATCGCAACAATGCCGCCAGCGTAAAAGCCATCATCTGCTGCGGCGATGATTACGTGGTAGAGCAAATTGAAGAAGCTATGCCAGAGAGCCCTACCGTCAAGACCCTGATCAGTATCGGTCCAGATATTCCTGAAGGTTTCCACGATTGGATGAAGGAGTGGAACGAATGCGCTCCTTTCGTTCGTCCTGAGCATGTAAATTCCAACGAGGACACTCTCTTGATGTACTTCACATCGGGCACCACAGGCGAACCAAAGATGGTGGCACACGATCACCTCTATGCGCTCGGCCATTTGACCACGGGTGTATATTGGCACAACCTGCACGAAAATTCCATCCATCTTACCGTAGCCGATACCGGTTGGGGCAAGGCAGTTTGGGGCAAGCTCTACGGACAATGGTTTGCCGGAGCCACCGTCTTCGTCTTCGACCATGAGAAGTTTACCGCCGACAAGATTATGCGCCAGATAGAGAAATATCACATCACCTCCTTCTGTGCACCTCCCACCATCTATCGCTTCATGATTCAGGAGGATTTCTCTAAGTATGACCTCAGCAGTTTGGAATACTGCACTACAGCAGGCGAAGCTATGAACCCATCTGTGGCAGAAACCTTCCAGAAACTGACTGGTGTACAGATCTATGAAGGTTTCGGGCAGACCGAAACCACCATGACATTAGGAACCTTCCCTTGGATCAAACCAAAACCAGGAAGCATGGGCAAGCCTAACCCACAATATGATGTTCACATCCTTCGCCCAGACATGACAGAGTGTGAGGATGGTGAAAAGGGTGAGATTTGCATCCGCATCGGTGATAACAAACCTCTTGGACTCTTCAAGTATTATTACCGTGACGAAAAGCAGACCAAGTCTGTGTGGCATGACGGTTACTATCACACGGGCGATATGGCTTGGCGTGACGAGGAAGGCTACTTCTGGTTTGAGGGCAGAATCGATGATGTGATCAAGAGTTCAGGTTATCGCATCGGTCCTTTCGAGGTAGAAAATGCCCTGATGACTCATCCTGCCGTAGTAGAGTGCGCCATCACCGGTGTACCAGACCCAATCAGAGGTATGGTTGTCAAGGCAACCGTCGTACTGAAGGATGAATACAAGAGTATGGCAGGACCTGACCTCGTCAAGAAATTGCAAGATCATGTGAAGCATGAGACTGCCCCTTATAAATATCCTCGCATCATCGAATTCGTAGATGAATTGCCAAAGACCATCTCGGGCAAGATTCGAAGAGTAGAGATTCGAGAAAAGGATAATAAGAAATAGGAGTAATGAAAAAAATATATAAAATAATACCTATTGCACTATTGCTCTGCATGAGCAATAGTGCACAAGCCCAAAAATGGGCAAATGCTCCTAAAATAATCGTAGGAATAAGAGGAGGAATTACATTTGCTCCAACAGATTGGGGATGCTCAGATATCGAAGTTTTCCCTTCTACAGGTGTAGCAGCAAGTTTCAGAATAGCGAAATTGCCATTCTACATTGAAACAGGCTTATATTACACCAATAGATTTGTATATGATTACGACAATCATTCACTCTTGGTACCCGCTCTTTTTTCCTATCATATTCCTCTAAAAAAGGATATGTCCTTACAACCATTCTCGGGTCCATTCATATCTTATGGTTTCGAAGGAGAATTGGATGAAGGTTGGCGTATGGGTGTTGGTTTCAGCTCAAAGAAATTCTATGCAAACTGTGGTTATGACTATAGTTTCAATTATGGCGTTGACGAAGACGCTCTTTTCGTAAGCGTCGGCTATAACTTTTAATTATAAACATATCACATAAAATATAACAAGAAGAACAAGAGAATTCTTCACTCTTCGTTCTTCACTCTTCACTTTAATCATGGGAAAAAGAATTGTAGTAAAGGTGGGCAGCAATGTGCTGACCCGAGAAGACGGAAAGTTGGACGTAACAAGAATGTCGGCGATTGTAGATCAAATCGTTTGGCTCCGCAAACACGACTATGAGGTAATTCTGGTATCATCAGGTGCCGTAGCAGCCGGAAGAGCCGAGCTGCATGTTGACCACCATTTAGACAGCGTGGAGCAACGCCAGCTGTTCTCTGCTATCGGACAGGTGAAACTCGTAGGTCTCTATTACAACCTTTTCCGTGAATACAAGATTAAGATAGGTCAAGTATTGACCATGAAGGAAAATTTCGGTGCCGAGGAGCAGTACAAGAACCAGGAAGCTTGTATGCAGGTAATGCTGGAGAACAATGTACTTCCTATCGTCAATGAGAACGATACCGTGTGCATCACCGAGTTGATGTTTACGGATAATGATGAATTGTCTGGCTTGATTGCCAAGATGATGAATGCCGACACACTTATATTATTAAGTAATGTGGACGGCATCTACAATGGCGATCCAAGCGAGCCTACCACCCGCATTATCCCATCAGTTTATTACGACCGCGATATCAGTGAGTACATTCTTGCCAGCAAGAGCAGCCACGGCAGAGGCGGCATGACTTCGAAAGTGAAAACCGCCCACGACGTAGCCAATGCCGGCATCAAGGTAATCATCGCCAATGGCAATACGCCAAACATCCTCATCAACCTGAAGGAGCATCCGATGGAGACACTTCATACAGAATTTGTAGCAAGACCGCTAAACAAGTAAAATCATTAGGGAAAAGAGATACAGATACCTAAAAAAAAGCAGCAAGCCTATTATAGACTTTGCTGCTTTTTTAATTATGAATATTGATACCTTATTCTAATACCAATACATGGCTGGTTCCATCGGTCTGGCTGAATACATTCAAGCCGACTTTCATCAGATAGTCACCGCTATACTGTTTACCATTGCACTCCAAATCAGATTCCTTTCCAGGCATCAGATTGGTCTCCTTGACAGTATATACTTTATCGGCATCCAAACCCTGCATCTTCACGTTCATCACAGGCTCCTTGTAGCGTGGGTGCAAGTCGTATGCAAAGAGAACGGCACGCTGTTTGTCCTTGCTTACATAGTTGATGGCACAGTGGTTGCCTTCGTATGGAGAAACCAAACGATACTGGTCGCCTTCGAGAATCATCGGTTTCATGCTGTCATAGTTCTTGACGGCGTTCTGAACGAACTTATAGTCATCCTTTGAGAGTGACTTGAGGTCGATGTCGAAGCCTAACTTGCAAGAACTGCAAACATCGGTGCGGAACTTCACGCTGGTATTTTTGTTCCAATTGGTTACATGAGAGCCCATGGTCTTGGCTGGGAAGAACTTAGACAAGCTCCACTGGATGTAGATGCGCTCGAATGGGTCTGTATCGTCTGAGCACCAAAACTCGGTGAAGTATTTCAACATCTCGTAGTCCATTCTGCCGCCACCGCCAGAGCAGAGCATCATCGGCAACTTAGGATACTTGTTGTGGATGCGAGTGAGTACCTTGTAGATGCCACGCACATGGTCGATATAGAAGTTGCCCTGGTTCTCCTTGTGATATGGAGAGTAGATGTTGGTAATCACACTGTTGCAATCCCACTTGAAGTAAGCCACATCTGGGTTCTCCGTCATGATGCGATCCACGATGCCGAACACATAATCCTGTACCTTAGGGTTGCTGATGTCAAGCACCAACTGGTTGCGATAGTAATAAGTGTCACGCTTAGGCTGCATGATGACCCAGTCGGGATGCTTCTCAAAGAGTTCGCTCTTAGGATTCACCATCTCAGGCTCAATCCAAATACCAAACTTTACACCTGCCTTCTTGGCATCTCTTACCAATCCTGGTATTCCCTCTGGCAGTTTGCTCTTGGTAGCCTCCCAGTCGCCGAGACCTGCATGGTCGTCCTTGCGAGGATACTTGTTGGCAAACCAACCATCGTCGAGCAAGAACATATCTACACCCAAGTCCTTTGCATCCTTCATCAACTCTGCAAGACTCTGCTGATTGAAGTCGAAACCAGTGTTCTCCCAGTTGTTCAGAAGGGTAAGGCGGTCTTCCATACCCATGTTCACTTGATACTGGCGAGCCCAGTTGTGCAGATTTCGTGAAGCCTCACCCATGCCATTGTCGCTCATGGCGAAGATGAACTCAGGGGTAGTAAATGTCTCTCCTGCCTTCAACTTATAGTCGGAAGCGTATGGGTTGATTGCTGGGATGATACGGAGTGCGCCCACGTTGTCCACCTCGAAGGTAAAGCGGAAGTTGCCAGGCCATCCGATGGTACCAAGCATCACCTTGCCTTCGTTTTCCTTGGCAGGCTCATCAAATCCCAGTTCAAAGAATGGCTCCTCCTGCATGGCTGCACGGGTACCCAACTTGGTATCAACTATCTTTTTTCCAGCAGTCAACTGGCAAGTCTCAGGCTGTCCTTCCTTAGCCCAGTCGCTATGATAGTTGGTGACGAAGTATTTGTTTGCCTTGAAGTAGAGCATGGTAGAGCTATATCTCCAGAGGGTGACAGGGGCTTTCTCTTTGTGAGAGATTTCGCTCCAAGCCTTGATGACGTTCTCCTTAGGATAAGCTGCGTAGTGGAGCTTCACGGTCAGCGGATATACTTTGTCCTGAAGGGTGATGATGGTTTCTGTACCCCCATTGATAGCTTTCTCTTCGGATGACTTATAATATAAATAGGTGGTCATGTTGCCATCGGCATGAGTCACAGCCACTGCTGGCTCGAAGAAATCTTCAGCACCAGAAGTTGCATAAACCTCATGACCTCGTTGACAGACGGCACCATCAGAGGCTGCATATACATCCCACTTCAGGTTCTGATAGTCTGCGGGATTCTTCAACTTGTCGCCTAAATATACTTGGTAGAGACGACCCTTAGGAGAAACTTGCATCACGAGATCGGTCTTGTCGGTCGATACTCTGATGGTCTTTTGCGCGAATGCCATCACTGAAGTCATGCACATCGCTGCAATAATCATAAATGCCTTTTTCATTGTTCTTTGGTTTTTATTTGATTGTTGGTTTTATTATTTTTGCTATCACGATAACGTCTTGCAGTCTTACTTTATTGCAATTTTCATCGTATATTATGAAAGTTTAGAACTTGATTCCTGCTGAGAATTCGATGGTGAATGGGCGAAGATAGCTGCCGCTCATATACTTGCCTGCATATTTACTGGCTTCATCCTTTGTAATCAACTCCGAACCGTTGATGGTACCTTTGGCACCCTTCTCGTTGAGGATGTTGATGACGCTCACACCGAGGCTCAGTTTCTTATTCACGTTCCAGTTGATTCCGCCGAAAGTCTCCCAGTGACCATTGAAATAGAGTGCCTCCTGGAGGTTGGCGTAGGTCTTGCCAAAGTAACGGAAGCTCAACCAAGCGTTCAAGTTCTTGGTGATGTCATACTTAGGATCCAACTCAATGAGTACCTGTGGAATCTCCTTCACGATCATGTTGTTCGCATTTACACCCATAGTCTGGCCATCGTTGAACGTTACGCTTGCATTGTAGTTCTTATACACTGGCTTCTGATAGGTGAAGAGGGCGTGCATGTGGAAGTTCTTGAATGGATTGATCTCGGCAGAGGTGGTCCAACCCAAGGTCTGGATGTTGTAGATGAGCAACACGGTCTTGCCTTCTGACGTGCCAGGCTTGGTGAGGTTCTGCTGGTCGATGTTGTTCGACTTCGAGATGTAAGTAATCATGGAAGATAAGTCTATCCAATCGTTCTTGTAGAAGATTCCACCACGAATCAGCGGGATTGTAACTCGCTTGTACTGTTCCTCGGTAGGACCTGTTCCTGCATACTCGCTGATGCGTGGGAAGCGGGTGGCGATGGTTGCGTCGGCTGTCAGACCAAACTGGTTGGTGAGGTTGTACGTCAACTGCAGGGTAGCCGCATAGTTCAGCTTGTTCTTGGTCACCTTGGCTGGTTCGATGTTATGCGCTGTGGCTACGATAGAACCATCCTCCGCAGTAGAATAGGTGTTGTAATTGCCGATATGGAATCCCTTGAAGCGTGAGGCAGAAATTTGGTTTGCCGACATGCGATAGTACTCCAGACGTCCGCCATAGAAGACTTTGAACTTAGGGGTTACTCTCCATTCGTCGGTAAAATAAACAGCCAACTTGTTCTCAGAACCCTTGGTGTATTCAGGACTCAGCTCGTTATATCCAAAGGTCTCGGAGCGACGTGCGGTCTGTGTAGGGTCAAGAGGATTTACGTACATTTGGCTCAATGTGCGAGGATAAGGCTCCACGGTACCAGCCCACTGGAAAGATGATGAATAGTAGTCGAGATGATAATACCACTCGTTCAGACCTATCATCAACTTGTGGTTGTTCAGCTGCTTGCTGATTTCTGTCGTCATGAGAGCATTACTCACCTTTCCTATGTGCAACCAAGTGCGTCGTCCCTCAATGAGTCCACTATAAGCTGAGCCATCGGAAAGCTGATAGCCATCAGCCTCGCTCACCTCCGAGATAGAGCTACCACCGTAATCCACGTAGTTGGCGCGAGGAGCATTCATGTATTTAGCGTTGAATTTCCACAACCATCCGTTGTCAAATTGGTACTGGCTGATAAGGGCAATCTCGTTGGCGTGGTTCTCGCTTCCGTCGCTCATGTTCCAGGTCTCCATCTTGCCAGTCTTGGTGTTCAAGTATGGGAAAGAACCTTGTCGCTGAACATAGGAGTTCATGCCTGGGTCGAAGCCGGCGATTTTCTTGATGCTGCCGTCACCTGCGTAGATGAAAGGTGCCGCATTGGCAAAGTTGCCTGGGTTCTTGCTGTTTGAGTACTTATATAATAAGGAGATGCGTCCCTTGCCTTCGTTCAGAATTCGGGTCAGACCGAAATGATAAATCTGAGTACGATCTGCGTAATCGGTGAAGCGAAGCTTGAAACTTCCTGGGTCGAAGTTCTGGTACATACTAGCAGTATAGAGCCAGTTGGTACCGATGCCACCAGAGAGGTTAAGGTCAAAGTTCTGCATACCGAAGTGGTTCGCCTTGTAATTGAGCTTGCCCTTGAACTCTTTCTGACCTAATTCGCTGAAAGAAGATACAGCGTAAGCAATGTTACCTGTGGCAATAGCCGACTCGGAAGGCGTCATCAGGTCGGTACCTTTCAGAGAGGCATCGCTGCGCCAGTGAGCTGAGAGTTTGTGAACTGAAGATGAATAAACGGCAGGAAGACCGTTCTCATATACGGTTACGTCTTCGCTCGGCAATCCAATCTGGATTTCACGAGGCTTGTTGGCGTCGGCAGCATTAAGCATCACGTTACGCTCTTCCTTCTTGTTCTTCTCTACGGATTCCTCTTCGAGGTTGAAAGACTTCTTTTCTTTTGTACTTGACTTCTCTTCATGATTATTAGAAGGAAGTGCATACATGTAGCTTGTCGCTGACATTACAGCCAAAGCCATGGAAAATGTACGGATTTTTAGGTTCATAACTTATTCTTTTTTTAGTTACATTATTAAATTTATTTGTTCATTCCAAAATGTTTTAATCTGAATCGAATGCGTTTAGATTTCGGTTGCAAAGATAGATTGTTTTTAGACACCTTGGTGCTGTGTGTAGGGCGTGAGTAGATGCTTGGATACTCTTATAAAGGCTTAACTGCCTAATAATCAGAATATATATAGAATTAATACTTTTTATGAGAGTAGATGTTGAAAAGAAGAATAAAAGTCGTATTTTTGCAGCCGTAAAGGGTTATTCTCTTTCATAACAAAGCAAAAACAGGTAAGAACAATAACAAACAAAGGACAATGAAGAAGATAGTATGGCTCTTGATGATGGTGGTGATGCCGATGGTGGCAAATGCGGCATTTTCCCGTAATGCGGATTTGGAGGACGAGGATGAGTTGCTTCATCGTCTGGACCAATATATTGCTCGTCGGGACGAATTCTCTTCCAAGAAAGAGAAGAAACTCATACGAATGAAGAAAAGACTGAATCTTAGTTCCGACAAACGAGAGCATCTGAGTCTTTACAATCAAATCTATCGTGAGTATTATACTTATCGATATGACTCAGCCATGGTATATGCCAACAGGGGCCTGCAATTGGCAGAACAGTTGCATGATGACTATTTCATCAACCTCAACAAGATCAATCGGGCTGCGGTGTTATCCACAGGTGGATTCTATAGTCAGGCAGAAGACCTGTTGCTTTCTTTGAAGTCAGAAGACATTTCGCCCAAGCTGATGCAATACTATTATTACACCTTGACATGGGTGTATAACTATTGGGGATCTTTCTGCGAAAGGTCTGAATTCAAGGAGGAAATGCAAGATAAAAAAAGACTCTATCTTGCCAAGACCCTTGAATATGTAGGCAACAAGCATTCCGCGCTCTATTATTATCTGAGTGGTGAGTTGGAGTATTTGCTACATCGCACAAACAAGAAAGTGTTGGGCTGGTATCAGAAAGCCCTTACCGCCAGTCCTATTGACAGTAGAGTGCATGCTTCTGCAGCATATTGTATAGCTCGTTATTATCAGGACAATGGACAGATGGACATATATGAGAAATATTTGGTAGAGGCGGCCATCTCCGACCAGATTTGTCCCTTGAAAGAAAATTTGGCACTTCAGGAACTTTCCACCTATCTATATAATAAGGATGCTAAGTATGCGAAGCGTGTGTCAAAGTATATCTATTGTTCGATGGAAGATGCTCAGTTTTATAACAATCGTCTTCGAATGGTTGAGATCTCTCGCATACTTCCGCTTATCACGGAAACGAATCATCAGCAAGAAATACGTCAAAATCGCATCATCACGGCATCGCTGGTTGTGGTAAGTATCGTGTCTCTTGGATTCTTGGCGATGATGTTCTTTGTCTACAGGATAAATAAGCGTTTGGCAAAGAGTCGTCGGGAGGTGAAGAGTCAAAATACACTCTTGGACGAACTGAACCAGAAGCTGCTCAATACCAACAAGCGCAGGGAGACTTATATGAGATTGTTTATGGACATCAGTGCCGTCTATATCAAGAAACTCGACGATTATCGCAAGTTGGTGAGCCGCAAGATCAAGGCGAAACAGACTGCCGACCTCCTTACCGCCATCAACAGCTATAAGTTGGCAGAAGAGGAAGCTTCAAGTTTCTACAACCGATTCGATAAGGCTTTTATGGACTTATACCCTAACTTCGTGGATGAGTTCAACCAACTGCTGTTGCCAGAAAAGCAGATTATTCTCCCAGCCCCTAACAGTCTCACCAAGGAACTGCGTATCTATGCACTGATGCGACTGGGAATTACGGATGGTCAGGAACTGGCCACACTCCTGTTCTATTCTACGCAAACCATCTATAATTACAAGACAGCCATCAGAAAGCGAGCGAAAGACCTCACCACTTTTGATGCAGCCATCAACCAACTATGCAATGTGATAGGCTAATAAATGGCAGAAAGTTGAGTATGTACCTCAACTTTCTGCCATTTTCTTTTGCATATTCAAGAAATAGTTGTACTTTTGCCTTTACAATAAGGCTGTAACACAAAAGATGTAATGGCGTATAAAACTAAGTAACAAGAAATTAGAAAATCTTTTCATTTACCAAAGGATATGAAAGTTCTGAGTATTTCTGCGATAGAGAGGTGGTAACAAAGACCTTGATGTTGCACTAAAGAATGGAAGGAATAAGAACTAAAATCAGTAGCATTATGAAACAACCCCGCAAGAAATATAACGATGAAGACAATATGCTCGTCAACGACTTGCGCTCCATCGTCAGCAAGGCTCGCAGCAAAGCATTTGCTGCCGTCAATTATTCTCTGGTGGAAAGAAACTGGAGAATAGGACAACGTATTGTGGAACAGGAACAGAACGGAGCATCACGTGCAGAATACGGAAAGCATGTGATCGAGATTGCTTCGGCTGCTCTTACAGAGGAATTCGGGAAGGGATTCTCGGAGACAAACATCATGAATTTCAAGAAGTTCTACCTGAAATTCAAAGAGTTAACAATTCCTCAGACAGTGTCTGAGGAATTCAAAAAGCAAAAACATCAGACACTGTCTGATGAATCTTCTTTGCTACCCCAAAAAGGTCAGACACAGTCTGCCCAATTTGAGTTACGCCTTCTTCCTTGGTCTCATTACGAGCGTCTTATACGAGTAGAAGATAAGAAGGCTCGTGAATGGTATGCAAAGGAGGCATTCGAGCAAGGTTGGAGTTTCAGAACCTTGAACCGCAATATCAACACCTTATATTATGAACGTCTTCTTATGTCAAAGAAGAAGCAGCCTGTCGTTAACGAGATGCAAGACAAGACAAAGGCTTATCAGCAAGACAAACTCGAATACATCAAATCACCAGTTGTCTTGGAATTCCTTGGATTACCGGAAGACACCTCCCTTGCAGAATCAAAACTGGAGACTGCCATCATCAACAACCTAGAGAAATTCTTGATGGAAATGGGAAAAGGGTATGCGCTCGTGGCTCGCCAGCAACATATCCGAACCGAGGAGAATGACTACTATATCGACTTGGTATTTTACAATTACCTCATCAAATCTTTTATCTTGGTCGATTTGAAGGTAAATCGCATCACTTACCAGGATGTAGGACAGATGGATATGTATCTTCAGATGTACGACAAGATGAAAAAAGGACCAGACGACAACCCTACAATCGGCATCATCCTTTGTACCGAAACAGATTCGGATGTGGCACGATACTCTACCCTCGCAAAAAACGACCAGATGTTCGCTGCAAAATACAAGCTTTACCTACCAGACAAGGAAGACTTGAGAAGAGAAATCGAACGACAGAAGGAACTGTATCTAATGACTCACCCTGAAGAAAACGAAAAAGAGTAATTCTTCTGGCAGTATCAAAATAATTAGAAGGAACCATTACAAAAAGGTCAGGCACTGTCTGACCTTTTTTAATATCATTTTCCGTATAACTATCCATTTATCTATAAAATCATCACTTTTTCTTGCATAAAGTTTGCAATTTCCGATATTTATGCTTACCTTTGCCGTTGTTAAGAGGGAACTCGTAACACATTACAAAATATCTTATCATCAAATAAGAAAGGAAATAGCCAATGGAACTAAGAGAGACTTTCCAAAAAGTGAAGACTGCCAGCAAGACCTTAAGCTTGCTCAGCGATGATCAACGTAATGAAATCCTGCAGGCGGTGGCTGATGCCATCATCGCCGAAACTCCTGCGCTCCTTGCAGCAAATGCAGAAGACCTGGCAAAGATGGACAAGGCAAACCCGCTCTATGACCGACTGCAACTTACTGAGCAGCGACTCCAGGATATTGCTTCGGATATGAGACACGTCAGCACGTTGCCCTCACCACTTGGAAGAGTTCTCAAAGACAAGACACTCGAAAACGGATTGCACCTGCAGAGAATTGCCGTTCCTTTCGGAGTCATCGGTATGATTTATGAGGCTCGTCCTAACGTAACCTACGATGTTTTTTCTCTCTGCTTCAAGAGCGGCAATGCCTGCGTATTGAAAGGTGGAAAGGATGCAAATGCCTCTAACTCAGCGGGTGTCGAACTTATCCACAGGGTGTTGATAAAGTATGGAGTGAATTCTGACGTATGTACGCTCCTACCTGCTACCCATGAAGCTACGGGAGAAATGCTGAATGCCGTTGGCTATATCGACCTCTGCATTCCTCGTGGCGGAAAGAAACTCATCAACTTCGTTCGTGATACTGCCAAAGTACCGGTCATTGAGACAGGAGCAGGCGTGGTACACTGCTACTTTGACAAGGATGGTGACTTGGAGATGGGCAAGCGCATCATCACCAATGCCAAGTGCCGAAGAGTAAGCGTATGCAATGCACTCGACTGTCTATTGATTCACGAAAACAGATTGAGCGACCTCCCTGCCCTCTGTGAAGGTCTTGCCGGGAAGCAAACCAAGATTCATGCTGATACCCAAGCTTACGAGGCATTAAAGGGACACTATCCTGATACCTTATTATATAAGGCAGAGGAAAGTGAGGCAAAGATGAAGGAAGCCGATGCCAACGTGAAGAGCATCTGGAACACCGAATGGCTCAGTATGCAGATGGGGATCAAGACTGTAGCTTCTGAAGACGAAGCACTCGACCATATCGCTACTTACGGAAGCGGACACAGCGAAAGTATCGTTTCTAATGACGAAGCAGCTCAAAAGAAATTCCAGATGATGGTAGATGCTGCTTGCGTCTATGTGAACGCTCCAACCAGCTTCACCGATGGCGCACAATTTGGACTGGGAGCTGAAATTGGTATCAGTACTCAGAAGTTAGGAGCCCGCGGACCAATGGCTCTCGAAGAGATTACCACCTACAAGTGGTTGATTACAGGAAATGGACAAACAAGAAATTAAAAATAAGATAGTATGAAGACATTCTTTAATGTTGAAGACCTTGGCGACCTGAAAGCAGCGCTCGCTGAGGCACAGGAAGTGAAAGCAAACCGTTTCGGTTATCAAGAGTTGGGCAAGAACAAGACCTTGCTGATGATATTTTTCAACAACAGTCTCCGTACCCGTTTAAGTACACAGAAGGCAGCAATGAACCTGGGCATGAATGTAATCGTGCTCGACGTAAATGCTGGTGCATGGAAGTTGGAGACAGAACGTGGCGTTATCATGGATGGCGACAAGAGTGAACACCTGCTTGAGGCAATCCCAGTGATGGGTAGCTTCTGCGACCTTATCGGTGTACGCAGCTTTGCCGGTTTGAAAGACCGTAACTACGATTATGCCGAGACCATCGTCAACCAGTTCGTGAAGTACAGCGGCCGCCCAGTTTTTGCCATGGAGACTGCTACCGTTCACCCACTCCAGGCATTCGCCGACCTCATCACCATCGAGGAACATAAGAAGGTGGCTCGTCCTAAGGTGGTTCTGACCTGGGCTCCTCATTGCCGTGCCTTGCCTCAAGCCGTACCAAACTCATTCGCCCAGTGGATGAATGCAGCTGACGTTGATTTCGTAGTAACCCATCCTGAAGGTTATGAACTCGACCCTAAGTTCGTAGGCAATGCCAAGGTGGAGTACGACCAAAAGAAAGCATTGGAAGGCGCAGACTTCGTTTATGCTAAGAACTGGAGCTGTCCAGGCGTAAAAGACCCAGCACAGTATGGTGAGATTCTGAGCAAGGACATGAGCTGGACTATCGACGAGGAGCACATGAGCTGGACCAATGACGGTTGCTTCATGCATTGCTTGCCAGTTCGCCGTGGTTTGATTGTTACAGATGATGTCATCGAAAGCCAGAACAGTCTGGTCATTCCAGAGGCAGCCAACCGTGAGATTTCAGCCGAGGTTGTCATCAAGCGTATGCTTGAGTCACTCTAAAGCAGGAAATAAGAAAGAGATTGGGGAAGTAAAGGAAAACAAGCCTTTACTTCCCTTTTTCGTTCTTCCCCCTCATGATTCCATCCCCATTTCTCGGTATTTTTTTCTTTTCATTCAGTCCAAATTCACATATTTCAAATATTATCTGTACCTTTGCCGCCGAAAAAAAGAAGAAGAAGATGGACAAATACATTACATTATCACCAGAAGCCAAGGGCACTTTCAACGACCGCCTCAACTTTCTGTATCTAAAAATAGGTAATTATCTCGACACAGAGAATCTGCAGAATAGAACCTTGCAGTATTGCAAGGTTTTCCTCAGCGACTCCAAAAACCAGATAAAAGAGCTACAGGAATCGCTCCTTTATCAGGAATTTCTCAAAGATACCAATCTTACGATTGTAGAGCAACCTCCGCTTGATGGAAGCAAGATTTCTCTCCTAATCAAGACAACAGATGATAAGACCCCTATCCTATTCCATAGTCTCCGACTGACAGAAGAGGAAGCTAAAGGAAAAGATTCATACGAGCAAACCCGTATGCTGTTTGAAAGATATCTAAGCCTCATCGCTGATACAGATATGACCATGGAACGGAATCTGGTAAGAACATGGATTTACGTAACCGATATTGATGTAAACTATCAAGGCGTGGTAGAAGCCCGAAACGACGTATTCAGCCAACAAGGTCTTACTGCAGATACTCACTATATCGCCAGTACAGGCATAGAAGGAAGCACTTCTGTTCAGAATGCATCCGTGGCCATCGACTTCCTGACCATTCCTGATATCAATGAGGAAAACAAGAAGTATCTTCAGGCACTCGAACATCTGAATCCTACTCATGAATATGGAGTTGCCTTCGAAAGAGGAACCCGAGTTACAATACCAGTTCATTCTGTAAATTCTGATGGAAACCAACAGTTCAAACAGCAATACTTTATTTCCGGCACAGCAAGCATCGACAAACAAGGTGATGTAGTTTATGAAGGAGACATTGTAAGACAGACAGGCAGACTTCTGGAGAACATCGGAGCTCTGCTAAAAGACGGTGATGCCACCATGAATGACATCCAATACTTCATCATCTACTTGCGCGATATTTCCGATTATCATACGGTAGATAGACTGATGCAACAGTTTTATCCACAGATACCACGCATCATCGTGGACGCAAAAGTATGCCGCCCTGGCTGGCTGATAGAGATGGAGTGCATTGCAGAGAAAGAAACATGTTCTACAAAATAAGGAATTATAAAGATTCTGTCATCTAACCTTCGTCGGAATCCTCTCATCACTCATGATTTCATTTCCTGCCGCACAAGCATCAAGCTCTACTGGCTTCGAAGTGAAACCAGAGGTATTCTAAAAAAATAACCTTGCTGCTTATTGAGCAGCAAGGTTATTACGTACAGGATTAGCATACATCGTCAACAGACGCTCTTTCAAGTAGGCCTCATCCTTATTAGGAAGGTCAATTTTTGCAAGTTGACCCTGGATATACTTTTCAAATTTTGCTTTGTCTTCAGCAGTATATTGATCGGTATAAGCCTCCGTTTCCTCCAGCATATCGAGAGCCACATAATTTCCAGGATACAAACGGTAATTACGATGTATCTGCTGGTCAATATAAGCAGCTACCTTATTATATATATCCTGCTTTGGCATATCCGGATCCAGAGAATCAAGATACTCATCAAGACATGGGGCTGCATGATAATGTACGTGTCCCTTATAACCGAAGATACCAGTCTGCATACTTACCAGATCATCAGTAGGTCCCTTTTTCCACTCCGCATGATCACGCTTCTGCTGGAATTCCTTTGCCTTCAGGAAATCGCATGGGTCATACTCATAACTGATAGACAGAGGAACCAGATGCAACTGCTTCAATCGTTCTATAATACTTCCCTCACCACCCATAGACATCATCTGGAGAATTGATTTCTGGGTACGGTCATTGCTATCCTTGGCACGACCTTCACGCTGGGCAATCCAGATATTCTCATTTTTCTCCTTGATAGCAAAGTGCATATAGTCGGAAAGACGCTTACTGGACATCAACATCTGACGCATACTCAAGGCACGCTCTACGATGAATGCCTTGTTGACACGTACCAGATCCTTGACCCATGGAAGAGACAGGAGATTATCGCCGATGGCTATCTCGCAAGTCGTTTTGAACTTGTTTTCTATCAGCATGACATCGAGGATAGCAGAATCGAGCACGATATCACGATGATTACTGATGAAGGTATAGTTGCGGGTATTGTCGAGTGACGAACAGTCCATCTCGCAGCCCGTAGTCGCCTTCTTCAATATGCCAAGAACGAAGTCATAAGCGAAAGCCAGCTGGAAATCAAGATTTGTCTTACAAGCCTTCAACTTTTGGGCAATCATTTCCAATGGTACCTGTGGATACAGGTATGCCAACACTTGCTTGAACTGGTCGTTTGCCAGCAAACGATCAAATACCTCCGGGAGGTCTTCCGGCTCCCAAGGTCTAATGGTATCAAATTCTTGAGGGATTTTCATGATGTAAAGCTTTTAAAATTGATTCTCTACAATATCACTGAGCACATCCTTGATATCAAGTCCTGCGGCACGAACCTGCTGCGGAATGAAACTTGTAACGGTCATACCCGGTGTCGTATTGATTTCCAGCATGTTCACCTTATCCTTACCGTTCTCATCCTTGGTGATGATATAATCAATACGGATAATACCATTAGCATGAAGGATATCATAGATGCGGGAAGTAGTCTTAGCCACCTCTGCTGCAGTTTCAGGAGAAAGACGAGCAGGAGTAATTTCCTGTACCTGTCCATTGTACTTGGCATCATAATCGAAGAATTCATTGCTGGTCACCACTTCAGTAGCAGGCAAAACCACACACTTGTCAGCAGTCTTGTATATACCCTGAGAAATTTCAACACCATCCATGAATCCCTCAATCATAGCTTCCTCAGCCTCCATAAAAGCCAGACGAAGAGCAGGAGCCAACTGGTCTGCCTCCTTAACCTTGGAAACACCAAAACTGCTACCATCAGCAGCAGGCTTTACAAAACAAGGCATACCGATGCGCTTGGCTATAGCCTCCTCATTATACTCCTCACCACGGCGGAGCAAGATGCTATCAGCTACATTGATACCAAATCCACGAAGATAATTGTTGAGTACATACTTATCAAAAGTCATAGCCTCTACAAGAACACCACTTGTAGAATAAGGCAAATGAATCAGGTCGAAATAACCCTGCATTACACCATTCTCACCAGGCTGACCATGAATCGTAATATACGCATAATCAAAATACTTGCGCTGTCCATCCTTGACAAAAGAGAAATCATTCTTGTCAATTTCGGCAGTATCACCATTATCAAAGGCTACATGCCAGTCGGTGCCCTTGACATCTACTATATATATGTTATAGCGCTCTTTATCAAAGAAAGAGTACAAACCCTGACCTGAGCGCAATGATACGTCGTGCTCAGAAGAATCACCACCGCAGACGATGGCTATCGTTCTTTTGTTATTTTCCATCTCTTATTTATATTTAATGAATTAGAATCTTTTTTATCTGTCACTTTTGACCTATAGAATCATCACTTAGTCTGGAACGTATCTTGTGTGGTTCCTGCGATGAATCCTCTCCACTTCTCTATGAGTTTGCGGAAGTCATCAGACCACTCGCTATCGAAGTCCATCTGCTGTTGGGTAGTAGGATGCACAAAACCAAGTGTCTTGGCATGGAGTGCCTGTCTTGGGCAGAGTTTGAAACAATTTTGTATAAAAGCCTTGTAACTGCTACTTCTCTGTCCTCTCAATATTTCAGCACCACCATACGTCTCGTCCATAAAGAGCGGATGACCGATATGCTTCATGTGAGCACGAATCTGATGGGTTCTACCTGTCTCCAGCACACACTCCACAAGCGTGGTATATCCAAAGCGCTCCAATACCCGATAATGCGTTACCGCACTTTTACCGATACCACTATCTGGGTCGAACACCTTCATACGAAGACGATTCTTGGGATCTCTTCC
>UMCM01044753.1_pt1 | contig 44391 bp, 39 predicted proteins | sample 1964231 | NCBI WGS metagenome assembly UMCM01 (sample SAMEA4835968, study PRJEB28245) | human gut metagenome | biome: gut microbiome; material: fecal sample | place: Denmark | collected 2008
GAAAGCACACGGAGCGCCTGCTGCAGAGCCGCCCCGGGCTGGCCGCGGGGGGCGTGCTGTTTTTGCTGCTGGTGCGGGCGCTGGGCGGCCTTGTCTGGTGCATCGACTTTGGCGCGATGGACCCCGGTCTGCAGCCCGCCATGCGCCGGCTTTTGGCGGACTGCGGCATTCATGAGGGTGTGCTCCTGACAAAGCCGCTGCTGCAGACCGCGCAGGCACAGGCTTTGCGCCGCAGTGAGGTGTTCGGCTGGGTCAGCCTGAACTTTACGGGCGGCTGCCTTGCCATCGAGAGCACGCCCTCCCAGACCCAGACCGTGCGGGAGCCGCCGCCCCGGCAGGGCCTGTACGCCAGTGCGGACGGGGAAATACTCGCCGTTGAGATCGAGAGCGGCTTTGCAGCGGTGACGGTGGGGCAGACTGTCGCCCAGGGCCAGCTGCTGGCCGCCGCTGAGCGGCTGGACCGCAAGGGCAACGCTGTGCCGCAGGGCGCCGGCGGGCGCGTTATAGCGCGGGTACAAAAGCATTACACAGCCCGGCAGTCCCTGACGGCAGAGGCTCCCGTCTACACGGGCCGCGGCAGCGTGCAGACGACGCTGTACCTGCCGTGGCGCAGCTATACAGACGAGCCGGAGGACCCGCTGACCGGCATCACGCAGACCGACTGGCTGCCCGTGCAGCTGGGCCGCCTGGCACTGCCCGCCAGCCTTTGCAGCGTGACGACCTGGGAGCAGCTGCCGGACACGGTGCAGTATTCCGAGGCTGCCGCCGCCGCTCTGGCCCTGCGCACCTGCCGCGCCGCGCTGCTGGCCGAGTTCCCGGATGCGGTCATCGAGGCAGAGCAGCGCGAAATTTTCGCGCAGGAAGGCGCAGAAACGGCAGCTGTGACCTATATTTTCACCGCCAACATCGCCGCACCGCCGTGATTCGACATATTTTGCTTAGTATGACGAAATGGCTGATAAAATTTTGTGCAATATTCATAGTTTCTTTTGCGAAAAACTGTGATATAATCTAAATGTATAGCTATGTGCTACACCATGGAACCGGGAGGATGAAAATTTGGCAGAACGATCTTTGGAACTGGACAGCATTGAACTGGCAGCAGCCATCTTTGGCAGCGGCGACCAGAATATCCACCTGCTGGAAAAGGAATTCCGCGTCACGGCGGTCTGCCGCGGCTCGGTGCTGCGCTTTACCGGTGAGCAGAAGGATGTGGACGCCGCCGCCCGCGCCGTGGACGGCATGGTCACCCTGATGGAAAACCACACCCCGCTTGAGGAGCAGACCGTGCGCTACTGCATCAGCCTGGCCCACGGGGGCGAGGAAAAGCGCCTGCGGGAGCTGACCGACGATTTCGTCGCAGTCACGGCCAAGGGTCGTCCCATCCACCCCAAGACGCTGGGCCAGAAGGAATATCTCGCCGCCATCCGCAAAAATGCCATCACGTTCGGCGTCGGGCCAGCAGGCACCGGCAAGACGTATCTGGCTGTGGCAATGGCGGTCAAGGCGTTTAAGTCTAAGGATGTCAGCCGCATCATCCTGACCCGCCCCGCCGTCGAGGCGGGGGAGAAGCTCGGCTTTCTGCCGGGCGACCTGCAAAACAAGGTTGATCCGTATCTGCGCCCGCTCTACGACGGGCTGTTTGATCTGCTGGGGGCCGAGACGTTCCAGAAGCTGTTTGAAAAGCAGGTCATCGAGGTCGCGCCGCTCGCCTATATGCGCGGGCGCACGCTGGATGATGCCTTCATCATCCTGGACGAGGCCCAGAACACCACGCCCGAGCAGATGAAGATGTTCCTGACGCGCATGGGCGTCGGCAGCAAGGTCGTGGTCACCGGCGATGTGACCCAGATCGACCTGCCGGATAAGGTGCGCAGCGGCCTCATTGATGCCCTGCATGTCCTGCGGGACGTCGAGGGCATCGCGCAGGTCCGCCTGACAGAGAAGGACGTCGTGCGCCACCGCCTGGTGCAGCAGATCGTAAAAGCGTATGAAAAGGCCGCCGAGGAGAAGGCTCCCGGCAGCCACAACCATAAACAAACAATGGAGGTCGATTAACGTGTCCAATAAGGTGTTGATTACGAACGATCAAAACGTGGTCAAGGTCCCTTCCGGGCTGCGCATCCTGATCCGCCGCAGCTGCAACGCGGTGCTGGATTTCGAGCATTTTGACGGTCCGGCGGAGATCAGCGTGACCTTCGTGGATAACAACCGCATCCACGAGCTGAACAAGGAGTACCGCAACAAGGATTCCGCCACCGACGTTCTGAGCTTCCCGCTCGGTGAAAACGGCGAGTATGACATTGACGAGGACAACGGCTGCAAGCTGCTGGGCGACATCGTCATCTCGATGGAGCGCGCGATGGAGCAGGCTGAGCTGTACGGCCATTCCCTGCAGCGCGAGGTCGCGTATCTGACGGTACATTCGATGCTGCACCTGCTGGGCTACGACCATGAGGCCGGCGGCCTGGAGGCCGTGCGCATGCGCGAGAAGGAGGAGGCTGTGCTCATCCAGCTCGGCCTGCCGCGCACGGTTTCCTATACCAGCGATGAAATTTGAGCAGCTGACCCGCTTTGCGCGGGGCTTTGTCTATGCCTACAACGGCATACGCGCCGCCATACGGGAGGAACGCAATTTCCGCTTTCATCTGTGTGCGGCGCTCTATGCCTTTGTGGCAGCCTACTGGGCGCAGCTGCCTGCGGTGGAAACAGCTCTGATCGCGCTCTGTGTGGCGGCGGTGCTGGCGCTGGAGCTTGTCAACTCCGCAATTGAGCGCGCCGTGGACAAGCCCGACACCACCCACTGGTGGAGCGCAGGCGCGGCCAAGGATATGGCGGCAGGTGCGGTGCTTGTCATGGCCATCGGCACGGTCGTTGTGGCGGTATGCCTGTTCTGGCCGCGGCTGGACATTCTGTGGGCGGCCTTTACCGCGCGGCCGACACGCCCGCTGTGGCTTCTGCTCACGCTGATCGTATTTTACAAATTTATTTTCCGTTCTTCCAACTCAACAGAGAAAGGCAAACAACCGAATGGCAAAACCGATTCCTGAAATGCCGTCCAGCGTCTTTGTGGCGCTGGTGGGCCGCCCCAATGTGGGCAAATCCAGCCTGACGAACTACCTCGTGGGCGAAAAGGTCGCTATTGTGACCAAAAAGCCCCAGACGACCCGCAGCCGCATTACCGGCGTCATCACCAAGGGCCCCGTGCAATATGTGCTGATGGACACCCCCGGCATCCACGCCGCCCGCAACAAGCTGGACGCCCGCATGACCCAGACCGCCGCCGCCAGCCTGAAGGACGTCGATGTGACGATGATGCTGTTTGAACCGGCAGGGGAGTTCACCGACGCCGAGCTGACGATGGTCAAGGCGCTGCAAAAGGGCGGCCCGGCCATTGCCGTTATCAACAAGGTGGACCTGCTGGATAACTTTGCCGCGCTGGAAGCCCGCAAGAAGCAGCTGGAGGAGTTCGGCTGCTTTGACCACATCGTCACGATCTCGGCCAAGGACGGCACGGGCTGCGATGAACTGTTTGCCATGCTCAAGCCCTACGGCAACGAGGGCCCGCACTATTTCGATGATGACGCCTTCACCGATATGCCGGAGAAGGAGCTTGTCGCAGAGCTTGTGCGCGAGAAGGCACTGCTTTTCCTGCGTGAGGAGGTCCCTCACGGCATTGCCGTTGTGGTCGAGCACTTTAAGGAGCGCCCTGACAAGGACCTCATCGACATTGATGTGGACATCTACTGCGAACGCAAGAGCCACAAGGGCATGATCATCGGCAAGGGCGGCCAGATGCTGAAAAAAATTGCCTCCGCCGCCCGCATGGACATTGAGGAACTGCTCGGCGTCAAGGTCAACCTTCAATGCTGGGTCAAGGTCCGCGAGGACTGGCGCGATAACGAACTGCAGCTGAACTCGCTGGGATTTGCCAAGCCGTAACGATGCTGCACGTCGTAGGGGCGGGGTATGCCCCGCCCGCAGCCTACCCGTTATAGAGCATTATCCGTAAGGCCGCGGGCCGGACATGTCCGGCCCCTACAGCAACCGCAAATTTATTTTATTCCCCATTCCGCCAACATCCCCGCGCCCCCTCTGCTACACTGTAGCCATGGGGGGTGAATGGCATGGACAAAACGGCGGACGACTGGCGGCGCTTTGCGCAGACAGGCAGCATTTACGACTATCTGACGTACAAAAATCAACAAAACACAGCACGGGAGGACGTATATGCAGGTGGCAACAACGGGCCTTGTGCTGCGGCAGGTCAAGGTGGGCGAGGCAGACCGGATCCTGACGATCCTGACGCCTGACCTAGGCGTGGTGTCGGCGTCGGCCCGCGGCAGTCTGCGGATGAAGAGCGCCCTGTTCAGTGCAACAGGGCTGTTCTGCTACTCGGAATTCACGCTCACCAGCGGGCGCAGCCACTATTTTGTGGACACTGCGCAGGTCAAAAAGGTGTTCCACGGCATCTCTGCGTCCATTGAGGGTATGGCTTTGGCCAGCTACATGGCGGAGATCGCGGCGGAGCTTTCCCCCGCGCCGCCCGAGGCCGACGCTCAGCTGCGCCTGCTTCTCAACTGCCTGTATATGATCAGTGAGCGCCACTATCCCTGCGCGCAGCTCAAAGCCATCTATGAGCTGCGCGCCCTGACGCTGGCGGGCTATATGCCGGACGTGCTGGCCTGCGCAGGCTGCGGTAAATACGACGGGGGAGAGTTTTACCTTGACCCTGTCGAGGGCCGTCTGCTCTGCGCCGACTGTGCCGAAAAAGCGCGCCATATCACGAATCTGGACAACGGCGCGCTGTACGCCCTGCGCCATATCTGCCTGGCCGAGGATAAAAAGCTGTTCGGGTTCAAAATCTCGCCCGAGAGCTTACAGGAGCTTTCCCGCACCAGCGAGCAGTACACGCTGGCGCATCTGGAGCATGGGCTGAAAAGCCTGGATTTTCTCAAATCTGTACTTGAATAAGGAGACCTAAACCCTGTTATGGATACCGCCTATAAAACAACACTGGAGCTGGACAAGGTCCTGAACCGCGCTGTGCAGCTCTGCGCCTGCCAAGAAACGAAAGAAATGATGCAGGCGCTGGAGCCGGCCCCCACGATTGAGGATGAGCGCTACGACCTGACCCAGACCAACGCCATCAACGCGCTGCTCATCAAGAACGGCAGTCCCCGCTTCGGCAGCGTGCGCGAGGTGCGCCGCATCGTCGCCCACGCCCGCAAGGGGGGCATCCTCTCGATGGGTGAGCTGCTGGAAATTGCCGCGACCCTGCGCAATTTCTCGGGCCTGTCCCAGTGGTACGGCCTGAGCGAGCATGAGATGCTGCCCACCGACGACCTGTTTTTTGCGCTGGCCCCGCAGCCGGTGCTGGAAAAGCAGATTTCGGAGAGCATTATTTCTCCCGAGGAGATGGCCGACACTGCCAGTGTGACCCTCCACGATCTGCGCCGCAAAATCCGCCAGACCGAGGATTCCATCCGCACCAAGCTCGATAACATCATCCGCAACTCCACCACCAATAAATTTTTGCAGGATGCCGTCGTTTCCCTGCGCAATGGCCGCTACGTTGTGCCCGTCCGCGCCGAGTACCGCGGTGAGGTCGGCGGCGTCATCCATGACGTTTCGTCCACCGGCGCAACGGTCTTTGTAGAGCCTACCGCCGTCGTCGAGGCCAACGCCCGCATCATGCAGCTGCGTGCGCAGGAGCAGGAGGAAATCACCCGCATCCTGACCTCGTTCTCGACGCAGGTCGGCTCGCTGGAGCCGCAGTTCACCTACAGCTATGACGCGATGCTCAAAATCGACCTGCTGCTGGCAAAGGCCCGACTGGCTGTGGAGCAGAACGCCTTTATGCCCGCCGTCAGCGACACGGTGCACTTCAAGCTGAACAAGGCCCGCCACCCGCTCATCGACAAGAAAAAGGTCGTGCCTGTGGACATCGAGCTGGGCAGCGAGTACGACACCCTCGTCATCACCGGCCCGAACACCGGCGGCAAGACCGTTTCGCTCAAAACCGCGGGCCTTCTCAACGCTATGGCCCAGTACGGCTTCCTGATCCCCGCGCACGAGAGCAGCATCGTCTGCCATTTTGACGAGTACCTTGTGGACATCGGCGACGAGCAGAGCATTGAGCAGAGCCTGTCCACCTTCTCCGGCCACATGAAGCGCATCAGCGTTATTCTCGACCTGGCGGGCCACGCCACGCTGACCCTGCTTGACGAGCTGGGCGCGGGCACCGACCCTGCCGAGGGCGCGGCGCTGGCCGTCAGCATTCTCGAGCAGCTGCGCCGCCAGGGCAGTCTGCTCATGGCTACGACCCACTACGCTGAGCTGAAGGTCTACGCGCTGGAAACGCCCGGCGTCGTCAACGCCAGCTGCGAGTTCAACGTCGAAACGCTGATGCCCACTTATAAATTGAGCGTCGGCGTGCCGGGCAAATCGAACGCCTTCCTCATCAGCGCCAAGCTCGGCATCCCGCAGGAAATTATCGACGCCGCACGCAATCACATGTCGAACGACGATAAGCGCCTCGACAGCGTGCTGTCCCAGCTGGATGACCTGAAGGTCCAGCTGAAGGACGCCCAGGCCGAGGCCGAGCAGGCCCGGTATGAGGCGGAGCACGCGCTGGAAAGCGCCGAGAAGAAACGCGACGACCTGATCAAAAAGGGTGAGGAAGAACTCGAAAATGCCCGCCGCCAGGCCCATGACCTGATGCAGCAGGTGCAGAACGAGGCCTACAGCCTGACCGACGAGCTGCGCCGCATCCAGAAGGACGAAAAGACCAGCGCTGCCCAGCGTGCTGTCCGCGCCCGGGAAATTGCCCGCAGGGACACCGAGACACTGCTGAAAAAGACCGACGCCAAGCCGCAGCCCGTAAAGGAGTTTGTGCCTTTGAAGGAGGTACAAATTGGGCAGGAGGTCGTTATTGCAGACCTCGGCCAGACGGCCACTGTCACCGCGCGGCCTGACCGCAACGGCATGGTCGAGGTGCGCGCCGGCATCATGAAAACGAAGGTGCCGCTGACGAACCTGCGCGCGCCCGATAAGATGGAGAAGCGCAAGCCGGCCGAACCGCGCCGCTCGACCCGCGTGCAGCTCGACAAGAGCCGCAAGACCAGTATGGAGCTGAACCTGCTGGGCTACACCGTGGACGAGGCCCTGAACGAGGTGGACAAGTTCCTGGACAGCGGTATGCTGCGCGGGCAGTCCACGCTCTATATCATCCACGGCAACGGCACCGGCGCGCTGCGCACGGCCATCCAGAAGCATCTGCGCACCCACAAGGCCGTCAAGAGCTTCCGCCTGGGCCGCTACGGCGAGGGCGAGAGCGGCGTGACCGTTGTGGAATTAAAGTGAAAATCAAAACAATCCGCGTGTTTTGTCTATGGCAATCGCTCGCCGCTTTTGCTATGCTAACAGTATTATGATAATCGTTTCAATGATAAACTAACAAGAGAGCGAGTGAACGCTTTGGCTATGGATTACAACAGCACACGCAGCTTTACCATGACGCTGGCACACCGCGCGGTGGGGGACATCCGCCGCGGCGGCTTCCGCCAGCTGCGCAACTATGTGGATATGTGTGCCACACTGGCTAAAAATCAACAGCAGAAGGACTTTTTTGCCTACGCGCAGAAGGCTCTGCAGCGCACGGACAGCTGCTACTACAGCCTTATCCACCGTCTGTTGGATTCCGTGGATGAGGATCGCATCTGCACCGTCGGTGTCAATATGGGCTTTGGCGGGTTGATTTACGGTGCCAGTGAGCTGAAAAAGCAGGCTGACCTCGAAGGTCAGCCCATTGCCTGGATCACGGCGGCCCGCTGCGGCGACGAGCGCCTGAGCGAGCTGGTGCCCAAGGCCGCCAGGCACGGCAGCTTTGTCTGGCTGCTGGATGCGACGGACACCGACCCCGCGCAGGTCGTGCTGCTGGCTAAGGCAAACCCGCAGAGCGCCTTCGGTCTGCTGGCTGACCCGTCCGCACTGACCGAGGACTGCGTCAAGACGCTTGCGGCATGCCGCAATCTGGTGGTCATGCCGCTGCTGCAGACGCCGGAGCTGACCCCCGAGGTCTGCCGCGCCGCCCGCCGCCTGAAAGCCCAAAAGATGTTCTATGCGCTGACGGTTCTCATCGATGACGAGACCGCGGGCGAGGTCATGCAGGACGACTGGCTCGAGAGCATGGCGCAGGAGACGCTTTGCTGCATGTGTGCCCGCAAGCCCGGCACATCGGACGAAACCGCCCGGAAGCTGCGCCGCAGCATCGTGAACGGACGCCTTGAGACCGGCAAGCCCGTGCTGCTGCTCGACTGGGACGGCGATGTGCGCTATCTGAACAACCGTATTTCGGAGTATATGACCTTCGGCAGCGTCCTGCCGGAGGGCAGCACCTTCCCTTTGCAGTTGGGCTGACTTCTTGGCCCCCTCTGCGAGGAGGCTCCCGCCGCAGCGGGTGGGGGAGAGAACCTTACGCCAGCTCGAAATACTTCGGGTTATGGCAAAATTCGCTCCCTCCGGCCCTTCGGGCCGCCTCCCTCGCCGAGGGAGGCAAGTACTGCCGCATAAAATGACAAAAACCGACCCCGTACCGATGCTATGATCGGATACGGGGCCGGTTTATTTTTGCGTTTATTGCGGATCGCCGCGCAGCAGCTTCTGCATGATCTCGTGGTTGAACACCGGGATCGACAGCTCCGACATGTTGGACAGGGCGTTGCTCTTCATGCCGCTGAGCACCCACGGAATCAGGATACCCATCATCGCACCGGCAAAGAACTGCCCGATCTTGCGGGTCTCCTCGGCGCTGGCATCGGGGGTCAGCTCCCGCACGTTCTGCTCAAAGATGGAGCGCAGATAATCGAACATATATTGCTGCAGGCTGTTCTGCCCGTTATAGGCAAGGGCATTGCAGTAGAACACCTTGTTTTCCAGAAAATAGGTCTCCAGCGCCGCCAGCAGGGCATTCCAGCTGGAATAGGCGCTGAGCTCCACCAGAAACCGGGTGATGCCGCTCTGGAAATACCAGTTTACCAGATCGTACTTATCCTCAAAATGGTAATAGAAGGTGTTGCGGCCCACATTGGCGTGATCGACAATGTCGTTGACAGAAATTTTCTCCAGCGGAGTCGTGGCCATCAGCTCCTGCAGACTCTGGGCCAGCAGCTGCTTGGTTTGATTGGAACGAGGCATAGCAATCCTCCTGTACGGTAGGTGGTAAAATTACATACCTGCATTATAACACAAATTCGACATAAAGTGCAAATGCTTTGTGGGAAGAACAAAAGGCAAGACCACGCAGATGTTGTATGACAATTTGCGCGGAGTGTTTGGTTTTGCCCGCAGTAGCAGGGTTTCCGGGCTGTCTAGTTGAACATTCCCCGGCTTTTGTCTATGTACACTAAGCCGAAAATAAGCATAAAATAGTGCCATACCAAATGAGTGTCCCAAACGGAGAGAAAAAGGAGAGCAATCTATCATGCCGATGAATAAAGTGGTTCATGCCGCTCAGCGCGCTGCATTCAGCGCTGCCATTGATTCTGCCATCAAGGCCGTGCGCGGCAAAGGCCCTGAAAATATGGCCGAGCAGGCCGTCAAGCTCGTCAACCTGGCCCAGCCTCTGCTGGCCAACCGTTACCCCGATGCCGACTGGGACAAGGTTCGCGCCTTTGTGTCCGACCCTGGCAGCAAGTGGATGGAGTACGCCTACAAGGCCATCAACGAGATCGACCCCCACATCCTCAAGATGAACACCCTGAACCTTGTGTATGAGGGCATGTTCGCGGGCTATAACTACGTCATGGAGCTGCGCAGGAAGTATGACTGCAACATGCCGTGGATCCTGCTGTTCGACCCGACCTCCGCCTGCAACCTGCACTGCAAGGGCTGCTGGGCTGCCGAGTACGGCAACCGCCTGAACCTGAGCTTTGAGGATATGGACCGCATCGTCACGGAAGGCGAGGCGCTGGGCATCCACTGGTACATGTGCACCGGCGGTGAGCCGACCTGCCGCAAGGAGGATCTGTTCAAGCTGGCCGCCAAGCACCAGAACTCCGTGTTCCACCTGTTCACCAACGGTACGCTGATCGACCAGGCTTTCTGTGATCGCGTCAAGGAAGTCGGCAACATGGCCTTCTTCATCTCCATCGAGGGCATCGGCGATGCCACCGATGCCCGCCGCGGCGAGGGCGTCTATGACCGCGTCATGCACGCCATGGACCTGATGAAGGAGAACGGTCTGCTGTTCGGCACCTCCATCTGCTACACCAGCGCCAACTACAAGGCCGTCACGAGTGATGAGTTCATGGATATGCTCATCAGCCACGGTGTACGCTTCAACTGGTACTTCCACTATATGCCCATCGGTGACGGTGCAAACGTTGATTTGATGCTGAACGCCGAGCAGCGCGAGTATATGATCCACCGCGTGCGCGAGATCCGCGGCTACACCGGCGGCAAGCCGATTTTCTGCATCGACTTCCAGAACGACGGCGAGTACATCGACGGCTGCATTGCCGGCGGCCGCCAGTATGCCCACATCAACCCGGCGGGCGATGTTGAGCCCTGCGTCTTTATCCACTACTCCAACGCGAACATCCACGACAAGAGCCTGCTGGAGTGCCTGCAGCAGCCGCTGTTCAAGGAGTACCACAAGGGCCAGCCCTTCAACCACAACCACCTGCGCCCCTGCCCGATGCTCGAGAACCCCGAGCTGCTGGGTGAGATGGTCAAGCGTTCCGGCGCCCACAGCACCGATATGCAGCAGCCGGAATCTACGGACGATGTTTTCCGCCGCTGCCGCCCCTACGCTGACCAGTGGACTCCGTCCGCTGACCGCATCTGGGTCGAGGAGCACCCCGATTGCGCTTCCTGCGCCAGCTGCTCCGCCTGCGCATCCAAGTAAAATCGCATAAATAACATTTCACGCCCCGCTGTGGTTTGCAGCGGGGCGTTTTTGTTTGGTTTGGCTTCTCCCACGGGGAAGGCATTCATCTTGTCAGCTTTTCGCACATCCCACCGTCCGCGGATTTTCTCCCCAACCGGCGCATATAGTGGTAGCATGGCGGCAAAAAGGGGAGGTGGGCGTATCAAAACGGTGGTGTATCTCGATGTGCTGCTGCTGACAAATTTTCTGACGGCGTACCTTCTGCTGCTGGCGGCGGGGGCGCTGAGCGGCCAGCGTGCGCCGTTTGCCCGGATGCTGGCGGGCAGCGCACTGGCGGCGCTCTCGGCACTGATTTTGTTCGCGCCCGAGCAGCCGTACCCCGTGCAGGTCGCGTACAAGGCCGCCACGGCGCTGGGCATCACGGCGGCAGCGTTCGGCTGGCGGAGCAGGCGGCGGCTGGTGACGGCGGCCTGCTGGTACGCGGCGCTGAACATTGCGCTGGCGGGGGCGGTCCTTCTCGTCATCCTGCGCACCGGCACCCGCGTGGCGGATACGGCAAATTTGACGGTCTACCTGCGTGTTTCGCCGCTGCTGCTGTTGGCCCTGTCCGGAGCCTGCTGCGCGGCGGTAGAACTGGGCCTGCGGCTTTTCACCCGGCGGGAGGCACCCACCAAAACCGCAGGGCTGGAGCTGGAGCTCTGCGGCCAGCCCGTCCGGCTGCGCGCGGCGCTTGACACCGGCTGTCATCTGCACGACCCCGTCACCTGCCTGCCGGTGCTCGTCGTCAGTTACCCGGATGCGAAGGCCCGTCTGCCGGACGCGGTCAACACCTTTTTGGACCAGTGGTTTGCCGGGGCCACCCGGGCCGACCCGCCGCCCGGCACGCGGCTGCGGCTGGTGCCCTGCGGCACGGCGGCAGAAAAGAGCCTGCTGCCCGGCTTTGCGGTGCAGGGCATTGGGCTGATCACCGAAAACGGCGTGCTGGGGCTGGGGCGCAGCGCCGTGGTGTTTGCGCCGCGCAGCTTTGGCAGCACCGCCTACGAGGCACTGTACGGAAACGATTTTATGTAAGGGGGTAAATTGCTATGCTCAAGGAGCTGTACCTTTTGTGGCTGCGGCTGGCCGCGCCGCAGGACCTGCACTATATCAACGGGGCCGACACCCTGCCGCCGCCCCTGCCGCCGGAGCAGGAGCGCGCCGCCCTGGATGCGCTGACCCGGGGGCAGCCGCAGGCACGGGACCTGCTCATCACACATAATCTGCGGCTGGTCGTGTACATTGCCAAGAAGTTTGAAACGCCCACCGCGGGCATCGAGGACATGATTTCCATCGGCACTATCGGGCTTATCAAGGCGGTCAACACATTCGAGCCGACGAAAAACATCAAGCTGGCAACCTACGCCAGCCGATGTATTGAAAACGAGATTTTAATGTACCTGCGCAAAAGCTCGAACCGGCGGCAGGACGCCAGCATAGACGAGCCGCTGAACACCGACACCGACGGCAACGAGCTGCTGCTGATGGACGTGCTGACGAGCGACGACCCGCAGGTCGGCGAGGAACTGGAGCGCAGCGCCGAGCGCGCCGCCCTGCGCGGTGCGGTGGGGCGGCTGTCGCCCCGGGAGCGCCGCATCATGGAGCTGCGCTTCGGCCTCAACCACGAGACGGAGCACACCCAAAAGGAGGTCGCCGACACGCTGGGCATCTCCCAGAGCTATATTTCCCGGCTCGAAAAGCGCATCATCCGCCGCCTGCGCCGGGAGCTGGAGGCAGTGGGATAAAAAATCTGCAGCCCCGTAGGGGCCGGGCATACCCGGCCCGCGGCCTGCCCGTCAGCAGGAGCCCCCGGATAGCCGCGGGCCGCACAGGTGCGGCCTCTACAGGGCAATGCCTTTTACACCACCGCCTCCGCCCGGGTGTTCGTCACAAACTCCACCGCCAGCCCGGCAATCATGTTCATCTCGGGCTGCAAAGAGTACAGCAGGTACTCGTACCCCTCCCGCGTCCACGATATACCGGTGATGCGCCCGGCGTTCTGGCGCTGGGTCACGGTGACACCGTCAATGTCGTACTGCTGTACATCCTCAAATGCCAGGTCAAAAAAGCCGGCGGGGTAAAGCATCTGCCCGGTCCTGGCCGTGCGCAGGCTCATGCGGCGGCCCGGCACAATGTCGTAGTCGATCTCCGAGACCTGTCCCTCAATGAGCCAGTAGCGGTAGGGAATGATGGTTTCATTGCTGGGCGCGGACGAGACGCGGAACCCGCCGGTCTCCCCATAGTTGGGCTGTAGATACTCGGTGCGGGTCTCGCGTCCGCAGTGCGCCTCCTCCCGCTGCAGGACCAGCACAAGCACCAGCGCCACCGACACCACGGCCAGCAGCACCAGCGCAAGGACAAACCACAGGGAATCTACCATAAAAATCCCTCCTTTTCCGTATGCTATGCTGCGGCGGTGCGCCGTGTGCAAAATTTACCGGTTTGCCGCCGTGCATACCCGCCCATACTCCCGGTAAATAAAAACTGGGGGTCAGCAGGATGTATGCAGGAAAAGTAGAGCTCTGCGGTGTGGATACGGCGCGTCTGCCCGTGTTGAGCGAGGCCGAAAAAAGCCGCCTCATCAAGGCGGCCCGGGCGGGGGACAGGCAGGCCCGGCAGGAGATGGTGCAGGGCAATCTGCGGCTGGTGTTAAGCGTTGTACAGCGGTTCGCGGGCCGCGGCGAGAACATGGACGACCTGTTTCAGGTCGGGTGCATCGGGCTCATCAAGGCCATCGACAACTTTGACCCGGCGCAGAACGTGCGGTTCTCGACCTACGGCGTGCCGATGATCGTCGGCGAGGTCAAGCGCTACCTGCGGGACAACAACGCCGTGCGGGTCAGCCGCTCCATCCGCGACCTGGCCTACCATTCGATGCAGGCGCGGGAGGAGCTGCAAAAGCAGAACGGGCGCGAGCCGAAGCTCTCCGAAATCGCCGCCCGGGTCGGCCAGAGCCCGGAGAACGTCGCTATGGCGCTGGAATCCGCTGTGACGCCGACGAGCCTGTATGAGCCGGTCTACTCCGACGGCGAGGACAGCTTTGCCCTTCTGGATCAGCTGCGCGACGCCACAGGCGAGGAAAGCTGGATCAGCGACATGATGTTCCGCGACACGGTCAGGGCACTCACACCGCGGGAGCGCCGCATCATTGCCCTGCGCTATCTGAACGGCAAGACCCAGACGCAGGTGGCAAAGGAAATCGGCATCAGCCAGGCCCAGGTCAGCCGCCTGGAAAAGGCCGCGCTCAACCATATCAAGGAGCAGATCTGCGCGAACTGAGCTTTAATTATCAAAAATGCTTTGTAGGGGCGAACATTGTTCGCCCGCTGAAGCCTTGCGGCAGTACGGACCTTCCGGGTCAATGGCGAGCATCGACCCCTACAACGTAGGGGCGGATTCCATATCCGCCCGGGAGTTTGGCCACTGCCGCACATGACCTGCGGGCGAACAATGCTCGCCCCTGCATTCTCTGCACACAAAAACGGCAGCCCATCCGGACTGCCATTTTACATTCTGCTATTCCACCTCGATCCCGCAGGCTCCCAGTGCGCGGGTGAAGGACTTCGGGTTCTTGTACAAAATGCCGGTGATCCCCAGATTGTACGCAGCCTGGGCGTTGGCCTTGTTGTCGTCAACAAAAATCGACTCATCGTAGGCCAGGTGGCAGGTCTGCATCAGCGTTGTAAAAATCTCCGGCTCGGGCTTGCACAGGTGTACATCGCACGAGGCAATGCCGCCGTCAAACAGCGAGAACCACTCCCGCTGGCGCAGCTCGTCCATAACGTCCGTCGGGATGTTCGTCAGGTAGTACAGGCGGTACCCGGCGGCCTTCAGCTTGCGCATGATCTGCACGGTGGTCTTATTGGTTTCCAGCATCGTGAACCACTCGTCAAGGCAGGTCTGCACCTCAAACACGCGGTTGGCGTGGGCGGCCTTCTCCAGCATGATCTTATTGGCTTCCTCGCGGGTGATGATGCCGCGGTCCAGATCCTGCCACTCCTGGCTGCCAAAGACGATGTCGTAGGTTTCCTCCTCGGCGCGGCGGTTCATGAAGTGGTCCATCAGAAAATCCCTGGGATTAAAATTGACGACAACGCCGCCGAAATCAAAAATAATATTCTTGTACATAAAAACCTCCCTGCGGGGCAGTGTGTGTTTTCTTTATTATACACGCCCCGGGGCAATAGGGCAAGGCAACAATTTCACTTTCCCGGCATAGAATAGACCGGAAATACCGGAAAGGGAGGCACGCCATGACCCTGCGCGATCTGTCAGCCAAGGACGTCATCCAGCTGAAAACCGGGGAGAACCTGGGCCGCATCGACGATGTGGTCTTTGACGAGCACGGCGGCCAGCTGCAATCGGTCATTCTGCGCGGGCGGGCGCACTGCTTCGGTCTGCTGGGCTGCGACGATGACCTGATCCTCCCGTGGGAGAGCATCCGCACCATCGGCACCGACGTCATCATGGTCGATGCCGGGCCGCTGCCCGGCGCGCGCCGCCGCTGATGTCTGCAAATCGTATATTTTGTGTAAAATTCCGCAAAATCGGCTGTATTTTTTGGGATACTATGCTATAATTAAAATTCAACAGGCGGAAAGTGAGGAATCGGCCATGCAGACCACGCGCAGATTGGCAGTGCTGACCGTGCTGGCTGCGGTGCTCATCGCGGCGGGGGCGCTGTTCCTCATTGCTCCGGTCTGGCAGCCGCAGCGCCCTGCCGCTGCGTATGTCCCGGCGGCGGTACACACTGCCGCGCCGGAGGTACCGACCCTCATCGACATCAACACGGCCACGGCGGAGGAACTGACCGTCCTGCCGGGCCTTGGCCCCCGGAAGGCCGCTGCGCTCGTAGCCTACCGCGAGGCGCACGGCCCGTTTGCCACGCTGGCGGACGCCGCTGCGGTAAAGGGCATATCTCTGCGCATGACAGAAAGCTGGGCGGGCCTGGCCGCTGCCAATCATTAGGAGGAGATACACTTGGAAAAAAAGCCGGAAAGCATCTTCATCAACCGTGAACTCAGCTGGCTTGACTTCGACAGCCGCGTGCTGGCCCTTGCCAAGGAAAAGACCGTGCCGCTGGGCGAGCGCATCAAGTTTGCTGCTATCTTCGGCAGCAATATGGACGAGTTCTTCATGGTCCGTGTCGGCTCGCTCTACGACCAGACGCTGCTCAAAAACAATAAGACCGACAACGTCACCCACATGACGGCGGCGGAGCAGATCGCAGCCATCACGCCGCGCGTGGCGGAATTGCAGGCAAAATGCGATAAATACTTCCAGCACCTTGTCTCGGCGCTGGCGCAGGAGGGCTACAAAAAGGTAGACTTCGCCAAGCTCGCCAAGCCGCAGGAGCATTTCTGGAAAACCTACTTCCAGCGCGAGCTGCTGCCGCTGCTCAGCCCGCAGATCGTTGATTCCCGCCATCCGTTCCCGTTCCTGAACAACAAGGACATTTACTATATTGCCCAGCTCCACTCCAAAAATGAGGGCATCAACTACGGCATCGTGCCGGTCAGCAGCCAGTTTGAACGGGTGCTCTTTGTCAAGGACGGCGAGACGACCTGCTTTGCCTTTGTGGAGGAGCTGATCGCCCACTATGCCGCGACGATTTTCAGCGCCAGCACGGTGCAGAAGCAGTGCCTGTTCCGCGTGACCCGCAACGCGGACATCACGGTGGACGAGGGCATGATGGATCACGACGTCGACTTCCGCGATGTCATGAGCGAGCTGCTGAAAAAGCGCCGCAAGCTGGCGGCTGTGCGCCTGCAATTCTGGCCCGAGGCGCCGCAGGAGATCGTCAAATTCCTGCGGGACAAGCTCGTCGTGCCCGCGGATCGCTGCTATACCCAGACGTCGCCGCTCGACTCCGGCTCGCTGTTCAAGCTGGCCGGGCGCATCTCCGCTGACGGCGGCCACACGGCGCTGTTCTATCCCGCGGCAAAGCCCATGCAGGCCCCGGCAGGGTACGACCTGTACACCGAGGTCCGCAAGCATGACGTACTGCTGGCCTACCCGTACCAGAGCATCCGCCCGTTTATCAAGATGCTGCTGCGCGCGGGCGCGGACCCCGACGTTGTGTCGATCAAAATGACGCTCTACCGCATGGCCAGCGACTCCCAGATCGTGAATGCCCTGATCGCCGCTGCCGAGAACGGCAAGGAAGTCGTCGCGATGGTCGAGCTGCGCGCCCGCTTTGACGAGCAGAACAACATCGACTGGTCCAAGCAGCTCGAGGATGCGGGCTGCACCGTGTTCTACGGCTTCGACGATTACAAGGTCCATTCCAAGCTGACCCTTATCACCAGCCGCGTCAACGGCCAATATAAGTACTTGACGCAGATCGGCACCGGCAACTATAATGAAAAGACAAGCGAGCTGTACACCGACCTGTCCTTCATCACGACCCGGCAGGAGATCGGCGAGGAGGCCAGCGCCGTCTTTAACAACATGGCCCTGCAGCGCCTGACGAGCGAGGCAGACACGATGCTGGTCGCACCGCTGCGCTTCAAGACCGTGCTGCTCGAGGAAATGGACCGCCAGATCGCGCTGGCCATGCAGGGCAAGCCCGCGTCCATCATCCTGAAAAATAACTCCATCAACGACCCGCAGATCATCGACAAGATCAGCGAGGCCAGCTGTGCGGGTGTCCGTGTGGACATGATCGTGCGTGGCATCTGCTGCGTGCGTGCCGGTGTGCCGGGCCGCACCGAGAATGTGCATATCCGCAGCCTGGTGGGCCGCTATCTGGAGCACTCCCGCATCTACTGCTTCGGCAGCGGCGAGGCCATGCGCATTTACATTGCGTCCGGCGACTTCCTGACCCGCAACACCGAGCGCCGCGTTGAGGTCGGCGTCCGCGTGGATGACCCGGTCATTGCCAAAAAGCTGCGCGGCATCCTTGATTTGCAGCTGCGCGACACCGTCAATGCCCGAGAGATGCAGCCGGACGGCACCTATGTGAAGGTGCGCCCCGCCGAGGGTCAGCCCCCGGTGGACAGTCAGATGGCGATGTTCGGCTATTTCCAGAACGGCTTCGTGCAGGAGACGGACAAGCCCGAGAAACCAAAAGCAGAAACCAAGCCAAAGGCGGCAGCCGTAAAGGCCGCTGTAAAACCCGTACCCCGGCAGCGTGCGGCACTGCGCCCCAAACGTGCAGGTCTGCTGCAAAGCCTGTTCGGACGCGGGAAAAAATAAGGAGAACCCAAACCATGAAAAGCTGTGTAGTGACCGCAAATTATGCCTGTGACCCCAACAAGGTGTGGCTGTATCTGACCAAGCCGACCCTCAACGGCTGGCGCAGGGACGTCAGCAGCTATGAGGAGAGCGACGACGGCCTGAAGGCTGCCGAAAAGAACACCGACGGCAGCGAGACCCAGATCGTCTTTACCCGCAAGGAAAAGCCCCGGTGCCTGAGCTGCAACTTCCAGAAGGGCAAGATCAGCGGCACCTTTACGGCGCTGCTGCTGGGCGGCGGTGACGCCACCAGCGTGGAATGCACGCTGGATGTCAACGGTCTGGGCCTTTTCACCAAGCCCGAAAAGCTCCTGAACGAGCGCCTGGAGATGCTCCGCCAGACGTTGGGGGTGTAAAAGGTCCTTGGCCCCCTCTGCGAGGGGGCTCCCGCCGCAGCGGGTGGGGGAGAGAACCTCCCGGCAATCCGAAATATTTCGGGTCGCGGCAAGGCTCGCTCCCTCCGGCCCTGCGGGCCACCGCTCCCCCTCTGACGCTGCGCGCCACCTCCCCCGTATCGGGGGAGTCTGTCTCGCCGAGGGAGGCAAGTAAGCATGCATCCGCCCTTCGGGGCGGATATTTTTTCCCCCGCCCGCATACCGTGTATAAAAAACACGGGAGGTGTACGCCATGTGGGAAAACGCCGCGCCGCTGCCGGAAAATGAGCCGCCGAGGCCGCCTGCCCGCCGCGCCGGTTCCGAGGAGGATTTGGTCCTATGGGCGCAGATCCTTCTCTGTCTTGCTGCCATCGGCCTTGTGCTGGCCGCCGGGGCGCTGGATTGGCCGATTTACCCGGAGCTGCGCCGCGCGTTCACGGCGGCCATGCAGCCCGAGCAATCGCTGCTGCTGGGCGAGGAGCGCAACCTTCTGAAATTTACCGAGCAGACCGCCGGGGAGCTGGCCGACTCCGCCCGCAGCATGTGGGAGGACTTCACCCTGCCCGCCACGCCGGAGAGCGCCCGCACAGCTCACGGCCAGCCGTCGCCGCCTGCCTACGCCAGGACGGACAGCTACACGCCCGGCTTTCCACTGCAATTCCCGCTGCCCGGGCAGAGCCGTAAAACCTCCGGCTACGGCTGGCGCACCGATCCGATGGGCGGCCTTGGCGACGACTTTCACATCGGCAACGACCTGGCTGCGGCACAGGGCACGCCGGTGCTGGCCGCCGCGGACGGTGTGGTGCGCATGGCGGGCAGCCATAAGAGCTACGGCAACTACCTGCGCATTCTCCACGCCGACGGCGACGAGACGCTGTACGCGCACATGCAGTATCTGTTCGTAAAGGCGGGGGAGTGCGTCACCGCGGGGCAGATCCTCGGCACCGTGGGCGAGACCGGCAACGCCACCGGCCCGCACCTGCACTTTGAGATCCTGCACCGCGGTCTGCGCTATGACCCCGCCGAGGCCCTGCAGAATGCGTCGTAGCCGCGCAAAGATCCGCTGGAAGCAGCCGCTGCTTACCCTTGCGGCCTTAACGCTGCTGCTGGCGTTTGACGGCAGCGGCATCCTGCGGGTAGGGCTGGGCTGCGCCGTGCTGCATGAGTGCGGCCACGCGCTGGCTTACCGCCTTTTGTGGCGGCGCTGGCCGGAAATCGAGGTCTCGCCCTTCGGCCTCTGCCTGCGGCTGCGCGGCCTGCCGATGACGAACCTGCAGGAACTTCTGCTGGCTGCAGCGGGCCCGGCGGTCAACCTGCTGGCCTGTGCGGCAGTGCTGGCCTTCATGCGCACCACGGCCTATACCTATGGTGGCTACTGGTTCGCCTGCTGCAATCTGCTGGTGGGCGCCAGCAATCTGCTGCCCCTGCCCGGCCTGGACGGTGCGCATATTGCCGCGTGTCTGTTGCATTTTGGCCGGAAATAGGGTACAATAAAGTGATACACTAAAAAGCTAAGGATGGTTCACCAATATGGCGGAATTTTCCCCGAAATTTAAAGAAGCATTAAGCCTTGTGCAGAAGCCGGGCCGGTACACCGGCGGCGAGCCGGGCTGTGTCTATAAGGATAAGTCCAGGGTCGATGTGCGCATGGCGTTCTGCTTCCCCGATACCTACGAGATCGGCATGTCGTTCCTCGGCGAAAAGATCCTCTACGACATCCTCAACCGCCACGAAAACTGGTGGTGTGAGCGCGCGTTCATGCCCTGGACCGATATGAAGGAGCAGATGGAACGGCTGGACATTCCGCTCTATTGCCTTGAGAGCAAGGATCCACTGACCGATTTTGACATCATCGGCTTCTCGCTGGAATATGAGCTGGCCTACACGAACGTGCTGGCCATGCTGCGCCTGTCGGGTATTCCGCTGCGCGCCGCGGACCGCGACGAGCGCTGGCCGCTGATTATTTCCGGCGGCCCCTGCGTCTGCAACGCCGAGCCGATGGCGGATTTCTTCGACGTCATGCAGCTGGGCGAGGGTGAACAGATGCTCCAGGACATCTGCGCCGCAGTCGAGCGGGGCAAAAAGCAGGGCTGGAACAAAGAACAGCTGCTTTTGGAACTCGCCAAAATTCCCGGCGTCTACGTGCCGTCCTTCTACGATGTGACCTACAGGGAGGATGGCCGCATTGAAGCCGTCACCCCGAACCGTCCCGGCGTTCCCGCCCGCGTGACAAAGGCCATCGTCAGGGATATGGACAGCTTCACCCCGCCGGAAAACTTTGTTGTGCCGCTCGTCGGTGCGGTGCAGGACCGCGCCTGCGTCGAGGTGCTGCGCGGCTGCGTGCGCGGCTGCCGCTTCTGCCAGGCAGGCCAGCTCTACCGCCCCTTCCGTGAACGCAGCCCCAAGCTCATCAGCGACAGCGCCCGCGCGCTCTGCCGCAACACCGGCTACGATGAATTGAGCCTGTCGAGCCTGTCCACCTCCGATCATTCGCGGCTGGAAGAAATTCTCGACGAGCTGAACTCCTGGGCCGAGGCTGACCACGTCAGCTTGTCGCTGCCGTCCCTGCGTGTGGACAACTTCTCGGAATCGCTGGTCGAAAAGACGACGAAGGTCCGCAAGAGCGGTCTGACCTTTGCCGCCGAGGCCGGCACCCAGCGCCTGCGCGACGTCATCAATAAGAACGTCACGTGGGAGCAGATCGAGCGCGGCTGCCGCATCGCCTTCTCGGAGGGGTACACCTCGGTCAAGCTCTACTTCATGATGGGTCTGCCGACGGAAACGCTCGACGACATCAAGGGCATTGCCGACACGGCGCAGCAGGTCGTGGACCTGTTCTATAAGATCCCCAATCGACCGAAGGGCAAGGGCGTGCAGGTCACGATCAGCGTCGCCTGCTTTGTGCCCAAGCCCGACACGCCGTTCCAGTTCTGCGCCCAGGACCGCCGCGAGTCCCTGCGCGAGAAGCAGAAATATCTGCTCAGCTGCGTGCATTCCCGCAAGATCAAGGTCAACTACCACGACAGCACCACAAGCGTGCTCGAGGGTGTGTTCGCCAAGGGTGACCGCCGTCTGGGCCGTGTCATCGAGACGGCGTTCGAGAACGGTGCCTTTTTTGATACGTGGGAGGAATACTTCAACTATGACCGCTGGCTCGATGCGTTCAAGACCTGCGGCCTTGACCCGGACTTTTACAACTACCGCACCATCGGCCTGGACGAGGTCACGCCCTGGGACCATCTGGATGTCGGCGTGACAAAGGCCCATCTGGTGCGCGAGTACAACAAGGCGCTCGAGGCAAAAACGACCCAGCCCTGCAACCGCCAGTGCAGCGCCTGCGGTGCCAACAAGCTGATCGGAGGACCGTGCTTTGACTACAGTAAGAATCTTCTTTGAGAAGTGCGGCGAGTCCGCCTATATCTCGCTGCTTGACCTGCAGCGGGTCTTTCACCGGATGCTGAAAATGAGCAGCCTGCCTGTGTACTACACGCAGGGCTTCAACCCGCACATTTACCTGTCCTTCACCTGCCCGCTGTCCCTGGGGCAGGAGAGCCTCTGCGAAAGCTGCGAGGTCAAGACCGAGCAGGAGACGATTGACCCGCAGGCATGGATCGACGCCTTGCAGCCCCTGATGCCGCGTGGCATCGTCATCACGAAGGTCGCCCCGGCTGTGGAGAAGGTCGGCGAGATCGAGACGGCAGCCTATGAAATTACGATGCCCGCCGGCTCAGCCATCGCCCTTGATGCCTACAACAATGCCGAGCACGCCGAGGTCACGAAAAAGACGAAGCGCGGCTGCAAAACGCTGGAGCTGAAGCACTACCTTGACCGCATTGAGTACACGATTGAAGGCGGCACGCTGCGCTTTACGGCGCTGCTGCCCTGCGGAAGCGGTGAGGCACTGAACCTGAACCCGTCCCTGCTGACCGACTTCCTCCGCACGCAGGGGGCCGCTCCCGTCTGGCAGTGCCGCGTGGTGCGGACGCACCTTTATAATAAAGCGGGCAAAGACTTCGAGTAAGCTCCCTGGCCCCCTCGCAGAGGAAGGTTTTTGACACGCTGGCCTTCCCCCTCGGGGGAAGGTGCCCGAGGCCCCGCCCGAGGGCGGATGCGGGGCGGCCTTCCGGGCACAGCCCGTTTACGGGTAACTGCCGGGGACTTGCCCCTCATCCGCCCCTGCAGGGACACCCTCCCTGCAGAGGGAAGGCAAAAGCTGAAAAAATCTTCGCTTTTCTGTCAAAACCCCCTTGCCAAACGCGCTGCACAATGCTATAATACTAAAGCGTTAGTGCCGCCGAGCCATCGGCGGGATAATGACACATCATTATACAGGCGGTCCTCTGACGAACAATCGTGTATGAACGTCGCAATAAAATGGAGGAATTCAAACCATGGACGCAATGAAGCATTTTACCGAGGGTATGATCAAAGAGAACAAGCCCCAGTTCGAAGTCGGCGACACCGTTCGCGTCTCCGTCCGCATCAAGGAAGGCGACAAGGAGCGTATCCAGGCTTTTGAGGGCACCGTTATTGCCAAGAAGCATGGCGGCATCGCGGAGACCTTCACCGTCCGCCGCACCTCTTACGGTGTTGGCGTTGAGCGTGTGTTCCCGGTCAACAGCCCGTTCGTCGAGAAGGTTGACGTCGTTCGCCGCGGCAAGGTCCGTCGTGCGAAGCTGTTCTACCTGCGCGAGCGCACCGGCAAGGCTGCCAAGGTCAAGGCACGTATCTGAGCATACTAGAAAAGGGGAGGACGGTTGGCGTTCTCCCTTTTTTCGTATTTTTTTAAACGGGTGGTGGAAAATATGGCAGCATCCTTCAAGGACCGCTACCGCCGCAATAAGGAAACGCTGGAATGGTACGACGCCCTCGCTATGGCCGTGGCGGTCATTGCGCTGGCGTTCACCTTCGGCGTGCGCATCGTCAAGGTGGACGGCCATTCAATGGACCCGACCCTCTCTAACGGCGAACGCATCCTTATCAACCTTTTAAAAAAGCCCGACTATGACGACATCGTTGTCGTGGACGGCTACACGGAATACGGCAGGCCTCTCGTCAAACGGGTCATCGGCAAGGGCGGGGACACCATCGATATTGACTTTACCGCCGGTATCGTCTACCGCAACGGCGAGGCCCTCGACGAGCCCTACACCGCCGAGCCTACGTATTTATATGAAAGCGTGGACTTTCCCATCACGGTGCCGGACGGCTGCCTGTTCCTGATGGGAGACAACCGCAACAACTCCACCGACAGCCGCGATACCCGCGTGGGCTGCGTGGACGAACGTGACATTATGGGCGCAGCTGTGCTGCGCGTACTGCCCTTTGGCAAGATAGGAGCGGCCCAATGAGCCAGAGTGACATTATCAACAGCCGCCAGATCCAGTGGTTCCCCGGGCACATGACCAAGACCCTGCGCCTGATGGAAAAGGAGATCCGCAACGTCGACTGCGTTTTGCAGATTCTCGACGCGCGCATCCCGCTTTCCAGCCTGAACCCCGAGATCGAGCGCATCACCGCGGGCAAACCGCATCTGTACGTATTGAATAAGTCTGATTTGGCAGACCCCGAAATCACCAGGCAATGGCTGGCCTACTTCAAGAGTGCGGGTGCGGGCTGCATTGCGATGGACTCCAAGCAGCGCGGACGCGCCACGGCTACGAAGGGCCTGATCGAAAAGGAGCTTTCCGCGCTGATGGAGCGCCGCCGCAGCCGCGGCATGGTCGGCGCAGCCATCCGCGTTATGATCGTGGGCATCCCGAACGTCGGCAAGTCCACCTTCATCAACTCGTTTGCGGGCACGACCCGCGCCAAGGCTGCCAACAAGCCCGGCGTGACCCGCGGCAAGCAGTGGATCTCGGTTGACAGCTTTGACCTCATGGACATGCCCGGCGTGCTGTGGAAAAAGTTCGATTCGCTGGAAACGGCGTCGAACCTTGCGTTTATAGGCTCCATCCGCGACGATATTCTCGACATTGAGGAGCTGGCCTGCGGTTTGCTCTCCAGCGTGCGCGGCATTTATCCGCAGCAGCTGCTGGCCCGCTACAAGCTGGACGCCGAGGCACTGACGCTGCCGCCGTATGACCTCCTGCAGGCCATCGGCGCCAAGCGTGGTATGCTGATTTCCGGCGGTGAGGTCGATACCGAACGCGCCGCCAAGATGCTGGTCGGTGAGTTCCGCGCCAGCAAGTGGGGGCGGCTCTCCCTTGAGCGCCCGCCCCGGCACGCCATTCAGGAAGATAGGGAAGAGGTGACGGACGATGCCCCGCAGGACGACTGGGACGACGAGCAGTAACGAGGCGCTCTACGCCTTTGACACCGCCAGACGCGCCGAACACGGTACTGTCTGCGGCGTGGACGAGGCGGGCCGCGGCCCGCTGTGCGGCCCGGTCTGCTGTGCGGCGGTCATCCTGAACCCCGAGGACCCCATCGAAGGTGTCAACGACTCCAAAAAGCTGACAGAGAAGCGACGCGACGCGCTGTATGAGGAAATCACAAAGCGCGCACTGGCGTATAAAATTATCTTCATCTCGCCGCAGGAAATTGACGAGCGCAACATCCTGTGGGCCACGATGGACGGCATGGCGCAGGCTGTGGCGGGGCTGGAAATAACGCCCGACTATGTGCTGATCGACGGCAACCGCTGCCCGCCGGGGCTGATACAGCCCGCCGAGGCCGTCGTCAAAGGCGACGCCAACAGTGCGTCGATTGCGGCGGCATCGATTCTGGCAAAGGTCAGCCGTGACCGCTATATGCTCGAGCTGGACAAGCAGTACCCGCAGTACCAGCTTGCCAAGCACAAGGGCTATCCGACCAAGCTGCACTACGAGCTGATCGCGCAGTACGGCATCCAGCCGTTTTACCGCCGCAGCTTTCTGAAAAAGCAGGGCTACTGGCATGACTGACGTCGGCCGCACGGGCGAGGCCGTCGCCGCCAAGTACTACCAGCAGCGCGGCTGGCTGCTGCTGAACCACAACTACCGCACGCGGCTGGGGGAGCTGGACCTTATTTTGTATAAGGAAAACACCCTTGTCTTTGCCGAGGTCAAGACCCGCACCGGCGCGATGCTGGACCGCCCCGCCGCCGCGGTGGACGCCCGGAAGCAGAACCGCCTGATTTTGGCGGCCCAGCAATACCTGCAGCACAGCCCCTACCGCGATGCCGCCATCCGCTTTGATGTGGTGGAGGTCACGCCCGCCGCCCGCGGCTGGCAGGTGCATTGCATCCCGGGCGCGTTTGAGTGTTGAAAAAACACTGGGGGAAAGTTTTGTCAACGCATGGAATGTAGGGGCGAGCATTGCTCGCCCGCTAACCTTGCCGCATGACCCGTTTACGGTATGGCTTCGGCAGATGGGCACGGGCGAGCAATGCTCGCCCCTACAAAGTGTGCCTGCACAGTATATAAGGTATAGCGCCAAAAAGGCTTATACATATAGAGGAAAGAGAATAAGAGAAAGGGTGTAAACGTATGCAGTATTTGAGCACCAGAGATTCCGCACTCCGCGTTTCCGCACAGGAGGCTATCGTCCGCGGTCTGGCACCGCAGAGCGGTCTGTTCGTGCCGGAGACCTTCCCCCAGGCTGATTTGGACGCATGGAAAAATCTCTCCTATCCCGAGTTGGCCGAGAAGGTCCTGGCCGGTTTTCTGACCGATTACAGCGCTGATTTCCTGCACACTGCAACGGCATCTACCTACGGCGCTGCCTTTGGCGGCAAGGCGGGCGAGACCGTCAAGGTCCGCGACGGCCTGTATTCTCTCGAGCTGTGGCACGGCCCGACCTGCGCCTTCAAGGACTACGCCCTGCAGCTCATGCCGAAGCTGCTCGTCGAGGCCAAGAAGATGCTGGGCCGCACCGAGACGACCCGCATTCTGGTGGCAACCTCCGGCGACACCGGCAAGGCCGCGCTGGCGGGCTACGCCGACCTCGACGGCATTGAAATTGAGGTATTTTACCCGAACGACGGCACAAGCGAGATCCAGCATCTGCAGATGGCGACCCAGAAGGGCGAAAACGTGCAGGTCTACGCCGTGCAGGGCAACTTTGACGATGCCCAGACCGGCGTCAAGAAGGTCTTTGCCGACGCCGACGTCGCCGCCGAGCTGGAAAAGCGCGGCATCCGCCTGTCCAGCGCCAACTCCATCAACTGGGGCCGCCTCGTGCCGCAGATCGTCTACTACTTCTACGCCTACTTCCGTCTGGCCGAGCAGGGCGCAGTCGAGTGGGGCAAGCCTGTGGATTTCTGCGTGCCCACCGGCAACTTCGGTGACATTCTGGCGGGCTACTACGCCAAGCAGATGGGTCTGCCCGTGGGCAGGCTGGTCTGCGCGTCCAACAAGAACAATGTTCTGACCGACTTCCTGCGCACCGGCACCTATGACGCCCGCCGCACCTTCTACAAGACGACCTCGCCGTCGATGGACATCCTGATCTCCTCGAACCTCGAGCGTCTGCTCTACCACGTCAGCGGCAGCAGCGAAAAGGTCGCGGGCTGGATGCAGGAGCTTTCCGCCACCGGCAAGTACACCGTTGACGCCGAGACGCTGGCAAAAATCCAGCAGAGCTTCGCCGCAGGCTACGCCGACGATGCCGACGGTGCTGCTGAAATCAAGGCCCGCTTTGACGGCGACCACTACCTCTGCGACACCCACACCGCTGTAGCCTTCCGCGTGGCCGAGACCCGGCGCACCGACGCGCCGATGGTCGTGCTCTCCACGGCCAGCCCGTTCAAGTTCCCGCGCGACGTCCTGACGGCTCTGGGCGGGGAGGCCCCCGCCAGCGACTTTGCCGCCATGGCCGCGCTGACCGCCGGGACCGGCGCCGAGGCTCCCGCCTCGCTGCGCGAGTTGGACAAGCTCGAGGTACGGTTCAAGACCGTGCTGCAGCCCGCCGATATCCGCACCGCGGCTCTTCGTTAAAAGCAACAACTAGAAAGTGAGGGCCCTATGGCCATCTTTGCAATCGGGGATATGCACCTCTCGCTGGGAACGGACAAGCCCATGGACGTTTTCCCGGGGTGGGAGGGGTATCTGCCCCGACTGGAAGCCAGCTGGCGCAAGCTGATCGGCCCGGACGACACCGTTGTTCTGGCGGGTGACACCAGCTGGGCCATGAACCTGAACGACACAAAAGCGGATTTTGCCTTTATCCAAAACCTGCCGGGCCAAAAGTGGCTCTTAAAAGGCAACCATGACTACTGGTGGACGACGACCCGCAAGATGGAGAACTTCCTGACTGCCAACGGCTTTGACACGCTGCATATTTTGCACAACAACGCCTGCACTGTGGGCAATGTGGCGCTGTGCGGCACCCGCGGCTGGCCGTTTGACGACGTTGCCGCCCAGGGCGAAAAGCTCATGGCGCGGGAGGCGGGCCGTCTGCGCATGTCCTTACAGGCGGCGGGGGATGCGGCAGAAAAAATCGCTTTTCTCCACTACCCGCCTATCTACCCCGGCGCACAGGCGCAGGAGCTGGTGGATGTGCTGAATGAGTTCGGCGTGACCGAGTGCTACTACGGCCACCTGCACGGCAAGTCCATCCGCTACGCAACGCAGGGCGAGCGCGACGGCATCACCTATCGGCTGATCTCCGCCGACGGTCTGTCGTTCTGCCCGTATAAAATCAGGTGATGCGGATGAAACAGAAAGCAAAAAGCATTGTCACGGCGTTGCTGCTGGGGGTCTTATGCGCGGTAACACTGTCCGCCGTCATTACGGTGCCGGACTGGGAGACCGCCCGCGCGGATCTGCTGATCGGTATGCAGTACGAGACAACGGGTCTCGACCTTGACGCCGTGCCCGGCTGGCTTACGGCGCTGGTCATGCTGCACCAGAATTTTCCGCTGGACGGCTGGGCCTGGGGGCCTGCCGCCGCGGGGCTGGCCGTGCTGCTCTGCTGGGTGCGCGGTCAGCGTGAGGCGAAACCAAAGCGCACGGAGCTGGTGCTGAGCATTGTCTTTGGCATTGCTGAGGTATTGGGCCTGAGCATCTGCAAGCTGGGCAGCTGGGCGTTTGTCTTTAAAAATCCGTATCAGCTCTGCGTCGGCGTGCTCTGCATGGCCGGGTACGCGGTGCTGTTCTACCACGCGGTCTGGGGGCTGTACGCCCTGCTGGGCCGCAGCCGGACGGGCGTGGAGGACTTCCCGCAGACCCGCTTCGCGGCGTGGTTCACCAAGGCACCGGGCCGCGCGTCGTCGCTGCTCATCGGCGCGGCGTGGCTGCCGTGGGTCGCCGTGTTCTGGCCCGGCTCCGTGGACTGGGACTCCTGGGGGCAGATCTCACAGGTGCTTGGGGTGCAGGAGATGACCGCCCACCATACGGTGCTCTCCACCTGGCTGCACGGCTGGCTGTTCCGGCTGGGCCGTGCGCTGGGCAGCGACAACCTCGGCGTGTTTCTCTACATAGCATTGCAGTTTCTCGTCTGTGCGTGGGTGTTCGGGCAGGTAACGGCCTTTGCCGCCAGGCTCGGCTGCTCCCGCGGTGTGCAGTATGCGGTCACAGCGTTCTTTGCGCTCGACCCCATCTGGGGCGCGTTCATCCAGACGCAGGTCAAGGACACGCTCTACACGGGACTGTTCGTCCTGTTCGTGCTGAAAACCGCCGACCTGCTGCTCTTTCCGCAGGAATGGCAGGGGAGCCGCCCGCGCCTGACCGCTTACGCGGTGCTCGGCGTGCTCTGCTGCCTGCTGCGCAAAAACGGCATCTATGCCGTTGTGCCGATGCTGCTGGCGTCGGCCTTCACCGTGAGTGAAAAGCGCCTGCGCCGCCCTGTGCTGGCGGTGCTGCTGGCCGTCTGTATCGGCTCGTTCGGGTTTGACACGTTCACCGAAAAAGTCCTCGACATCCCCGCAGGCAGCGTGGGGGAGGCGCTCTCGGTCCCGATGCAGCAGACCGCCCGCTATATCCGCGACTACGGCAATGAAGTCACCGACGACGAGCGCACCGCCATTGAGAAGGTCCTCGACTACGACGCCATTGCCCAAAGCTACATGCCGGAGCTGTCCGACGGCGTCAAGCAGTACTACAAAAATCCCGGCAAGGGTGACCTGGCCCGCTATATGCTGGTCTGGGCCAAAATGCTGCTCAAGCACCCGGTCTGCTATTTTGAGGCAACGCACGCAAACTCCCACGGGTATTACACCATCACGAAATGCCGCGCCATCAACGATTACTACACGTTCAATAATGACATTTGCATGGAAATGTCTGAAATGAACGTCCACTATCTTGATAAATCCGGCTATCTGCGGTATGCTTTTGTACAGGCGCTCTCGGCATTTGAAAAGCTGCCGCTCGTGGGGCTTACAACGTCCATCGGGTTCATGGCGTGGCTGACTGCCGTGCTTGGTCTCTGGCTGGCGCGCTGCAAAGCAAAGCCTGTGCTGCCGATTTTTATCGGCCTTGGCATCTTCTGGCTGACCTGCATTGCGTCCCCGGTCAATGACTGTATGCGCTATTTCCTGCCTGTGGCGGGGTGTCTGCCGCTGGTTTTCTGTCTGGCGGCGGTGTTTTCCCGTGAAAAATCAGAAATTACCGTCTGATTTGTTAAAAAATTCAAAAAAGACTGGTATTTTCCGCACAGGCATGGTATAATAACTTGTATTTTTATGTACATCTATTTTTGGAGGAATTTATAAATGAAACTGATTTCCTGTGAAAAGCTCGAAAAGAGCATGGTCGAACTGCAGTTCTCCATTGACGCGGAGACCTTCAAATCTGCTGTCAATACCGCTTTCAAGCGCGAGGGCAAGAAGTACGCCATCCCCGGCTTCCGCAAGGGCAAGGCTCCCAAGGCCATGATCGAGAAGATGTATGGCAAGGACCTGTTCCAGTATGACGCCATCAACGACCTGTTCCCCGAGAACTACGAGGCCGCCGTCAAGGAGGCCGGTATCGAGGTCGTTGGCCGTCCTGACCCCGAGGTCGTCTCCATGTCCGAGGACGAGGGCGCTACCCTGAAGGTCAAGGTCGCCGTCAAGCCCGAGGTCGAGCTGGGCGAGTACACCGGTTTAACCGTCAACAAAGATGTCAAGACTGTTGACGAGGCTGATGTTGACGCCGAGATCAAGCGCATGCAGGACCGCAATGGCCGTCTGCTGACCCGTGAGGGTGCTGCCGAGAACGGCGATACCGTTGACATCGACTTCGAGGGCTTCGTTGACGGCGTTGCTTTCGAGGGCGGCAAGGCTGAGCACTACTCTCTGGTGCTGGGCTCCGGTTCCTTCATCCCCGGCTTCGAGGAGCAGGTCGTCGGCCACAAGGCCGGCGAGGAGTTCGACGTCAACGTCAAGTTCCCCGAGGAGTACCAGGCTGAGGAGCTGGCCGGCAAGGACGCCACTTTCAAGATCAAGCTGCATGAGGTCCAGTACAAGGAGCTGCCCGAGCTGGACGACGACTTTGCCAAGGACGTCAGCGAGTACGACACTCTCGACGAGCTGAAGGACTCCATCCGCAAGGGCATCGAGACCAACCACGAGAAGCAGGCTGACCAGAAGGTCGAGAACGACCTGATCGACCAGGTCGTGGGCGGCATGAAGGCCGAGATCCCCGACGCCATGATCGAGAGCCGCATCGAGGAGCTGGTGCAGGACTTCCAGTACCGCATCTCCCAGCAGGGCCTCAAGCTCGAGCAGTACCTGCAGTATATGGGCATGACCATGGAGCAGTTCAAGGAGCAGTTCCGTGAGCAGGCCGACAAGCAGGTCAAGATGCGCCTGGCCATGGAGGCTATCGTCGCCAAGGAGTCCATCGAGGCTACCGAGGAGGAGTTCGAGGCCGAGATCAAGCGCATTGCCGATGCTTACCAGATGGAGGCCGACAAGGTCAAGAGCCTGGTCGATGCTGCCGCCGTCAAGAAGGATCTGGCTGTCAACAAGGCAATCGACTTCGTGAAGTCCAAGGCCAACATCGTCGCCGGTGCTGCCGAGGAGAAGAAGCCCGCCAAAAAGACCACCCGCAAGACCACCAAGAAGGCTGCCGCCAAGCAGGACGAGGAGCCGAAGGAAGAGGAGACCAAGGGCGAGTAATCACCCTGCGGGCATCCGTAAACATTGAGTAAAAGGGCCGGTACGGTTGCGCAGCTATGCCGCCGTATCGGTTCCTTTGTCATCACCCATACTTTATCTAAAGCACCAAGGAGGGAAACCAGAATGAGCCTTGTACCTTATGTTGTCGAACAGACTGCGCGCGGTGAGCGCAGCTATGACATCTTCTCCCGCCTGCTCAATGACCGCATCATTGTGCTGAGCGAGGACGTCAACTCCGCCTCTGCCAGCGTCATCGTGGCACAGCTGCTGTATCTCGAGGGCCAGGACCCGGAGAAGGACATCTACTTCTATATCAACAGCCCCGGCGGCTCGATCTCTGACGGTATGGCCATCCACGACACGATGAACTACATCAAGTGCGATGTCTCCACCATCTGCGTCGGCATGGCGGCCTCGATGGGCTCTTTCCTGCTGGCCAGCGGCACCAAGGGCAAGCGCTTTGCCCTGCCGAACTCCGAGATCCTGATTCACCAGCCGCTTATCGGCGGGCAGGGTATCTCCGGCCAGGCTACCGACATCAAGATCCACGCCGACCACATCGTGCGCATCCGCGAGAAGATGAACACGCTGCTCAGCCAGTACACCGGCCAGCCGCTGGACGTCATCACCCGCGACACCGAGCGCGACAACTATATGACCGCGCAGCAGGCGAAGGAGTACGGCCTGATCGACGACATCCTCTATAAACACTGATTCGGGGGAACAACATGGCAAATCAAACGTCCGGCAAGGACGGAAAAGGACGCGAGCTCGTCTGCAGCTTCTGCGGGCGGACGCAAAATGAGGTAGAGCAGCTGATCATTGGCCCCGGCGTCAATATCTGCAAGGACTGCCTGGATATGTGCAACAATGCCCTGTACAAGGACGGCGAGCGCCCGGCCCCGCCGCACGCCGGTATGCCGCGGAACCGCCGCCGCACAGCCGCGCAGCCCGGTGCGGACTATGACTATGACCCGCTCGAGAGCATCAATATCCTGACCCCCGCCGAGATCAAGGCGGGGCTGGATCAGTATGTTATCGGGCAGGATGCCGCCAAAAAGGTGCTGGCTGTCTCTGTCTACAACCACTACAAGCGCATTCTCTCCCGCGAGAGCAGCGACGTGGAGCTGCAGAAGTCCAATGTGCTGATGCTCGGCCCGTCCGGCACCGGCAAGACGCTGCTGGCCCAGACGCTGGCCAGGATGCTCAATGTGCCGTTCGCCATCGCGGACGCCACGACGATCACCGAGGCAGGCTACGTCGGCGAGGATGTCGAGAACATCCTGCTCAAGCTCATTCAGGCGGCGGATTTTGACGTCGCCCGCGCCGAGATCGGCATTATCTACGTCGATGAGATCGACAAGATCACCCGCAAGAGCGAGAACCCCTCCATCACCCGTGACGTCGGCGGTGAGGGTGTACAGCAGGCGCTGCTGAAGATCGTGGAGGGCACGGTCAGCAACGTGCCGCCCAACGGCGGACGCAAGCACCCGCAGCAGGAGTTCATCCAGATCAACACGAAGAATATCCTGTTCATCTGCGGCGGCGCGTTCGATGGGCTGGAAAAGCTCATTCAGAAGCGCACCGACAACGCCTCCCTCGGCTTTGGCAGCCAGCTGCGCACAACGCTGGACAAGGATGAGACGCGCCAGAAGCTGCTGAAGAAGGTCGAGCCTGACGACCTCGTCAAGTTCGGTCTCATCCCCGAGCTGATCGGCCGTCTGCCCGTTGTGACGGTGCTTGACCCGCTGGACGAGGAAGCTCTTGTCCGAGTTCTGACCGAGCCGAAGAACAGCATTGTGCGCCAGTACAAGGAGCTGTTCCACCTCGACAATGCCGAGCTCGTCTTTACCGAGGACGCGCTGCACGCCATCGCCAAGAAAACGGTGGAGCGCAAGAGCGGTGCCCGCGGTCTGCGCAGCGTCGTCGAAGAACTGCTGATTCCGATCATGTACGACATCCCGTCGGACGCCACCATCACAAAGGTGACCATCGATGCGGATACGGTGGCAGGGGGCGAGCCACGCATCGAGCACGGCATGATGCGCCCGCGCTACAAAAATATGGCGTCCCAGCAATAATTTGCAAACACACCGGTGCAGGAATGCGCCGGTGTGTTTTTGTTCACAAAAATTTTATATAGAAAACACTTGATTTTTTGCAGTAAAGTGAGTATTATATATTTAGCACTCAGAGAGATTGAGTGCTAAACTAAAAATCAAAAGAGAAATCTTTTATAGGGAGGAACTTCCACTATGAAAATCAAACCTCTTGCAGACCGCGTTGTCATTAAGCTGGTCGAAGAAGAAGAAACCACCAAGGGCGGCCTGATCCTGTCCGGCTCCGCCAAGGAGAAGCCCCAGGTTGCCGAGGTCATCGCAGTCGGCCCCGGCGGCAATGTGGATGGTAAGGACGTTGAGATGATCGTCAAGGTCGGCGATAAGGTCCTGACCAGCAAGTACTCCGGCACCGAGGTCAAGGTTGACGGCGAGGAATGCACCATCGTCCGCCAGAGCGACATCCTCGCAATCGTCGAGTAAATTTGATTTCACCGATTTCTTTCAGATAAAAGGAGAGATTCATTATGGCTAAACAGATCAAGCAGGGCGAGGACGCCCGCAAGGCGCTTTGCGCAGGCATCGACCAGCTGGCCAACACCGTTAAGGTCACCCTGGGCCCCAAGGGCCGCAATGTTGTGCTGAGCAAGAAGTTCGGCAGCCCGCTCATCACCAATGACGGTGTCACCATCGCCAAGGAGATCGAGCTGAAGGACGAGTTCGAGAACATGGGCGCACAGCTCGTTCGCGAGGTCGCCACCAAGACGAACGACGCCGCCGGTGACGGTACGACCACCGCTACCGTTCTGGCACAGGCCTTCGTCAATGAGGGCATGAAGAACGTCACCGCCGGTGCAAACCCGATGGACATCAAGCGCGGCATGCAGAAGGCCGTCGCCGCTGCTGTCGACGCTGTCAAGCAGCACAGCCAGAAGGTCAACGGCAGCAAGGACATTGCCCGTGTCGGCACTGTCTCTGCAGGCGATGCCGAGATCGGTCAGTTGATCGCTGACGCAATGGAGAAGGTCACCGCTGACGGTGTTATCACCATCGAGGAGAACAAGACCACTGCCGAGACCTACACCGAGGTCGTCGAGGGCATGCAGTTTGACCGCGGCTATGTGACCCCCTACATGGTCACCGATACCGAGAAGATGGAGACCGTCTACGACGACTGCTCTGTCCTGATCACCGACAAGAAGATCAGCGTATTCCAGGATGTGGTTCCTCTGCTCGAGCAGGTCATCCAGTCCGGCCGCAAGCTGCTGATCATTGCAGAGGATGTCGAGGGCGACGCTCTGTCCAACCTCATCATCAACCGTCTGCGCGGCGGCCTGAACGTTGTCGCTGTCAAGGCACCCGGCTTTGGTGATCGCCGCAAGGAGATGCTGCAGGATATCGCCACCCTGACCGGCGGCACGGTTATCAGCAGCGACCTGGGCTATGAGCTGAAGGACGCCACCATGCAGCTGCTCGGCAAGGCCCGCCAGGTCAAGGTCACCAAGGAGAACACCACCATCGTCGGCGGTGCCGGTGACAAGCAGGCTATCGCAGACCGTGTTGCCCAGATCCGCAGCCAGATCGCCGTTGCGACCTCTGACTTTGACCGCGAGAAGCTGCAGGAGCGCTTGGCCAAGATGGCCGGCGGCGTTGCCGTCATCAAGGTCGGTGCCGCTACCGAGGTCGAGATGAAGGACAAGAAGCTGCGCATCGAGGATGCCCTGAACGCGACCAAGGCCGCTGTTGAGGAAGGCATCGTCGCTGGCGGCGGCACGGCCACCATCAACGCCATCCCCGCTGTCGACAAGCTGGTCGGCGAGCTGGAGGGCGACGAGCGCACCGGTGCGAAGATCGTCCGCAAAGCGCTGGAGGCTCCTCTGCGCCAGATTGCTGCCAACGCTGGCCTCGAGGGCAGCGTCGTTATCGATAACATCCTGAAGGCCAACAAGCCCAACTACGGCTTTGATGCCCAGAAGGAGGAGTACGTCGAGGATATGATCGAGGCCGGTATCGTCGACCCGACCAAGGTCACTCGTTCCGCTCTGGAGAACGCTGCCAGCGTCGCCGCGATGGTCCTGACCACCGAGAGCCTTGTCGCTGACCTGCCGGAACCCCCGGCTCCGGCTGCTCCGGCCCCTGACATGGGCGGCATGTACTAAGAGACGCCGCAAAGCCTTGAAATTGCTTGATTTTTTGGATGCGCAAAAGCGAATTTACGCCTAACTTACGCCAAAAATTCAAGCGCATTATAGGGTAACAGAAATCGGCACCTGCCTCAAAAGCAGGTGCCGATTTTTATGTTATCCTGCAGCATGGTGATTGCAAAAAGTAGGATCGGCGAGACGAAAATCATTCAAAAAGCATTTGAAATTTCCATCCAAATCCGCTATAATAAATGTACAGCGTGTGGCGTTTCTGCGTAAATCCAGTTGCAGAGCAGCCACGCGCCTTTTTTTGCGGAATCGGGTGAGAAATGGCAAGATGAGCGAAAACTTCATAGGCAAATCGTGTAGCAGAAATGCGTAAGTCCGGATGTTCTGGGACTTACGCATTTCTTATTTTTTGAAAGAAAGGTGATTTTTTTGGAAACCGGAAATCAGTTCTTGGGGACGGAGCGTGTGAGCAAGCTCATGCGGCAGTACGCCATCCCCTGCATTATCTCGCTGCTGGTGGGCGCACTTTACAACATCGTTGACCAGATTTTTATCGCCAACGCCAGCTACCTCGGCTCCTACGGCAACGCCGCCAATACGGTGGTGTTCCCGCTGACGGTGGTGGCGCTGGCTATTGCCGTCATGTTGGGCGACGGCTGCTGCGCCTTCGTCAGCATGGCGCTGGGCAGAAACGAGGTGGATAAGGCCAAGCGAAGCGTGGGCAACGCGGTGGTGTTATCTGTCGTCAGCAGTCTTGTTCTGACGGCGGTATACCTCATTTTCGCAAACACCATCATCGCCATGTTCGGCGGCACGGTGAATGAGGAGACCTTCCGCCACTCGCAGGAATACTTCTTCTATATCACCCTGGGCATTCCGTTCTATATGTTCGGGCAGGCCATGAACCCCATCATCCGTGCCGACGGCAACCCCAAGTTCGCTATGATCTCCACATTGGCAGGCGCTGCTATCAACATTATCCTCGACCCCATTTTCATCTTTGTATTAAAATGGGGTATGATGGGTGCGGCAGTGGCCACGGTCATCGGTCAGGTGGCAACGGCGTTTCTTGCTGTGTGGTATCTGCTGCACATGAAGATCATCAAGCCTGCGTCCGGCGATTATGCACTGCGGGGAACTGTCTGCGGACGAATGCTGACGCTGGGTATCACCAGTTTTCTTTCGCAGATCAGTCTGGTGGCGGCCATGGCGGCCATCAACAATATGCTCCGTAAATACGGCGCTCTGGACGCTGTGTTCGGACAGGAGCAATACGCGCAGATCCCCATGGCTGTGGTCGGCATTGTGATGAAGTTCTTCCAGATCGTCATTTCCATCGTGGTCGGCATGGCGGCAGGCTGCATCCCCATCGTGGGCTATAACATGGGTGCGGAGAAGAAACTGCGTGTTCGGGAGTTGTTCACCAAGCTGCTGATTGCCGAAGCACTGGTGGGTGCGGTGGCGCTGGTGATGGCAGAGGGTTTCCCTCGGCAGCTCATCGCCATTTTCGGTGCAGCCAATGAGAGCGGCTACTATACGGACTTTGCTATTAAGGCGTTCCGCACCTATCTCTGCATGATGGTGCTGGCCTGCGTCAACAAGGCGTGCTTTATCTTCTTGCAGGCAGTCGGCAAGGCGCTGACATCCACGCTGCTGTCCATGTTCCGTGAGGTGGTGTTCGGTGTGGGCTTTGCCCTGTTGTTGCCTGTGTTCTTTGGTTTGGACGGCGTACTGTATTCCATGCCGGTGTCGGATATTCTGACCTTTATCATCTCGGCGATCATCATCGTGAAAACCTATCGGGAATTGAATGTGGAAGGAGTGCAGAAAGTATGAAAAACAGAGTCATTACCATCAGCCGCGAATTTGGCAGCGGCGGACGCACCATCGGCAAAAAGGTGGCGGAAAAGCTGGGTATTCCGTGCTATGACGCAGAGATCATTCAGGGAATGGCAAAGGAAACAGGTTTTGCGCCGGACTATGTAAAAGAAGCAGGAGAGTATGCACCGGGGAGCTTCCTATCGGCAGCTTTTTCCAACCGAATGTTCGGCCCCACCAACGAGGATATTCTGTGGGAGCATCAGTACAAGGTCATCACGGAGCTGGCGGAAAAGGGTCCCTGCGTCATTGTTGGCCGCTGTGCCGACTATATTCTGCGGGACAAGGCAGACTGCCTGAAAGTCTTTATCCACGCGGATATGAAGTTCCGTGCGGAGCGCATCGTCAAGGTGTACGGCGAACGGGAGCAGTCCCCGGAGGAGCGCCTGCGGGATAAGGATAAACGCCGGGCCGCCTATCACCGCTTCTACACCAACATGAAGTGGGGACACGCTCAAAATTATCACCTGACGCTAGACAGCGGCGTCATCGGTATCGACAAGTGCGTGGACATCATCGCGGAGCTGTATTGAAAACTTTCCAGAAAAAACGTTTGAAATTCGTTTTGAAAATCGTTAAAATATAAGGCAACACCGCATAATTCCCGCCTTACGGCTTAAGCACCGCTCCGGCGGCTGCTGCACCCCGCTCGCCGTATCGGCACTTAGAATTATGCAGTGTTGCCATAAGGTCGAAGTCTCCGCAAAAAGAGGCTTCGGCCTTTTTGTATAAACCGGCAAAGTGTGCTATAATAGACAGAAATAACGCAGCGGGGGAGCCGCCATGAAAAAATACGCAAAATATCCGGCACTGGCCGTTACGCTGGCGATTATGGCAGTGATCTTTGTCTTGTCCTCGCAGCCGGCGGAGCTGTCCACCAAGGTCAGCCGCGCCGTTACTGAGACCGTGCAGGCCGGCAGGATAAAAGCCATCACGCCGCTGTGGTTCAGCACCACTAACCTGAACGCCAACGTCCGCAAGTGGGCGCACGTCTATATCTATTGTGCCCTCGGCGTCAGCATGGCCGTGACCGTGCAGCTGTGGCTGCACCGCGTTACGCTGCGGCAAAAGGCACTGCTGGCATCGGCGCTGTGTATGCTGTACGCGGTCGGTGATGAGTTCCACCAGTATTTTGTGCCGGGCCGTGCCGCGCAGTTGAGCGACGTTGCGATTGACGCCATGGGCTTTCTGCCCTGCGTGGCGGCGGTGTATCTGGTGCTTTGGGCTGTCAGGAGGCTGCGCAATTAACAGGACTCAACCCCAAATTATATGGGTAATAGAGGTATTTTAGGTTGACCCGCCGCCCATACTCCCACCGGGGGGATGTGCCTTGTCTCTGCGTCGGTTGTATGGGCTTTGCGCTGTGCTGGTGCTGCTGGCGGGCGTCGTGCTCTGCCGCACCTACTGGGTGGGGCAGCAGACGGCCTATGCCGCCAGTGCGGGCGGGCAGAGTGTTCAGACGCTGGCCCTGCCGCGCGCCCGGGGCGATTTCTATGACCGCACGGGCCGCAGGCTGACCGGCCTTTCCCAGCGGTATTACGCACTCTGCCTGCCCGGAGACGCCGGGTACACGGCGCTGTTTCCGTATGTCCCGTATGCGGAGCAGAGCCTTTTGTATGAGCGCCGCAACCTTGCAAGCCCCTTTTTGATACAGGTGGACCGCGACCTGACCGCGCAGGGCATCACGACCTGCACCGTGCCGCAGCATTTCAGCGGCAGCACCGCCGCGCACCTGCTGGGCTATCTGGACAGCGAGGGCCGCGGCGTGTCCGGCCTGGAAAAAGCCTACGACGACCTGTTGACCGCCTCCGGAGACACGCGCACTGTGACCTGCTTTATGACCGCGCAGGGACGCCTGCTGACGGACACAAGCCCGCTTGTGGCGGTGGAAACACCCGGCACGGGGCAGGGCGTGCGGCTGACGCTGGACGCCGACCTGCAGCGCGCCTGTGAGGGGCTGGCCACGGTGTATCTGCCGCGCGGCTGCATCGTCGTGATGGACACGGCCACCGGCGAGGTGCTTGCCTCGGTCAGTATGCCGTCGTTTGACCCGCAGAATGTCGCCGCCAGCATTGCCGCCAACGATACCTCGCTGCTCAACCGGCCTCTCCGCGCATTCAGTGCCGGGTCGGTGTTCAAGGTCGTGCTGGCTGCAGCCGCCTACGAGAGCGGCCTTGACTGGTACACCCACGACTGCACGGGTGAGGTCGAGGTTGCCGGGCAGACCTACCGCTGTGCACTGGGCCGCGCCCACGGCGTGGTCAACCTGCGCGGCGCGCTGGAACAAAGCTGCAACACCTATTTCATCGAGCTGGGCCGCCTGCTGGGGGCACAGCGCATCCGCAAAATGGCAGAGACACTCGGCTTCGGCACGGCCACGCAGCTTGCGCCCGGCCTGCAAGGCGCATCGGGCACACTGCCCGATGCCGCCGCGCTTGAAAACCCAGGCGAGCTGGCAACGTTCAGCTTTGGTCAGGGGGCGCTGACCGTGACGCCGCTGCAAATTACAGCCATGATGAACACCGTCGCAAACGGCGGCGTGTACAGGACACCGGCCTTTGTACAGGGAATTGTTGACGCCGACGGCACGCTGACCGGGCAGACCCGGGCGGCTGACACCCGCACGGTCTTTGATGCGGCCACGGCACGGGTGCTGCGCAGTATGCTGGCCTCCGTCGTGTCGGAGGGTATCGGCAGCGAGGCGCAGCCCAAAACTGGCACGGCAGGCGGCAAGACCGGCACGGCGCAGACCGGCCAGTACGACGAGAACGGCGAGGAACTGCTCAACTACTGGTTCAGCGGCTTTTACCCGGCGGACGACCCGCGGTATACCATTACCGTTTTGCAGGACGGTATTTTAAAGCCCGAAACCTCCAGTGCCGCGATATTTGCAAAGGTTACCGAAATTCTGGCTGTGTGGGAGAACTCCTAAGCCTTCCCCCTCGGGGGAAGGTGGCCCCGCAGGGCCGGATGGGGGCAGACCTTGCCGCCGCAGCACTTTACCGGGCAGCAACGGCATATCCGCCCCTCATCAGTCAGTGGTCGGGGCCACTGACAGCTTTCCCCGAGGGGGAAGCCAATCTCTCCGTCAACCAATTTCCTCCAAGGTATTGCACTTTTGCGGCAAAAAAGCTACAATAAATAGTATCTGTAGACCGCAAGTAACCGATGCTGAAAGGGACAAACCGATGCAGCATATTTTTATCATAAACCCAACGGCGGGCAAGGTGGACGCCAGCGTGGCGCTCATCCCGCAGATCCACGCCGCTGCCAGCCGCGCAGGGCTTCATCCTACCATTGAGGTGACCCGCCGCGCCGGGCAGGCCCGCGACCTGGCCGCCCAATACGCCGCCGGCGGGGAAGAAGTATACCTCTACGCCTGCGGCGGTGACGGCACGCTGAACGAAATATTGCAGGGGACCGTCGGCCACCCGAACGCCGCCATCGGCTGTGTGCCCTGCGGCAGCGGCAATGACTATGTGCGCAACTTCGGCACGCAGGCGCAGTTCCTGGACCTTGACGCACAGCTGGCCGCACAACCGTTCGCAGCGGACGTCATCCGCACGCCCCAGGGCTGCGGCATCGACATCTATGCCGCGGGCATCGACGCCCAGGTCGCCAACGGCATCCCCAAATGGCGGCGCGTGCCCTTCTGCGGCGGCACAACGGCCTACACGCTGTCGATTCTCGAGGCCGTGTGCAGCACCTTCAGGCACCGTCTGCGCATCACCGCCGATGACCGCCAATTGGAGGACACCTTCATGATGCTGGCGGTCTGCAACGGCCAGCAGTACGGCGGCGGCTACTGCGCCGCGCCCCACGCCAGCATGACCGACGGTCTGCTGGATGTGGTGCTGCTGCGGCCCGTGCCGCGTTTAAAGCTGCCGGGGCTGCTGGGCAGCTACAAAAAAGGGGAGCACCTTTCGGAGGGGGACACCGTCACCGAAAAATTCGCCCCGTACATGACGTTTTTCCGTACAGGCAGCATTGACATAGAGGTGCTGGACGGCAACCCGCTCATCACAACGCTGGACGGCGAATGCTCGCCCCAGCTGCGGATGCACGCGGAGATCGCGCACAGTGCGGTGCGCATCCTGCTGCCGCCGGAGCTTGCCGCAAACGCAAACAAGACGCCTGTTCTGCAGGCTATGGGAGAGTAAGAATGTCTGAAAAAGTAAAGATCAAGATCGCCCGCAATGTGGTGCATCTGCCGGCCATCGCCCTGCGCGGGCTGGTGGTTTTCCCCAACAATGTGGTCCATTTTGAGGTGGGCCGCACCAAGTCCATTGCCGCCATCGAGGCCGCCATGCACGCCAACAGCAGCGTCTTTCTCGTCGCCCAGCGCGAGATGGATGAGGAAGAACCGGCCCTTCACGACCTGTATGCCTACGGTGTCATTGCCGAAATCAAGCAGGTGCTGCGCGTCTCCGACGACCTCGTGAAGGTCCTCGTCGAGGGCAAGACCCGTGCCCGTCTGCTGGAACTGGACGCCGGCGAAAAGTATCTGCAGGCCACGGTACGCCCCGTGGCTGTGCGCGGTATCCCTGCCGACAAGCGCAACCAGGTCGAGGCTCTCGTCCGCAGCCTGAAGGACTGCTTTGAAGAGTACCTGTCCTACAGCCCGCAAATTTCCAAGGATGTCGTCTATAACATCGTTTCCTCCGATTCGCCGCTGTATTTAAGCGAGTACATGCCCGCCAACCTCTTGTTCAAGTATGAGGATAAGCAGGTTATCCTGAACGAATCGACCCTACTGGGCCGCCTCGAAAAGCTGCTGACCCTGCTGCGGCAGGAATGCCAGATCATGGACATCGAGCGCGACCTGGACGACAAGGTCAACGCCCGCATGGACAAGGGCCAGCGCGAATACTACCTGCGTGAGCAGATGAATGTCATCAGCGAGGAACTTGGCGACGCCGAGGACACCCGCGCCGAGGCCGATACATACCGCGGGAAAGTCAAGGCACTGAACCTTGATGAAGAATCCACTGAAAAGCTGCTGAAAGAGTGTGACCGTCTGGCCCGTATGCAGGGCAGCAGCGCCGAGAGCGGCGTTATCCGCAGCTATCTGGATGCCTGCCTGGCCCTGCCGTGGCACACCGCCACCGAGGATGACCTTGACCAGGCCCACGCCCGCAAGGTGCTGGACCGTGAGCACTACGGCCTGCAGAAGGTCAAGGAACGCATTCTCGAGCTGCTGGCTGTGCGCAAGCTGAACCAGGACGTCAAGGGGCAGATCATCTGCCTTGTCGGCCCTCCGGGCGTCGGCAAAACGAGCATTGCGCACTCCATTGCCGAGTGCATGGATCGCAAATTTGCCCGCATGAGTCTGGGCGGCGTCCACGATGAAGCCGAGATCCGCGGCCACCGCCGCACCTACATCGGCGCGATGCCGGGCCGCATCATCAGCGCCATCACGACGGCCAAGTCCACGAACCCGGTCATCCTGCTCGACGAGATCGACAAGCTGGCGGGCGACTACAAGGGAGACCCGTCCAGCGCACTGCTCGAGGTGCTGGACCCCGAGCAGAACCGCACCTTTAAGGATAACTACCTCGATATTCCGTTTGATTTGAGCGAGGTGCTCTTTATCACGACGGCGAACGATGCCTCCACGATCCCTGGCCCGCTCTATGACCGCATGGATGTCATCGAGCTGCCCAGCTACACCCGCACCGAAAAATTCAACATCGCCAAGCGCCATCTGCTGCCCAAGCAGCTGAAAAACAACGGCCTGGAGGGGCGCGTGACCCTGACGGGCAGCGCACTGTATGCCATCATCGACGGCTACACCCGCGAGGCCGGCGTGCGCAATCTGGAACGCACTATCACGTCGGTGCTGCGCAAATGTGCGCAGAAGATCGCGGCAGGGGAAGCCGAGAAGATCAGCGTTTCCGCAGCGATGGTCAAGGAGCTGCTCGGCCCCGAGAAGGTCAAGCCGACGTTTATCTCCCGCAAGGACGCCGTGGGCATTGCCAACGGTCTGGCGTGGACGAGTGTCGGCGGCGAGATGCTGCCTGTTGAGGTCGCCGTCATCCCGAACGGCACCGGCAAAATCGAGATCACCGGCAGCCTCGGTGATGTCATGAAGGAGAGCGCCCAGCTCGCCGTGACCTACGCCAAAGTCCACGCCGAAGAATACGGCATCACGCCCGACAAGTTCAAGAACACCGACCTGCACATCCATGCCCCCGAGGGCGCTGTGCCGAAGGACGGCCCCTCCGCGGGTGTCACACTGACGACGGCGCTGATTTCGGCGCTGTCCGGTATCCCGGTCAACCACGACCTGGCCATGACCGGAGAGATCACGCTGCACGGCAACGTGCTGCCCATCGGCGGTCTGAAGGAAAAGAGTATGGCGGCCTTCCGCGAGGGAATCTCGACGGTGCTCATCCCCAGGGACAACGCCAGCGACCTGTATGAGGTGGACGCCGAGGTCAAGGAGAAGGTGCGCTTCATCCCCGTGGGCACTCTGTCCGAGGTGCTGAAGCACGCCCTTGTGCGCCCGGGCCGCACCCCCGCCCGCGCTGTCCGTGGTGTGCCGCAGGCAACCTCTCTCATCGCCAACGACAAGCCCGCCGAGGGACATAAGGAGCCCGCCGCGGTGATGTAATTCGCCTTGAACGCCGCTCTGTAGGGACGGAGGCCCGCACCCGCCCGCGGGCCGATGACGTGCATCGACCCCTACAGCAACCCCCCGTAGGGGCGGATTCCATATCCGCCACGGAGCAGAACGGCAGCC
>UMCM01034609.1_pt1 | contig 43581 bp, 39 predicted proteins | sample 1964231 | NCBI WGS metagenome assembly UMCM01 (sample SAMEA4835968, study PRJEB28245) | human gut metagenome | biome: gut microbiome; material: fecal sample | place: Denmark | collected 2008
TACCGAGATGACTCATACCAATCTCATAAGTATCGGGAAAGCAGAAAGCGTATCTGATATCAATCTTATCTTTATCCTTAACTACCGCATTAAGCTCGCCGCCGATATATCTTGCTGGCTTTTGAACATATTGCAACAGTTTTTCAACTTCTTTTTTCATCAATTTTTAACCTTTCGGGTTTTATTAATTATAATTAATACTGTAAATAATCAAATATATCGTAACAAAAATAAGCGAATATGATTTATTATAAATTAACATATAAACACATAAAATGCAAATTAAAATAACAGTAATTACGCTTAATATTCTCGACGCTTTTATAGAAAAAAGACGTACTATCCTGCCGATATCAAGTGGGTAAACAGGCAAACAATTAAGCAAAAACAAAATCAAATTGATATTATCTTTAAAAAACAAATATAATACCAAATTAACTAAAGGGCCGCACAAAAGGACTATACATTCCTTAAATCTCGGTAAATCGTCAGTATATCTTATAGCAAATCCGTAATATGACAAATGAATTTTATAAGGTTTTTCTTTGCAAATAAGAAGCGCCGTCAAATGCCCTATTTCGTGCAAAGCGGAAAAAAGCAGCAGATAAATAACCTGCTTTGAATTAAAAACAGCAGCTAAACTTAAAACAAGAATAAATGCATAATCAATAAATATATCGCATTTTTTAATTCTAAAGTGCATACAACCACCGTTAAATATTACGATGATTAAAAATGCTTAATTACTTTTTCTTTTATCAATAAAACTTTGAAGAATAACTACGGCAGAAACAGCATCAACATTCGCTTTTCTCTTTTTACCCTTAACGTTATTATTCGATAAAATATCGTGTGCGATAACGGTTGTGAGCCTTTCATCCTCATATTCAACGGGAATATCAATTTCTTTTTTAAGTTCTTCACCGAGTTGCTTACACTTTTCGCACCTGAAACCGTATGAGCCATCCATATTTCTCGGAAGCCCAATAACAATCATTTCAGGATTTTGAGATGATATTATTTCTTTAATTTTTTCTATTAATTTTGGCTGATAGCTTTCATTAATAGTTGCAAAGGCTGTAGCAAGAATTTCATTTTTATCGCAAAATGCAATTCCTGTTCTTGCATCGCCATAGTCAACAGACATTATTTTCATAAAAAATACCTTTCAAAGGATTTATTCAGCAAAGAAAGGAAAATCGAAAATCGACCTTCCTTTCTTATTTAAAATGTTAAATTATTATTGAGCAGGAGTTTCGGTTGCAGGGGCTTCAGTCGGAGCCTCTGTTTGAGGCGCCTGAGTCTGAGACTGCGTTGTTTTATCTGCGCTTGATTTTGTTGTGTTTGAATTATTGCCATTTGAAGCAGACGTTGTTTCGCTTGATGACGAGCTGCCGGAATTATAATAATAGCTTCCGTCGGAATGGTTACCTGTGCAATTGCCCGGCAAATTATCAACGTCGTACCAACCGTAAGCACCCGTACCGCTTCTGAGCTTACCGCAGCTTCTGCAATAAGATTTTCTTACTATGCCGTCACTTTCAGGGAATTTCTTGGTATATTTCTTATTCTTTTCATCAAGCTTAGCATATACTTCCTTCATAACCGCGTTCCAAATAGTACCCGATGGGTTAGGAGAAAGGTTGTAAAATACTTCCTTAGGATTATCATAACCGTACCAAACGCCTGCGACATAATCAGGAGTACCGCCGATAAACCAACGGTCCTTATTATCATTAGTTGTACCGGTTTTACCGAAACATTCAATACCTGAAAGCTTATAGGTGGTACCTGTACCCTCTGTCATAACAGTTTGGAGAAGTTTGTTCATAACCCAACTTGTGTTCTCGCTCAAAGCAGTTGACTTTGTTTTTTCAGGTTCTTTTTCAATAAGAGTATTACCCTGGCTGTCAAGTATTTTATAATAACAATAAGGCTCATAATAATTACCGCCGTTGCCGAATGATGCATAAGCAGTAGTTAATTCAAGAACTGTTGCTCCGTTTGTCAAAGAACCGATAGCAAGCGGGCCGTAATCGGAGTCACGAACACTGTCAAGTGAGGTTATATGGAAATTTTCCGTAATAAAATCGTATGAATAATCAACGCCTATTTTATCAAGTGTTCTTGCAGAAATAGTATTAAGCGACCTCGAAAGACCATATTGAAGAGTTACACTTCTGCCTGAGTAGCTGCCGCCCTCATTTACAGGCCAAGGCTTGCCTTCAACAGTTTTGAAAGGCCTGTCTTGCTGAATTGTTGACCAATAAACACCTGTTTCGTTATCCTCTTTTGTCTTTTCAAGAGCAGGGCCGTAAACAGATAACGGTTTAATTGTAGAGCCGGGCGGTCTGTTTGAATTTGTGGCACGGTTGAGAACCATAGAAGCTTTTTTCTTGCCGGTTCCGCCGACAATACCCATTACACGTCCGTCATATCCCATAACCACCATAGCGCCTTGAACTGTTTCGTCAGGCATACGCCTATAGTTTTCATATACGTCCTCCATTGAATCCTGAACGTCAAAATCAATAGCGGTATATATTTTCAAGCCACCGCCGTAAACAAGGTCATGCGCCTTTTTACTTGTGTAGCCCATTTTCTGCAAATCCTCTTGAACAGTTGTGATTACATAGTCTGTATAATAATCGGTAATGCTGTTTTTCTTTGATTTGCTGTCGTCACTCTTAATCTGCGAGCCTTTATAATTCTTACTGTTAGTAAATACCATTTCATAGGCTTTAGCTTGCTGATATTCATCTTCCGTAAGATATTTAAGGTCTTTATCCTTCATAGAATAAAGGACATCAATTTGACGTTTCCTATTATTTTCAGGCTCGTTAAGAGGGTCATATTTACTCGGATACTGAGTAATAGCCGCAATGCTGGCAGCCTCAGCTACATTCAAATCCGATACTTCTTTGCCAAAATAGGTTTCTGCCGCAGTTTTAACACCATAGCAACCGTTTGAAAGATAAATTGTATTAAGATAAGCCTCAAGTATTTGTTTCTTACTGAAATTTCTTTCAAGGTTAAGTGCCTTTAAAATCTCGTTAAACTTACGAACATAAGTAACCTTGTTATCATCGGTAAGATTTTTTATAAGCTGCTGTGTAATTGTTGAGCCGCCTTGGTCATTATTTTTAAGAAAAACACCAATTGTTCTTATCCAGTCAACGCCGTGATGCTTATAAAAACGCTTATCCTCAATTGAAACAAAAGCCTCAGGAACATATTTGCTCATATCGTCAAGATTAACCCAAATACGGTTTTCCTCACCGTGAAGCCTTGTAATTTCAACAACATCATCGCCGTCATAACCATAGATAAACGAAGTTTGGTTTTGACCTACCTTTGCCTCGGTTGTAAGGTCAAATACAGGGTCGCCGTAAACAACGCTGTAGCCATAAATCGCAAGCACCGAAAAGCAAACAATACCGACAACGCCGATTACCATTACTGCGCCCAAAATAACCTTGCCGAAATTTGAAAGAGCTTTTTGAGCAGGAGTTTTATTTTGCTTTGCTCTTTTTTTCTTAAGCTTTTTTTCTTGCTTTTGAACAAGCTCTTTTTCAATATCACGGCCACGCTGTATCTTCTTTGCCTTTTTGTCATCGGCGGAAGAAAGAGAATAAGACGCAGGAACATTACTGCCGTTTTCTCTTGAAGTTTTATCTTCATTATATGCTTTTGTAGAATTACTCATAAAAGACTTTAATAAATCGTCATAATCATTTGAAGCCATATAAGTACCTCCGTCAAAAAATATAATTTATTATATTACAAAAATTATAATAAATAAAGAATTAAATTGTAAATTTTAAAATCAGTTAATATGTTTTGCTCTTTTTTTGTTAATAGGAACGGCACGGGACGATACAACAATCTCGTCATACGTTTGTTTAGCCATTACATAAGTCCAAAACTTTCTGCTGCATTTTTCGCACAATCCGGCTCCCCTAAAAGTATTATTGGTAAATTCATATTTTTTAATAGGGGCAACAGTACCGCCGCAAATCGGGCATATTATTTGAACATCGTTAAGCTTAAAATCCTCATATTCCGTTTCTCTGATATAATACGGCTTAAACACAAGCCTTTCAAAAAATGAAATATCGCAGGTGTGAATATATTTTGCAAGCTTATCATGGTCATAAACCTTTTTAAAGCACAAAGCCGTAATCATACAATCCTCAAGCGCTCTGTGAAAATTAGCAGAGTCTGTATCAATACCAAAAGTTTCAGCACAGTGTGAAAGACTGATTTGATTGGCAGCACTCGCATTTTCAATAAAGCTCATACAATATTTTTGTGCGTCAGCATACTTAGTCATAAAATCAACATAAACGGTATTTTCAAAATATTTAAAATTAGCAACCAAGGTATACAAGTCGCTTGTTGACCAACTTAAAAACAGTTTGTCCCCCCTGCCGCACCATTTTGCAAAATCGTCAAAAGCTTTTTCAAACGGTATTCCGTTATCGTTAATTTCATCAATAGTAATATGCGTAAGATTTTTAAACCTTGAGCCGAGTTTTCTTGAAAGCTGCGGCTTAATAAGCTGCTTAAATGTGTCAACTACATCTAAATTTTCATCAAGCTTTACTGCGCCGATTTCAATTATCTCATTCATACCACGCTTTAATTTATAGTTATAAGCATTGTTCCATTCTAAATCAAAAATAATAAAATTCATATTTTCCTCACAAAAAAATTAACCTTGCATTACGCAAGGTTAATCATTTTAATTCTTATCCTATAAAAAGAAAAACAAGGAATGCAGCAAGTACTATAACAAAAAATACAACAATCATCCATTTGGTGATTCTTTCAAGCTTTGCCTCAATTGTTCTTCCCTTTGATTTACCGAGGAAAGTATCAGCACCGCCGGCAATAGCACCGGAAAGATTCTGCGAACGACCTTCCTGCATAAGTACAACGATAGTAATTACAATTGAAAATACAATTAATACTGCACCGAAAACATAATGATACCAGAGCATAGTATCTCCTCCGTCTATATAAATTACTAATGAATTATAGCACAAGCAAAATAAAAATGCAAGTGTTATTTTATTTTTTAAAATGTTATCTGCTCAGCAACGTCATTTTCACTCGGAAGCGCACCTGCCGCCGGCAAATTTTTAGCTCTAAATCTCCAAGCTTTCTCAAATTCACCCTCTTGATAAATATGGAGTGAAACGACTTTGTGAGTTTTCTTTAGTTTCATTGCCGAAATACCTTGCGTATCCTTAGTCGTCTTAGGCAAAATCGCACCCGTATTAACAAGAAGCATTCTTCCGCTCGACGAGCAAATAACAAGTTCTGTATCCTCTTTAATGTAAATTGCCTGAGCTAAAGGCGATTTATTCGAATAAGCATTGATAAGCTTTTTTCTGTTTGTCTTAGTAGCATAAGAAGCCATATCAACCTTTGCAAGCTTACCGTTTTCAAAAACAAAAATCATATATCCCGTGTAATCGCTTATAACTGCGGTATATACTACCTGCTCGTCCTCTGCCATTTCAAGCTTTCCGGGAACGTATTCGCCGAGAACCGAAGCTTTTGTATCTGCAAAATCGTCAACCTTAGCCTTATAAACCTGACATTGATTTGTAAAAAACAAAAGTTCATCTTTATTTGAACATTCAATTTCAGGAAGAAGAGTATCTCCTTCTTTAATTTTTTGTTCGCCGCTCATACGAAGATTTGCGGTTTTGATTTTCTTGAAATATCCGTGTTCTGTAATAAACAAAGTTACGGGATAATCGGGAATCTCAACCGCTTCTTCTTCAACGCTTTCGTCAATAGAATAAAGTATTTCACTTTTTCTGCCGTTATCATACTTCTTTGTAACCTGTTCAAGTTCTTTGATGATAATTTTTTTCATCTTATTTTTGCTTGAAAGGATATCTTCAAGTTCAACAATTTCATTTTCAAGTTGTTCAATATCTTTAATTCTCTTCAAGATATATTCACGGTTTAAATGACGAAGCTTTATTTCTGCAACATATTCAGCCTGAATTTCATCAATACCAAAGCCAATCATAAGGTTTGGCACAACCTCTGACTCACTCTCTGTTTCCCTGACAATTTTAATTGCTTTGTCTATATCAAGAAGAATTTTAGAAAGACCTTTTAATAAATGCAGTTGATTTTTCTTTTTATTAAGATTAAACGTAACTCTTCTTCTGATACATTCAAGCCTGAAATCAACCCATTCAAGTAGAATATCTCTAACGCCCAAAACCATAGGTCTGCCCTTAATAAGAACGTTAAAATTACAGCTAAACGAGTCCTGAAGAGGAGTGGATTTATAAAGCTTAGCCATAAACTTATCGGGATCAACTCCACGTTTTAAATCAATTGTAATTTTCAATCCTGAAAGGTCTGTTTCATCTCGAACATCGCTGATTTCTTTAATTTTATTTGTTTTAACAAGTTCAACAATTTTATCAATTATCGCTTCACTTGTTGTAGTAGGCGGAATTTGGGTAATATCAATACAGTTATATTTTTTATCATAGCTATATTTTGCACGAACCTTAACCGAGCCTCTGCCCGTACGATAAATTTTATCAAATTCTTCTTTATCATAAAGAATATATCCGCCGCCGACAAAATCAGGAGCAAGGAGTGTATCGCTGACCTCATGGTCGGGATTTTTCATAAGAGCAATGGTTGTATCGCATATTTCCTTAAGGTTAAACGAAGCAATTGACGACGCCATACCTGCGGCAATACCGGTAGTAACATTACAGAGAATTGACGGGAAGGTAACGGGTAAAAGAGTAGGTTCCTTCATTGTGTTATCATAGTTATCAACAAAATCGACCGTGTCTGACTTAATATCGTCAAAAAGTTCATGGCAAATAGGCGCCAGCTTAGCCTCGGTATAACGAGAAGCGGCATACACCATATTTTTACTGTAAGCTTTACCGAAGTTACCCTTTGATTCAACATAAGGATAAAGCAATGTTTCGTTACCACGGGATAAACGTATCATGGTTTCATAAATTGCCGCATCACCGTGAGGGTTTAACTGCATTGTACGCCCTACAATATTAGCACTCTTAATTGTTCCGCTTTGCAAAAGCCCCATATTATACATTGTATAAAGAAGTTTTCTGTGCGACGGTTTAAATCCGTCAATCTGCGGAATGGCACGTGAGAGAATAATGCTCATAGCATAAGGCATAAAATTATCAGTCAAGGTGTTTGTGATCACCTCATCCTGAACAGAACCTGCACCTTTGATATGAACGTTATCTGCAAGAGGCTGATTTTTTGCTTCGTCTTTATTAATTTTTCTCTTAGCCAAAACAAATTACCTCCTTAGCTGACATCTGCGGCATCAAGATAAAGATGGCCGTAATCCGAAATATATTCCTTACGTCCTTCAAGATTATCACCCAAAAGCAAATCAAACATTTCGGAAGTTTTTTGAGCATCATCGGGTGTAACCTTAATAAGACGTCTTGTTTTAGGGTTCATAGTGGTAAGAGCCATCATTTCAGCCTCATTTTCGCCAAGTCCCTTTGAACGCTGAACGGTATATTTTTGGTCGCCTATTTCCTCTTTAATCTCGTCCATTTCCTTTTCGTTATAAGCAAAATAGGTTTGGTCCTTACACGTAACCTCATAAAGCGGAGATTCGGCAATATAAACCTTGCCCGCTTCAATAATCTTAGGCATAAGCCTGTAAATCATAGTTAAAATAAGTGTTCTGATATGGAAGCCGTCGACATCGGCATCGGTACAAATAAGAATTTTTGACCAACGAAGATTATTTATATCAAAAAGAGATAAATCCTTTGCGGCCTTACTTTTAACCTCGACACCGCAACCGAGTACCTTAATCAAATCAGTAATAATTTCGCTTTTAAAAATTTTATCGTAATCTGATTTAAGGCAATTTAAAATTTTACCTCTTACAGGCATAATTGCCTGAAAAGAAGCATCTCTTGCCTGCTTACAAGCACCCAGAGCAGAGTCACCCTCTACTATAAACACCTCACGTTCATTAACGTCCTTTGAACGGCAGTCAACGAATTTTTGAATACGATTTGTCATATCCATCTTTGACTGAAGTGAGGTTTTAAGCGTTTTTCTTGTATTTTCTGCCTTTATTCTTGCACGCATATTAATAAGAACTTGATTAGAAATCTTATCTGCGTCCATTTTATTTTCAATAAAATAAACCTCTAACTGCTTTCTGAAGAAATCAGTCATAGCCTCTTGAATAAATTTATTAGTGATAGCTTTTTTAGTCTGATTTTCGTAAGAGGTTTGAGTAGAAAACGACGACACAACAAAAATTATGCAATCCTCAACATCCTGAATGTTAATTTGCCCGTCATTTTTTGAATACTTATTGTTAGCTTTAAGATAAGCGTTAATTTGATTAACAAACGCACTTCTGAAAGCCTTTTCGGGAGCACCGCCGTGCTCCAAAAAACTTGAGTTATGATAATATTCCTTAAGCTGATTTTTTAAAGAAAAGCAAATGGCAGATTTTATTTTAAGCTTATATTCGGGTAAATCTTCTCTGTCCTTACCCTTTCTTTCGCACTCCCAATACTGTGGAGTTGTGAAAGCCGTATCTCCTGCTATTTCCTTTACATAGTCCAAAATACCGTCATTATAGCAGTATTCAAATGTTTCAAATTTAGAAGCAGAGGTTTGATTTTTGAGTATAAACTTAACGCCGTCGTTTACGATAGCCTGTCTTTTAATAGTTTCCTGAAAATACTCAATAGGAATATTAATATCGGTAAAAACATCCAAATCAGGCTTCCACTTAATTCGTGTGCCTGTATCCTTTTTATCATACTTTTCTTTCTTAAGGCCGCCGATATTTTCGCCCTTTTCAAAGTGCAAAGTATATTTATAGCCGTCGGTATGAATTTCTGCGTCCATATATTCGGAAGCATACTGCGTAGCGCAAAGACCGAGACCGTTTAAGCCGAGCGAAAATTCATAGTTATCGCCGCCGTTATCGTACTTACCGCCTGCATACATTTCGCAGAAAAGAAGTTCCCAGTTATATTTATCCTCGTTTTTATTGTAATCAACAGGAATACCACGACCAAAGTCCTGCACCTCAACAGAGCCGTCAAGAAAACGGGTTACGCAAATTTTATTACCGTAGCCCTCTCTCGCCTCATCTATTGAGTTTGACATAATTTCAAAAACAGAGTGTTCGCAGCCCTCTAAACCATCAGAGCCGAAAATAACGGCTGGTCTTTTTCTTACCCTGTCCGCACCCTTTAATGACTTAATACTTTCATTGCCATATTCTTGTTTTTTTGCCAATACTATCCCTCCAAGTCGAAGTTCAAAATTGATATTATTATATACTATATCTTGTATAAAAGTCAAGAATACATAAAAAAGAGTGACAATACTGGTACTATATGCATCGTCACTCTGATTTTATTTATTAAATTAATCTTTCGTATCATTTGAAGATAAATCGTCTTCGTTGACATTTTCAACATCAACAATTTCGGTATCTTCTACCTGAACGTCCTCGTTTTCGCTTACTTTTTCATCGGCAATAAAACCGTTTTCCATAAGCTGAGTAAACTGGTCACCTGAAATTTTTTCATTCTTAATAAGCGTTTCAGCCACAAGCTCAAGCTTATCATAATGAGTCTTAAGAATACTCTCGGTTTGAGAATAAGCTTTTCTCATCATCTTTTCAATCTGCTCATCAATTCTTGCACTTGTTGCTTCACTGTAATTGTTTACGTGACCGTAATCTTTACCGAGGAATACTTCGTTATTATCATCACTGTAAACAACAGGACCGAGTTCGTCACTCATACCGTATTTAGAAACCATATCACGGCAAATTGATGTTGCACGCTGAAGGTCATTTGACGCTCCGGTTGAAATATCGTTAAGTGAAAGCGCTTCAGCTACACGTCCGCCAAGAAGAGAAATCAAATCATCAAGCATATCTGCCTTCGAATTATAATTTTCCTCCTGAGGAGTATACCAAGTGTAGCCGCCGGCACCCATTCCACGAGGAATAATTGAAATTTCCTTAACCGGGTCGTGGCCCTCAATATAATATGATGAAACAGCGTGACCTGCTTCGTGATATGCAGTAAGTTTCTTGGCTTTTTCGGAATACTTATGCGATTTTTTCTCAGTACCCATTTCAACACGTGAGGTTGCATCGGAAATTTCTTGCATAGTAAGAGCCTTTTTCTTACGTCTTACTGCAAGAAGGGCAGCTTCATTCAAAAGATTTTCAAGGTCTGCGCCCGTAAAACCGATTGTATCTTTAGCAATTTCTTTAAGGTCAACATCGGGACCAAGCGGCTTATTACGAGAATGAACTTTAAGTATATCCTCTCTACCTTGAGCATCGGGTCTGTTAACGGTAATTTGCCTGTCAAATCTGCCTGGTCTTAAAAGAGCCGGGTCAAGGACATCCGGTCTGTTTGTTGCAGCAATAACAATAATACCGCTGTTAGTGCCGAAACCGTCCATTTCAACAAGAAGCTGATTAAGAGTTTGTTCTCTTTCATCATTGCCGCCGCCTGTGCCGGCACCTCTGTGACGACCTACTGCATCAATTTCATCAATAAATACAATTGCAGGTGCTTTTTTCTTAGCTTGTTCAAACAAATCTCTTACACGTGAAGCACCGACGCCGACATACATTTCAACAAAGTCAGAGCCTGAAATTGAAAGAAACGGTGCGCCCGCTTCACCTGCAACGGCTCTTGCAAGGAGGGTTTTACCTGTACCCGGAGGACCTACAAGAAGTACACCTCTCGGAATTCTTGCGCCAAGCTCGGTAAAGCTTTCGGGATTTTTGAGAAATTCAACAAGTTCCTCAAGTTCCGCTTTTTCCTCGTCACAACCGGCAACGTCTTTAAATGTAGTCTTGCGCTTTTCATCCTCAACAAGAGTTTTGGTTTTAATTTTGCCAAATCCCAAGGTACGGTTGGTTTCGTTATTCATAGCGCCGCTCATTTTCCTAAACGCATAAATTCCCAGCCCTATCAAAACGACAAACATAAGAAGTGACGGAATCATACTGTAAATCCAAGCATTTGACGTTCCTGCCCTATAGTCATAAACAATCGGCTTATCGCTATGCTCGTCATTATATTTATCAACACTTTCCCTGATATCATCAAGGAAATATGAAACATTCGGAACAGAGTAGTTCTTTTCCTCCTTCGGCTTAGCAAAGGTTTTATAAACAAGATTACCGCTTGATAAATCAAGACTGAACTCGGAAACCTCGTTATTTTTAAACATAGAAACAACTTGAGAATACTTCAACTGCGTAGACGTCTGCGAATTAACAAAATAAATCACAGCGCCTATTAAAAGAATAGGAATCAAAATATAAACAAGTATTGATTTCCAATTTTTTGACATATTATTCATTAATTAATCCTCCGAAGGAAGTTTGATTATAAAAACATTTTCAGTATTACAATCCTTTTTGACTCTGTCATCAGCACAAAGCCCGATAATGCCGATAATACCCTTATCGTCACAAACAACAATATCGCCGTTTCTTTTTTCAATCGGATAAGCCGTTTCGTTAAAAAGCTTTTTAAGAGTTTTGTTAACATTTCTGCCGGCGGGTTTTAAACTGTCGCCGGGTAATCTTTTGCGAATTGTAACGCTGCCGATAATTTTATCACAGTCACAATAAAAATCAATATTTTTATCGTTAAATTCATTAATATTTAAAATTTCGGTTACGATTTCATCTAATTTAGGCGAATTTTTCAGATTTGCAATGCGAAGTTTGCCCTTTGCGCTAATAGCGTATAAGTCATTTTTTATTTGAATTTTTCCGCTTTTTTGCGTAATCTTATTGATATTTTGCAAATGAATACGGTCTAAATTCAAATTATTATTTTCAAAATATAATTTAATAACACGTTTTTTTATTGCGTTATCAAGCAAATTTAATTTATTAAGTTCTATTTCATTCTTAACAACCGAAATATTATATGCCTTTTGCGCTTCGTTCATAATAAAAGAATAGTCATCATTAACGTCGCTGATAAAATCATTGATATTTTCCAGATATCCGTTGTTTAACCTTTGAAAAAGCGGCAACATTTGAAGCCTAATAAGATTTCTGCTGTAAGTATCGTCTTTATTTGTACTGTCTATTCTGTAAGCAATGTTATTGTCATTACACCAAGCACGAATTTCATCAGAAGAAATTTCTATAAAAGGGCGAATGATTTTATCCCTTACGGGCGGAATTGCACAAGCCCCTTTAAGCCCCGTTCCCCTTGCAAGCCTGAATAAAAGAGTTTCCACATTATCCGTTAAATTATGGGCAGTTGCAATTTTATCACAGGGTATTGTACTAAAAAAGTCATATCTTGCCTGTCGTGAATATTCTTCGACACCCATACCGGCTTTTTTTGCAAGATAGGGAGCATTTATAGACTTCATATAAAGTTTAACGCCTGATTTTTCACAATATTTTTTTACAAAAAGAGCGTCACTCAAAGATTCTCCACCACGTATGCCGTGTTCCATATGAGCGGCACAAAGGTTCAAATCATATTTGTCTTTAATTGATATAAAAAACTCTAACAAAGCCATAGAGTCTGCACCGCCTGAAACGGCAACAAGAACCCTATCACCTTTTGAAAGCATATTATATTTTTCTACGGTGTTAATTGCTTTTTTATTCATAATTAGATTTATCAACAGACCTAAATCGAGTATATTCTTTATCAAAGGTCAATTCAATTGAGCCTGTTGCGCCGTGACGGTTTTTCGCAACAATAAGTTCTGTTTTATTGGCATCAATTTGGTCCTGCTTATCCTCATCAACCTCTGTACTGTAATATGCTTCACGATAAAGGAAAAGAACTATATCGGCATCCTGCTCGATAGAGCCTGATTCACGCAAATCGGCAAGCTGTGGCTTATGGTTTTTGCCGTGACCTTCGGTACCTCTGGAAAGCTGAGCACAACAGATAACAGGAATATTCAAATCCTTAGCCATCATTTTCAAGCTACGTGTAATTTCAGATACTTCCTGAACTCTGTTTTCCTTTTTGGTTGCAGAGGAAATAAGACCGAGGTAGTCAATAATAATGCAATCAACGCCCCTCATTCTGCGAACACGTGACTTAATTTCAGGAACAGTAATAGCTGATGTGTCATCAAGATAAAGTTCAACATCGTTATATGTTGCCGCAGCATTGCCAAGCCTTACCCATTCCTCATCAGTTAGTTCGCCTGTTTTAAGCTTTTGAGATTCAACACCTGCCTGAGAAGACAGAAGTCTCTCGGCAAGTTCGGTTTTCTGCATTTCAAGGCTGAAAACTATACACTTTTTTCTTGCGCCCATTGTAATATTTTGAGCAAGATTGAGCGCAAAGCTTGTTTTACCCATAGCAGGACGGGCGCCTATAAGAATAAGATTACCCTTATTAAGGCCCGTAAGCATTTTATCGAGCATACCGAAGCCTGACGGAATCCCCTTATATTTTTCCTTATCGTCCCCTGTTATTTGTGCAAGCTTTGTATATACGTCGTTAACTATAACCTCGCTTACCTTTGCGGGACCGTTTGATTCCCTGCCCTGGCGGATATTATAAATACTTTGCTCCGCATTTTCCAAAATGCTTGTCGCATCAGCCTCACCGCTTGTTGCATCCTCAATAATTTTTGACGAAAGAGATACAAGCTGGCGAAGATAATACTGTTCTTTTACGATTTTTGCATAATATACAACATTAGCTGTAGAAGGAACTGATTGAGCAAGCTGCAAAAGATAATCTCTGCCGCCTGCCTCATCGTATTTTCCGTCCTTTGCAAGTGCGTCAGCAATAATAACAGGGTCTATAGCCTTTGAATTGCTGTACATCACCATCATACTGCTGAATATTGCATTATGCTGAGGAAGATAGAACGAGTCGGCATTAACGTGTTCAATTACCTCTTCTATACATTCCGGCTTAATTAATATCGAGCCTAAAACAGATTGCTCTGCTTCAAGATTAAAAGGCATATTAACCGAGCCCGAAACATTTAACGATTCAGCCATAAATTAAGCCTCCGAAACCTGAACAAACACCTTTGCGCTGATGCCTTGATAAACCTTGATTTCAGCTTGAACAGTACCAAACGCCTTTACATCCGGCATAACGATTTTTCTCTTATCAATATCAATTCCAAGTTCGTCTTTAATCTGCTTTGAAACGTCCTTAGACGTAACAGAGCCGAAAAGTTTGCCGTTGGCACCTGCTTTTGCCGTAAGTTTAAAGGTTTTGCCGTCGAGCTTTGCAGCATCAGCCTGAGCCGCTTTAATCTCTTCAGCTTTATGAAATTTCTTAGAAGCTTCTTTATTATTAAAATCATTCATAGCGCTTGAATTTGCTTCAATTGCAAGTCCCTTTGGGAAAAGAAAATTTCTCGCATATCCGTCTGAAGCATTTACAAGGTCACCCTTTTTGCCGAGATTTTTAACATCCTGCTGTAAAATAACCTTCATTTTTGTATCCTCCGTTATATTTCCATCAAAATAGGCAAAATCATAGGTCTGCGCTTTGTTCTCTCATACATCAATCGTGAAAGTTCATCACGAAGCCCTGATTTAACTGCATTCCAATCATGGAATTTAACATTATAGTTTTCGTCAATAACTCTGCACGCAAGATCCCTTGCCGAGTTCATAAGAGCCTCGTTTTCACGAACATATACAAAGCCCCTTGAAACAATGTCCGGACCGCTTATAACCTGACCGGTTGAACTGTCAATAGTTGCTACAACTATAATAATACCGTCCATAGAAAGATGCTTTCTGTCATTAAGAACGATATTGCCGACGTCGCCTACACCGATACCGTCAACATAAACTTCACCCGACGGAACGTTTTCAACAAGTTTTATTTTATCGTCGGCAAGTTCAATTTTTTCACCGATATTTGCAATATAAATATTTTTCTTGTCAATGCCCATTGCTTCGCCGAGCTTAGCATGCTTTTGAAGATGCTTTTGCTCGCCGTGAACAGGAATGAAATATTTAGGCTTAACAAGCCCTATCATAAGTTTAAGTTCTTCCTGACAAGCATGGCCGGAAACATGAACATCATACATTTTTTCATATATAACTTCAACGCCGTGACGCATAAGTTCATTAACTACATTGCCCACCATTTTTTCATTACCCGGAATAGGAGTAGCCGAAATAATAACATAATCATTAGGCGATAATGTAACCTTTGTGTGAGCGCCGAAAGCAATCTTCGTAAGAGCAGACATAGGCTCGCCCTGAGAGCCGGTTGTAATAATTACAAGCTGGTCATCAGAATAATTTTTAATAGTATTAATATCAATCAAAATTCCCTGCGGAACATTAAGATATCCAAGTTCACTTCCGACTTTAACAAGATTTTCAAGGCTTCTTCCTACAACGGCAACCTTGCGGTGGCGTGCACACGCAACATCAATAATCTGCTGTACCCTGTGGATATTAGAAGCGAAAGTTGCAACAACGATTCTCTTTTTATTTGCTTTTCTAAAGAGGTTTTCAAAACTGTCGCCGACTGATTTTTCACTCGGTGTATATCCGGGGCGCTCGGCATTTGTAGAATCAGAAAGAAGAGCCAATACACCTTTACGGCCGTATTCTGCAAAACGGCTTAAATCAATCATATCGCCGTCAACAGGTGTCGTATCAATCTTAAAGTCGCCAGTTTGAATAATAACTCCGGCAGGACAACGAATAGCAAGACCTACGGCATCGGGAATAGAGTGATTAACATGAATCATCTCAATATTGAAAGCACCGAGTGTAATGTTATCTCTCGGCTTAATTTCAACAAGTTTTGCCGAGTTTAAAAGCCTATGCTCCTCAAGTTTACCCTTAATTAAGCCGATTGTTAATTTTGTTGCATAAATAGGAATGTTTACCTTTTTAAGAAGATAAGCAAGTCCGCCTATATGGTCCTCGTGACCGTGAGTAATGATTATGCCCCTGATTTTATCAGCATTATGTTCAACGTAGCTGAAATCAGGAATTACAAGGTCAACACCGGGCAAATCGGAATCTGGAAATGCAAGACCGCAATCGACAAGAAACATATCGTTGCCGTATTCGTAAAGAGTCATATTCTTTCCGATTTCGTTAATACCGCCTAAAAATGCTATACGTACAGACTCCTTCTTCTCAGGCGGAATTTGAGCCTTTTTCTTGTTTGTCTTACGATAAGTTACATATCGCTTCTTGGAATTCCGTTTTCCGTCAGCAATCTTACCGTAAGGACTTTTTTGATTTGTCATTAAAATATAAACCTCCGAATTAAAAATATTTTTTCCGTTCAACTGAAATTATAGTATATAATAAATGATAATAGATTGAATGTCAAGTGTTCAAAGCGCATGGCACCAATAATAGGACACTAAACTCTATATTGATTATTGCCAAAAAGAATGGTAAAATATATAAAAATTTACATTTTGGTGAAAAATATGAAAGAAGTAAAAATATATACAGACGGTGCCTGCTCCGGAAATCCGGGAAAAGGTGGCTGGGCGGCAATACTCGTCTATGGAAATAAAGAAAAAGAGCTTGTCGGCGGCTGTGAAGAAACAACAAATAACAGAATGGAATTATCTGCGGTTATAGAAGCATTAAAGGCTCTCAAAGAGCCTTGCGAGGTTTATCTTACCACCGACTCAAAATATGTTTGCGACTCAATCACAAAGGGTTGGGTATACAATTGGGAAAAAAACAATTGGAAAAAAGCAGACAAAAAGCCTGCTTTAAACGTCGATTTATGGAAAGCTCTTTTGTCTTTGCTCGAAAAACACAAAGTTACGTTTAATTGGGTAAAAGGTCATAACGGCCACCCATATAATGAGCGCTGTGATGAATTAGCCGTAAATTATTATAAAAATCTTTAAATATCGCCTTTAAAGAGTATTCCTATACCCACACCCAACTTACCGCCGTTTTGCATAAAACGCTTAGCGCTTCTTTGCAAAGCGGTATTTTCTTGATATTTTGACTTAATAAGCTGCCTTTTACCGAAAATTCTTTCAATAGCCTGCCTGTCATCTTCAACCGAATATACCAAATCAAACAAAGTCGAAAACTGCAAAATATTACTTGAGCTATTCATAAATTGCCAATTTTCGCCGTATAAAAGCCAGCTTTCACAAAAGAAATAATCAAAATCATAATTCGGAAAATACTCGCCGAAAAAGCTTTTAGCATTTTTAAGTGAATTAACACACTCGGCATAAACAAGCTTTTCGCCCTGCGGAATATGAACATATATAAGATTTTCACCGAAATTAAAAGGTAATAAATCATAATTCAAAGTGCGATTATCACACTTATAAATTTGAAATTGAAGCCTGCCTATTTTGAAAAGATCAAAATTAAGATGATTTTTTATCCAAGGAAGATTTTTCAACCCTTTATTGTTATTGTTTTCGCACCAAACGGCGATATCTTTCATTGTTTCAAAATATATTTCATCGCTTATAACTGCCTTTTGATATTTAGGATAAGTAAATTCAACACTGTAAAGCAGTGCTACGGCAAGCTTAATCATATCATTTTTAGTGAAAACAGATTTAAAATTATCGTTATCTGCTTTTTTACATAAAGAAATAAGCTTAGCCCTGTCCCTTTCGACAAGGCTAAGCACTTTATTTTTAAGTTCACTATTAAGATTTATTTTATTCGCTAATAATTCAATATCCATAAAATCATTGTTGCGGCGGTTGAGCATCTGACACCTGTGTGTCACTTGACGGTGCGGTGTCGCTTACTGGTTGTGTAGTTGCCTCATATTTTGAAATAAGACCCGATGACTGTATATGAGTGACATTATATTTCATTTTATACTTGGTAAGAAGCGGCAAAACCTCTTTATTTAAAAAATTAGAATCGGCATGCTCATCCTGAACGGTAAATGTTTTGTCCGCATCCTGATACTTAATTTCCCTTTCAAGAGAGCCGATATCGTCAAGCTCGGTACCTTCATAGAAAATATATGTGCCTTTAATGGTGATTGTATCTTTAAAAGGATTAACAACATCGGTTGTATACGACTTAGTGGAAGCTGACGTAGTTTCCTTTTTCGAAAGATTAATTGTACCGTTATTAACAAGCAAGGCAATAACAACAACTGCAGCTACAACAATTACAGCAAGCATATATGGCCATTTTTTCTTTTTCTTTTCTTTTTTAAATCTATGCCTTTCAAGCGTAGGGGCATCAGAGTCCTCATCAACGTGAGTATTTTGCATACTTACCTCGTTGCCTTCTTCTTGGTAAGAAGCATCTCCCTTTTTGTGTACTACAAGAGGACTGTCAAGCTTTTCCTCTTTAATTTCATCAGCCATACCTATCTCCTTAAGATAAATTATTTACTTAATTATATCACAAATTTAACGTATTTTCAATAACTATTGAATTCAACAAAATAAATTGATATAATTATTAAAGAACAATACATATATGGAGTGATACTATGAGAATATTGGCATTCGATATCGGCGGAACAAATATCAAATATGCTATTTGTGACGAAAAATTCAATCTTACCGACAGGCATACAGTACCTACCGAGGCACAAAAAGGCGGTCAGGAGCTTGTTCAAAAAATTATATGCATAATCGAAAGCTATGAAAACATAGACCGCATTGCAATTTCTACAGCCGGTCAGGTTGACAGTGAAAACGGTATAGTAGTATATTCAACCGATAACATTCCCTATTACACCGGAATGATGGTAAAAAAGATTATTGAAAATAAGACAAATATTCCCACCTTTGTTGAAAACGATGTAAACGCATTTGCTCTCGGTGAAGCAAGATTCGGTGCAGGAAAGGGTCACAGCGACTTTTTATGCCTTACTTACGGAACAGGCATAGGCGGTGCAATGTTCCTTAACAACAAGCTTTATAAAGGTAATACATCATCCGCAGGAGAATTCGGTCACATGATTACTCATGCCGGTGGTAAGCAATGCACCTGCGGCGGAGAAGGCTGTTACGAATGTTATGCTTCTGCAAAAGCACTTATTGAAGCTGTAAATAAGGCAAACTCGACTAATCTTAATGCATTTCAAATTTTTGAAAAAGAAAATTTCAGCAAACCGGAAATAAGGTCGGTCATCGACAAATGGATTGATGAAATGATTATAGGTCTTATTAACATTATCTATATTTTCAATCCACCGTTGATAGTCCTTGGCGGCGGAATTATGAACGAGGATTATGTTATCGACCTTATTGACAGGAAAATATATAATCTTCTTATGGATAATTTTAAAAACGTTAATATAGTACGCTCAAAATTAAAAAGCGACTCGGCACTTTTAGGCGTTTCTTACGAAGCCTCGCAGTTATAAGATTAAAGACGTGATGCAGTTTTGCATCACGTCTTTTTTTTATTTATACTAAATTTATTACTCCGATTATTGCAAGATGAAGAGGATAATAGATATAGAAAAACCATTTCATAAATTTATTGACCTTTTCATTTTTTCCTCGCTGCCCATTATAAAGATAAATAACAGGAATTGAAATAACAACTGCCATTTGAATAATACCGTAAAGCTTATCAATAGCAAAGAAATAAACTAATGAATAAAGGAACACATAAAAAATCATCCAAAGCATTTGATTTTTGAAATTTCCCCTATTTGTACCTATCGCCATAATGCAAAGTGCGGCAATACAACTCCAATCGCTTGGAAGAGTTATTATGCATATTAAAATAACAAATAAAACTTTTAAAACATTATTTAACTTGTTACTGTAAGCCACTCGAAGCATAACAAGTCCCCATGCAAGCGACCACATTACACTCGTTTGGTTAAGAAAATTGCCGTAATAAAAAGGGATAAAGGATTTAACATCAACAAAATCGTTAGATGCAAAAATATATGCAAAATGAGATATAAATGCAAAAAGGAACAATCTAAAAGTATATTTCTTTATATTTTTAGTATAATGATATCCCTCTGCTATAAAATAGCACATAATCGGGCAAGTAAGCCTTCCGATAATATGCATAATAACAGGCAACGCTTCCCTCGGATAACCGGGAAAAAGCATCCACGCAATATGGTCAACCGTCATAGCGGCAATTGCAATTATTTTAAGCTGATTAGAATCAAGCAATTTGTTTTTCGTCATATATAACACCAAAATGATTTTATCATCGAGTTGCTGTCAAAACAGCATAATCGGCGCAATTAAAAACTTAATTTACGCCTTGTTTCATTTCATTTTGATAAAAGGCAAGCGCTTTGTCTATTGCGTCCTTACCGGCAGGTTCAAACGGTTGCAAAACGCTGAACACATGAGGCAAAGTTTCGCCGTATTCCTTACCGTAATTTGCAAGTTCACACGAAACGCCGTTCTTTTTTAAAAGCTCATAAAGCTGAATGGTTTGTTTCTCTGCAAGAGTATCCCCGCTGCTTGTAATCAAATATGTAGGAGGCATTTCATTTGCAAAAGGCAAAATCTCATCAAAATCCATATAATTGTATGTTTTGCTGTTTTTATAATTTTTTCCCCAAAGCGGCTTTGTATAAACGCTGAACCAACCGCCGTCCTTCATATAGGAAACAGGAGAGGTCAAAACCAGAGCAGTCAGCTTAATATCGGCGCTTTCGGTATCAAATATATCTCTTAATTCTTCACTTTGAAGTAAAACACCTGCGTAAGATGCCAGCATACCGCCTGCCGAATCACCCGTAAGCATAATATTTTCACGGTCACAAGGATAGTTGTCAATATTTTCGCCTATCCATTTAAGCGCAGACATAACGTCCTTAATCTGCTCATTAACATTAACATCAGGCACAAGACGGTAGTTAATATCAAAAACAACATATCCCCTGTCGGCAAGCGCACGGCAATAATTTTCATTAAGTCCTTTATCACCATACATCCAACCGCCGCCGTGAATATCAATAATAACCGGAAGCTTATCATTTTCAGAAATATTGTTAGGATACATCACATCAAGCTTATGATAATAATTTCCGTCATCTATGTACGCAATATCGCTTATAAGTTCAATATTTTGAGGTGGATTTTGCTTTGCGTGCTTGCTTTTATCACCACCGTCACAAAAGCGCCAAACCATTTGCATAATTTTAATAACAGGATTTTTAGTCAGCCCCTCGCCGCTTTTATCCTTATAATCTATTGTTTTTGACTTCACCATAGAACCGACATAAATAACATTTTTATCATCGTCATATTTCGGCAAAGTAGTTAAATTTATAAAAGCAACGGCTACGATAACTATTGCCGCAATAACAAGCAAAACAATTTTCAATTTTTTCCCTTTCTTACTTTCAACCTTTTCCTTAGTTTTCATAATTTTACTCCTAATTTTGATAGTTTTATATTACAGCATACAAGCAAAATTGTCAATTTATTACTTTTCATTGACTTTCATTTATACCAATGATATAATTTTAACGTTCGCTCAGGGAGCGATTGTTCAGTAAAAAGCAAAAGCCGAACAGGGTGCAGACTGAGATAGCTGCAGCTTGTTCGGCTTTTTTATAATATAATTGTTTTTTGATGCGATTTCAGTAAAACTTATACAGAAATAATTCAAGCAAAATTCAGGAGAATATAAAAATGACAAAGGACGAATATTTAATAACAGACCCACCCCTAAAAGCGTTGACTGTTTTTGCAATGCCTATTATTTTAGGCAGCTTTTTTCAACAAGTTTACAATATGGCTGATTCAATCATCGTCGGTCAATTTGTAGGCTCATCTGCGCTTGCGGCAGTTGGTGCCTGTGCCGCACTTACGAATGTTTTTATTTGCATAGCACTCGGTGCAGGTGTAGGCGCAGGTGTACTTGTAAGCCGTTATTTTGGTGCTCAAGATTACGGGAAGATGAAAACAATCGTTTCTACTTCTTTAATAAGTTTTTTGCTTTTAAGCGTATTTCTCGGTGTTTTTGGATTTTGCACTTCTCATTGGATGATGAGTATACTGCAAACGCCTGCGGATATAATGAAAGATGCGGTGCTGTACTTACGTATCTATTTTGTTGGTTTTCCGTTTTTATTTATGTATAATATTCTGTCAACCATGTTCACTTCAATCGGTGAATCAAAAATCCCGTTATGGCTTTTAATATTTTCGTCTGTTTTGAATATCATTATGGACCTTTGGATGGTGGGAGGTCTTAAACTCGGCGTATTCGGTGCAGCTCTTGCCACTCTTATTGCACAAGGTATTTCAGCCATACTTTCGCTTTTGATTTTTCTTTACCGTATGCGAAAATATGCAGGTTCGTTTCATTGGTTTGACAAAAAAGAACTGCGTACAATGCTTAAAATCGCCGTTCCGTCAATCCTTCAACAATCAACAGTATCAATCGGTATGATGATTGTGCAAGCGGTTGTAAATCCTTTTGGCACGCAAGCACTCGCAGGCTATGCGGCAACAATGAGAGTAGAAAATGTTTTCTCACTGATATTTGTATCCATCGGGAATGCAGTGTCACCCTTTGTTTCGCAAAATCTCGGCGCAGGAAAAATCGACCGTATTAAGAAAGGCTACCGTGCCGCTTTACTGTTAGATGTATGCTTTGCCGTTCTTGCATTTGTAATTATTGAAACGATGCACACTCAAATTTCTTCGCTTTTCTTAGGCAAAGACGGAACTGAATTAGCGTATCAGGTGTCCGGTGATTATATGAAATGGCTCGGCTGCTTTTTCATATTTATGGGCATCAAAATGGCAACAGACGGTGTTCTTCGTGGAATCGGAAATATGCGACCGTTTTTAATTGCAAATATGGTTAACCTTGCAATTCGTTTGTCCGTAGCATTGATTTTTGCGCCCCGTTTCGGTATTGCTTTTGTTTGGCTTGCCGTACCGGCAGGCTGGCTTGCAAACTTTATCATTTCTTATTTAGCGTTAAAAAAATCTTGGCCCAAGGATACCTTAAATTAGAAATATTCAACTTATCAAGCAAAACAGGTTTGTCCAAAATTTTAGGGCAAACCTGTTTTATTATTATAAAATCACATAATGTACTAAGTTATTCATTTAAGAATTTATTGCGTTAAAATATTCCTCATCTGACACGGCTTCCAGCCATTCGTTTGATGTATTTTCTCCCGGAACTTCAATAGCTAAATGAGAAAAATAACTATCAGCCGAAGCTCCGTGCCAATGTTTGACATTCGCAGGGATATTTACAACATCGCCGGGCAGCATTTTTATAGCTTTCTTGCCCCATTCCTGATAATATCCTCGTCCGGCAACACAAATCAAAATTTGACCGCCACCGTTTTTTGCTTTATGAATATGTCAATTATTTCTGCATTTCGGCTCAAAGGTCACATTAAAAATACCAACTTGGTCTTTAGAAACAGGGGCAAGAAAACTCTTTCCGCTGAAATACTGTGCAAAGCTGTCGTTCGGCTCACCAATCGGAAATATCATTGATGAAGCGTGTTTTTCAATCGTATTATCTTCAGTTTCCTCGTTCTTATCATTCCACACTTCTTTTGCCATACGAAATGCAGCCCAAGCTTTTGGCCATCCTGCATAAAAAGCATTATGTGTTAAAATCTCTGTAATTTCTTCTTTAGTAATTCCATTTTTCTTAGCACTTTCCAAATGGTAACGAAAAGCGGAATCAATTAAACCTTGCGACATTAAAGAAGTAACTGTTACAAGTGAACGGTCTCTAAGCGATAACTTATCTTCTCTGCTCCAAACCTCACCAAATAATACATCATCGTTTAATTCAGCAAATTTCGGAGCAAATTCTCCTAATTCTTTTCTACCGGCTGTTTGTTTGATTGCCATATATTTCAACCTCCTAAAAATTAAAATTCGCTATTGAATATTTTTTTATTCTCTGTTATATTAATAATAACACCTAAACCTAACTTTATGTCAAGAGTTTTTTTATTTTTTGGAGGAAAAAATATGTATACAATCGGTCAAGTATCTGAAATGTTTGATTTACCGGTATCAACTTTGCGTTACTATGATAAAGAAGGGCTGTTTCCTGAATTAAATCGCACATCGGGAATTAGACAATTTAGCGAAAATGAAATTGAGGCATTGCGTGTAATTGAATGCTTGAAAAAAACAGGGTTACAAATAAAAGACATTAAGCAATTTATGTCTTGGTGTATGGAAGGAAGTTCAACATATACCAAAAGAAAAGAGTTGTTTGAAAACCAAAAAAAGCAAGTAGAAGCTGAGATTACCAAGTTGAATAAAACGCTTGATATGTTAAATTTCAAATGTTGGTATTACAGTGAGGCTATCAAAGACGGAAACGAGGATAGGATAAAAAGTTTGATTCCTGATGAATTGCCAAACAGCATTAAATCTGCATATATGAATTCACACAAAGAATAAAAAATTAGATAAAAAAAGTAATCACTAACGGATTTGAATTGTGATTGATGCTTTTTTGATGATGTACCAAACGAATTGCATGGATTGTGTGGCACAAAGTGAACAATAAACGGTGTGTAAATGAAAAGACGGCGTACGGAAAAGACCGTGCGCCGTAGTTTTATCTATATGGAAAAAGCAAGTAAAATCGCCGTAATACAGCGTAAATAAAGAAAAAAAGCACCGAAAAACGGTGCTTTCTATGGCTGGGGCTTTATAATCAACTCAATGCGTAAACAGTCCACCGGACTGTTTACTGTCAAAAGTGCTTGCACTTTTGAATTTCGTGGTTTTGGAGCGAAAAGCACGCTTTCAGTTAAGCCGCGTGTTAAAATACAGTCCCTCTCAAAATCCGCATAAAAACAGCACTTTCAGGATTAGAAAGTGCTGTTCGTTTTTGTCTTTATAGTTTTTGCTGAAAATTGATGCTTTTTTGATGCTCTTGGAAATTGAGAAGTATCATAACTCAAATATAATGCACCCCACTATAAGAGGCAGTGACAAATAATAGTAAAACCCTTTCGGTAATGATTTACAATTCTCCAGCCTTGAAAGTTGATTTAGGCATTTTATCGATATTTTTGCGTGCCATATTGCACCTCTAAAAACTAAAATTTCTCGTAGGATTTATTGTTTATTATAACATTTTTTGATTAAAATTCAACTTAATGATTAGTATATGCGCTCGCCTTACTCGTTAAATGAATTAGGAATAAACCTAAAAGCATTTTTATTTCAGCTCCCAAAGTGACATCTTATTGTCACTTTGGATGTCACTTTAGTCTGTTGCTTTTATTATTACACAGCTCATAAAGTTTTTCTTTTAATCAATTCTAAATTTTCGATTTACATTTCCATCATGTTATCTGTCCAAAGTTCGCACTGGGTCATAACAGTTTGGACAGCATCTTCCATACCCTCTGGCGGATATTTATGCTTCCTCAAAAGCTTTTTGATAAGCATACGCATTTTTGCTCTTGCGGACTCTCGTTTTTGCCAATCAATTGTTTTATTCTTACGGAGAGTATCAGCAAGTTCTTTTGTAATTGCGATCAGCTCATCATTTTCGTAAAAATCCTTAATTGCTTGTGGCTTTGTCAATGCGTCATAGAAAGCAAGTTCATCAGCAGAAAGGCCGAGTTGGTCACCCTCTTTTTGAGCCTCTGCAATTTGTTTTGCAAGTTTCAGCATTTCTTCGATTACTTCTTCATTTGTCAACATACCGTTAAGGTAAGCGTAAATGGAACGCTTCATAATCTCGCTGAATTTCTCGGATTTAACGATATTTGTTCTGCGATAAACAGACACCTGTTCTGCAATAAGTTTTTTCAATAACTCAACAGCAAGATTCTTTTCCTTCATATTGGCAACTTCTTCAAGGAATTTCGGGTCAAACAAAGAAAATTCTTCCTTGATATCCGAAAAAAGATTGATTACTCCGTCGCTTTTAATGCTTTGCTTTAGAAGTTCATTTATTCTTGCGTTCATTTCAGGCAAGGAGATTTTTTTACCCACGCCTGTATTTGTAAGCCTGAGTACAAGCACACGAACAGCATCAAAGAAAGCTGCTTCGATACGGTCGTCCTCATCAACCATAGAGGAGCAGAGGGACAATGCCTGATGAAGCATAAGTGCTTCTTTTACAAACGAGTCCTTATCGTCAATTTTTTCTCTGCCCATAATGAAGTTGACAGCGCCGCTGATAGTCTTAGACCTTTCAAGGTCTGTGCCGGTTTGGAACTTAGAATAATCAAATCCGTGGAACTTATCACGGCAGACGGACAGCTTTTCTTGGAATTTCGGGAATGCAACCTTTGCAACATCGGTATCGCCGTAATTCTTTTTATCACGGGCGGTGTAATCGTTCATAGCCTTTTTAAGTGCTGTTGCAATACCCACATAGTCAACAACAAGACCACCCTCTTTGTCACGAAATACACGATTCACACGGGCAATAGCCTGCATAAGATTGTGCCCGGACATCGGCTTATAAACGTACATCGTTGCAAGGGACGGCACGTCAAAGCCTGTGAGCCACATATCTACAACGATTGCGATTTTAAGTGGACTGTTGTTGTCCTTGAATTTCTTTGCAAGTTCGTCCTTGTGGTGCTTATTACCGATTATCTCACGCCATTCTTCCGGGTCATTGTTGCCGGAAGTCATTACAACCGCAACTTTTTCCGTCCAAGCTGGGCGCAGCTCTAAAATACGCTTGTAAATCTTCATAGCAATAGGGCGAGAGTAAGCAACGATCATCGCCTTACCGGTGAGCAAATTTTCACGGTTATTTTCATAATGGTCGAGAATATCTGAAACAAGAGAATTTATAGTATTGTCATTGCCAAGTACAGCTTCCATTTGACCGAGTTCTCGTTTGCTCTTTTCAACAACTTCTTCATCGGCATTTAAAGCCATGATATCATATTCTTTGTCAATCAACTTCAATGTTGCTTCATCAAGATTGAGCTTGATAACACGGCTTTCATAATAAACAGGGCGAGTAGCTCCGTCTTCAACAGCTTGTGTCATATCGTAAATGTCGATATAGTCACCGAACACTTCACGGGTACTACGGTCTTTAGCCGAAATAGGAGTGCCTGTAAATCCGATATATGTAGCATTAGGAAGTGAATTACGAATAATGCGAGCAGTTCCTATTTTAACCTTGCCGGTTTTTGCGTCTACGGTTTCAGTAAGTCCATATTGACCTCTGTGTGCTTCATCAGCCATAACAATAATATTGTGGCGTTCAGATAACGGCTCATGTGATTCTTCAAATTTCTGCATTGTGGTAAAGATAATGCCATTTGCCTGTCTGCCATCAAGCCAGTCCTTTAGTCCGACATCATCTTTGCTCGAAGTTTCTGTCAGTTTTCTACAAGTTGCGTGTACCGGCTCTTGACGCAAGAAATCTTTACATTTAGCAAATTGACCGTAAAGCTGTTCGTCAAGGTCGTTTCTGTCAGTAATTACAACAATCGTCGGGCTGTCTAATGCTTGTTGTAATAAGTGAGCATAGAACACCATAGACAGCGACTTTCCGCTGCCTTGGGTGTGCCAAAACACACCGCCCTTACCATCGGTAACGGTAGCGTGCTTTGTGGATTCGATTGCTTTTCTTACAGCAAAATACTGGTGGTATCCTGCAAGAATTTTGAAGGAGTTCGTACCCTCATTTGAAAAACAGATAAAGTTTTTGATAATATCAAGCAGTCTTTCCTTTTGGAACATACCCTCAAAGAAAGTATCAAATTGTGCATACTGCGTGTTTTCATAATCACCATCTTTTGTTTTCCACTCCATAAAGCGGTCTTCACCGGAAGTGATCGTACCTGCCTTAGAGGTCAACTGGTCACTCATTACGCAAATTGCGTTGTAAATGAACATTGACGGTATCTCAATCATATAGTTGCGGAGCTGCCTGTACGCTTCGGAAGCGTCCGTATCTTCACGGGACGGAGATTTCAGTTCAACCAATACAACCGGCAAGCCGTTCAGAAAGAGAATTACATCAGGGCGTTTATTGCTGTTTTCAATGAAGGTCCATTGATTTGCTACGATAAAGGAGTTATTGTCGGGATTTTTGTAATCAACAAGATAGACGATAGTGGAACGCTCCTCACCGTCAACAAAATATCTTACAGGGATACCGTTTTGCAGATAGTCCATAAATACGGCATTTTTCTGCACCAGTTCTCCGTTTTCAAAGTTCTTTAGTTTGAATAATGCGTCAGAAATGGCATCATCAGGTAACCCTCTGTTCAAGCGGTACAGAGAGTCAAGCAGAACTTCCTCATATAGTGGACTGTAAAAGTCCCTTTCTATATCGGGACCGTATGCGTACTCATATCCCAAATCATTTCTAAACAGCTCGATTACTGAATTTTCATAATCGGCTTCGGTATATAATCCCGGCATTTCTAATCATCCTTTTCTTTATCAATTGGTGCATATTCTGCGACAGCGCGTATCAAGCAATCAGTGATTTGTGAAGCTTTTTCTTTTGCCTCTTTTTTATCTTTAAATTTAACAAAATAATAGCCTGAAATTGACATTCTAATTTTGCTTATGATTGGATCTCGTTTGTACCAATCGACCGAAAGATTCGGTTTTATAATGTGTTTTAATTCGTCAACCTCATCTGACTCCACAATATCTTTTAAAATTTTTGATAAATTTACAATAATATAATCATTTAAGTCATCATCATTTTGGATATGTGATATAGTTTCAACATTTGAATGAGTTTCGTATTTTTCAAACTCAGCAACAGTCTGTACATTACCACTATTCACATATTTTATATAGCTAAGTTGATGCTCTAATTCAGGAAAAAGAGTTGCTTCATTAATGTTATATAAATCCAACTCTTTCAAAATTGCTTCTTTGTTTTCACCACGCACGAAGAAAAAGTCTTTTTCAAATTCTTTTCTCAAATCATCTTTAGATTTTGATATCACCGAGTTTGCAATATCTTTACCATTAGATATTGTGAATAGACTGGCAAGTAGAAAAACACCGCTCTGCTTTCTTAAGCGCTCATTAGTATATGTAGGCATAACCATATAGTTTTTTTGAATTATTTTTACAAATTCTGAAAAGCTTTCTTTTTTTAACCACTTGTTCTTCGTTTCTTCATCAATAATACGATCCCGCTTTAAGTTTGTAAGTACATCTTTTACTTTATTTTTTCCTGTAAGATCATATTTTGCCAATGCAGAAACAATTTGAACTTCAAGATCTGTTGGCATAGAAGGATAATAATTTTGCGTATAATAAACTACACCATATGGTTCGTGCGATTCAATTTCATCACCGTTAGTATATTCTTCCTCTCCGTGCTGCTTACAAGCAAAGTAGAGTGCAACCAAGGGATTCGTTGTTAAATCCAAAAGCCTTGTACACATACCATAGTGCTGATATTTTGTCATAATGTCAAAGTCTGTATTGAATTCTTTAAATTCTATAGGGATTTTTTGAAGTGGAATTTGCATAAGCTTATGTTCAACACTGAGCATGCCGTTTCTAAACACACTTGGTTCTATATCCCAAAACTCTGCATCCTGTCCTCGAAAATATATCTCTGTAGAAGTCCCATCAGCAGATTCTTTTAAACTTTTAACAGCACTGATAAAGGAACTAACAGAATCTATTTCTGTAAGCTCATCAGTCACTAATTCTTCATACGCCATAACATTACCTCCAAAAAAAGTAATTATTATTTAAATTTCAAATTTGCAAAAAACTCGTTTATCATTACGATAAACGATAATTTAGCGGCTTAAATATCAATGTTAGAAACATCAAGTTCACCTGACATTAGTTTTGGTAGTAATGTATCTCTAAGTGATGTTAAATTATCTGTTTCAACTTGGTTAGTCTTAATTTTTGCAAACATTGGTGCGGCAAAGTCGTGAAACTCTTTCAATTCGTCATCTGTCGGTACGACAAATGGCATACCCTTGATGATTTTTGAATTTACGGCTGTTGCGATTGAAGAAGTACTGCCCATAGTTTGGTAGTTAAAACACTTCAAATAACAATAAAGGTATTCATTGATTTCTTTTTTGTCTGTCTTGAAATGTGCAATTGCTTCGTTTGTTGTCATTTCACCGTTTGTAATTGCAATTCTGCCAACAGTAAGCTTAAAGCTAAGTAAGACCGTGTTATCGGGTACTACTTTAACATTATGGCGTTCAACAGCTTCTTTTGTAAGTTGTTCAGAGCTGTTGCTTATATAAAGACCACAAGTTCCCATATCAGAGATAGACACCCAATCAATATCTTGAGAATTTGTGCTAAACCATTGTGGCTCCTTTCTTGGAGGCGTTTTACCGATGGAAATATCAAAGTATTCATCAGCACGGCAGATTTGTCGTTCATCGTTCACTGTATCGACAAATTTATTGCGATATAAAGTTAGCACTTGATCCAGTAAATTATCGTTTACCTCATTGTTCTTCTTGATTTTTTCGTCTATACTCGAAAGGATACTAACCAAAGCATCTTGTGCCGTTCTCTCAATTAGAGGAATTGGCATTTTGCCCAGCGTTTGAGCATTTATGTTTCCACGTGTGCTACCTGTATTGAACGAATTAATCCAATCCTTATATTGTTTAGACTGGCAGAAATACTTTATGTATTTGGGATTAACTTTTTTCTCATCAATACTGAACTTAATAAGAAATCCTGCATATACAAATTCTCCGTCCATTCCATCGTAAAAATAGTTTCTTCCTGTGCTTGCACCTGTTCTCGCAAATACAATATCGTTCGGTTTCAAAAGATATTCAGAAGCTTTCTCATCATCAACCGATTTTAAATCTTGTAGATTTAGTGTGCCATCATCTTTTATATCCGTAATTCTCAAATAGGTGTATAAATCTTTTGAGAAAGGAACTGCACTTGCTCCAATTCCGTATGAACCTTTTCCATCTACCGTTAGTGAAGCTAATGTGGTAAGTTGTTCCGCCATAATCTTTTCCTTTCTATCCAATATATTTTCGATGGGCAATTTTCACATTGCTCTGTTTTACCATTGCGTATTGTAAGGTTGTATCTATTCTTTGATGTCCTAAAAGTCGTTGCAACTGTTCTATCGGCATACCCTTATCGATAGCCATTGTTGCCAATGTTCGTCTAAATTTGTGTGGATGAACCTTATTTATACCAAGATTTCTGCCCATTTCTCTCAGCCTTACTTCTATTCCACCGATTTTTAACCTATTATGTGGCTTTTTCAAGGTTACAAATAATGCAGGATTATTATCGGTTCTGCTATCAAGATAATTTTTTAAGTGCATTTTTGTTCTCGCATCGAAATAAACAATTCTTTCCTTGTTGCCTTTTCCAAGAACAACACATTCACGCTCATTAAAATCAATATCCTCTTTGTTAAGCAGTACCATTTCGCCAACACGCATACCCGTAGATGCCAACAAATCTATCATTGCCAAATCACGCAATTCATTACAACTATCTCTCATCAGTTCCAATGATTCATCAGAATAAGTATCTTTAATTGTTTTAGTCGATTTAACTTTATGGATCCTACGAGCCGGACTTTTAATTATATAATCTTCATCTTCAAGCCAAGTAAAAAATGTTGAAACAATTCTGCGTATGTTATCAATAGTAACTTTGCTTGACTTGTAACTCTGTTGGTAGTTTGTAAGATAATTACGCAAATCATCTGTTGTAATATGCATAAACCCTTTATTAATACTGCTTGCCATTTTTTCTATTGTTTTACTATAGTAAAGTAACGATTTTTCACTGCAACCTTCAATACGCTTTGATGAAATGAATTTATCTATTAATTCAGCATTCGTTTTTTCATCATTACTTTTGCTTTTTTCATTACAAATCATCTCAACATCACTAAGACATATACTAAGCACCTTATGTAATTGTTTACGTTGTTCATTATCAAGGCAAGATAACATTCCTTGCTCAATTTCAGTAATTATTTTCTGTTTCATTAATATTCTCCAATCTTTTTGATAGATAAGAGAATAATAACATATTCTTACTATAAACGATAATTTAGAACAACAAGCTCAGGCGATTTTTGATAACATGTTTCCGAATATTTCAAACGGTGAAAATACCATAGGAGATATTATAACGCCTAAAAGAGGTAAGGGCTTATTATCCAAAAATGCTGTGTTTGGCAATGTTCCAGTAGTAGCTGGCGGATTAGAACCATCGACTTATCACAATACAGCTAATACCGTAGCTCCGGTTCTTGCAATATCTGCTTCAGGTGCAAATGCAGGATTTGTCAGCTTATGGAATACACCTATTTGGTCGTCTGATTCATCTTTTATTGATAGTTCTATGACAGACTATGTCTATTTTTGGTATATACTATTAAAAAAACGACAAAGAGAAATATATGATTCTCAAACAGGTTCTGCACAGCCTCACATTTATCCTCAGCATATATCAGCTATGCCAATAAGTGACTTGAACTTTGACGATATTCGTAATTATACATCTATTGTAACTCCGATTTTCGAGATGATTGGTCATAACAAAGACGAAAATGCACGATTAGCTACAACCCGTGACACACTTTTACCAAAACTAATGTCCGGTGAACTTGATGTTTCTAAGATTGATATTTAAGCCGCTAAATTATCGTTTATCTCATTATTGAGTTTTATTTTTTTATCAATATTACTCAGTAATGAAACAACTTTTCTTTGAATAGGCAATGATGGAACATTTATTTGTTCTCGTAAGAATTGTTTCCAATCTATTCTCTGTTGACTATTGGAAGTACCGGTTCTTATTCCATCCATAAGCCTAGTAAAATAAGGACTTGAAATATAGTAATATAAGTAATCTTGCTCAATATTGGCTTTCGCCTTCAATGGCAAAAATTCTGTTGAACAAATCGTGTTCTCATATTTTTCAAGAGAATGTATATTCCATACTCTTCTAAATTTAGGATTCAATTTGTTAAAAAGGATAGTATTTTCATCCAATACAAACTTGGAACTCTTAATATCTTCACCATTTAATATTTCAGGGGTATTAGAATTATCAAATGCAGGCAGACTGAAGCAAGTGTAAACCTGTCTTTTTTCTGGATAAATTGATTTTTTTATAATATCGCAACAATCCCCAATTGTCATTGTTTCAAATTCATACCTCATATCCAATCGCCCCCAGTTTTTTGCGGATTTCGTCCTCTAACTCGTGAGACTTTTCAAACATCTCCGAAAGTTCAGAGGTAAGACGGGTCATTTTTTTTTCAAACGGTTCGCCGTCATCTTTGACTTCTTCAATGCCAACATACCTACCCGGTGTTAAAATAAAGTCTTGCTTTTCAATTTCTTGAAGGTCGGCAACGGCACAGAAGCCTTTTACTTCTTTTAATGTTCCGTTTTGAAAATCATCAAATGTTTTTGCTAATTTATCAATATCTCCAAGGCTGCCATCTTCTTGGGTACCTTCAGTAAAATCTCTGTGCTTACGGTCAACCATATAGCCCATCTTGCGAGCGTCAATAAACAGGATTTTACCTTTTTGCTTTTTGTTCTTTGAAATGAACCAAAGCGTAACAGGAATAGTAACACTGTAAAAAAGCTGAGTTGGCAGAGCGACGATACCTTCTACAAGGTCTGCTTGGATAATATTCTTTCTGATGTCGCCCTCGCCGCTGGACTGAGAGGACAACGCTCCGTTTGCAAGTACAAGACCGATTTTTCCATTCGGTGCAAGATGATGTATCATATGCTGAATCCACGCATAGTTGGCATTGCCAGCAGGCGGTGTTCCGTATTTCCAACGAACATCGTCTTTCAGTTTATCCTGCCCCCAGTTGGAAAGGTTAAAAGGTGGATTCGCCATAATGAAATCCGCCTTCAGCGTTTTATGTAAATCATTGAAGAATGTATCTGCCTGATACGGACCGAAGTCTGCGTCAATACCACGAATAGCCATATTCATTTTAGCCATTTTCCAAGTGTCGGCATTGGACTCTTGACCGTAAACGGCTATATCTCCACGACTACCACTTTGCTCCTGAATAAACTTCGCACTCTGAACAAACATACCACCTGAACCACAGCAAGGGTCATATACACGTGAACCTGCTTTAGGTTGAAGTATTGCAACGATCGTTTTAACAATGCTTGCCGGAGTATAGAACTCGCCACCCTTAACGCCTTCATAAGCGGCGAACTGCTGAATACAATACTCGTAAGTTCTGCCGAGAAGGTCTTTGCTTTTCTCAGCATCGCCCATATCTACATTTGAAAATATATCAACAACATTACCTAAAACTCGCTTGTCCAAATCCGGGCTTGCATAGTTCTTAGGCAACACATTTTTAAGAGTGGCATTTTCTTTCTCAATAGCCCTCATAGCATTGTCGATTACCATACCAATCTCAGGCGTATGAGCAGCTTCTTTTATTTTGTCCCAACGAGCATCCTCAGGTACAAAGAAAATATTTTCTTCTATGTATGCGTCCTTATCATCTTCAAAGCCATCGCCGTCAGCAACAAGCTTTTGATAGCGTTTTTCAAAAGCACTTGAAATATAACGCAGGAAAATAAGTCCTACGATAACCTTTCTGTATTCTGCCGCAGGAATGTGTCCCCAAAGCTCACAAGCTGCTTCCCAAATTTCTTTTTCAAATCCGATATTGGCGTTGTTTCCGTTAGCCATATTTATCCTCCTGCTGTGAATATACAATAACTTAAAGTTGCGATATGAATTGAATCTATGAATAGATACAATTATACGAATATAAGTATATCATATTTCAACAACCAATACAAACTTTTTTGTTAATCGTACAAATAATGGTACAGGTAATGAATCCTCATCTATAAATGCTGAGGTTTGATAAGGCAGTATGATAAAACTTAATAAAACTAAGGCATTGCAATAGCAGATGGGGCTTTGACTATAAAAGGTCAGAGCCCTTTTCTGTATCAGAAATTCGCACATTCGTCATTTTATTTTGCATTCGGTATAATTAAATTACCAAATACAAGGAGGCTTCGATATGAAAACAAATTTTGAAAATATAGGCGGTAGTTATTCGCAACAGAGCAACAGAAATCGTTAATGAACAAGTGATTTATAAATGAGAAAAAGGCACAGCCGACGGACAAAAAAGTCCGAAAGCTGTGCCTTGATTTTTTGTGAAATTGAATGTACAAACTTAGGAACATCATTAGGGACACCCTAAGACCCGCTTTTTGTATTCGACTTTAATATTGAAAAAACAAAGTGGCTCAATGTTGCAAAGGAAAACATGATTGACATATAGTCAAAGAGATAAAGCAGTAGGTGTTCGTTATCGCCAAGGAGGAAAAACTGATTTTTCAAGAACAGGTAAGATGCTATATTCCGTTTGAAAAATGCGTAAATTCCGTATGCAAAAATGAGTATGAATATTATTTTGAAAGCAGTCTTCACTTTTGGTGAGAGTTGCTTTTTCTTTTTTATCATTAGCAAAATCATATTGAAATGAACACCGAGGTGGAGCGACATAAATATAAAGCCCCAATATGCAGAAAGCATATGGATTCTGTTCGCTGCATAGGTTGATTTTATATTCAAAAATGTAAACAGATGCCTTGAAACAATTACCCCGCTGACGATTGAGCCGACAAATGATATAAGCACAAGCAATACAAGAATATTTTGAAAAATTCTTATAGGTGTTTGTCTGCCTTTTGTTAAATGCTTTGCCCAATTCATATTGAGTGCGTGATGAACAACAAAAAGAACAAACATAGCAACCCCGACTACCTCGTGTGCAGTTGAGCCTAAAAGCTCGTAGGACATCAAAAGAAGCAGAGCAAATGTCATTAAAATATCAATTATCGGCTTTAGTTTTAATTTTGTTTTTGAATTCATAAAGTTTTATTTAATTACTCTCATCTTATCTAAAAATTTTTAAGTTAACACAGACCTGCTTTATTAAGTTCTTTATTCAACCTTTTCACAGCAGACTTCAAGACAAATTCCGTGTGTCTGCCTGATGATATGAAACAATAAATTTCGTGATATACAGCATAAAACGAGCATTTCAAATCCACATTTTTTGAAACCGGATATTTTGTTTTATATGTATCATAGAGTTTGAAAGACTCGCCTGTAAGATTTCTTAATTGAAACAAGTCATATTCTTTATCTGCCCATCTGCATTCGAGCGGGTCAATAATTGCGGTAATATTCAACTTACCGTCGCTCATAACATTCATTACATTGAGGTCACCGTGAATAAGCGAAGCATGCTCGATGGGTTCACTGAAAATGTAATCAAAATTTTTCCAGGCTGTTTGCATAACTTTTATTGTTTTGTCATTTATTTTTCCGTCTGTATGCATCTTGAGTGCAGTATCAAGAATGTCTTTTGCGTAAGGCTTATAAAAATCCAGCCAACTGTCAAATTCGGGATTGTCAATACTGCCGAATTTTTCGTTTGTAATACTGTGCCAGTGTGCCAAAGCGTCAACAATATTATTTGCAAATTTTTGTTTTGTCCGTTTAGTCAAAAACAGTTTTTTGAAATCGGTAAAGCAATCGGTACCGTTAACATATTCCTCAACAATAAAATCCATAGGAATCTCATCACCGGCATCAACGGTAAAATACACGGTAGGAATATGAATCAGTGTATCATTTCCAAGAAGATTTAATGCATTTGCTTCACTGATATGCATACCGCTTACACGACAAGCCTTAACTATTAATTTGTACGGTGAAACAGGTATTTCGACTTTATATACATAGCCAAAAGAGCCTCCGCCGATATATTTAACGCTTGGCTTTTCACACGCATAGTGTTTGGAGATTATTGTATTAACAAAATTTTGTGTTTGCTCTTTGCTGTAATCTTTAATAACTTTTTGTTTCATATTTTTTTATTTAATTCTCCGGCCTCTTTGCTGTTCGTTGCCATTCCCATATATTCCATACCGTAAAGAGAGGCAAAGCGCTTCATCGTGTATTCGCCTGCGTCAAGCATCCACTTTTCGGGTGCCGCACCTTGGAATACAAAATATAGCTTTCTGCCTAAGAGTTCGCCCTCGTCAACCTTGCCGTAAAATCGGTCTAAAACATTGCGAACACAGCCGCAAATATTGTGCCAATAAAGCGGAGAACCGATAACGATTGTGTCAGCCTCTTTCATTTTTTCAATTACTCTGTCAAGCTCGTCATAAGGTAAAGTTTGACCGTATGAGCCGATTGTGAAGTTAGTTAAATTAAGTGTTTCATATTTCTTGCCGTTCAAAAGAATTGAGGCAAGATTAGCAGTATTTCCGTTTTCGTTCGGACTGCCGTTAATAAAAAGAATTTTCATAATATTACCTCTCTTAATAATTTAATGTTCGCCGAAAAGCCAAGACATAATGGTATCGTCCTCGGCGAAAAGTCCGCCTCCGCCATGTTCGTTTGGAACATCTCGGCTTGTAAAATAATCTCTTTCTTTAATATCAAGAACAAGAATTTTGTTGATTTCATCATCGGTCAAGCCTTGCTTTTTGTAGAGATTATAGAGCGTATCGTAGGCATTTTGAGATTTTTTCGAGCCGTAGTATTCGTCATCTCTGCCGATAGCTATATAAACGGGCAGTTTTGCTTTTGCAACGCTTTCATATTCTCCGTCCCATTGAGAGCTGACCTGCAAATATGCTGTGAACAAATCAGGTCTCTTGCCCACTGCTTGCGACGCAGTTTCGCCGCCGCCTGAATAGCCCTCTATATAAACCTTTGATTTATCTATATTGTAGGCAGACAAGAGATATTCGACAAGAACGATAGTTTCATCTGCCGAGTCTTCGTCCCAGCCGTTTAACTGAGGTGCGACAATAATCATATTACTGTTATATTTTTGTGCCTCAAAGCCAAAGTTTTCCTGACGGATATTTACACCGACACCTTGAAAGTACAAGCCCTCATAACCGGGCAAGGTGATGAAAAGAGCGTAAGCCTTACTGCCGTCATAGCTTTTTGGAATATAAAGATTAAAATGAATATCGCCGTTATTTTCGTTGTGCAAAATATTGTCAACGCTAAAGCCACGGTAAGTGTCCGTGCCGTTTGTGACGGCATAATTTTGTTCGGCAGGCTGAGTAGTTTGTGCTTTTGACGAGCTTTCGGCTGTTGTATTTGTTGTATAACTGCTCGGAGAATTACTTTTAATTGAACAAGCTGAAAGCGTAGTCACCGTAACAGTAACCGCCAAAAGCACAACTGTAAATTTACGGATTTTATTTAAGCTCAAGACCGTTTACCCAAAATTCAACCTTGCTTGATGAGGCACCTGAAGAAAATCTTTCGCCGTCCTGCCAATTGCCTGTGCCTGCCATATCTGCTAAAAGGTCACCACTCTGACCTAAGCCTGATGATGTTGATGTGCAAAACGGAATAACGGTTTTGCCGCTGAAATCATTGCCCTTAACAAAATTGTTTACAGGCCAAGCGGCAATGCCCCACCAAATCGGATAGCCGATAAATACTGTATCATAATCTGCCCAATTATCAGGCGTAGTCTTTGTAAGTGGTACATCACGCTTGCTTTCGTCGTTGTGCTCAACACTTACACGGCTGTTGTCATCAGTCCAGTTAAGGTCATCGCTTGTGTAAGGGTCAACAGGTGTGATCTCAAACAAATCTGCTCCGGCTGTGTTTGCGATAGTTTCGGCAACAGCTTTTGTACTGCCTGTTGCAGAATAGTAAACAACAAGGGTTTTGCTGTTTGAAGAACTGTTTGTATCATTATTAGAGGATTCATTGGCAGATTGTGTACTCGCCGGAGCAGAATTGGTAGAACTTTCACCATTAGAGGAATTATTAGAGCAAGCTGCGAAAGAAAACACAAGCACAAGTGCCAAAAGAATTGAGGTTAATTTTTTCATAATCTTAATCTCCTTTAGTTTAATTATTTTTGTTCGTCAACAGGCGGTATCATCTCGACATACTTTTTAAGCATTTCCGGTGTTGAGGTATAATATCTTACACCCTTATCAAGTAATGATATTTTTGCCATTTCGTCATCAGTAAGTGAAAAATCAAAAATATCAAAATTAGCCTTGATATGGTCGCTGTTCTTTGAACCCGGAATAATAATGTTGCCCTCCTGAATATGCCAACGAAGAATGATTTGAGCTGTTGACTTGCCGTATTTTTCCGCAAGACTCTTAAAGAGTGGCTCATTGAGAAGTGCATTATCGCCGTGACCCAGCGGATACCAAGCCTGAATTTTAATATCCTCGTGAGAAAGGAATTTTTTAAGTTCTTTTTCCTGATAATACGGGTGCACCTCGGTTTGAAGAACGGACGGCTTAACCTCGCAGATATTTAGGATTTCGCAAATCTGCTCTTCGTTAAAGTTTGACAGACCGATTGCACGAACCTTACCTTCCTTATATGCCTTTTCCATTTGCTTATATCCCGCAATATAGTTTCCGGCAGGCTGATGAATTAAAAGCAAATCAATATAATCTGTTTGAAGTCTTTCAAGAGTTTTGTCTACTGCATCGTCTTGCTCATAAAATGACGGCCAAAGCTTTGTTTCAAGAAAAATATTTTTACGATCAGTACCTGCATTTTTCATAGCTCTGCCTACTGCTTTTTCGTTGCAATAAGCATTTGCCGTATCAATAAGCTGACAGCCGTTTTTGAGAGCGTAGGTTGCAGATGCCTCTGCCTCGTCTGGTGTGAGCAAAAATGTTCCGATACCCTGCATTGGCATTTCTACGCCATTGTTTAATTTTATAAAATTCATACTGATTACTCCTTTTCTGTTTTAAAATTAAATATCTAAAATTAGCTTTAGATTAAATAGTTATTTGCATTCTTCAAAAATTTGAAGAATTTCTTCGTGAGTCATCTTTTTGTATGCACCCGGTACAATGCCGCATGAGTCTGCAATTTCTTTAAGGTTGATATTTTCATCAATTCCAAGTTCCTTAAAGGTTGTAGGCATACCGATTTCTTTAATGAAATCTGCCAGGGCCTCAACACCTGCTTTTGCAAGCTCTTCGTCTGTTTTGCCGTCTTTTGAAATGCCCCAAACATTAACTGCAAACTGAGCAAACTTCTTTTCGCCTGCCTTGCAAATATGTCTGTAATAAACAGGATGAAGAACGGCAAGACCTGCACCGTGATTGCAGTTAGTGTATGCGCCGAGCTGGTGCTCCATTTGGTGGCACTCAAAATCCGTCTTTTTGCCAAGTTTGATGATGCGGTTTTCTGCCATTGTTGCGTCCCACATCAGGTTACTTCTTGCTGTGTAGTCCTCTGGATTTTTGATAGCGGCACGCAAATTGGTGATAACATTTTTCATAAGGGCCTCGGATATATCGTCCGATACATTGCTTTCATTCGGCTCGCTGAAATAGATTTCCATAATGTGTGAAAGCGTATCAAAAGCACCCGATACCATTTGAAATTCAGGAACGCTGTAGGTGTAGGTTGGGTCAAGCATAACGAATTTTGCGTTAAGCTGAGGATAATCTTTGCCTGTTTTGATTTTAAGTTCTTCGTTTGTGATTACGGCACCGCCGTTACATTCACTGCCCGTGCCTGAAACAGTAACGATAATACCGAGCGGCAACGGTTCAAAATCAATCACACCCGGTCTTGACCAAAAGTCAGCCCAAATATCACCGTCATATTTTGCACCGAGTGAAATTGCCTTACAGCAGTCCATAACACTTCCGCCGCCTACTGCAAGAATCAAATCTGCGTTGCTTTCTTTAGCAAGCTTAACCCCCTCAAGCACCTTGCTGTAGGTCGGGTTTGACGGAATACCGCTAAACTCAACAACTGCCTTATTTTCTTTTTTGAGTACGGTTATAACCTCATCATAAATGCCATTTTTCTTAATCGAGCCACCGCCGTAGCAGAGCATAACTGTGTCGCCGTAAGCTGAAAGAATATTTGAAAGATATTCCTTTACACAGCCTTCGCCGAAATATACCTTTGACGAATTTTCAAAAATAAAATTATTCATAGCTTTCTCTCCTATTCTGAAAATTTGATTTTATTATTTCATCGAGTGATACATTTTCATTCCTGTATCGCTCGTTTTTGTTTTTCTCGTGCTTAATGATAATTGCCTTTTGAGGGCAAGCGTGAACGCAGGCAAGGCAGTATTCGCATTTTTTGCTTCGCCTTTGTGCGTAATTCGTCAGCACAATTATATTGCCTGTCGGGCAAACCTTTTCGCATACCTTACAGCCGATACATTTATCGGTTATTTTAATCATCTTGCCGTTATTAAATGACGGAATGATTTTATTCAGCGTTGCCACTTGCTTGTGGAGTTTCCTGTCTGCGTCTGTTGCAGTTGGAACACCTTTTTTCATTAGTCTGATATTCTTGATTATATGTGCAATTTGAACATCTGTATCTTTGTCAATTTTCTTTTCTTCTGCCATATCAAAAACAGGCAGGTAATTATCAACGCAGTGAACGGTATCTATATAATCAAAGTTGATACCGAGAGCATTAAACTCGTTATATGTAAACTCGGGGCAGTCGCTTGCACTGTTGCCATAGGTTAAAATGAGATACATATATTTTGTATCGAACTTCGATTCTTTCAAAAACTCTTTTACCGTATTCGGTATTTCGCCGCAATAAACAGGGCAAACAATACCGATTTGGTTGTCTGAATAGATTGACGAATTTTTTATAGCCTGCGGTATGCTGACAGGATATTCGTCAATACACTTTGCAACATAAAGGCTGTTGCCCGTTGCGGTGAAATAAAATACCATAATTACTCCCTCTTTTTTATCACTTTCGACCCACCGAAAACAGCAGACATATTTATATTATCAAGCTTATTATCAATCGCTGATACCTCGTCGCTCGTTAATATAATATCTGCCACTCCTTCGTTTTTTTCTTTTCAACTATATTATAAGAAAAACGAGGCCTCGTATGAAGTCTCGTTTTGTTATTCAGTATATACCTTTGGGTTATAACTGCTTATTTAGTTTTAACTATATTCTTAGCCGCATCTAAAACCCGTCGAACATTTTCGCTTGGAGTCATCGAATGTAAAAGACCATACGGAATACTGTATTCCCACTCAACAGGAATAACTTTCAGCAAAGGATGAACATTTGCCCAACCCGGTATCGCAAGCAAAACATCGTTCGTGTTTTCGCATCTGTTAAATATGCTCATATTGTAAAAATCGAAATCAACAATATGTATCTGCGTATGATTTTGCCAAATATCGTCACGTAATTGGTCAACATAATTGCTCCAGCCACGGTGCATAAGCATTAAATTTTCGCCGTATAAATCGCTGATTTGAAGCTTATCCTTTTGTGCAAGCTTGTGGTGAATGGATACGGCACAGCAAAACGGCTCACGGGATAATTGCAAGCCCTCGCATTTTCTGAGTTTAAGCATTGTATCGTCAAATATTCCGCCGATAATATCAATGTTCTTTTCCAAATTCGCAAGTATCTCCTTTGCGTTTTCGGGTGTGTTCTCAAATGGAACAATTTCAAATTTTATATCCGGGCATTGCTCTTGAATTTTCGGCCACATTTGCATAAGTAATTGAGCAGGAGTTGTAGGTGACGAACCGATACGAATAATATTTTCGCCCTCGCTCATTGCATTTTTCGCCCTGACAACACTGTCCTTGCAATAGCCGATAATGTACTTAGCGTCCTGATAAAGCGACTTGCCTGCGTTAGTCAGTATCAACCCACGGTGCGTACGCTCAAACAACACCAAGTCAAGCGAGCTTTCAAGCAAATTGATTTGCTTAATAACGGCAGTCGGCGTGATATACAATTCCTCTGCCGCTTTGTTAAAACTTCCTGCGTCCGCAACCTTTATAAATGTTTCTATCTGTGGATTATACATCATCCCACCACCTACATAACAAAATTAAATCACAATCTGTTGTATATCAAAATGATAAATCTTTTTTTAATTATACTTTAATATTCTCAAAAAATCAAATTGACTAATAAATATCCGTCTGAACACACAGGCGGTTATTTTAATTTTTTAACTTTTTCATCTTATGGGGGTTACAAAAGGCCTCCGACCGTTGTAAACAAACTTATTGAGCGTATTGAAATTCACAACAATAAGAAGAAACATTCTCACAATAATGTTAAGGTGGACATTTATTTTATGGCAGTCGGGTTATTTGACATCCCAACTGAGCACCAGCTTATTAATACAATGGAAAGAGTAAAACAGAAAAAAGTGGAAAAATCCGTTTAAATAAAGAAAAGGTGTAACCCCCTTTATCGGGATTACACCATAATTCCTTAAATACTGCCTTATTAGCCCATGGCAAAACAGCGAAGATTTTTGTTTTTCTAAAATAATTTGTAAATTTTCTTTCAAAACACCCGAACAAAATGGGAATTTTTCTCCGTATAGTAGAGGGACTTTTTTTATGGGTAAGTTTATTATTTTCAAATTTGGCTTTACTCTCTTTTCTTTTTGAAAAAGTATCTCTCGAATAATACGAAAGGAGGCGGCGCAATGAAAGAAAGCTACAAAAGTTTTGATGAACTACCGATGATATTATCGGTGTCGCAGGTTGCAAAGGTGCTTGGAATTTCTCGCACAAGGTCGTACGAGCTTGTCAATGAAAAAGGTTTTCCAAAAATAAAA